>JGI20166J26741_11812251_pt1 | contig 20802 bp, 8 predicted proteins | sample TergutCu122P5_FD_26741 | JGI IMG/M metagenome (IMG submission 26741)
CATATATATTGCTACTTGCTATGGTAATATTACATATATATTGCTACTTGCTATGGTAATATTACATATATATTGCTACTTGCTATGGTAATATTACATACGCATCCCGCATGAAATAAACACTATTTTCATATTAATATAATGGCAAAAAAAAAAAAAAGCTCAAGAATTTCCAGTAAATGTATTCAGTTCATAAATTGTTTTTAATACTGTCTACTGGGGCACGTGTTGGCGCATTTAGTTGAGATACTGCGATACAAGCCAAAAGATGGCGGGTTCGATTCCCGATGGTGTCACTGGAATTTTTTTATTGACATAATCCTTCCGGCCGCACTGTGGCCTTGGGGTCGATTCAGCCTCTAACAGAAATATTTCCAGGAATATTTCATTGGGGTGGGGGTGGGGGGTATAACGGCGGCCTGTGCGTAGGGTTGACAATCTTTCCACCTTCAAGTGCCGACTGTCTTGGAATCTAAGAACCTCAACCTTCTGGGACCCTAGGGGTCTGTCCAGGGATTGCTTTACCCTGACACCAAAATGTCATTTAATTGAATGTGTTGAACATAGTAAATTATGTGGACATCTTATGATCCCGTGTAAGCCCATTTTTTACGATTTACTACAAGACGTTGCAAAAGACAGGCAATGTACGTAGAAAGTAACCTTGTGGCGCGTCCACGTAATATTTACGCCTTTTCGACTAACCTAACACTCTGATACGATGTCAATGGACCCGAACGCTTTTGTGGCGATGTGAAGTCGTCGGCGATTCTAAGAGGTGCTGAGGACTGCTATCATTTGTCGACACACTGGACGGTCGGTTAATTCGGACGGCAGCAACAGACACCCTGCACAAGTTTGGGCCCGAAATTCGAACGTTATTCGTTACATGCTTATCAGAGGGAAAGATATTTAAGGAAAAGTTTTGAAAAAATTAAAACGTGTTATATTCCCAGTGCACTTCTCCATATGTCTTTCTGGTTTTGAGTTAATTCATCAAACATTACTTTCGTATTGAATCTCGTAAGTCAAGAATCGTTGATTTTTGTAAGAATGGGTAAGCTTGTTCATAGTTTGTATAGAGGACCTAGGGATAATAACACAGTATTCATATATGCCTACTCTCTTTTCAGAAAGGATGTTAGCAAGTTTGGAAGCTAAATTGTGTTGTATAGTGCTGAACATCTTGTCCGACTGGATGATATTAGTGTTTTGTACGATGCAGTGTCAAAAAGTAAAGTGAATTTATTAATTACTTTGTTTACAATTATTTGTGACAAACTCAAAAGCATCGTTTCTCAACTTAATCACCCCTTTTTTCAACACATGTTTTGTATCTATTCACAAGCCTTCTAATCCATTCTGCACTGAAAGTTATGGCCGAAGCCACGCATGCACCGTAACTTCACCATCACTGGCAAATCTTCCTCCACGCAAGGTTTCTCTTAGTGGTCCCAATATGTGATAATCCGATTGAGGGAAGTCCGGAATATATGGGGTGTATGTGGGAGAAGTTCAAATTTCAAATGTCTGATTGCTTCAACGGTAGATAGCGAGTTATCGTGGAGCAAAACTACTCCCTTGTACAGCAAACCTCCGCGCTGTTGAGAATCGCCGGCTTCAGATGTTTCAGCGCCTTCTGTGACCGAGAGAGTCTGAGTGGAGGGAGGAAGGGAGGGGGGAGAAGAACTGGATCATAGCTCGCTGTTTTACAACGGTAAAATTCGAGAGCGGTGCCGCCATCTTTAAAGAAGATTTGTAAACAAACGCAACACTAACTAAACCTGACACTGACTCGTCGCGACAGTTCCTTCCTAATATGTAGTTATATAGTTACAACAGCTACATTTTGCATTGCGTTAATTGCAGCGCTTCTGCAGGCAAATTTACTTTACTTCTTGTAGATTATCTCACAGTTTCATATTTCAGTCTGCAGGCAGATTATTCACACTGAAAGTTTTTGTTGTTTTCCTCAGTTCTTCCGTGCAATTTCCACATAGTACCACCCTGAAGGACACAGCCATTTTCGCTCACGTTTTCTCCAATTTAACTTTTTTATCTGTCATAGTATTCGAAGTCACAGGATGCTGACTGTTAATTACGCGGTGCGTAGGGAACAGTATGTATAGTATGTAACTTGTCTTGCGCGCGCGATCAATTAATTTTTAAAGAAATTCGTTTTGAGCATTAAAGGTGCATGACCGTAACCATATTTTAAATTTGAGCCTTCCCTGTAAGAGATTTCTGAAGGAATGTGTAGTGGGAAGTGGAGAATGTGCTGACTCATCCTTACATTAGTAGGTTCACTGTTATCAGTTAAGGCTTCATACATTGTGTTGTGTTCATTTGGTCTGAGAAATGCCTTACATTCCCCCAGACATGAGGCTGGTGTAATGGAAGTGTATTCTGTGGCAATACATAGTAATTTTATAAAGTGGCTTTCAACAAACAGCAGTGAATTTTGGATCGGTTAAGGAATACGAAGTTTGGAGTCTTTAAACTGACCTGTCATTTGGCACAAGAGAAACACTGTCGTCATGTATTCAACGATGCACGGTCCCATGAACGTAAAAAAAACTGTCGCCATTTTTTGAGTGTTACAGTGCTGACAGCTGTCACGCTCCTGTTCTTCAGTCCAAGGCTTTCGTGTTCTCTGTTGTTTGTACAAAATTTATTCATCCCCGACTGTTACAAATGATTTTTTAATGAATGCCGTCTGTGAAGAGAGGCAACGTTACTTTCATACATTCGTATGTCTTGGGTTTTAAACGTTCTTTGCTTAAGGAATTGATCACGTACTAAAGAAATGATATATATATATATATATATATATATATACATACATATGTATATACATATGTGTATATGCATATGTATAAATTATGTCTATAAAAGAGTGTATTTATTCTTCTTAGCCACTAAACAGTTTTCGATCACATTTGATGTTAGAAGTATATACGGAGGAAGTTAAAGTAGTTATAATTCTCTAGTCTTGTATTATGGATGGGTCTAGTTTTAATCTTGCTTGAGGCGTAAGGTAATATGAATGGTTTATTTAATGATTCCACGCAGATATTCATGGGAAATACTGAGGTAACTACTTCAAGCAGCCCACGATCGGTTTCTTCTAATTTTTTTTTAATTTTTATTTAGGAGTAAAATTATATTCTTATATATTCTTGATTTCCATATTTTGTAATTATCAGTTACATGTTTGTTTTCCTATGTCGATGGGGCGTGGACTGGGGTGATCTGCTTCAGAATGGGGACAGATGGTGGACTCTTGTAAAAGCGGTAATGAACCTCTGGGTTAAATAAAATGCGAGGTACTTTTGGACTAGCTGAGTACTTGCTAGCTTCTCAGGAAGGACTCTGCTCCGTGGAGTTTTTTACCCATGTTGATGTGTGCGTGAAATGTCACGCACCTGTGTTTTACTGGTTACAGACATGCAAATCTACTACACTTTCGCATTATCTTTATCCTTAGATTAGATTTTGAAGATCGAAGGCATGTGACGTAACACACTTCTTTTTTATCGAAAACCGTAAAACCGTGTGACCATCTGGGCCTGTAGAAAACTTGTCTGCTCATAGCACTCCGTTTTACGTATAAGTATTCCAGAAAGTCCTCATACTGAGACTGCGCTGCCATCAGTAAAGATCAGAACGGGGAGGAAGAATGATAGAGATAAGTATTTTATTTATTGTTATTTAAGATAACATTATCACAAGCAGAAATTTGCTAGAGGCTATCTTTCTTACTCACTCGTCATTTCAACTCACTCATTAATAGCATAGATGTTAAGTTTTAATATACTTAATGAATTACAAAATTTACGGTCAAAGGAATTAAAGGAAACGTTTTAGAATAAACCTATTTTATTTTTTCAGGCAGTCAGTATTTAAATATTATTCAAATGTATAAACTTATTATTTTTATTTAATAATGCACCCAACAAATCTTAAGAAACGAAATACAGGGGGTATTTTATGTAGTTGGGTTTTTTTATAAATTTAAAAATTTACAAATAGAAAACGAAGACAAAACATGATTTCATGTGTTAAGGCTGAATGTTGGGGGTTAGAATTTTTTCTGCAAATTCTTGTGAATCTAGCAGGTCTGATGACAATAGACAATAGCGCAGTGGGCCAGAATCGCTTTATGCATTAAAATAAACGTTTGCCTAATAACTAAAATAGTATAAACATAAACGTCTTCGTATGCTTCAAAGCTGACATCTTCTCCTACAAATAGTTCAAGAAAAACTAGAAGATGAAAAATGGACATTAATGGATTGTTTTTTTAGTTTTCAGTATCGCATCGGCCCGCTTTGTGAACTGGTTAATGCTCAGTTTGACCATCGGGAATTCTTAACATCACTTTCAAGGGATCCGTAGTTTATGTGGCTTCAGTTTGATTTAATTGAAATGCAGATGTTGTATAACAGTATATCACCGTAAACCGGATGATGTTTATTACCAACATAAAACAATAATCTGTCTTCTGTATCCAGAGTTCTGAAGTGATGGAAGCAGTTAATGAGGAAACTCTGTATTTGATACAGAGTGCTCTGCTGTACCGGTTACAGTAACACGCCCTACCTTGGATGGTGATTTCCTACATACAGACTATCCGTTACCCATTAGAATCAATCACAACTGTTTTTATCTGTATTTTAACCTTCATTATGTGTTTTAAACTGTACATTATTTTTAAAATTTCATATTTTATATGTGTGCGTTGGTTCAAAAATTTCTGTAATATTTCAATATATATATATATATATATATATATATATCCTTCGTCATGCACCTCCCTGAAGATTGCCACATGAGAGGCCGAAACATGTAACAGGTATACAGTGTGCGTAATATACTTACGTACACCGAGGTGTATTTTTGTTTTGATATCATATCTAGTTAAGAGTTGTGTTTTTGGAATAATAATAATAATAATATGCTGGCACAACAGTCTTCAGAACGACTACAGATACGGCACAGGAAACATAAAATTATACCCAACAACAAACTACAAATAAAAACACATAAATATAATAAAACCAAATCACATTTGCAATTCTTGTTAAATAAAAGATGAAGAAAAATTGTGCCTGTTTGTGTTGTTAGTACTGTTCAATGCAGTTTACGCAAATACAAAAAATGCAGCACACTTACACGCCAAGCAAAAGTGAAGCAGGAACAAGGTGAGGTAGATGTGAGTGTTACCAACATAATTCAATTAAGGTCGATTCATTTCTTTATCAATACTCGAAAAATAGAAGGCATACTGGTTTCCGAGCGCAGAATTCGAAAATTACTACTGTAAAGTATGAAACGTTAATAAACAGAATAACATTACATGTACTTTATATTTTAAGTATAGAATAGTTGCAAAACTATATACCTCAGATACACGGTTTGTTTCAGTTATGTAATTGTAAATACCCTATATAAAATGTGATAAATATAGTAATATTAGTTAAATGCACGTAGATGTAAAAGAAGTACCATTTTTGCAGAACCTTGGTATTGTGCGGGTCCTTACTACTGAAGAGTAACGAAACTCGTCTTAGTAAAGAATTTTTGTTAAGGCGTGAAGTTGAGACCACCAGCCTTGACTGTCCTGTACTGCTTTGGAGTGGTTCGGGGAGGGGCTGTTGACGTGTATGCACTTCTGAAGTAAAAAATAGCCTAATGACGAAAGATATTTACATTTTGTTAAACAAATATTCCAGTTAATACTGCAAAATATGTCATTCTTCTTTCACTGCAATTGAGGAACTCTGAAGAAAAGTTTCGCCATTTTTACAAGGAAATATATTGGGCTCTCCTCTATCACAGTACTTCAATCTAACATCAGTAATAGGAGATATCTTTTATAAACTGTGTATCGCAGAGCGAAACCTGCAGCAGTAAATGTATAAAGGATCGGATTATAAATTAAATGCAATAATCGATTATTGTGTAGAATGTAATTACACAGTTTTTGATGAATGTATTTTTTTACTGCTTTGTGTACTTTATCTAAAATAACTTGTTGTGATATGGTCTGTAATACATTTTGATAAAGGAAACTGCGATGTTAAATAAATAGTAGATTTAGAAATGTGGACAACTAGCAGTGGAATGTGTAAGGGACTTATTCCTGCGAGAACAATTCTTACTCTTCGTCAAGGTTCTAATCCACTTGAAGAATACAACCTGCGGAATTCAGTTAGCGTACGAATACACACTGTTCCGCCTAACAAACATTTTATTGAATTTTCATCGCTACATGTTTCGTTCGAAAACGAACATCGTCAGGCCTTTGCTACAGAACTTCAAAAAACAAGGTAAAATGTTATCCTTGAGATCTCACAAATATTACAGAGTTTGTTTTTACAGTATAATTGTACTTGATAGTATCTCATGTAGATAATCGTTATATCGATCACTACAGATTCTTTCGGTTTCTTGGGATGCTAGTTCCTAAAAAGAAGGGTAGAATCCAAAAATTAAAACTTTTAATGGCTAGAAGTCCATATGTTGTTTCAAATAATTAGCTGACCACTTGTCTTGGTGGTTTTACTTCGATTTAAAGCAGGAAAGTCTTCTGTTTGTGTCCTTGAAATTTATTTTGTTATATTTATCGTCGGTTTCTATATTTATTACATTTAGACTTTACTAGGTATTGCATCATTATAATATTATTTATGCTTTTCCCGCTGTCAACATTTGTGCGCTGTGCGCTACCGATATTTTCTAGGCATGTGGAAACGTAATTAGCGTAATTAAAATCCCTAAGGTAAATCATCTGTGTAGCACAATTGAATATTACTCCGTAGGATATTCTCTATGTTTTTCCTTCTCTCCTTCATACAGCACTACAGTTCATTGTATGGCCGATAAGTGTTAGCCTTAGTGTATGCGACAGGCACTAGAAATCTTCTGCCTTTTCTTAAAACGATTTTGGTAAAAGACGAATAAAATACACGATGTTGAATTTAAGAGTTGGAGGACTGGAATAAAGAAGAGCCAAGTTGTCAAAGTTTGAAGCAAAGGGAGATATATAGCCCAACTTCATAACTTGAAAGGTTCGCAAGTCGACTGAAAGTTGTCTGTATTTTGGTAGTTTGGTTGGATGAAAATATGGACGTAAAAACAGCACAAGGAATGTACAAATAGTATCGAATTTCTGAATTGTGGGATGTCCTTGACAGAACTGATGTGGAATGCAACCACATGTCAATAAATAGATGCCTGTCTCTTAGAATAAACGATTGCTATATCGATGTATGAAATGACTGCATATAGCTAAGTTTATTCTGAGAAGCTTATTGTTGTTCAACGAGTTTGAAAATTGTAAAGGCTAGTGTTTTCACTGGTTCTTGTCTTGAAAGTTTTGAATCCGACCATTTATCTGAAACTACACCTTTAAAATCCATTTCAGCACTATTTACATAGTCTGAATTTTCTAATGTTTCTTCCCGTCATGTCATCCCAATGAAACACTACTGACACTTACAAACTTAAGCAATAATTGCGTTTCGGACGGTCCTACACAAGAGGAGTTGTACGCAGGTCGGAAGTGAATATATAAGTTTCTATACTTGTAGGTGAAAGGCATTCCTGTTGAATTCCAAGATCCAACACACCGCAACCTGACTGGCGGAAGACCGTTTGTCTCACCGCCCAGCAGTACTCTTACGCCACCCTATTGTTATTAGACTTTCATTCGCCTAAACAAATTTTTCGCGAGTTTGAAAATGTTGTTTACACTGTTTTTCTTTTTTACAATTGCGTAATTTCGAAAATGCGTAACTAGATATTGCATAGGAGAGGGGAAGTTCACTATGTTTTGTCTTGTTCATATATAGATATTGCTGCTTATTTCATACACCTCGATTTAACTCACACTGACAATATTCGGTAAACCGTTCCAAATGTGCCGGTCTTCTTCACTACAGTGCTTTCATTCTTTCGTTGCATTTCCCTTCATTGTTTGAAATACTCTCCGCGGCTTTCTGTTCTCAGATACCCTTAACTTATGTTTCTGTTTTAATATAAGGGGACTAGGTTCTATGACCATAGACCTCATGGTTAAATTATATTTGAAAAAAGTACCCTGGAAATGTTTAGAGTAAGCGGCTCATAAATAATCATATATACACACATGGGCCCATGACTGAGCCAAATATAAGGAAATATAAGGAAATGTAAAAGCCACTTGTCAAACACGCGCTTAATTTTGTATCAAATTTGGCGTGTCGCACAAACAAATAACTCTTCTTCGGTTAATTGTCTTCGTCTAATGCACGATATACACATTGTTAAGATAATGCTTCTCAACATTTAATAGTTTTGTCCTACGCTATTTTTCCATGAATATGAGATGATTTTATCAGTTAGCGTCCTTGCAGATTTTATGTATTTTGTGGCGCATTTTGCTTCGATTTTAACTCTGTAACAACAAAGAATTAAATCCACTGTTCTACACTCCTTATGGTTCATATTTCTTCCGTATAAGGCAAGCCCAATAATATTGAAACTTTAAATATATACATGCTATAAACTTTCACTACCACCAAATTTTGCCTCCAGTAAAGCTGTTGCAGTTTCAGTTCAGAATAAAAGAATAAATTATTAATAAAACAAATTAGTTGTTTTACAACATAGCTACATATTTCGGTTTTATAGAATGGAGCCATTATCAGGCTGTACGTAAAAAAATACATATGTAGAACAAAAATGTTACCAAAGAGTGTCTTAAGATCTCAGAACTTACTATGATTTTTCAGAAATGTAATCTGTTCAGAATGGCCATTAACGAACATTTTTAATTGTATTATTTAGCCTTATATTGTAGCTAAATATTCTGCGTGTGCTTTGGAAGTTCTCAAGCAACAATACTTGAGCGTTTATGTTTTACCTAAATATAATCATCCATTCCGTCCCAAATTTCTGAATGATTGGTATAAGAAACACCTTTCTCCCTTAAGCAGTTTATGAAACTGCCGTATGATCTTTCGTGCTAAGTAATCATCCATTAGTGAAACGTTGGTGTTGAGGTCCTTTTTGTGCGATGCTTTTTGTCTGATGTTTTTTGTGCGATGCTTTTTCCCTTCTGCTGTACTCCTTCCTAAGGTTATTATAAAACAAAATATTACAATAAAGATAATAAGTTCAAAATATTGTATTTAAGGCACTACCAAAAAACGTTATTTTTTCCTTTAAAATATAAGGTTTGGTTCACATTAACTTTACTTGTGTCTTTTACCTAATTATGAAATAATCCTAACTTATTTAAAATTAAACAATTTAAAGTGTACCTCAGTGTATTATCAAAACCATTCTTAAATGAAGACTCGAAAGCTGGATTTGTTTGTACATATACACATTGGGCTGGTCTTCCACGTCAAATCATCATCATAAGCCAGCACTTTCTCATAGGGATGTTGAGGCCCTTTTAAGACATTTTTGTTGTACGAAACGACAAATGTGATTCGTCACAATAAATCGCTCACTTTGCGTCGAGCACAACTAATTCTTTATTTTGTATAACTACATGTTTAGGTCGTTTTCGACCATCATCGCGCTATCAATACACTTTTGCGAAGTAAGGTTAAAAATGCATGACAATTGTATATACACGCTGTGGGATTCCACAATTTCACGAGGAATATTACAATACATAATTTATTAAATGGTAAAAAAAACTGTAAAAAACTGGCAGTAGGCTATTAGGTAGTTGTATACAAAACTCATAATTTTAAAAAAACACCTACTAGTATAATACAAGGATGTACTGTTTTTTTAAATCTGTGCTATTTTGTATTGAAATATTTTTTGGAAACAGAAGGTTACACTAACGAGCCCTGCACACATCATTCGTAAATTTCTGGGGAAAATAGCTTTGATCTCTTATTGAGATCTGGACATGCTAGCAGACCGCCACTGACTTAACTAACAGGCAAGAATAAATTTAAAAATATAATAATATAATACTTTTGCTTTTAATATTTAAATATCGACACTATATTTCCTCTCTTCTTTAGGAAAAAGTTTTTTCATATTGTGTTTCAATAATTTTTCTCTAAATATTCACCAGTGGCCTACGTCGAATTTATTCCTCTACAGATATTGTCGCCCCAGCTCCGTAGCATTAGCTTTATATATACTTTATATATACAGACTGGAGTGATATAAATATAACATTTCAATAGAATGTTTGTCCGTTATGCCAGTGCAAGGGCTATGTGTAGTAACAGTTAAGCCTTTATAAAACATTCAGGAAAATTTCATTTACGTAATTCGCAAATCCCACTTAACATGTTAACATCATATTTTCCAGCTCTTCACTCTTATTCTCAGAAAAAAACTTTTGGAGACGTCTGCAATATTTAGTACTTATAATACCACTCACACAACTGAACCGAAAACATTCATGAAAACGTATAAATGCTGTAAACGTTCTACTCTATGCTGAACGCCCATCAGTTTGATCTCCCAGAATCAGCTTTGTTTATATATTTGCATAGAGACTACAGTTCAGAATCCAGCTTTGCGACTGTGTAAGAAATGCGAGTTTCTGCGGTAACAGAGATGTCATAAATTATAAATCCGGGTTACTTTGATTCAAAAGAATATTAAGCCCCACGATGCTAACGTATTCATGATTGTGAAGTTATTATTTCATAGCCGTACACTTCTGGTTTTATCTCAGTCCCGAACTCATAACAAGTTAGGAAGTGTAAGGCAATGTCACAGTCAACTTTTAATAATTTTGAAAGTCTGAATATGACGGAACATAATATCTGAGTTTGATATAGTCTGTAACCTTTACCTGAAACATTTGTTGCTCAGCAGGCAATAAAGAGAATTATACTGCTGGAGATGTGCGCAGATACATATTTATGCTGCAAGATATGTGCGTAGGAACACATTCTGCTCAAAATATGCGGAGAAACACATTTATGCTGCTTGAAATGTGCGCAGAAGCATACTTATGCTTCTCGATATGTGCCCAGAAACACGTATATGCTGCTTGAGATGTGCGCAGGAGCACATGTGTGCTGCTCGAGATGTGCGCAAAAACACACATATGGTGTGAGATCCCGGGAGCTCTTATTAAAAAATTAAACATTTCAAGCGGCAAACAACTTTAAAAGTCCAAAGGCCATTATCACAACACTTCACACACACACAAGACATAGGAGTTGCGACACTTACATTCAGTTCATTAATATAATGCATTCTACAAGTATGCTAATCTGGCAATATGCCTTCTGTAACATGGAATAATCCTGTGTTTCTGTCTTTGGAAACGATACTGCATAACACACTTATATTACCTAAAATGTAATGGTTTTTTGGAGTTAAGATGGACACTTAGTTCACATTGACACTACTGTATCGTATAACACCAACAAACTAATTGTTTTAAAATAGTGTATTTATGTCTTTCTTGTAATCTTTTTCCTCTGGCTACAACGAATATTTAGTATGCTGCTTTCGAGATTTTTGCATGTAAGTGGGCATACAGTTCTTGTGGTGTGTGACCCTGCGTCCCTGGTTAAACGGTTCACAGCGTTTAGATTGATCGTAATTCTCTGGCCCTGAAGGTTCTATATATGTTTTCGGACATCATACCCTTAAAGAAGAAGGAAAAGCGGTCATTCGTAGAGTCGGGAACCACGTAACTAGTGAAGCACTTCTGTGTCCCACCAGAATAGGTTCCAAAACGTACAGTAAACGTAGCCTATTTGTAATTTACTTGGTGTACCACTGTGGTGCTGTCCGCCTAGTCTTGTATTTACAGTTACAATGTCTGTGGCCGCAGTATGGCGTACACACTTCACTTCCATTGCAATACAATTGTTGACTGCTACTTGGCTGTTCTTGTGTTGGTACTGGTGATCTTACAAACTTCCAGGGCGGCGACTGCGCCATTTCCTGTTTCATCCTCTCACTGTTGCGAACTGTTTATGTAGTCCACTGTGTTGTATGTTTGCTACTGATTCACTGCCTTTCCGAAAACATGATGTTAATAGGGCAAGTTACATTTGTGTTTTAAAATATCCAAAATATAGATATTATTCCGCTTGAAGTGGTTAAACGAATACGTTTTATACTAACTGCATGAAACAGAGTCCTTTTTTGAATACTGAGAGACTCCTTTCTCTTTCGCTTTAGCTTTCGGGACGTCCCTGTTCTAAATCCTGACCAAGTGACCGACTAGTCTAACATTTCACCGTTTTCACTCGGTGCATTCGGGCTGAATGTAGAATGGCATCTTTAAATGCAGCTATAACCACTTGCTTCCAAACATTTCATAATTTACAGCCTTCCTTTTACTGTACTTACATTCAGGGACTAAAAATGTCTTAATTTCAATGTCCAAAACCCAAAATAAAATTAATTTTAATAATAGTTTTTTTACAGTCATAACTCTAATTCTGTACACAATTTTACAAAATACACTACATGCACATAAAAAATATTTAGTATTATTGCTGAAAATGTATCATACTCTGGCGGGATAGCAGAAAACCCAAATAATTGCATTTTCACTGGCACCAAGGGCAATGTTGTAATTTTTTTTGTCGAAATCAAATTAAAGAGAGTTTTAGGACAATAAATAACAACACGAAATATTACATTTTATGTTTTCAGTGTTGGGAATTTGAACTGCAAAAACAGTTGTGATTTTGTGTTTTTCAGGCATTTAAAGGTGTAAATTTTAGCGAACATTTCATTTTAACAAATTTCATATTTTTGTATTGAACTTGATGATGGCTTTCTGTGTCCACCTGATAATTTAATATGCCTATATAATCTTCATGTTTGCACCGTGCATCAATAGCGTCTAAACACTTTTATTGTTCCAACTGATGCACAACATTAAAAAAACATATAATATTAAAACAATATAAAATTATAACACTCACTCCGACATGTTTCGGTTCACGCAGGAACCATCATTAGGGAGCAATCCTTTGCTTAACTAAAACTACAAAGCACGGTTTATTGTGCTCGTCGGTATAGACGCAGTCAATGTTATGGCGGCATATCAGCCTGTTGTGCGGGGGAACCCTTACGCCGACGAGCCCAATAAACCATACTTTGTAGTTTTAGCTAAGCAAAGGATTGCTCCCTGCTGATGGTTTCTGCGTGAACCGAAACATGTCGGAGCGAGTGTTATAATTTTATATTGTTTTAACATCATATGTTTTTTAATGTTGTGCATCAGTTGGAACAATAAAAGTGTTTAGATGTCTATATAAGTTCTCTTGTCTGGGATATACTGACACTTTATTCACTGTTTTTCAAACAACTGGCTGACAATATTTGTAATTAGTAAAGTCAAGTTTTGTTCATTTAACCAACAATAGATATATTTTAACGAAAGAAGTTACATAAAATCTCTGTTCGTATAACAAGTCAAGTTGTGCTGGCTTAGCAGAGAGGATTTCACCAAGTGCAGTGAGAGGATAGAACATTGTTGTGTCCGGGTTCATGTGTTGTTCGTGTCCTTATTTCTGTGACTTTGTAACCTAGTTCTTTAAATGCTGATCAGGCTGTTAATTAGCTGTCTGGTCCCATGGCTCTCTCGACGTGGCAGGGAGAAGTCCTAAGTGCTTACTCCCATCTCATTACTTACTTACTTACCCCATGGAGCAGAGTCCTTCTTGAGAAGCTAACCGGTTCTCAGTCAGTCAAGAATTTCCCCGCATTTTATGAATCCAGAAATTTCATTACCGCTTTTACAATTGCCCGCCACCTGACCCTTTCCTGAACCAGATCAACTTAGTCCATGCCTCGCATCCCACTACCTGAAGATACATCTTAATATTATCCTCCCATCTATGCCTGGATCTTCCAAGTGGTTCCTTTTCCTCAGGTTTCCCCACCAAAAACCTGTATACGCTTCTCCTCTTCCCATACGTGCTACATGCCCCACCCGTCTCATTCTTCTCGATTTTATCACTCGAACAGTATTGGGTAAGGACAACAGATTATTAAGTTACTCGTAATTTGATCTTTTCCTGACCGTGCATCATAGTATAGACTTGTTTCAAGTTACCAAGTTAATGCACAATTACTTTATTCTATAACAATATATATGTTACACTATAATTTTCGACATGTTTCGAGCAGTACTATGCTCATCTTCAGGAGGTCAAATAGTATTATTACAGCATCTGGTATCGTCACTCTCTGTAAACGGCCGTACAGCACGCCGGTTGAGAGCGGAGTCCGCTCTCAACCGGCATACTTACAGGACTTACGGGAATTTGAGGGTTATAGGAAACGTGGCGGCTTCTGACATTAATACAAGTGCAACTAATTCTCTGTTCCTGCAGTAAATGTGTTAGTGTGTAAAAATTATGCTGTTTGAAGTGACACGCTAAGTATAATAGAAAATTAGTAGTTCTGTTAATAACATTCAAGTTATTATACTACTGAGTTTAAAAACGTGATATTTGGAAGTATTTGAGGAAAAATTACAACATTCGCGTAACGGTTGAGAAGGACATGACAAATGAAAAATATTATACGAAAATGATAATATAGATATCAAAAATAGCTTGATGTATCGCTGAAATAAGAGTGCTCATACAACGTTTGGATGAAGCTCCTTCTGAAAGAAGTATAGAGATTAGAGGACAGCCTTTCTTAGGATTTCCAGCAAGTAATAAAGCCAAGTTCTTTGTGCAGGAAGGATACAAAGGTAAATCCCTTGGTGGTTGCTGCTGCAATATTAAGTCTTTTATGCAGACAATCTCAGTACAGACACTCCCCTTCTTAATTATAAAACCTAAGTAGAGACAGCCCCCGACACAGGTATAAAAATCAGTACAGACACTGCCCGACTTAGTTAATTTCAGGCTTAATGCAATAATTTTAAAGGTAAGAGAGTTGAAACAACGACATTTTTAAAAGTTGTGCGGAATTTTTCCTTGTGTAAATGAAAGCATATTGAGAAGAAGAAGGCGGAAGAAAACTGTTGGGCGATAACATAGACAACAGGGCTGTTTTCTGCTGCTGATGAAATTCCAGTGCTTTGCAGTTTGGATTGTAAATTAACTCCCTTGTTTGTACGTATATATATATATATATATATATATTTGTCCGTGAATATTACTTGTTTCCACCTTGCGCAAAATTCGACTTACGCGTATCTTCCAGAACGTAATTCGAGGAATTTCTGTACACGCAGTCATTATTTCTTCAATCGGGTTTGTAAACAATTTATTTTCTACTTAGTTACTGGCGTACCTTGCAGAAAGTATGCACCCAGGAGTTTTCCTTTGTCCTTGATGCTTGTAACGGCGCCACAATCGAAGATTTTCTTTTTGTCGATAACCGTCTGCTAAAGATTTCCGGTACCCAATCAAAGCTACTTTGTGAGTGTTCTCCAGTCACAGTTTATAAAGGCCTACTTCGGGCGATTGCTATTTTGTTATTTCAAATTGTAGGCGGCTAGGAATTAGGACTCTGTTGCGCACGCCAGGGCAAAATGTTGTTACCAAGTTTCGAGAAAACGGTTCGTATGTTTTGAAAGCTGAAATTGGAGATATATGGACAAACATGGGCAACGTGCATCCAATTTCCCTGCTTAACTTCTTGCGGGGAATGGAAGTAGACTAAACTTTATATAGGGAATATTTATAGGGATGAGAAGTAAATTCAAATGGCCCTTGATTTCACATAGAACGATCTTTTGAAGTAGCTTAATTGATAAAAATTAATGGATATTGTTACACGTGATATTATACAATCTATCCGGGTTAGTTCTTGAAATGATTCAGCCACAGAACAGAAAAGAAAATACGGCCAATAAATTCAAATACCGCTAACAGGTTTTGAACACGTGGCCCTTACCTGTGATGGGCCAAAGATTGCACGCACTTTGGGACCTACACCGTGAGGATATTTCCCTAAGCTTTTTTTCTAAAAGCGTACTTTAATACGTTCTTTGGTGTCGTAATGGTCAAAACGCACTATTATGGTGCGCAGCATTGCTGCTTCTGATAGTGTGCCTTGTTCATGCAGCTTACAGGTTAGTTAAACAAGTCTCCAAAGACCATTAATGGCGGGAACGCTCGAAAAGTTTCAGCACGAAGCGTAACTATATACGGCAGAGTGAGAAAGCGGGTCCTCATTACAATCAACGAACTGGCTCTGTTCCGCAGCTACATCACTACGGCTGTCTGTTCGTCTTTGGGAGGAGTCAGTAAACTTCACCGACTCCAGAAGCGACGTAGAGGGAATCTCGGTTAGAACTTCACAGCAGATCGCATTCTAATTCCACCGTCTGGTTTTGGAATTGACGTTCCGCCGAATGTGGCAGTGAACTGGAAGAACTTGACATGTGGACTGCGACAACAAACCAAGAAGTAGCAGTTTATTTGTACGGATAACGTCCATTACCCTGTCACGGCACAGTGGTAACAGTATGTACCACGTGCCTTAGCGCGAAGAACTAAATTTTGGTTTTCTTATGATTTTGAAAATAAATACCCATTTTTTCGCTAACGGAGTTTTGCCACTTGACACTTGGATTGAAGACATGACTGACAGGCAATATACGTATGAACGTAACACTGAGCCGCATTCGCGTAACCATTGTTGCCGTTCTAAAGCAATAATTGGTCTACGTATTTTGAGTGTGGGTCTGTAGCCTTATTTATCCATTATGCATTGCGCATGCTCTGTTTTGTATTGTCATATGTGGCCTGTCTCTCTATACCAAATTTTCCCACATTATCTGATAAACGACACGATTTTCGGAAAAACGTTATTGAACATAAAAATACGTGTTTAGATTTTCTCTGCAACTTACGTCTGAAACATTTCTCATTATAATAATAATTCATGGAGATACTGTCATAAATGTACATAGGTCTTAATGTAAAGTACCCGTTACTCCTGCCAGTTTGTAATGAAACTTGCATTTTCTGAACAGAATTTGAGAAACATTCTCAAATATAAAGTTTTATGGTAGTCTGTCCAGTGCGAATCTGGTTGCTCCATGCGGAAAGACGGACAGACAAGATGAAACTAATAATAGCTTTCCGCATTTTGCGAACTCGCCTCTAAATGACATTCAAGTGCCTTTTTTTATTTTTTGTACAGTGTTCCCCGATATCAGAGAGAAGATTGCTGTGTTGGAAGGTTTCCAGCCTTCGCCTGCTTTTTCTTCTGATAAGATTATTGTTCCGATGAAGATGAGTGCGGACCAATGATAAAATGGTATCGGCGGGCCAACCTGTAGTTCTCAGATAAACCTCTATCAGTGCCACTTTATCCCAAATATCACATAGAGTGACTTGGGAAAGAACATGGATCGCCATGGTAAAAGCCTGATGGCTAACCCTGTGAGCCACGACATGGCCAGAACTGGTACTAATCTACAGTATGTTTGTTTGTTTGTTTTCTTGGCGATACAACCCTTTTGGTTGTATTTTCCACAGCCCCGTAGCGGGCTTTAGCCTCCTCATTTTCGAGGTTTCTAGATCACACACAACGACGAGCCACAGTCGGTAGGACTCCTCTGGACGAGTGATCAGTCCGTCGCAGAGACCTCTACCTGACAACACACAACACACACAACAGACAAACATCCATGCCCCCGGTGGGTTTCGAACCCAAAATCTCAGCGGGCGAGCGGCCGTAGACCTACGCTTTAGACCGCGTGGCCACTGGGACCGGCACTAATCTACAGTATATAGGCTATAAATATTTAGTTCATACTTCATAGACGGTAGTTGTTATCCATTATAATGCTGTACATTTTCATGTCATAAAACGAAACAGTCGCTGCTTAAAACGATAGTCATAAAAGACAGTGTGGTTCAAATGCAGCGCAATTCGTGTTAATCTTTGGAGATATATTTAGTAAACACTGAGCTTTAAAATTTTAACAGACTGTTGTTTCTAATGTATATGCTGTGTGCTTTTTATACTGTAGGGACATAGCTTACATAGGCCTAACTTTGGAGGTGCAAGTACCTCTCAAGTATTTTATCTCCTGAGCCAGCCTGGCTTAGGCTGGCTCAAGAACTACTCCTTCCATCTCTTTCCTTATATGGCAATCGCTCGGCGATTGGGTACCTCTGGGTGGAGGAGAGAGCTATGAGAGCTTTCTTTTTGAGTCTGGAGGTCAGGGTACTCTGCGTGGTGTCGTCTTCTGGTTTGTTTGACTAGCCGGCTTGGAAGGATAGAGCCTCGTTCCCCTTTGAAGCTACGCTAACAGCCCGGATGTGTACTGGTACTAAATTTGGTTTTGTATGGGGATTTTGTACTTAGTTTGGATCTCTGTTCTTTCGACATACCGGACCGTCTGTTTAACGAGTGTTTTAGGGCACATCGATGACGCGATGTGGAAGTTGGAGAAAAAGGGGAGGCTGTTTGCTTCCGGTTATTTAGTTTTGTTTCTTTACTGTTTGTTCCTTGTATAAATTCATGCTGAGTCATTATGCATGTATTTGTCGTGTTGAAGAGATTTCGTAATGTAAAAGACGTACGATCGTAATAATTATGTTATTACAGTTAAAGGACTGGTTATTGTGCGCGGAATTGTTTCACGATTGTTTCACTCACTTTCTTTTGTAATTATGTGTGCATTGTGGTTTATTAATATACTCTCAGTGATACAAATTTACTGCTTTGATAATGGTCTGTTTGCTAACCTTTCCCCACGAGAGTCAATGGTGCGGGGCTTAGCGGCCCAGACAATCAAGGGCAAAATAAGAGTGCGGGCCCCCGGCTTTATATCTAGAGCCTTTTTTCCTTTATTGGTGCGACCCTGAGCGCTCACTGCGTAAGAACAATTTTTTTTTTACTGTGTTGAAGAGGGGCAAATACAATATGGAAATATCTTCTAAACGATTATTTGGGTTGTGTAAAGACAAAAAGGAAATACAAACGTGCTTTCAAACGAATCTCCCCAAATTTCTAATTTGAATTCTTCGTAAATTAAAGTTCATAATACAAGTGGTTGATTTTTTCTCTCCCCCCCACCCCCAATTCTATTAACAAAATTACAGCTCTGTCAGTGAAGATGACCTGCAGGTTGTACGCGATGAATTTAATGATGCTCCAACATTCTAAACGTTATTTCCTTTGTAGTTATTTTATAAATATCCTACGTTTCTGCGTGCACTGTACAGTACACACGGATCCATCAAACCGAATACATTATGTTTTATGCAATGTGACAAAGAATTGACCGCGTTCTGAGACTGACTGTACAACATATATTGTTAGGTGCGTTTGCAAATTCGCGAAAAGCGTCCAATAGCTTCGTCATATGTCTGTCCGCCCGTCCGTCCGCTTGGAACAACCCGGTTCCCACTGGACTTACCGTAAAATTTGATAGTCTAAGTTTTTTAAAAAATCTGTCGAGAAAAGTTACGGGTTAATTTACATGAAAACCAATAACAATTTATATCATATCACGCTCACTTCTTCTTAGAATGAGAAAAGTTTCATTTAAAAAATTTGGAGAAAACAAAACACACGCCTTACGCTCATTGTTTCCGAAAATCTTGTGTTTATGAGATAATGTGGAAAAATGTTTAAGCGCCGAAGAGGACACAGATGAAAATAAGGCGCATACGCATTGCATGCTGGATACCTAAGCCTACAAACACACACTCACAATATGTAATACTTATTGCTTTTGCACTGTAACAGTGGATGAACGAACGTGCCACATTGTTACGTTATAATCTTACGTGCATCGCCTGTATTGTTTTGTACCTAGATAGAACGTCCTTCTTCCTGCCTGCTATCCATACCGCTGTCCATAAATACCTGCAGAACTTAGTGTATTCCATATCCGTGCATTAAAGGAATATTTACATTTATATTGTGAAGGAAGAAATTCCCATTGGTAAAATGTGCTTTAACATATATTATCAATCACCAACATGTTTCTGTCGCATCTGTGACTATTATTAGGGTGCTGTACAATAATAGTGAAAAATATAAACAAATTGCCAGATTGCGACACTAATACCGTTTGACGTTATAGCGATTATCTCAAACGCTTCCTGTGGTTTAAAATGTCAAATAATATATTATTAAAAACAGGTAAAATTTACTTTGTTTTTAAAAAACAAATAAAAATGGATATGTTTTTATTGTTTGTTTTGTGTAGTTGACATACACCCTCTTAAATGAATAGAGATGTGTGGCACATGGGGGCTTGCCTATGTCTTAAACACTTTAACGTAGGAAAATTTATATTCTCCTTTATGTTCGTAATAATTTTATAAAAAATATATTGAACATTCAAATATATATATATATTTCCATTTTAACTGTCAGTGTAACAATTCTGTCCGCTACACATATTCACTCTATAGGGAAGAATCCCATCATTCTTTTACACATCAGGAGTTCCAATATTGTTTGGTAATTGTTTCATACAATAACGATTAATGTACTTCCTGATGATGGAGGAGTAAGGTCCGAAACATGTGGCAGTTCAATGGGTTTAAAAATTTTATTTTGAATCTAATGAGAGTTGCGTGCATTTGTTGGTTAAAGCTGTATATATATATATATATATATATATATATATTGTTTTTTTTTGACTATTTAATTTAATATATTTACAAGTTAATTTTCGATCCATTACGTCCATTACGTCTTACGTGCTTGTCATACATCTCCATATGTACATAAATTTTGCACGATATTTCGGAATTGAGTACCTGTTTGGGTTGAGGAATAGGAAGTACCTTCCGTTGTCACTGCGTCGGGGTACATCAAAGCGGATTGTCGCAAATCGATTTATTTATTGTAGTGCAC
>JGI20166J26741_11813362_pt1 | contig 20795 bp, 17 predicted proteins | sample TergutCu122P5_FD_26741 | JGI IMG/M metagenome (IMG submission 26741)
AGTTTCTTCAGTACGATTTACTGCTAAAACTTGAAACTTCGTCTATTCATGTAGAATTTTATTCTCTTTCAAACAGTTTTTATTTCATAATTTTATGTTACATAGAGCAGAAAAAATATCTGTTTTTGTGGTGGGACGCAATTTCAAGATTTAAATGTCCAAAAAACTCCGGGCGGCAGGGGACTTATTGGCATTTAAATGTCGTACGCTAAAGGTTAAGTTGTTTTTGTGGGTTTCCTTTTACTTCAAGTGGTCACACAGCTCTAAACTTATGCACTTTTTGCATTTTTAAGTAACAACAGTCTGTTTTAAACGGACTAGTCAAATACAAATGTATTTTAAAATTTACTACAGTTTTAATGTGTTCAATCTTCACAGCATATACCCAAGTACCACTGCCAATTACACAGTGAAATAACTGTGCTCTTTTCCTCTGGCAGCATGCAATGTTATGCAATACTGGCACAATTAAAAAAAGTTGATTATTACAATTAAATTAATTTCATTCTTGGAATATGACCACATTTTGATCAACACATTAAAAGCCATTACTATACAATGTATAGTCTGCATGCTGTGTTCTTCACAAATGCCAAATGTCTTTGAACGTATTATTATCTGGTATCCACAATACAAACCACAGCACAAACAAAATGATCCTGGAAGTCATTGACTTTATGGACTTATTCCACCACACATATTGACATATATCCCCAATACACTAAGTTTTGGGGACAGTATCAGTCTCAGGCTTTGGGCATGGTTCTTCCTAAAGAACTGGTTAGCAAGCCTGAAGACAGGGACCAATAGTGTTCCCAAAATGTGGTGTATTATATTTCCATACATACGATGGACGAAGTTCATAACTCAACGAGTTCAAATGTCATAACCATCCTCAGAATCCCATAAAAGAGTCTTACAAATGGCCTTTGCCTGCTCTCTTACTTATTCTCTCTGTCTGACAGACACTGTCTGTACTGGTACAACAACAGCCCAACTTAGTGGGAAGACTGTAACTATAAAACCTTGGTGCTAAATGGGAGTGGGTGGACAATGCCATGCCCCAGCCACTTTACCCCCAGGAAAGAGACCTTGGACCCACTGTACACGAGGCTGGGTGGGCCCCAGGGACAGTCTGGACAGGTGCAAAAAATCTCACCTCTACCAAGATTCAATCTCTTGACTGTCCAGCCTGTAGCAAGTCACTATACTGACTACACTATCCTGGTCCATGCTGGCAGTTCCCCTCTATCTTCAAATGACTTATGCTATATAAAAGATTCAAAAGAGTTTACGCCCTAAAGTCCAAAAACATGACTGTACTATACTTATGCCAGACAGAAATGTTTCTACTGACATATCATACATTTCTTGCAACAGCTGATGAAATCTAAATGTCCTCAGGCAATGGATGTATGACAAATACTCATACACCAGAAGAGGATGCTTACTTCTGAAACAACAGGTCCAATCCTGAAACCTAATGCCTTACAAACCTCTCCCAGATTGGAAAGGCTTGATGCTCTTACAAAATGATCAGAATCCTTTGTGCCAACCAGGAAAGCATTCAACAACATAGCCTTGTATGGTGGAACAAGATCGCCTGCAAACATAAAACAAATATATGCAAATGCCATACAAGTCAACATAAAAAAAAACTGCATGACTTAAAACATGGGTACATTCCAAGACACAGCAAACAGCCATGTCACGAGACAAAGCTCTGTTCAGGTGATATGACTGAAAATATACTCATTGTACTGTTTAGGGTCCCCAAAGGTTACAGCCTGTGCATTTTAACATATTGTATATGGAATGTTTTGTACAAGGAAAAAACACCATTTTAAAAGCTTTTATAACTTCTCTCTCACACTGTCTTCAGTGCTGTTTACACATTCTGAGCGGAACTCTGAAATTGCTACGAGTCAACATGTGAACCCTTTCATTTCACCATAACTCCAACCGCACAACTGCACAGATGGACACCATGATTTGTGATAGTACATAAGCGTTTGGCATGTACAAATATACCAGCATTTTCACATCCAATGTGCTGCATGCAGTATGATTGTACCACTTTTTTCTACTGTCTGTACTGTAAATGGACATCACATATATACTGTAAAAAAGATGTCTGCATATCTTCTTACAAAGAAAGAAGCACTTGTGGCAGTGTTGCATGGCCTTTAAAATTCTCTGTTACAAGGTTTATGTCACATAACACTTCACAGACAAAAACATTTCTGTAGTCCCACCACAACTCAACACCACCAACTTCTGTGACAGTCCCATAGCATCTCAGCACCACCAATTTCTGTCACAGTGCCATTGCACCTCAGCACCAGTAACCAGTAGCAGTCCCACTGCATCTTAACACTACAAATTTCTGTAACAGTCCCACTGCACCTCAGGACCACCAATTTGTGACAGTCCCACTGCATACAGCACCATCAATTTCTACAACAGTCCCTATGCACCTAAGCAACACCAACTTCTATAACAGTCCCAGTGCCCCTTGGCACTACCAATTTCTGTTAACAGTCCCACTGCATCTCAGCACCACCAATATCGCTAAGTCCCACTGCTTCTTAGCACTACCATTTTCTGTAACAGTCCCACCTCAGCACCACCAATTTGTGACAGGCCCATTGCATATAGCACCATCAATTTCTATAACAGTACCACTGCACCTCAGCAACACCAACTTCTCTAACATTCCCACTGCCCCTTGGCTCTATCAATTTCTGTAACAGTCCCATTGCATCTCAGCACCACCAATTTCTCTAACAGTCCCACTACCACTTGGCTCCACCAATTTCTGTTAACAGTCCCACTGCATCTCAGCACCACCATCCAGCTACACACAGCTCTGCACCATATTATGACAACATACTGCTAAGACATGAAAATGCACAGTTTCCACATTCCCTTCAGCACCCATTAAAACCTCCTATAAATGGTATTTCTGCAACCTGTCTTTCCAAGTTATGCAGAAAAGGATAAAAAAAATATATTCAGTATGAAAGGGCCAAGAAATCTTAACTGACTTGTCTTTTATCATACTAGTATTTTGTACAGCACGTGACTTCTATTCACAAACACTTAGAACATGTGGTTACAAATAATGCTCCCATACTCCATACAAACATGTGAAGAAGTTAAATAACCCACTGTTACAGCCATGTCTCAATCATTTATGGTATCCAGTTTCACTGGAGTTAGGCTTAATGCTGACTTCACAAAATGCATGAACCTTCGATGACATGGGGCTTAAATTTAGTTCACCTGAATGCATTCATAACTGTACAATGCAACAAGCCTGGCACTGAAGAGTTATAAGGAAAGTAAGTAAGGGAGAAAGCAGGGAGAAGGGAGTGACAGAATGTAATGGTGTGGTTATCATTTACCATCAATTTCTGCAATAAAGATATGATGGCTGCACACTGTTCCTCTTTGGAAAACAAATAACGCTACATATCTATGTCTCCAGACACTGAAGTTGTAACCTAAAACCAGCAGACCTACATTAAGTTTACAGCACAATACTTACCCAGCAACTTCGTGACTCGGACAAGAACTTCCCCCACTTTCATTTTCAGCTCTACTGAACTGTTGTTGTTATCTGTCATTGTCTTTTTTGTCCTCATTGCTTCATATTCTTCCACAAGTGTTTTAATCACAGTATTCGGGAACACATTTGCCATTACAGCCAAGCCATTGATGGATGACAAGTAGATATATGAATCTTCATGCTTCAAGTTCTCCTGAAAGCATTATTAAATAAATAAGATACCATTGTGAAGTACAGACAAAAACTTCAATTCTGCTTCTGCCACAATGAACTCCGTCTTATACAAGAAGAAATTTTCCTGCAGTTTGTCTACCGCACATATTATGTGCACACTCAACCTATATATATATGATGTGATATTTTTAGTTTTCTTGAATCCCTCACTAACAGTTGTAATTAAAGCAACCTTTAACTGCAAAACATTTTACATAAATTTCTAAAAGAAAGCCATCTGCAAAAAATGTACGATGCCTGTTGTTTCAAATTTGTACTGCACTGTAGTGAAGGCCAGATGGAAACATAAATTAATAATTTCACAGTGATTGGTCAATTATGTACAGCATCTCCAAACTGCAGGTTCACATTAAACATGAATATAACCTCAAAGTTTTGCACAACTGTCATGCTGTCATTGTTAACACATCACAAAATCCTCAATATAGAACTCATATGATTGTTTATGATAAATCTCCATTTGAACTTGCACAATTCTAGTACCAATTATTCTTTATTTAACAAAAAATGGAAAGATATGTTAACAATGTTGTACATCTACATTCTAAAAAAAATATTAACAGGTTACATACTTTTGGAAAAAGTACTGCCACAAGAAATGTCACAACATTACACTGTCTTGTGTTAGGATCACTCCCACCACAAAAGTTTGCAGTTTAAAATCAGAAAGAACAAATGCTTCTAATGGCATGTCTTTTATACCAAGTTTCATTAAAACCAGTAAACTGGTTTAACCCTTCAATGACCTACATTTGCATACATGCAAGAAAACACCCCTAGAAGATAATTTTACATCTTAAGCAAACAATGAAATTTACTGCATTTAAGACATGCTACCTTCTCTCTGTTTTACTTTCCACACAATGGCATTTATTGCGTCATTTTATCTCTTTCTGTTCAAATAATTCTCATGTTTTACATAAACCATGCGCTGAAGTTTAAATATCCACCCTAGCAGGATAGAAGTTAAAAGATGTTAGAATAGACACTGTGATGACCCTAAGCACATTTCTTTCTTGATTAAGTAGGCAAAGACAGTAATAACTAACAAGTAATAGAGAGCTTCCTACATATCACTTTTTCCAACAGACTTCTTACAGGGAAGAACTTCTAATGGAAAGGTAAAAATTAGGGTCACTTTTTGGATCCACTCTTATATTTTGATCTCAAGCTATTATTTCTTAACAGTTCCATTCGAAAGACCATTAATGTATAACTTCAGATGAACTCGGATACAAAGTTACTGGATTGCTAAAGAAATACTGAAGAAACAGAAGACATAATGAAACACCTACAAAAAACAAGTCCAAGTCATTTGCTGTTGGTACAGGTATGCTTTATTTACTCCACTTGTGTCCTCCTACTCAAAATTCATTACCTAAGTCTTCAATGTGCATTAAATTACAGTACATCATCATATACTGAAAGGCCCAGAGAGCTCCATTTGCACAGCAACTTGCTACTGGTTGGACAGTCCAGGGATTGAATCCCAGTGAAGGCAAGATTTTCTGCACCTGTCCAGATGCCCTTGGGGCCTGCCCAGTTCCCTGTATGACAAGCAAAGCAGCCAGGACATGGTGCTGACTGCCCACTGTCATCTAGCACTAAGGTTAAAGAAAGCATACAGTAATCCCTCTACTCCTTCTCTGAACCTTCATGGCCTGTTCTAGGGTGAGGTTTACCTTTTACCTTTATCATCACATACTGTAACATCTCTATGATACACTCCAGTTGGCGCACACAATTGCATAACTATATATTCTGTGATGTAGTACACAGATTTTACCAAGACATTCTTTCCTTTCAAAATGTCATACAATTCAAAGTACATGCAAACATGTAATTTCATTTATTCCCGTAAGAAGAGTAAGGCCTTCCCAGAGCCAATTATCATGAAATGCGCACTTTCTCGGCACCATTAAATGCAAATTTCTGACACCAAATTTCACCCAAAATGGCCAAGAAATAAAGAAATTATGGCTATGAATTCATTTACACCCTTCAGTAAAGTATGATCCCCTGAGCTGAATTTCACAAAAGCATGCTTACCTGACAACTTTCTGTAAGGAACCCCTACACCGAATGACATGAAAATCTCAAAAACACTTCAGTCACTGATACTAGGTCACAGACAGACAGACAGATGTGATCTCCATGTAATATGTTCTTCTCATTTAAAAAAAGGCACATGAAAAGGAATAACAAAAACCACTGAATCAGGAACAGTCAATAGGTCACATGCATTCTATGAAGTCCACAATCCATTACCAAGGTACAGTTTAGCCATCAAGAACTAAAACTCTTTGTAAAGCCTTTAAACATATTAAATGGGAAATGTTTGTAGACAAATTCAAAGAAAATGAAATCCAAATGTGGGAAAACTTGTTACTCAAGAATTTCATATATGGGAAAATTTAACTGAGGCCCTGAAAATTTCATGTCCAGAAAAACAGTATTATAAACTACAAGTCTGCTTCACAGAAAAGAATCAGCGTACATAATATTCCAATGATGTAATTTCTTTCAAACTGGGGACTTACTTGAAAGATGCGAAGAATCTGGTTTCTATGTCGCTGGGCTTCTTTATCATTGCATGAAATGAGTTTGGCAAGCTCAAGCAATGCATGGCCTCTAACAGGAAGCAATGGGTCACAGACATCAAACAGAGCTTGTTTACACCGGCTCTCCTTCAATTCTACCTTTCCTTGACTCTTCCTGGAAGCATTACTCTTCAGACCAACTCCTTCCTCTTTAATGGAGCTGGGAGGACTGTGACGTTTGGTGGTAGCTGCTTCAGTACTTGAAGTCTTTCCATGCTTCTCATGTTTAGGCTTCACTGCTGTAGAACTCTGTGTTGCATTACTGCAGCATCGTGGAGCAGAAGATCGTTGTACAATACCATGAGTCAGAATCTTGTTGCAAACTTCGTCAGTAAATATCTTCAATTCGTCATTCATCACATTGTCACGGATAAGTCGAAGTGGTTCAACAAGCTGTTTAAATGGCTCCCAGTTTATATGTCTTGTACTTGCATTATTAACCACAACACTAAGTACCATTAAGATCATAAACAAACTCTCTGTGTCATGATCTTCAGCACTATGCTCAGGATCTTTCTTTGTTAGCAGGTTAGCATCTCTTTCCAACAGATACTGTACAAAGAAAATAACGTGTGTTGGATCTTCTGTAAGCTTTTCATGAACAGAAGGATTTTCAGCCAGGATGGCAAGAAGTTTTACAGCCACAATGTTTCTTTCAGATCGTCCAACAATATTTAAAATGACTGCATCCTCCAATTCTAGAAATTCACTATTTAATTTACTCCTCTCACTCTCCAACAGGGCAAGATCAGATTTTGGATCAGACAGAAGACGTAAAAGGAAAACAAACAAACTGTTGGTGATATCCCCCTTCTTGTCACCCTTCTCCAGCAACTCCACAAGACAATCCCCAGCTGTCTCAGAACACAAGTCTTTCCCTGGTTCATTCCTAAGCTTCACCTCAATACCCCCTGTTGGACCAAAATGAAATTCTACCTTTTCACTCATTTCAAGCATCCCTTCTACTTGATCACCAAAGAGAAATGCATTAAAAATTGGATGCAACTGGTTGCAACCAGAGAGGAACTGCAGCAGCAGCTCTTCAACCTTTGTTTTTAGATGACAGGCACTTTGGCGGATCTTCATATGCAGAAGAAACAGAACAGAAGCAACAGAAAACAGATGTTCTGATGGCAAGGGAGACACTTCACTAACAAAGCATTTATGCAGACTGCAAATACTTCTTGACAGTTCATCTTCAGAAACAACACAGTCTGACAGAGAATTGCCAGCAACTCTCTGTGCCAGCAATGGCACTTCTCGATAGAATGTTGGACCATGACGATAAACATTGCAGCAGAGCAAAAGAGGGTTCATCAGTATGTCCAACACATAACGCTCGAACATCAGTGGCTTTTCAGAGCACAGCGCCTTCATACACAGAAGTGATACAGCTGTATATAATTGTGACTGTGCTTTGTCACCTACATTTAACATTTCAACAATCTGAAATTAAAGAGAGAGAAAAAATATATTAGAAACAACATAACTTCTTAACCTGACATGAAATCTTCCATCTTGTTTCCTGCAATATAAGCCTGAAATCATTGAATATTATACATTACACTCCACAAACCCACACTGATGCCATGTAAATGTGTCTCATTTTATGAATTCCTACTGGAAAATCATGCATATATGTTTTGCGCAAAGCCTGTGCATGACACACAAGGTTTAAAATTTCCACCGTGGTTTTGTTAAGTAATGACACTGTGTCACAGGGTAACAGAATCTCTGACAGTGACAAAGCACCAGAGGTCACAAGACTTTTAGCCTCAAGACAAAGGCATAGAATATGGATATGTTTCGCAAAGCAGTTCTCAATGCATGTATTTTCTACTAAGTAGCACCACAAGAGATGTCACAACCCAAGAATTTTCTCCCATTTGGCCAAAATTAGAACCAATGCTACACAGCAGAACAATAATACCTGCACAAAGAATATATATTATGATTTCACATTTCTCTGACATCAAATATTCTAATCCTTGAACTGTCAGTGCATTTTTTTACTCTTCTAAATTATTCTGACAATGGATTTACATAAGATCCATTAAAGTAATGACTTTGAAACATACAAGTGAAGTGTCTGGGCCACACATATGCACCCACCTACACATACAAACTGCTTCTCACATGGTTTCACTACAACATGATTTCCAAAACTGAAACCTGTCACCCTTTCAGAAACCAAATTTCCTAAACCTAATTTATCACACAGGTCTCATTAGACTGCAGTGCTTTTGGTTCAGCAGCTGGTACGTAAGTATTCATGAAGATTGCTGTCTTATGGTTTGTAATGCTGCACTGTCTGGTAGACATGTGTCAAAACATATCTGACCAACTCAACATATCCACTACCAGGTCACTCAGCTGCGCTAATGGAGGCACCATGTTGATACGAAATGCTACACTTCTGCCAGACCAGCTGTCACATTCCACAAGACAGCAATCATCATACTGCTGAGATTCCCCAAATGTTATTATATATTCAAGTCCTCCTTCATTTTTTCTATCTATTGTGATGGTATCCAAAGTAATTTTAGCACTTAGTGATACAATAAACTATCATCATTATCTTTATTTTCTTACTTATTTTTGGCACTTACTTTATTCAGTAATTCTAAACTACGCAACCTGGACTATCCACGTCCTGCTCACCAGTCACTGACATCAAATTCTCCCCAATTCCATGCACCTATAATTACAGCCCAAATGTAGTTCTCTTAGCACATATCAAAATGCACTAACACCAGGGAATATTCTATTTAAAAAAAAATCTACATGATATGTGAAAAATTTTTAATACATGCAAAAATGAGCAAGAACCAAGTGAAGTTCTCTATCAGATCACCAGGGCTCATTAAAGTGCAACATATTTAATACATGTCAAAATGCTAAAGCACTGGGGAACATTCTACACAAAATTAGCAAGGTGCAGCATTTAATAAAATATTTCAAAATCATTATTTGTTCATTTAACAGTTGATGATTATTCTGCCAGTTAGAAAACTGGATTATGGAAACAAAACATTGTGTCATCATGATCAAAGACCTGACAGTGAACGCCTATCAGTTTAATCTAGTACATTCCTTCAAGATCTGTTCTATTAAGATAGATTTCTACATTCACCTTCTATTTGTGCTTAGACCTCCCAAATCAGTATCGTTCAGTCTGGTTTTACTATCCACATCTGTATGCATTACATGTTTCTCCCTATATGAAATATGCCCAGCCTTTCTACCAATCTCTCATGAGTAGAAAAAACTGAAGATCCCCAGTGTGTACTGTCCACCACAGTCACCTAACTTTCTCTCTCTTAGGTTCAAATATTCTCTGTATTATACACGTATTGTAACTGTTCCTGTAGGTAGGTCACTATGTGAGGAAGTCCAGAAGAATGTTCTAAGAATGCATACCCAAATTACTATAAGAATAAGAACTGGAGAACATGAAAGAAATTGAACTGAGTGCGACTGTAAAACTCAAATACATTATTTCAATGCCAGTCCAGTCACAACTACAAGTAGTCATTCAAAAATAAACTAAATAATCATAAAATCTGGCAACACCAGGTCTCTCCTGCCAATGCAACCAAACAATCTGTACAGTGTCAAAAATGTCGCGTCACTAGTTCACACTTTTGACACTCAAAGTAGGGGACCAGCAATATGATGCAAATTGTTTTCCTAACAGGTTCATGCTGAGAGAAAACAAGATAGGCAATGAGGTGCATTCATGCAACCACTGTTGCAGTGGAAAGCAAGAAGTATTACATATTTTGAGTGTGTAGCCTCTCTGGTTCTATCACATTCTTCCACATTATCTCATAAATGGCACCATTTAAAAAAAAAGTTACTGAATATAAAATGTGTGTTACATTTTCTCTACAACTTTTTTCTAAAACATTTCTCATTCTAAGAAGAAATGAGCCAGATATGATCATAAATGTATAATGATCTACATGTAAAGTACCCATTATTCTTGTCAAATTTTAATGAAACTTTCATTTACTCAACTGATTTTCCAAAAATACTCAAATATAAAAATTCTATGAAAATCTGTCCATTGGGAGCCGAGTTGTTCCATGTGGGCGGATGGACAGAGACAGACAGACAGGAAAAAATCTAACGGTTGTATTTTGCGATCTGGTAATGTGCCTAAAAACTAACACATGTTGGACATTTCGTTTATTGCACTTCTTCCTCCCACTTTTTAAGACTTAGCATCTGATGGCACAGACACCATATCCTTGTTCCTTCCAAATGCTTCAAAACACAGAGTCCTTACAATCAAACCCAATAACTCACAAGGGTTTTATGATGAGTGATTACAATTTGTGGACACAAACCAAATCACAAAAATTAATTCTGATGGTATACAATATCCCTTTCTGGAAGAAGACAAACTAACTGAAGGACCATGACAACAGATGTTACTTGATCAAGGTAGCACTGTTGAGTCAGACAGGCTCATTACATGAACATGACATTGAGGTAGTGCAGTCAAAGATGCAGACTTGAAATGAGATTCTTGTGTTATCAGTGGTACAACCAAGAAAAGGGTAGGGAAGGATCACTACGCAACGGTGAACATTATAACCAAATAAATCATTTACATGCAACTTCAGATTAAACATGCAAGTTTTCTTACCTGAGAACAGATATTTTTGTAGTACTGCTCCGCATGCTGAACGTGAACGGTTAGAATAACTTCCACCACAGTGTCCAATTTGCTCCAGTCAGAACCAATGTCACAAGATGTGTCGCAGATAGCACGCACCAATGCACTCACACCACCTGGTTTTATTAGACACTGAACTAGAAGTGGAATGCAACAGCGCTTCAGCCATGTGGGAGGGGAAGACTGTACACCATGCTGTATATAATAAACCATTTGGTATTTATTTTTAACAAATTATCATAGTTTATAGAGGCTAAAAACTCATGAGCTCAGCATACAAAACTTACCTTGCTCCTAGCTGAACCATGCAGTAAAATCAGTTCTCGTATTATGAGTGGCTGATACAACTTATTAATTAGGGAAAGGAAACATTTTTTAAAGTAACTCCGTTCCTCCTGTAACCTCCCCCACAGTTCAGGGGTCATCACAAACTCCTCCCCATTGTTATCCTGTCTGCCACTACTAGAACTAGACGAGGATGAGGGCGCATCTGTGGCAGTAACAATTGCAGGTTTCTTCAGTGGGGCAAAGCTTAGTTGTGCCAGAGATGCTACTAAGTCTCCAAGATGCTGAACCAGAATCAAACTTCGCAGAGAGGGTTGCTCAAAGCAGGACACCAATCCTCTTGTCACACCAGACAAACGTTCATACTTCTACGGAGGACAGAAACCACAAATTCATAATGAAAAACTTCATTAGAGAAAGTACACAAGCAGTGGGATTTAGCTGCTACAAGAGTCCCACAATTATGAACATCACATTTAGACCAAATAACTACAATCCAACATCCTTTAAAACACATGCAATAAAAATTACAGGCTTCTGTTCCAGGATCGAAAAAGTAATTTTCAAGTCGACATTGAATTAAATTGTTATTAAAATAGTAAACAGCTTGGCTGCAATTTTAGCACAGTACTATTACAGGCAAGTGGTTGAGGTTAGGCTTTACGTCATAGTTAGGACATGTCAGAATCACCCCATTATCACAGCTGTAAGAACTACGTTTAGCCTGTTCACGTACAAAAACCAAAAAAGGTACATATCACATACAAAACAATACAGTTTTTTGTCTACTCCTACATGTTTTGGCAGAACTCCATAATCTGCAAGGTGTCCATACATAAGTATTTAAAAACTCACTAAAATGCAACAGATTATAATAGTGATGTATATTATATGGTAGTATTTCTGTAGCTAAATTCAGAAGTGTAAGGTCTCATAAACTGTGGTTAAAATTCCTTATGCATGTTATAACACATTACAACAGTCATATATATTACATTGTACTGATTTCTGCAGATAAATTAAAAATGTAAGATCTCCTGTAATATGGTTAAAATTCTATATGCTTTGGTATGTTCTTGCAGTTTTCACTTTTGTCATACAAACCTCTAACTTGTTCTTGACCCATTATGATACTGTCTGTGTATTATGTGTCATGTGCTGCTCAGTGTAGGAGATAACCCATTACTGATTTGTTTGTTGGTTTCATTTGTTTTGTCTGTTGGTTTTATAAATGAACAATTTCATCAAAATGCATGCAATGAATAATGTCGAAATATGTTGAACCTGATCTATGACATTCATAAAATCATTACAACATAAAATCAATCAGTGCATTTTAGAGTTGTATAAACTAATATATATAAATTGCTAATAAAATCAACTGTTTTAAAAGGAAATTGAATTTTTTGCAACTGGCATATAAGAAAAGCAGAATTCAACATATAAGACATGTTGTTTTCCTTAGGTGCATTTTTGTTAACTGTATTTGTCTTGCGTATATTGTTGCCATCTTATGTGTATTTGTTGTATCTTATGTGCATTTATTGTACCTTATATGTATTTGTTGTACTATGTGTGTTGCCAGACTGCTGGCTAGAAGTCAGTATCCGGAAGTTCCTGTGACCAGCCACCTTGACACAGGTTTTGCTTGGTTTCCCTGTGTCTACTAGCAAATGCTGAGATGGTTCGCCAAGTTTCCAAGTTGCTACTACATGCCTCTCACGTAGCCCTCCTGACTTAAATTTCCTAGTTACTTTTCCCCCCCCCCTCCAATTGGTGTACATGTAAAATAACCACTGCCACTGGGTGATAACCCAATTGCAGTTAATAATAATAATAATTATAATAAAACATTGATTTTTAGACAATCCTAATATACTTAGAGCATGACAAATCACATGCCTATTACATAAATGAGTACAGTCACTGTTTCATATTGTAAATACATGTTGCAGCTACTTTGTGTTTGGAAAAGATTCTCCTGACAATGGCCAGACCTGACAGAAACATTTTGCAGTTCTGCAGGTAAACGATGTACTATTTTGATGGTTATGATTCGCACTGATGATAGTGAATACACTATGGAATACAATTTAAAACACAAATACAATTAACGTACCTCCAAGACAACAAGCTCCTCCACCTTTAACTTATGTGAGCTGGTAGAACGAGCTGCAAGAGAAATGCCAACACCTGGCAGGAGGCTGGGCAGAACTCCCATTGAAATAACAAACTGCAGACATGTTCTGATTGTCTTCTGCTGACTCACACTCAGCAGATCAGCAGTTAGCTGCTCTTTTCCTTTACATTTTGATGTTTTCTCACTTAAGCATTTCTTCAGTGACAGCAAAATATATAAAGACGCACAAACAAACCGCCACCTGAAAAAAAAAATACACTGTCTTCTATCAAATGTTACAGTTCTAATATACAATGCCTGAGGCTGTCATGAAGAGTCAGAAGACAGACAGAGAGAGAGAGAGAGATGGGGGTGGAGGGTGGTACTCCAATGGCTACTGTAATACAAATAACAGACAGCACTCTCTGGGTGCCATCAGAGTCTGTGTCATGGAAAACTGTACAGACAGTGTCAAATTACGATAATGTACACTCAGCGTAACATTTGGGATTCCAATAAAGGATCCAGATATCAAAACTGATGTCGTGAACTGCTACTTGTCCAAAAAGGCCATACCAATATGAATAAGAATATTCAATGAAACAACTGACAAATTCAAACACGCAAAATAAAAGTAAATGCAATATGTGACTTCACACCACTTTCAAAACCTTAAAAGCAAAGCATCCAACCCCCTCCCCAAAAAAAACCTCAAGAAAAACAAACACTGTTATTAACATAAAAAACCTTTACTACAACAACTGTCCAGCCTGATTCCTTTCCTCATTATTTGATCAAAATTTAACAGAAAAACTCACAGAAGCACACTGGCACAACCTGTAGTGAGACAAGCAAATTACAAAAGCTTTATTACAATCACAACCGTACAGAGTGACCAACATAACTAAACCCTCTTACCCCTCTGCTACACCAACCACTACAATCACTCTTACTGCTTACTGACCATCACATTTCCAATGTATTGCTGTCAAACTAAACATGGCTAGGCAACTAACAAGAAATATGTCAAACAAAGATGTTCACAGCAGGGAAAAATATATGATTTGTAACCTTCAAAAGCCTAGAGGTTACTGTATTTACTGCCATATTTAACAATAAAAAATTCTACGTTCCATTCATGGTGTATTTTATGCCTTGTATGGATCTTAGTACAAATATTGAGTTTTGCCCTACATTACATTAAGTAAATGATTTTTTTCATAACTAAGATGGTGTTTACTGTGTGGTGAGAACTGGGTCTTTAAATGAAACAGATTTATTTGTCATCTTTAAAGGATTAAACAATATCATTTTGTGATGTGGAAACAAACAAGCATGCACAGTACAACCACCACACATGGACATTTGCATAGCAATTTGATTTACACTAACAACTCAAGATGTGATAACAAAGTGCTGGATATCTTTTCTAAATGACAACTGGATTTACCAGCTACTCCATTCTGTCCCCTTCAAAGTAGTCCCCCCACCCACAACTTGACATAATGAGCCCAGCAAATGTGCCACTGTCAAAAGCATTTGCCAACATCCTCCGTGCAGACCTCAGCAAATGTTCTTCAGTATAGCTGATATCATGAAATCTCCTTCATTCAGTGCCAACTTGACTTGTGAAGAAAGAAAAAGAGTTGTAGGATGTTGATCTTAGAAGTACACACAGTGCCAATACTAACAGAGCAGAATCAGCAGGAGCACTGTCATGGGGGAGAAACCAACTGTCAGTGTGCCACTCTTAAGTCTTTCTGCCACACATCTTAACATAGACATTACAGAATGTATCCAGAGAAATGTTGATTCACAGTTTGACCCTTTAAAACACAAGCACAAATGCACGCATGCACACACACACACACACACACATACACACACACACACATGTAAAAACAAAGTACAGATCTTGCTTTTCTGATGTGATCCACAGTGACTCTTAGCAGCCTCAATGTCAAATTAAGATCCTGACTTTCAAAAAATTGTAAGGGAAACACAGTGTCATCCCTTGCATTAACAGTCTCTTGCAGAAAATTATGTATATATAAATAATTTCAAAATGTTTATATAATTCCCTCTTCAATTATTCACTAGTTAGCACTAAGCAACTTTCTGTACCTTCCTGTTTCATTAAATAAAAAGTTTATAGTGTGATGGTACTTCATCATTCATTTTTCATGAAATACAATTATACACCTACACGTGCCTGTGAAGAAGTTCTGAGCACATCAGCTGTGTACCAGAAAGTTTGGAGAACCCTGTGATGGACCTGGCCATTGAAATAACTGGTCACAATGCTTCTTGGTTGCACCCACAAACACATGTTTTATCACCACCAATGACCTCTGAAATAAACTGTGGTTCTTTCTGAAATTTGCCCTCAAGATCCTGGTACTTCCACTCTTCACTCAGCAGATGACAAATGAATTTGGCAGCAACCCATTTGTTTTCAGGCGATGTGTGAAAATGCTATGGTATATTCCAAATGAGTTTCCCAACCCCCAGCCAATCCACAGTGATGAATCTGTTTTCATGGACAAGTTCTTTAATTTCTGTACGCTTTGCTGATAGATGGATCACCTGGATGGTTCAGCATCCTTGACAGACATCAGTCCACTCTTGCACTTCAAAAACCACTCAACACTTCATTTCTGCTGTTTCCTCTCCAATGGCAAGTTTTAACATCACAAGGTTTCTGTAGCAGCTCTGTCTCATTCAAAGGAGAACTTGAACACATATGCCATTCTCTCACTTAAATGTCTGCCATTTTATACAGGTGGGAAAGCCTCAGTGCATTGGGACAGTAAGGGCTCAAACCCAAATGCTAATCAATCAATCAAAGGTGGGAAAGATACTACCTAAGCTGCAGACACACAAAGAACACCTTATTATGATTTATCTTCCTCTAGGCCCAGTACATGCAAATATTCTTGACTTAACCCTTAGGCTACCGGATTAAATTTCAGTTGCCATTTAATAACATTAAATGGCTGAGCAACTATAGTCGTCGTTGGCAGGTTAAGGGTTAATGAACCAAAGCACTGAAGAGCAGAGAATGTGATTTCTCACAATAACTTGTGTCACATGTTAAAAAATATACTAACCTGACACCACTGTTTGCTGCAAAAGAACAGTTAATTGCTTGCAGAACTCCATATGTATCACGTTCAGTTATACTGAGTGACTTCAATGCAGCATTAATGTTGAGTTCTAAAATATCATGTAAATCTCCTGCCACAGTGTCTGCAAAACAAAAGCAATGCATTACAAAACCACACAATAACGCTGAACTTTAGACATTCAGTGAAGTTCCTTGGTTTGATTCTCCAATCTTCAATAAAAAACACAGCAGAATAAAAGCTTAATGGTCCATTTACTTAACATTTGTATAACATTTGAAGACTGTGCAAGACTGACACTGGACATGACACTAATGTTCTCTCTAATACAATGAAGCCCCAAAGGCCAATTAAAATAAAGTGAAAACTGTCTGTACATTTTACTTTTCCTATCTTCTGTGTATTTTAGAGCATGGTTACAATTTTCGTTACCTTCTATGAGTTGTTCTCCCTCAGACTTTTGTCATATGTAAACAAAACATAAGGTTACAATTCATGAATTTTACTGTTTTATTTGTAACCATAAACTAATAAAGCTAAATTTTCTGTGACCATTAATGTGATATTCTGAAGCTTATTTTGCTGGTCTGGAATTCATCATTCAGTTTCACTATAATACGAGGTAGCACATAAAATGCTGGACTATGTATTTTGTGTCTTACAATTGTAGTGCCCAGAGTGGGGGAAGGGTAACATGTAACCCAGACAGGCGCCTACTGTGGTAGCCGCGAGTGGTTTCGGCTAAGATGATTTACAGAGGAACTCAGGACTTCAGAGTGGAGACGGTCTTACAACTATGTATATTATAATAAATGCTACACAATTCTACAGATCTACAGTATGATCAGTGTCACAAATAAGATAGTGCAGACCCTTGTTCCAGAGCTCACTGCCTTGCCTCCGAAATATCCAGTGTCATATGATAATTTGTAAAAGTGCTTAATTGCCCAAAATGACTCGTTATACTCAATAAAATTTGGATCAGCCAGAGCGCTTACCTTCCAACAGCAAGAGGAATGCAAACATTCCAACATCTGTCAAGCTCCAAGTAGCTGGCACCGCAATGTCAGCTTAACTGTTCCTCAGACCGATAATCCGATGTGAAGGGGAGCGAGTCTCTCCAAAATCTGACTTGCCCTGGCTTAATTTTCTGGATATTATATAGGGACAGCGAGGCAGTGTTACGTGTTATGTTTGCTGAATAAGCATAAATCTTTACCTTGACATAACAGGCTACCTACACTATATTGTGTGGAAACTAATAGAAGCAGCCGGGGCTGTGTGCATAGTCATGCATTCTTTTGGTGTTGGTAAAATGTTTGTATCCTTGGGGCAGGTTGCATGCATCTCGCGGTGTGGTAACTGTATCAAACAGCTGACTAAGTCGCTACCTCACCGCGCGATGTGGCAAGCGTCCAGTATGGCATTGACTAATTTGCTGCTTGTAAATTTTCAAAATGTGATGGCCATTACACAATTATTCTGTAGAGACAAGAAATTTCAAACTGTGTTGTGCAATGCAGTCATTCTTGGAAGGACTCCAGCGTGTGGCAAATTACTGTTGTGCCAGTAATGCACAGTTGAAGGCAGTTTGTTAAGATTATCTTATTTGGATGGAATCGCCCGTTAGCAGAATATTCAATCCTGAGTCAGAGAACATCCATGCCAGATTCAAGGAAGAGGAAATAACAGTGAAAAGGCTTGTATGGGTGGCCATATTGAGCCACAGTTAACTCTGATCATTACTTGGCCATGCTGTTTAGCAACAACATGCTTCTTGAATTGGGATTTTCAAACAGAAAAAGGAGACATTAATTGACAATACATACTTCCAAAATTCTGCGCACCACAACCAATTACCTAGACACCACAACGACCTGGTGCCCAGAATCTGTCAAGCCCTGTTATACAAACAATGTTTCATTTAAAGTATCACAGCTACACGCATGTGCATTGCAGTTGCAAAATTGTTTATGTTTTACACAGTCTGACGCTGTACAGTCCACAGCAATTTGTGGCATTACACTGAGGGTGGCTGTAACTTAAGATACTGGAACTTATTTTAAACTCATGAAATGTACTTAAAATGATGAGATGTTAATTACAAAATAAGAACATATTATAATGCTTAATACAAGAGTACAATACAGTCCTTGCTCTTTACTTAATGACCTCATCTGTTGATGTTCCATATGTAGCATTCAACTGCCGTATCCATATTGCTAATGTTTCCTTCATTCATTCATGTTTTGCAATTTTCACCTATTTTATGTTAACAACTGCTAGATTTTCCCACTTACACAGTGTGGACTGGCAGGTTTGTCCCATGAGGAAAAGTGGTTGGCAGGCATTTGGTTTCTGTAACCATGACACTATTACTTTTCACTAATACTTAATAGCACCCTTTTCCCCATATTTCACTAGTAAAATATATAGTTAGGATATGAAAAACTGTATTGTAGTGTTACATTCATCTGACAGTCACTTAAGAGCTGTGTTACCACTCTGGCATATTCTTGATTTTGAAAATCTCTATACGCTCACCTGAACAGCCTAGAACTGATTATTTGAAACACACAGAGATGAGGAAGCAGGGAAAAGAGGAGGAAAAAGGATGCCTTGGTTATGCAGTCATTAGTGTTTGAACATACAGCGAGACAATAAAAACTGCCAGTCGAAAATATACTGGCAATTAGAATAGAACAAAAATAGATTTGTTATGCATATACTGTAAACGTTTCTCACAGCTGAGTAGGTGCTGACTCACACTAACATGCCAAGCAGAAATCCTGAACAACACTACCCACACTCCTCAAATACCTTTCAACATAGCACCACATTTGACATTATTTAATGCTTCTGGGCTCACTGGAATCCTTAAAGTCTTTGGTGAAAGGCAGCCAGCAGGGGTGGTGATATATCAGGGGCCCCCAGTGTTAAAATATAGGGAGTTCCCGTTCACAGCCATTCATGGGTACTGAAGGTGGTGCTATACTGGGGGTTGACCATGTATAGGTTACAGGAAAAGTAGTGTACACTTTTCAGTTACATCCATTATATGACAATTTATGAGATCCACAACTGTAATAAATAACTAAAATTCTAGATTCAATTTTTATGTTCAAAAAACACAACTAATAAGAATGTAGTATATCTTTTTATTTCTATGACATGTTCCATTCTACTGGATTGGATGTCATCAGGTAGTAGTATAGTTTACATAAAAAAGGAAATTCTACTTCTTATATATATTCACTACAATTATTTGCAAACTGTTTTCACATCTGTGCCCATACATGACCACGGCTGGATAAGACAAGGAGCAAGGAAAATAAAAACAGCGCTTTCTTAATACAATTTTACCACATAGTTTTCATTCCAGGTACTAGACAGGAGTTGTGGCACCCTTTTGAAATATTTTATTTCAGATGTGATTTTTAATTGCTTCCAGAGCATTTTATTTTCTTGCAAAGTACAAGACAATCAGCAAAGTACAGAGTATGTGTAGTGTGAGAATGGAGTTCATGTGGGACAGAGGAGGAGGCTATGAACAAGCACAGGATTTTACTTTGGATATGGAATAGAAAATGACAAACTTCAATGCAAGACATCATTTTTTATACTTAAGAGAACCATATGAGCAATTAAGAGAGTGGAGTTTGTTACTGACAACACATAAAATGCTAAAAGGTTTCTGATAGGAGCCATCCCATTGTGTTTTAGTACTAACTAAAATGTTGTTCAGTCAAAACACAACAATATATTCAATAATGTCAAGTTTGCTACATGTTTCAGTTACAAGTAACCATCATCAGGCAGACATTTCAGTACATGGACATGACATGTTCAGTGCTTACAGTATGAGACCCCATATTGTTTACATTTGTGGTGTAGAATTTCAGACATTTAGATAACAAACTGCTCAGTATTTAATATCTTAACTAATGTATTTTCTGAAATTATACATGAACCTATCAATGTAGGTCTATCAGTTAAAATCTAAAATCTTAAAAACTTCAACATTCAGCACGTATGCATCTTGAAAGACTGATGCACTTATCAATTAGATGTATAGTTATACACAGGATGTCCCACAAGTTAAGGTCACTACTTCGGGAGAGTGTTCCTTATGTTAAAATATACCGATACAACCCCAAACACCTATGTCCAAAGTTGA
>JGI20166J26741_11814473_pt1 | contig 20775 bp, 19 predicted proteins | sample TergutCu122P5_FD_26741 | JGI IMG/M metagenome (IMG submission 26741)
ACGGGATCGGCTGGGGCGTCCCAACCGCCTGACCCTGATACTCAAGCGACAACGTGAAGTTCGGGCCATATTGCATCGACGTGACCGGCGCCGTGTAATCGCCATTGCCTTGGTTGACCACACTCCCGACCATCACAACCGGATCAGACGGCGTGAACACGATGTCCGCCAGGTTCAGGCCCGTCACAACATTGCCGTTGAAGTCGACCGCGTGGAACGTCGCCGTGTACGCCGACTCCCCACCCACCAGCACCCACGTCGAGTCGTCGGCCGGATCCGCGACCGGCGACACCGTGAACGTCGATATCTGCGGCGTCAGGGCGACGGCGGCAGGCGCGGTGAGCCCCTGAGCCACGAAGCCACCGCCGACCGCGAGGGCGAACGACGCGAGCAGCGCCAACGCCTCGCGCACGCGCGGCCGAATCTGAACTGCACTCCCATGTGCCGACATCATGACCCCTCACGACGGGACGCGGCCGGTGTCAGCGATTGGACAGGGCGTGCGCGGACCCCATCCGCATCCAAAGAAATTTCTTCCCGGGACGACAGTCTAGTCACAGGTGTCGCCGGACGGCAATTGGCGTCCGGAACGGCGCGGCGGAGCGTCAGGCGGCGCGGTCGACCAGGTGGGACGCCACCGGATCGACGGTCACGCCCGGGCCCATCGTCGTCGAGACCGCGATCTTGCGCACGTAGCGCCCCTTGGCGGTGGACGGCTTGAGGCGCGCGACCTCGTCCATGGCGGCCCGGTAGTTGTCCAGCAACTGCTCGGCCGTGAACGACTGCTTGCCGATGATGAACTGCAGGTTGGCCTGACGGTCCACGCGGAACTCGATCTTGCCGCCCTTGATGTCACCGACCGCCTTGGCGACGTCCATCGTGACGGTGCCCGTCTTGGGGTTCGGCATGAGGGAGCGCGGGCCCAGCACGCGGCCCAGCTTGCCGACCTTGCCCATCATGTCGGGCGTGGCGACGACGGCGTCGAAGTCCAGGTAGCCGCCGGCCACCTTGTCGATCAGCTCGTCCGAGCCCACCTCATCGGCGCCGGCCGCTTTGGCCTCTTCGGCCTTGGCGCCCTGCGCGAAGACGAGCACGCGGGCCGTCTTGCCGGTGCCGTGGGGCAGGTTGACGGTGCCGCGCACCATCTGGTCGGCCTTGCGCGGGTCGACGCCAAGCCGCATCGAGACGTCCACCGTCTCGTCGAACTTGGCGGGCGGGAACTGCTTGATGAACCCGATCGCCTCTTCGGGCGTGTACTGACGGCCGGCCTCGAACAGGGCGGCCGCGGCGATGTATCGCTTGGAATGCTTCATGACTGGTTCCTTTCTTGATGGCGCGATTTGCGCCATACAACCTCGCGGGTTGCTTCACCAGGTCTGGTGTGGGCCATCCGACCCTGCCAGTGGGTTGGTATTCGGTTGTTGTTCGGTTGTGCAGGTGGCGCCAAGCTCAGCCGGCGACCGTGACACCCATCGACCGGGCCGTGCCCGCGACGATCTTGGCGGCGGCGTCGATGTCGTTGGCGTTCAGGTCTGGCATCTTGGTGTTGGCGATCTCGCGCACCTGGGCCATCGTGATGGTGCCGACCTTCTCCTTGTTCGGCACACCCGAACCCTTGGCGATGCCGGCCGCCTTCTTGATGAGTTCGGGCGCGGGCGGCGTCTTGGTGATGAACGAGAACGTCCGGTCTTCGTAGATCGTGATCTCGGCCGGAATGATCGTCCCCCGCATCGACTCCGTCGCCGCGTTGTACGCCTTGACGAAATCCATGATGTTGACGCCATGGGGGCCCAGCGCGGTGCCGACCGGCGGCGCCGGCGTGGCGGCGCCGGCCTGGATGGCCACCTTGACCACGGCCGCTACCTTCTTCTTCGGAGCCATGTCCTCTTCTCTCTTCTCTCTCGGGGTCCTCGCCTGGCATTCGAGCGCAGCGACGATACTTCGTTTGGTTTGGGGCTAGACCTTCTGAATCTGGGGGAAGGTCAGGTCGACGGGAGTCTCCCGGCCCAGGATCTCGACGTTGGCCTTGACACGCTGGTTGTGCGTGTTGATCTCCGTGATCGTGGCGTGGACGCCCGCGAACGGGCCCTCCACGACCATGACGGAGTCGCCGACCGTGTAGTCGACGACCTCGACCTTGCGGCGCCCGCGCGACGGCTTGCCCGAGCGTGAGGCGTTGACCTTGGCCACGACCGACGGCGTGAGCATGCGCTCCACCTCGTCCAGCTCAAGCGGCACCGGCGAGTTGGCGTGACCGACGAAGCCGGTGACGTTGGGCGTGTGACGCACAGCCGCCCACGAGTCGTCCGACAGCTGCATGCGCACCAGCACGTAGCCGGGCAGCACGACGCGGGTCACGGTCTTGCGCATACCGTTGCGCATCTCGACGACGTCCTCGGTGGGCACGATGGACTCGTAGATGTAGTCCTCCATGTTCAGCGTCTTGACGCGGAAGTCGATGTTTTGCTTGACGCGGTTCTCCATACCCGAATACGTGTGGACGACGAACCAGTCGCCCTCTTTCGTGCGCAGTTCGCCGCGCAGTTGCTCCAGCGCCGCCTCGACCTCCGGGTCGGGCTCGTCGTCGGCGGCCCCGACGGTGCCCAGGGGGGTCGGAGCCGGCTCGGCCTCCTCCGACTCGCTGAGGTCGATGACGATCTGATCGGCCTCGACCGGTTCGTCGGCCGGGCCCAGGTCGATGTCGAAGTCCTGGTCGTCGCCTGGCACCTCGCCGAGGTCGATGACGATGTCCGCCTCGTCGGCAGCGGCCGCCTCGTCGGCGACGATCTCAGGGGCGGGCGTCGCCTCAGCGTCGAGCGCCGTGTCGGGCAAGTCTTTGTCTGTCATGCGATACTCCATCTCAGCCGAACAGCTTCAGCAATGCCCAGCCGAAGAGTTGATCCAACCCGAATACGATACCCATGACCACAAGCACGAACACCAGGACGACGATGAAGTATTGCCCCACCGTGTCACCGCTGGGCCACACCACCTTCTTCAGCTCGCCGATGGCCTGACGCACGAACATCAGAGGCGTGGTGCGCGTCGCCACGGTCTGGTTCGCCTCGTCGCGCTTGCGCGTCGCGGCGGCCTTCTTGACGGGCGCCTGAGTCAGCTTGCGAGTGGGCTGGCGAACGGTCTCGTCCTCACCATCCGCCTCCTCGGAGTCAGACACCTCATCGGAGGACGCCTGGACAGCCTCCTCGTCGGCCACGGTCTTGGCCTTGGCCTTGACGGGACGCACTCGCGGCGGCTTGGCCGCGGCCTTGGCCGCTTCCGCAGCGTCTGTTGTGTCGGCGCCGGCCGCTTCGACATCCGTCTCGACGGTGTCCGGCGCTACCTGTCCAACCTTGTCGACGGCCACTTCCTCGACGTCGTCCGCCTGGGCGCCCTCGAGTGGGGCTGCGACCGTCTCTTCGGCGCCCTGAACCGTCGCCTTGGCCTTCGCTGCCACCGCCTTGGCCTTGGACGCCACCGGCTTGGCCTTGGCCACCGCGGCTGCGGTATCGGCCGCCGCGGTCGCCGCCAGGGCGTGCATGTCGGCCAACGCGGAATCCGTGGCCGCGCCGGCCTTGGTCAGCGTGGCATCGACCGCTTCTTGGCCCTTGTCAGCCGCCGCGTCCACCGCGGCCGAGGCCTGTGCCTTCGCGCGGGCCGACCGGGAACGTGTGCGATGGACGACCGCCGGGGCAGCCGTCTCGGCGGCCGGGGTGACCTCCTCGGCGACGGGATCCGGGACGTCCGGAACCGCCGGCGGCGTGTCGTCGGCGGCAGAATCCACATCGGTATCGACGGCTTCACCGTCGGCCTGGGCCTGGCCGCGCGCCCGCCGTCCGCGCGGCGGCCGGCCGCCGATGTCCTCGGAGGCGTCCTGCAGGCCGAAGATGCGGTCGGTCAGATCGAGGCCGGCGTCCTCGGAGGCGGCGTCGGAAGCAGAGGCCTCGGCGTCCCCGACAACCGGGACGTCGTCGGGCACCAGTTCGTCCGGCTGCCCGGGGCGCGTGTTGTTGTTCGCCACGATCTTCCTCTTCAGTTCGTCTGTGACCCGTCCGTTTGGCCGGACCACGGCATTCCACTCACCGGCAAGCCGATGGGCTTACGCAGGGCACGAGGGACTTGAACCCCCAACCTGCGGTTTTGGAGACCGCTGCTCTGCCAATTGAGCTAGTGCCCTTGGGGTTGTCGCGTCCTGCCGTTTCCGGGCATGGCACAACGGTGGTGTTACCCACGAATGCCCAAGTCTATCGGTTCACCCCACCGTCTCCCAAGTTGGTCAGGCAGCGGCGACCGCGACGTTCACGTGAGCCGTCACCGCGTCCGTCAGCTTGACGCCGACGGCGTGGTTGCCAACCTGCCTGATCGGCTTGGGGATCTGGATGGATCGCTTGTCCACCGCCGGGCCGCCCGCCTTCTTGATGGCCAGCGCGATGGCGGTCGGCGAGACCGATCCGAACAGGCGCCCGGACTCGGCCGCCCGCACCGGCACCTGCACCTGCAGGGCCTCAATCTGATCGCGCAACTCGCTCGCGTGATCGTTGTCACGAACGGTGCGGGCGTCGCGCGCCCGCTGGATGCCCGTGATCTGCGTGGCCGCGCCGCGCGTCCACACCATCGCCTTGCCTTGGGGAAGCAGGTAGTTGCGGCCGTATCCGGGCTTGACGTCGACGACGTCTCCGGCCAGGCCCAGTTTGTCGACCTGCGTTGTCAGAATCAGCTTCATCGTTCTACTCCTTCTCAGCGTCCGGACGATGCGTACGGCAGCAGGGCCAGCTCGCGGGCGTTCTTGATGGCGTTGGCCATGAGGCGCTGATCCTGGACCGTCAGGCCCGTGACCCGGCGAGAGCGGATCTTGCCGCGCTCGGAGATGAACTTGCGCAGCAGGGCGATGTCCTTGTAGTCGATCTCACCGACGTGGATCGTCTTGACGGGCACGATCTTCTTGCGCGAACTGATCTTGCGTTGTGGTTTGGCCATTGTGGTGCTCCTTTCAAAGCCCAGCGATCGCTGGAATGGTCCGGTTCGGTTGTGATATCTCGGGGCCTAGAAGGGCGGCTCGTCGGATTGGGCGTTCGCCCAGGGATCATTGTCGGCGCCGGCGGCCGGGGCGGCCCACTCACCGGCCGGAGCCCCCGCCGGGGCGCCGCCCTGGTAGGAGCCGCCACCGCTGGACGAGGTGCGCGTCACCTTGGCCGTCGCGTAGCGCAGGGACGGGCCGATCTCGTCGACCTCGATCTCGAAGACCGTGCGGCGCTCGCCTTCGCGTCCCTCATAGGAACGCGAACGCAGACGTCCCGAGACGATGACGCGGGAGCCCTTGGTCAACGACTCGGCCACGTTCTCGGCCAGGTTGCGCCAGGCGGCACAGGTGATGAACATCGCCTCGCCGTCCTTCCACTCCTGGGTCTGCCGGTCGAAGGTGCGCGGAGTCGACGCGACGGTGAAGTTGGCGACGGCCGCCCCCGACGGGGTGAACCGCAACTCCGGATCGGCGGTCAGATTGCCGATCAATGTGATGGTTGTGTCGCCTGCCATGTTGGATCCCCTCGCTCAGTGCGGGTCTTTGCGCATCACCTTGGTGCGTAGGAACTGCTCGTCGATGGTCATCAGACGATCCATCTCCGCCACGGCCGCGGGCTCGCACGTCAGATTGAAGACGACGTAGATGCCCTCGTGCTTCTTCTTGATGGCGTACGCCATGTGGCGCCGTCCCATGATGTCGGTGGCGTCGACGGTGCCCTTGGCCGACGTGATCACCTTCGAATACTTGTCGATGATCGGTTGGATCTGGCGTTCGTCCACGTCGGGATCGATGATGGCCATGATCTCGTATTGACGCATGCCCACCTCCTTCGGTCTAGCGGCTGCGGGCCTGTCCCACAGCAGGAGGGGCGTCTGCGATGCACCAACGCTTCACCGGCGGCAAAGAGCGGCGCATCGACCAACAAAGTCTAGCCGACGCCAGCAACGGTTGGGAACCCGCCTGTGCACAACCGCGCCCGAGCCGGCCTGACCGCCCGCGTGGGCCGGTCCGTCCGGCCGATCACGCCAAGCGCTGGCGCAGCCAGGCGATGTCGGCCGCGCCGGCGGCGGCGTCGCCCGGGGTCTCGACGACGGCGGGAGCACCGGCGGATCGCACGGCCGCGATCAGCAGGTCCGGGGGGATCATGCCCTGCCCCAGGTTGGCGTGCCGGTCGGCCCCGGAGCCCGCGGCCTCGCGCGAGTCGTTGGCATGCACCAGATCGATGCGGCCGGTGATCGCGCGCAGATCGTCGGCCACGGACGCCAGGTCGAGGCCCGCGGCGAACGCGTGGCACGTGTCCAGGCATACGCCGACGCTGGCCGCCCCCTTCCCGGCCGAGACCCCGGCCCACAGGACGCGCCAGTTGTCCAGCGTCCGCGCCAAGGCCCGCCGGCCACCGGCCGTGTTCTCGATGAACAGTGGCACGGGGAACTCCAGCGTGTCCACGACCTTGCGCCAGTTGTCCACGCCGAGCGCGGCGTCGTCCCCCTCGCCGACGTGGCCGCCGTGAACGACGACCCCGATGGCCCCGATCCCGGCCGCCGCGACCAGCACCTTCTGCAGCAGTTGCCGCGACGGAATGCGGACCCGGTTGTTCGTCGACGCGACGTTGATCAGGTACGGCGCGTGCACCACCAGCCCCACGCCGGCCGCGGCAGCGGCCTCGCGCAGGGCCGGCGCCCCGCCCGGTGACTCGACGACGGGTGCCGTCCACTTCTGCGGATCCCCCAGCATGACCTGGACCAGATCGGCGCCGCGCGCGACCGCCTCGCCAACGGGATCCTCGGGGCCGACATGGCTGCCAATTGCGGGAATCATGCCGTCAAGCCTAGGACGAAGAGCCCAGGGTAGGCTTGGCCGCGTGACCAAGACCTTGTACATAGCCTCGGCGGAGGCGTCCGCCAGCAAGCGCGGTGTTGCGCTTGGAATCATCGACGCGTTGCAGGCCCAGGGCTGCCGCGTCGCCATCTTCCGCCCCCTGATCAGTTCCCGCAGCGGCGACTCGCTCGCGCAGTCGCTGTTCGACGTCTGCCACCTCGACCAGTCATTGGCCGACGCCCTGGGCAGCACGTACGAGGAGATCGCCGATGACTCGGACCGCGCGATGTCGTCCCTGGTCGCCAAGATGTGGACGCTGCGGGAGCGCTACGACGCCGTCGTCGTGATCGGCTCCAACTTCGACGACGTCTCCGCGCCCGTCGAGGTCAGCCTGAACGCCCGCATCGCCGCCAACCTGGACACCCCGGCCATCGTGTTGATCTCGGGACGCCACAAGACCGCCGACCAGGTGATCCGGTCGGCGCAGTACACCGTCAACGAGTTCCAGGCCGCGCACAACACGGTGCTCGGCGTGATCGCCAGCCGCGTCGATCCCACGATGATGGACGAGGTGAAGGCCCATCTGGCCGTGTTCGGCGGCCTCTACACGGCGGTCCTGCCCGAGGACCAGGTGCTGTCGGCGCCCACCGTCAAGCAGCAGTTCGACGAGCTGAAGGCGCTGGTGTGGAAGGGCAGCCCCGAGGCCCTGAACCGCGAATCGCTGCACGTCGGGATAGCCGGCATGACGCTGCCGAACCTGCTCACGCGCATCTCCGACGACACGACGCTGATCGTGGCGTCCGACCGCGTGGATCTGCTGCCAGGGCTGCTTCTGTCGCAGACGATGGAGGGCTTCCCCCGCCTGACGGCGATCGTGCTGGTCGGCGGCTACAAGGTACCCGATCTGATCACGCAGTTGATCGAACGCGTTCAGGGCGAATTGCCGATCGCGACGGTGCCCAGCGACACCTATTCGGCGGCGCTCACGCTGTGGGATCTGCAGGGCTCGCCGACCGGCACGCCGCACAAGGTGGCCACGCTTCGCGCCATGCTGGCCTCCCACATGGACGTCGACGCGCTGCTGGCGAAGCTGGACCAGCCCCGTCACTCGATCCGCACACAGCATCGGTTCGAGTACGAGGTCACCAAACAGGCCACGTCCGACATCCAGCGGATCGTGCTGCCGGAATCGGACGATCCCCGCGTCCTGGAGGCGGCGTCGATCTGTGCCAAGCGGGGCATCGCGCACCTGATCCTGCTGGGCGAGGCGGACGAGGTGAGCGCCAGGGCCGCCAAACTCGGATTCGACCTTTCCGGGATCGACATCGTCTCCCTCACGGACGCCAAGCGGATCGACCACTACTCAAAGGTCTACGCCGACGTGCGCAAGGCCAAGGGCGTCACGCTCGAGCAGGCACGGGACAAGATGAAGGATCCCAGCTACTTCGGCACGATGATGGTGTACCTGGGCGAGGCGGACGCCATGGTTTCCGGCGCCACGCACACGACCGCCAACACCATCCGGCCGGCCTTCGAAATCATCAAGACCCGGCCAGGCGTCAGCATCGTGTCCGGCGGCTTCTTCATGTGCATGGCCGACCAGGTGCTGTTCTTCGCGGACAGCGCCGTCAACCCCGACCCGACCCCCTCGCAGTTGGCCGACATCGCGATCTCGTCGGCCGACACGGCAGCCGCCTTCGGCATCGAGCCGCGCGTCGCCATGCTCAGCTATTCGACGGGGACGTCCGGCGCCGGGCCCGACGTCGACGCCGTCGCGGAGGCCACCAAGCTGGTGCGGGAGCGCCGCCCGGAGCTGCTGCTCGACGGTCCGATGCAGTTCGACACCGCCATCGATCCGACGGTCGGCAAGATGAAGATGCCGGGTTCGCCGGTCGCCGGACAGGCGACGGTGTTCATCTTCCCGGACCTCAACTCGGGCAACATCGCCTACAAGGCCGTCCAGCGGGCGGCCAACGTCATCGCCGTCGGGCCGATCCTGCAGGGCCTGAACAAGACGGTGACCGACCTGTCCCGCGGCGCGCTCGTCGAGGACATCGTCTCGACGATCGCCACGACCGCCGTCCAGGCCCAGACCGACAAACTGAACGGCGCCGGCGCGCCGGCCTGAGGGCCGGTGGTTGGCCCGTTGCACCGCCGGCGCTGACGCCAGGCGAGTGCGGTTCCAGACGCCGGTGTCGTCGAAACTCGGGCCACATCGAGGAGAATTGGGGCGCCGCCCGCACGGTGGCCCGGGTTGTGTGGCGATTCCACCTGATTTGCCGTCATAACCCATGCCACGGCGGCAAGCAGCAGAAGAGCCGGCGCGTGATGGCCCGGGTTGTCACCCATTGACCATTCCGTGACGCATGATCAGGGCTCGCTCGATGGGACGCGTGAAGACCTCCGGATGCGCCCGATGCCAGGGGTGCCGGCCAGTTGGCCGATCCGTGCGTTGACAGCCGTGAGCGACAGCAGCGGGTGCTGACGTCTGACCAAGCCATCACCCACTTCGACGAGGCTGTGGAGGCTGCCTCCCCTCAGTTGGGCCCAGTGGTCGACGGGATGCAAGACAGGCGGACCGCCAGGGCGAGACCAGATCTCCAAAGGACCGCTGTGGCCCGGTGGGTTGAGACACATCGCCGGACCGGTTGGTAGGTGCCTCTTCGCACGATGATGTGGCAGTTGTCCCAGTCCTCGAAGCAGGACGGCAGGGCGACACCCAATATCTGCAGAGCGGTCGGCCCGTACAGCGCGACGTCGGCGCGATGGTAGGCGGCCATCACCCCATGAACCATGGCGACGAATCGCTGCCGGCGAACCTGGTATTCATCGGCGTCGGTCGCGTCCGGAACTCGGCCGTACACACCGCGGGTGAGGCGTTCGAAGCCCAGACGGGCATGGTTCCGGCAAGTGATTTCCCCGGTCCGGGCGAGATGAATGTCGAATGAGTCTGTGAGCATGGCGTCAGCTTGCCGCATCGGACGTCCGATTGCTCGGCCCACTTGGAATCTGTGGATAACTTGCATGGGACGGGCGTCGTCGCGCCCGGACCGCCGGCCATCGCTGCTTGCTTCGGCAAGGACCGAGCGGTCCATCCGACAGAACTCAGGCCATTGTCAGCGGCTAATGCGGTTCATCACCGCGATGGCCCGAGTTATGTGCGCCGGATGCTGGATATCGCGCCAGAACCCGGGCCACGTTGAATCGGAAGCGCCCAAGCGCATCGAAGTGGTCCGAGTTATGAACATCGCGTGATCGTGTTGCCCCGACAGCCGAGTGCCTCGATCAGCCGGTGCCGCCACGGTCAGTACCCCATCCTGACGAACGACCAGGACGGACTGCGCCCGCCGTCACAGCTCGACGCCGACCAACACCGGCTCTGGCTGCAGGGTCACGCCGAACCGCGACTCCACCCCGGCCCGGATCTCCCGCGCCAGAGCGACAATATCGGCCGCCGCCGCCCCACCCTGGTTGGTCAGCGCCAGCGCGTGTTTGGACGACAGACGGGCGGGACCGCTGCCGAAGCCCTTCGGGAAGCCGGCGTGCTCGATCAGCCAGGCGGCCGACGTCTTGACCGCCCCGTCCGGTTGGGGAAAACGAGGTGCCGCGGGCGGCAGGGCGGCGGCGACGGAGGCGTCAAGCACCGGATTGGTGAAGAACGAACCGGCGCCGTGGGTGTCGGGGTCGGCGGGATCGAAGACCATCCCCTTGCCCCGCCGCAACCCCAGCACCGCCTCCCGCACGTCCGTCAGGGGCGCCCGATCGCCGAGCCCGATCCCCAGGGCGCCGGCCAGTTCGCCGTACTCAACGGGCCGGCTGAGCGGGCTGCCGGCCAGCTCGATAAGCACCTCGAGCACGACGAAGCGCCCGGTCGCCTGGCCCGGCCGGCGCGAGGCCTTGAACAATGAGTCGCGGTAACCGAAGCCGCAGTCGGCCGCATCGATGACGCGCCTGACGCCGTCCTGGCGATCCCAGACGGCGACCGCCCTCGTCACGCCCGACAAGTCGGCGCCGTACGCCCCGACGTTCTGCACCGGTGCCGCGCCCACCAGCCCGGGAATGCCGGACAGGCACTCCAGCCCGGCCTTGCCCCGTTCGACGCCGAGCGAAACGACGTCGTCCAGGCTCTCCCCGGCCGCCACCCACATGGCGTCCCCACGGCCGCCCGGCTCGTCCCGGATGCCGCGGGTGGACACCTGCACCACCCGGCCGGGGAAACCGTCGTCGGATATCAACACGTTCGAGCCACCGGACAAGACGAACAGCGGCTCGGAGGCCTCGTCGGCGCCGCGCACCACGTCGATCAGGTCGTCCGCAGTCTCGGCGACCGCGTACGAGCCGGCCGCGCCGCCGACGCCGAACGTCGTGTGGCTCGCCAGGACGACCCGGTTCAGCGGTTTCATGCGTACACCCGATCCCACTCGCTGCGGTGGGCCAGGAAGTCCCGCGCCGCCTGCTGCGCGCCGTCCAGGCTGTGATGCGCGCCCCAGCCGCACTGCACTTCGTTGGCGGCCGGCACGGCGTCGGCGTCCACGATGTCCCGCAGCGTCGCCTCGACGAGGTCGAGCACCTTGTCGTACGGGAGGTCATCGTCCAACGTCAGGTAGAAACCGGTCTGGCAACCCATCGGCGAGAAGTCGACGACTCCGGCGTAGTGGTTGCGGGCGAACTCGGCGAACATGTGCTCGAGCGAGTGGACGGTCGCCATGTCCAGGTGCTCGGCGTTGGGCTGGCAGAACCGCAGGTCGTACTTGACGACCTGCCCACCACCCCGGACGGCCTTGACGCCGGCCTTCCGGACGAAAGGCGCCTTGACCAACGTGTGGTCCAGGTTGAACGACTCGACGTTCATGTGCTGCATGCATACAGCCTAGAGGCCCACCCGGGCCCGGCCCCCGGAACGCGGCCGAGGGCAGACCCCGAACCCGACTGGCCCGCGAACCCGTGGCCGACGGGACGAGGCATTAGGCTTGCGCGCATGGAGATTGGCATTGACATTGGCGGTTCGGGGATCAAGGGTGCGGTGGTAGACCTCGATACCGGCGAGTTCGCCACCGAGCGGCTGCGGATCCCGACGCCGAAGAAGTCGACGCCCGAGGCCTGCGCCGACACGATCGCTCACATCGTTGAGAAACTGGCGCCCGACGGACCCGAACTGCGCATCGGCGTCACGGTGCCCGGGCCGGTGGTGCACGGCACGGTCCAGATGATGGCGAACCTCGACCGCAGCTGGGCGGGGCTGGCCGCCGAGTCCTTCCTGTCCGAGCGCCTTGGTCGTCCCATCACGCTGATCAACGACGCGGACGCGGCCGGTCTGGCCGAGGTGTACTACGGCGCCGCCAAGGGCATGAAAGGCGTCGTGGTGCTGACGACGCTCGGCACCGGCATCGGTTCGGCCATCATCAACAACGGCCAGTTGCTGCCGAACACGGAGTTCGGGCACATCGAGCTGGACGGCCACGACGCCGAGAGCCGGACGTCGGCGGGCGTCCGCGAGAAGGAGGGCCTGAGCTACAAGGAATGGGCCAAGCGGCTCGACCTGTACTATCAGGCGCTGGAGCGGCTGCTGTGGCCCGATCTCTTCGTCGTCGGTGGCGGCGTCAGCAAGAACCATGAGCAGTTCCTGCCTCTGTTGCATCTGCGCACACCGATCATTCCGGCGGCCTTGCGGAACCGGGCGGGCATCGTGGGCGCCGCGTGGGCGGCCGCCCAGCGGGGCTGACGGTCCAAGCGGGGGCGTCCCACACTGTCGATCCCCCGTCGACTACGATATTGGGTGAACTTCCGATCCACCTACCCCCAGGGAGAACTCATGTCGTCCGTTGTGTCAGACACTATCGCACCGAAGAAACCAAGTCTTGTCGGCGTCATCGTCGGCGCCGCGATATTGGTCGCATCGCTTGTCATCGGCCTGGCGCTGCTGATGAGCGCCGGCCTCAGCGCCGGCGGATCGTCCTTCGCGAACGCCCAGACGATCAATGCCGACGGCCAGACATACCAGATCACGTTGCCCGCCCAGACTGAAGAGGCCTTCTGGGTGAACCCGGTCGGCGTCACAGTCATGTGCGCGGCCCAGGACAGCGCCGGCAACGCGATGCCCCTTACCCAATACACCGGGACGACCGTCAATGTCAGCGGTTACGGCCCGGCGCTGACGTTCACAACGACGAACGCCGGCACTTATACCGTCGGGTGCCAGACCGACGCGACCGGCATGACGTACAAGGTGTCGCCGCCCCTCGCCGTCAACACCGGCACCGTCGGGAAAGCGCTGGCGGGCATTCTCCTCATGGCCCTTGGCGGGCTCATCGGGCTGATCACCCTGATCCTGTCGCTGGTTCGCCGCTCGAAGGCCAGTAAGGCCAACCTGGCCGTCCAGCCGCCGGCCTGGCCGAGCGCCCCGGACCTGCCTTCCGCGCCGGCCATGCCGGCCGCTCCGGAAGTGCCGGCGATGCCACGCGTGCCAACCGCGCTTGACGCGCCTTCGATGCCGGCCGTGCCGGACCACCTGCACGTGCCGACGGTTCAGCCGCCCGCGACCAACCTCGCCGCCCCAGCCGCCCCGGCCGCCGCACCGATCATCGACGAACTGCGCTCCGCCGAACACCGCATCGCCGACCGGGCCGAGCAAATCGTCGACCACGTCAAGGCGCCGGGCCAGACCCTGCCGACAATGCCGACAGTGCCGACGGTCCAGCCGCCGGCGACCAACCTCGCCGCCCCGGCCGCACCGTCCGCCGCACCGATCATCGACGAACTGCGCTCCGCCGAACACCGCATCGCGGACCGGGCCGAACAAATCGTCGACCACGTCAAGCTGCCTGGCCAGGCGGTGCCGCCGGTTCCACCCCAGGTTCCCCCGCAGCCCATTGGGTGACCGGGCCACCACCCGCTAGCCAACCCGACGCCTGTTCTGTCCGGTCGCCCGATCAGCGGCCCCAGAACAGGCGTTCGGCTACCCGGGCCGATTGGCGCATCGCCTTGGTCAGATCGTCGACCAAACGAGACGCCTCGGCCTTGCCGTAGCCCAACAGCATGGCCACGGTCGCCACATCGCGGGCGTCGGACGGCAGCGTGTCGGCGGCCTTGCCGCGCGCCAGGACGATGGCGTCGCGCACCCGCGAGATCAGCCGCCAGGATTGCTCGAAGGTCTTGGCGTCCCCCGGCTCGACCAGACCGGCCCCGGCGGCCGACCGCAAGGCCGCCAACGTGCCGGTGACGCGCAGCTCGGGCAGCCGTCCGGCGTGGCTCAACTGCAGCAGCTGCACCGTCCATTCGACGTCCGTCAGACCGCCGGCCCCGAGCTTCAGGTTCACCGCCCGGCCCGCGCCGCGCTCACGCTCCAGGCGCATCTTGAGGGCGCGGATGTCGCGCACATCGTCGGCGGACAGCCCGCCGACCGGCCAGCGCAGCGGCGCGATGGCCGACAGTAATGCGTCCGTGAGCCCCTGATCTCCGGCGCCGTGGGACGCCCGCACCAACGCCTGGGCCTCCCACGTCCACGACCAACGTCCGTAGTAGGCCAGGTACGAGCTCACGGTTCGGACGAGCGGTCCGTCCTTGCCTTCGGGTCGCAGGCGCACATCGACCTCGAGCGACGGATCCGGCCCCGGCAGGCTGAGCCAACCCCGCAACGCCGTCATGGCCTCGGCTGTGGTGGCCAGCCGCTTGTCGTCCACATCGTCCGGCGCGACGAACAACACGTCGGCGTCGGAGGCGAAACTCAGCTCGCGGCCGCCCCATCGTCCCATGGCCACGATGCCGACCGGAGCCGCCGAGGGGAACTGGCGCGCGGCCAGCGTCAGGCCGGCCTCCAGCGTGGCGGCCGTGACGTCGGACAGCGCCGCTCCGAGAGCCTCGACGTCGAGGCGTCCCAGCACGGCGGCCAGCCCCAGCCGGGCCAGCTCGTGGCGACGAGCGGCCCGCAGGGCCCGCGCGGCCTCGTCGGCGTCGTCGTGCCGGCCCACCGTCGCGACGAAGCCCGGCGTGAGATCGGCCGCCGTCCGACGGGCCAGGTCGTCCTCGCCCGGATGGCGGGCGTCCCGCAGCAGCGCGACGCTGGGCGGGTCGCGGCGCAGCAGGTCGACCGCGTACCGCGACGAAGAGACGACCCTGGCCAACCGCTCGGCCGTGCCGGACTCGTCCCGCAGCGCACTCAGGTACCAGGGGCTGTGCCCCAGCGCCTCGCTGACCTGCCGGAAGGCCAGCAGGCCGGCGTCCGGATTGGCGCCCTCGGCCAGCCAGCCGAGGACGGCGGGCATCACGTGCCGGGTGATCTCGGCGGCGCGGCTGACGCCCTGCGTGAGGGCCGCGATGTGGCGCAGGGCCGCCGCCGGGTCGGCGAAGCCGAGGGCGACCAGACGCTCACCGGCCGCCTCCGAGCTGAGGCGCAAGGCCTTGGACGACACCTTGGCGACGGCCTCCAGCAGCGGCGAGTAGAAGACGCGGGCCTGCAGGCGCTGCACCTGGGCGGCGGTCTGACGCCACTGGCTCCACAGGCTCTGCCCCGAATCGGGTGTCGAACGGCCGGGCGGGCTGACGGCCGGCTCCGGGTACGGCAGGGCCACGCCGCGCAGCGACCGGGCCAAGCGGCGCAGCTCGGCCGGCTGGCTTGGCATCAGATGCGTGCGGCGCAGCCGGAACAACTGCTGACGGTGCTCCAGCAGACGCTCGAAACGGTAGGCGTCGGCCAATGCGGCCGCGTCGTCCGGCGACATGTAGCTGTGCTCGCTCAGCGCCGCCAGGGCGTCCAAGGTGGCGGGCTGCCGCAGCGCATCGTCGCCCCGCCCGTGCACGAGCTGCAGGATCTGGGCGCTGAATTCGACGTCGCGCAAGCCGCCCGCGCCGAGCTTGATGTCGCGGTCGGCCTCGGCGGCCGGTATCAGCGAGACGACGCGGCGGCGCATGGCCCGCGATTCGGTGACGAAACCCTCGCGCCCGCCGGCCGTCCAGACCAGGGGCCGGACGAGCTCACAAAACGCCTGGCCGAGGGCCATGTCGCCGGCCATCGGGCGGGCCTTCATCAGCGCCTGGAACTCCCAGCCGGCGGCGGCGTGGTGATAGTAGGCGTCCATGGCCTGCAGCGTGCGGACCAACGGCCCCGCGTTGCCCTCCGGCCGCAGACCGGCGTCCATGGCCCAGATGCTGCCGGCCGGCGTGCTGGCCGAGGTCAGCCGCACCAGCGCGGAGGCGACGGCCGCGCCCAGGCGTACGGCCTCGTTCGGCGTCGTGGAATCGTCGGCCGGTTCCGCCACGAACAGCACGTCGACGTCCGACAGGTAATTCAGCTCCCGGGCGCCGCACTTGCCCAGCGCGACGACGGCCAGGCGCACGCGTTCCGCACCCGCCACCTGGCCGCGGGCCAGCGCCAGGGCGACGTCGACGACGGCGTCCGCCAGGTCGGTCAGCTCGGTGAAAACGGACACGAGCTCGCCGGCCGGATCCGGGCTGCCAAGGTCGCGCGAAGCGATGCGCGCCAGCTCGCCGCGATTGGCGAGACGCAGGGCGTCCGCCCCGGCGCCCTGCGGGTCGGCCAGCCCGTCCGTGGCGAGGCGTGACGCCGCCACCGATTCCCCGAGCGCCGCCCTGACCGTCGCGAACAACTCCCGCCGGATGCGCGCCGGGTCGTGGGGACGCAGCGGCCGGTTGTGGCGCAGGGGCGCCATGGCGGACGGATACTGCACGAGGTGGCGTCCCAGGGGACGACTGCCGCCCATCACGGCCGCCACGCGGCCGAGCCAGGTCGGATGGCCGATCAGCTGGCGCCGCGTCTCGACGTCAAGCTCCTCCAGGCGGGCCAGCGCCAGATCGGGATCGGCCGTGGGAGCGGCCGCCGCCACGAGACGCCGCGCGGTCTCGTCGCCCTCGGCTTCGCCGATGGTCTCGAGCGTGGCGACGGCGCGCTTCGAGTCGAGGAAGCCCCGCTTGGCCAGATCGGCCGCCAGCGCCCGCCGCTTCGCCTCGTCCACCCCTCAAGCCTAAGGTGTCACAGGCGGCGCCGGGCGGCACCCTTGTCGGCGCTTTGGGCCAGAGCCGCGAATACCTTGAGCGAGTTCGAGACGACGCGGTCGCGGTGGGCCGGCCGCCAGCCCAGCTCATCCTGGCGGGCCCGGCGGGCGGCCAGTTCGTCGTCGGCGACGCGAACGTCGATCGTGCGGTTTGGTATGTCGATGGCGACGATGTCGCCGTCCTCGATCAGGCCGATCGCCCCACCCTGCGCCGCCTCCGGCGAGATGTGCCCGATGGACAGGCCGGACGAACCGCCGGAGAAGCGCCCGTCGGTGATCAGCGCGCACTTGGGGCCGAGGCCCACGCCCTTGAGGTAGCTCGTGGGATACAGCATCTCCTGCATGCCCGGGCCGCCCTGCGGACCCTCGTAGCGCACGACCACCACGTCGCCGGGTTGTATGCGGCCGCCCAGGATCATCTCGACGGCCTGCTCCTGCGACTCGGCGACCTTGGCCGGACCGGCGAACACGTACTGGTCGGCGGGCACCCCGGCGGTCTTGACGATCGCGCCGTCCAGCGCGATGTTGCCCTTCAACACCCCGAGCCCGCCGTCCTTGGTGTACGCGTGGGCGACGTCGCGGATGCAGCCGGCCACCGCGTCGGTGTCCGGTGTGCCGAACGTGTTCGTCGTCGAGAACGCGCTGGTCGTCCGCACCCCGCCCGGGGCGGCCAGGAACAATCGCTTCGCGTCTTCCGTCGCACGCCCGCCCCGGATGTCCCAGTCGTCGAGCCACTTCGCCAGCGACGGCGCGTGGACGGCGTGGGTGGTCTCGTCCAGCAGACCGGCCCGGCGCAGTTCGCCCAGCAGCGCTGGGATGCCGCCGGCGCGGTGGACGTCCTCGAGGTAGAAATCGTGCGTGTTTGGTGCCACCTTGCAGATGCACGGCACGCGCCGCGAGACGGCGTCGATGTCGTCCAGCGTGAAGCCGACCTCGCCCTCCTGGGCGGCGGCCAGCAGGTGCAGCACCGTGTTCGTCGACCCACCCATGGCGATGTCCATCGACATCGCGTTGGAGAAGGCCTGGCGCGTGGCGATACTGCGCGGCAGCACCGAGTCGTCGCCCTGGTCGTAGTAGCGGCGCGCCAGCTCGACGACCAGGGCCCCGGCCTGGTCGAACAAAGCGTGACGGGCGGCGTTCGTCGACACCAGGGTGCCATTGCCGGGCAGGGCAAGACCCAGGGCCTCGACCAGGCAGTTCATCGAGTTGGCCGTGAACATGCCCGAGCACGAGCCGCAGGTCGGACAGGCCGTGGCCTCGACCTCGGCCAGGGCGGCGTCGTCCATCGCCGGGTCGACGGACATGACCATCGCGTCGATCAGGTCGAGACGTGTCGTGCCGTCGGCGCCCCGGCTGAATCCGGGCAGCGCCACCTTGGCCCGGCCGGCCTCCATCGGGCCGCCGCTGACGAAGACCGTCGGGATGTTGAGCCGCAGCGAAGCCATCAGCATGCCGGGGGTGATCTTGTCGCAGTTGCTGATGCAGACCATCGCGTCGGCCTTGTGGGCGCCCACCATGTACTCGCAGGCGTCGGCGATCAACTCGCGGCTGGGCAGCGAGTAGAGCATGCCCGAATGCCCCATGGCGATGCCGTCGTCGATCGCGATCGTGTTGAACTCGAAGGCCAGGCCGCCGGCCGCCTCGATGGCGGTCTTGACCCGGCGGCCGACCTCGTTCAGGAACATGTGGCCGGGGACGAACTCGGTGAAGCTATTGGCGATGGCGACGACCGGCTTGTGGGCGCGGATGTCGTCGTCCGTCAGGCCCAGCGCCCGCCACAGGGCGCGCGCGCCGGCGAACTCCCGGCCGTCCAAGGTGGTGCGCGATGGCATCGTGTGTGCTGTTGGCATGGCGACAAGGCTAGTCGTCCCGCCGCTGGACCACTGGGCAGTCTCGCCGGCGAACCGGACGACTGCTACCGTGGAGACCATGAGCGCCTCGAAGTCGAACCCCCAAGGTGGCACGCCCGGCCTGGACATCGCCGGCCAGGTGTTGGACGTCCTGCGCTCGGGCATCGCCGCCAAACAGACGCCGCCGCACCCTCACACGGAGGAAGAGAAGCAGGATGCCGCCGCGACGCTGGCGGCCTACAGCGAGCTCGGCCCCGAGTACCAGGACGCCGTCGTCGAGTCGTTCCTGAACCGTCTGGACGCCCAGATGGTCAAGCGCAACGCCGCCGTGGTGGACTCGAATCGCAAGGCGGCCGATTTGGAGAAGCAGCGCTCGGGCGTCACCACGGGCATGCTGGCGGTCTGCCTGGCCATGGCCATTCCACTGACGGCGATCGCCATGTCGATGGGCGATGGACTGATACCTCTGCTCGTGGTCTGGGGCGGCATCGTGATGGTGGCCGTGGCCCTGGGTTTCGGACGCGGTCGGAGCTAGCGGGCGCTTCGTGGGCCGTGCGCGATGACCGGCAGGCGGACCTAGTCCGGCGGGGGACGAGTCCAGTCGGCCAGCAACAGCGTCACGACGGCCGGGATCAGGATGAACAGCAGGGCGTTGCGGAACCCGATGTGCCCGGCGATCATCCCGAGCAGCGGCGGCCCTCCCATAAAGGCAAGATAGCCGATGGTCGAGACGACGGCCGTTCGCCGGGCCGCGCGGAGAGGGTCGTCGCTGGCGGCGCTGATGCCGACTGGAAAACCGAGCGCCGCGCCGAGACCCCAGATGCCCGCCCCGACCATGGCCATCCAAAGGTGCGGGCCCAAACCGAACAACAGCAGCCCGACGATCGCGGACGCCGCGCAGAGCCGCAGTGCCACGACCCGGCCCAGGCGGTCGACCATCCGCGTGCCCAGAATGCGCATGAGGGTCATCGCCGCCAGGAAGACGCCCAGGCAGGCGATGCCGGTGGATTCGCGCGTCGAGAAGCTCTGCACGACGGCCGACGTCACCCAGTCGTTGGCGCTGCCTTCCGTCAGGGTGACCGACAGCATGACCACGCCGATCAGCAAGGTGCGCGGCTCAAGCCACGCCGACCGTTCCGTCGGCTTCGGCGCATCGGCGACCGGGGCGTCTCGGCCAACCCGTTCGGGCGGCAGCAGCCACGAGACGAACACCTCGACGCTCGCCACGCCGACGACCGCGGCCACCGCCATGTGCCACATCAGGGGCGCCCCGCTGTGGGCGAACAGCCAACCGACGCCGGCTCCGATCAGGGTCGCGAGCGAGAACCCGGCATGGAACTGCGGCATGATCGAGCGCCCCAGACCCTGCTCGACGCGGGCGCCGGCGACGTTCATCGCGACGTCCCATGAGCCCATTGTCGCGCCCTGCACCAGCAGCGGCACCACCATTGCGATGGCCCAGCCACGCGTGGCGAAATAGGCGCCGCAGAGCAGCGCGGCGTAGCCGACCACCGGCAAGAGACGCAGGAGACGCACCTCGCCGAAGCGCTCGATCAGGTGACCGGTGACGGGCATCAAGGCCACCGATCCGACCGTGATCGCCATAAGCAGCCAGCCCATCGTGCCGGGGCTGACGCCCAGCGACTGACGTATCAGCACGAGCCTGGACGCGAACGTGGCCATCAGCAGGCCGGACGCCAGAAACATCACGATCACGCCCAGCCGGGCGCGCGCCACCCGGGCGGGCGGAGTCACTGAGCGGTCGTCTGGCACCCGGTCAGCCTAGCCGACGGACGGCAGGCTGCCCGGCGCCGCCGCCTTGGCGCGCGCACGTCCCGCCCCGCATCCGCACGGACGGGCCGTCCGCCTTGGGGCGCCACCCGCGCGATGCTAGACTCGAAGGTCACGACCAGGGGCTATAGCGCAGGTGGTAGCGCGATTCGTTCGCAACGAATAGGTCGGGGGTTCGAGTCCCCCTAGCTCCACTGATAAGATTGGCTTATGAGCCTGTTGCTGAAGTACGAGGAAGCCCGGTCCGCTGAGGACGTGGCGCGGGTGCGGCGAGTAATGGCACTGCGAG
>JGI20166J26741_11815584_pt1 | contig 20771 bp, 23 predicted proteins | sample TergutCu122P5_FD_26741 | JGI IMG/M metagenome (IMG submission 26741)
AGGGGTGGGATAAGCTCTATGCCGATCAGCCCAAAAAGTTGGATGTGCTCCCGTCGGTCGTGGAGGCTGTCGCGTGGGTAAATCAACTTATCAAGGACATTGAGAGTGCGTAGCCGCAGGCTCGCCCCCCTCACGGTCAACCAGTGAATGAAGCTGAGATTACTCAGATGTCCCTACCGATATCAAGTATTATGAAGGAGGTATCATGGCGGCTTCAGCTCCCGTGTCTGCTCTGACGAACTACAATACCGTGCTCAGTCAGGTGTCTGATAGCACCCCTGTCCGTCTTACGAAAGGCGGTCGTGATAAGTACGTGATCGAAACATCCGAGGCGCATGACTACAAAGAAGCCTATCTTCGTTTCCTTGAAGAGATGAGTAAAGTGAACCGGCCTGACACGCAATGGTTTTCAGTTGATGAGGCGAAAGAGCGTCTCGGGCTTGACGTATGAGCATCGATATCAAACTTTCCGGATACGCCACTTCTGATCTCGCGGCAATCGGGGATTATATCGAATATCGATTGAGTTCACCTCAAGCTGCCGAGAAAACGCTTCATATGATCTTCGATACGATTCAGGTACTGAGCGATTTGCCTGAGAATGGTGAGGTCATCACGACATCAGAGGGTTTTGTGACCCCGTATCGGGTATTGATCTGCGAGAAGCGCTACGCCATCAGCTATCTTTATGACAAGGGTGCCCACAGGGTCTGGATATATCGCGTGTTTCATGCTCTGCAGGATTGGCTTGCCCTCTTGTTGAGCCGGAGTGAGAGCGGTGAGTTTTCAAAATAGGAACATCAGGTCAAATGATGCCTTTTGTGTAAGCATAACGATCAGCGCTTGCGGCTCTCTTGCTCTATAGCGTAAGATAATTACCCGTATGTGACTGAAGTCGGATGCCCGCTTGCGTCCGTTGATCCGGAGGTGAACCCTTGTCAGTAAAGATTCGTTTGGCGCGCCATGGCGCGAAGAAGGCCCCGTTTTACCGGGTGGTGGTAGCCGATGAGCGCAAGCCGCGCGACGGACGCTTCATCGAGATTGTGGGACGTTACAATCCCCGTCTGGAACCCTCGGGCGTTGAGCTTAATATGGAGAGCGTTGACGCCTGGTTGGCCAAGGGCGCTCAGCCGACAGAAGCCGCCGCTAAGCTGATTGAGATCGCGCGCGGCGACAAGAAGCCGGTTGAAGTGGAGAAGAAGCTCTCCAAGCGCCAGCTTGCCAAGCAGGAGGCTGAGGCCGAAGAGGCCGCCGCCGCCAAGGAGGCTGCCGAGGAGCCGGAGGCCCCTGCTGAGGAGCCGGAGGCCCCTGCTGAGGAGCCGGAAGCCCCTGCTGAGGCCGAAGAGGCCGCCGCTGAGGAGCCGGCTGCTGAAGAACCAGCTGCTGAGGAATAACGATGTCTGAATGTGCAGAGCGCATTACGGCACTCGTCACCTTTCTTGCGACTTCGCTGGTTGATAATCCCGATCAGGTAACGATCCTCTCTGATGAACAGGGGGATCGTCTGAATCTGCTTATCGAAGTGGCCCGTGAAGATACCGGTAAGATCATCGGGCGCAGCGGGCGGACCATCAAGTCGATCAGAACTCTGGCGCGCGCTGCCGCAGGGGAATCGCCCCTGCTTGTCGAAGTCGATGTCAAGGACTAAGGCAGACGCGCCCTTTCTGCGGGTTGCGACCGTAATAAAAATAAAAGGTACGAATGGGGAGCTTCTGGTTCGCTCTGAGCCGGGAGCTTCTTTTTTGTTTGAGGGCGGGCATCAGACCTTCTATCTTGCACCGCCGCTTCTGGAGCACAAGGAGCTTTCGCTGCTGTGTTGTGAGACGACCCCGCAGGGTTTGTCGCTGCGTTTTGCTGAGATCGATGATCGCGCTGCAGCGCATGAGGTGCTGGGGCGCGCGCTGCTGCTGAAGACCGCTGATCTTTCTGACGCAGCGCTTGAAGCGTGGGCAGATAAGGAGGGCGGGATTTTTCCGGAACAAGGCTTCGAGGTCTACTCTGACGAGGGTGTCTTGCTGGGAACGCTAAGCGACAAGATCGAGACGGGCGCCAATCTGGTCTGGGTTGTCGAGGGAGCGCCCGGCGAGCTGCTTCTGCCGGTCATCGACGACTTGCAGATACAACGCGACGACGCGACACGGCGCGTCACGGTGCACCTGCTTGACGGGTTGCTGGAGGCGAATCGCTGATGCGTATCGACATTCTCACCCTGTTTACGGAGATGTTTCCCCCGATACTTGACGCCTCTATCCTGGGGCGCGCACAGTCAGCGGGCGCCCTTGAGGTGTATCTGCATGATCTGCGCGACTGGACGCATGACTTTCACCGTACGGTCGACGACGAACCCTACGGGGGCGGGCCAGGCATGGTCATGCTCGTCGAGCCGCTGGTTACGGCGATCGAAGAGATACAGGCCTATGACGGGCGTCCGGCGCATACGATCTTCTTCACGCCGGCGGGGACTCCGCTGACGCAGGCGCGCTGCGCCGAACTGGCGACGGGCTTCGAGCGGCTGCTGCTGGTCTGCGGGCACTACGAAGGCATTGACGAGCGGGCCTACTCCTGGGCCGACGAGGAGATCTCGATCGGCGACTACGTGCTGACGGGTGGGGAGCTGCCGGCGCTTGTGTTAATCGACGCGGTGACGCGGCTTTTACCCGGCGTGCTCGGGCATGAGGACAGCGCCCGGGATGAGTCGTTTGTGGAGGGTTTGTTAGAGTATCCTCAGTACACGCGTCCGGCCCAGTTTCGCGGTATGATGGTTCCTGAGATTTTGTTAAGCGGACACCACGCCAACATCGCGGCGTGGCGCGCGGCCCAGGCGCTTCAGCGCACGCGCATGCGGCGTCCCGACTTGCTCGACGAAGGAGTACAGAGTTGACACCTGCCAATCTGGAAGGCGGCCCCCGCTCGCAGGCGGTAAAACAAGTAAGTTTTGCGCGGACGATACTGACCTACGCGATCTGCGTGCTGGTCGCGGTTGTCCTGGCGGCGGCGGTACGCTACTACCTGATCGAGCCCTATCGCATCCCCACCGGATCGATGCTCCCGACGATCCAGCTCAACGACATGGTGCTTGCCAACAAGCTTGTCTACAAGGTGGGCGGCCAGCCCAAACGCGGCGACATCGTCGTCTTCAAGGACCCCACGGGGAGCTACCCTCAGCTGATCAAGCGCGTCGTTGCGACGGGTGGCCAGACGGTCAATTTGGTCGACGGCGCAGTCTATGTCGACGGCCAGCAGCTGAGTGAGCCCTACACGCACGACAAACCCAGCAGCCCCCTGCCGGGAAGCCCGATCCAGTTTCCGCTTACCGTGCCCCAGGGCGATATCTGGGTCATGGGCGACAACCGCACCAACAGCGCGGACTCCCGCGCCTTCGGCCCGATCCCCGTCAATTCGATCTACGGACGCGCCTGGTGGACCTACTGGCCCATCTCCCACTTCGGCGCGCTCAGGTAGCGCAGAACGTGTCATAGCTCAGATTCTACTCACGATCTGAGTTATCTCAGCCGGCTTCTTTGTTTCATAGTTGAGCGGAGACGACTCGCAGCCTGAACCCGTAACCGCCCAATGATCCGAATACTCCGTTGCTACCAGCTTGTTTATTGACGGGGGATTATTCAGCGGGTTACTATAATTAAGGAAAGATTGTTCACGGAGGTATCGCTTCCGTCCTGATACATAGGTCTAATTTGGCATGATATCAAAACTGAAGTCTCCATTCGGGGCAGTCTTTATGTGTGCTCTGCATCGTCGCGGAGTCCCGTATGACATCTAAGTCGCTGAAGCGACACCCAGAAGGAGGGAAGCTATGATCGCTGTCGAAGTACTTATCGCAGCTGTTGTGGGGTTTGCCCTCGGCTTTATCATCGATCATTACGTGATCAGTACAAAAGCCCGCAAGGCTGCGGAGTCCGCAGAGAGCCTGGTGGCTCACGCGGAAAAAGAAGCCGAGAGTCTGAAAAAAGAAGCGCTGCTTGAGGCCAAGGATGAGATCTTTAAGCAGAAATCCGAGGCCGAGGCTGAGGAGAAAAGCCGTCGCAGGGAGATCGCGGCGCTTGAGAATCGTCTCGTGCAGCGCGAGGAGACGCTTGATCGGCGCATGGACAGCATCGACAAGCGCGAGCATCAGCTCAGCTCACAGGCAGGCCAGCTGCAGCAGCGCGAAGCGGAGTTAAACGTCGCCTTCGGCGAGGTCGCCGCGCGTCTCGAGCAGGTCGCCTCCATGACGGCCGAAGAGGCGAAGATCGAACTGCTGAAGTCGCTGGAAGACGAGGTCCAGCGCGAGGCGGTCGCTCTCATTCGCGATACCGAGACCCAGGCCAAAGACGAGGCTGACCGGCGCGCGCGCCGCATTGTCGGCATCGCGATCCAGCGGGTGGCCGCCGACCATACGGCCGAGGCTACCGTCAGCGTTGTCCACATTCCCACCGACGAGATGAAAGGTCGCTTGATCGGGCGCGAGGGGCGCAACATCCGCGCCTTCGAGCAGATCACCGGCATCAATCTGATCATCGATGACACGCCGGAGACCGTCGTGCTCTCAAGCTTTGACCCCGTGCGTCGCGAGATCGGGCGCCTTGCCTTAGAGACCCTGGTCGCCGACGGGCGCATTCATCCGGCGCGCATCGAGGAGATGTTTGCCAAGGCCGAGAAGCTCGTCAACGAGCAGATCCAGCGCGATGGCGAGCAGGCGAGCTTCGACGCGGGCGTCCACAGTTTGCATCCCGAACTGGTCAAGACGCTCGGGCGTCTGCGCTTCCGCACGAGCTACGGGCAAAACGTACTGAATCACTCCCTGGAAGTCAGCTGGCTTGCCGGCGTGATGGCCGAAGAACTCGGCGCTGACGTCGAACTTGCGAAGCGCGGCGGCCTGCTCCACGACCTGGGTAAGGCGATTGATCACGAGGTTGAAGGACCACATGCCGTGATCGGCGCTGAACTCGCGAAGCGCTTGGGCGAAAACCCCGAGGTCGTCCATATGATCGCGGCCCACCACAACGACGTCGAACCGGAAACGGTCGAAGCGGTGTTGATCCAGGCCGCCGACGCGATCAGCGCGTCGCGTCCGGGCGCGCGCCGCGAGACGCTTGAAAGCTACGTGAAGCGACTGGAGAAGCTTGAGGCGGTCGCCAACTCTCACAGCGGCGTCGAAAAGACCTATGCCATGCAGGCCGGTCGCGAGATCCGCATCATGGTTCAGCCCGATGAGATCAGCGACGGCGACGCGGTGATACTGGCGCGCGACATCGCCAAGGAGATCGAAGAGCAGTTGGAGTATCCGGGCCAGATCAAAGTCATGGTCGTGCGTGAAAGCCGTGCTATCGACTACGCGAAATAAGAACAGGGATCCCTTCGTATGACGGATCGTCCGACAAAGCCCTTGCTTGACTTCGTTTCTTCTGTTTCAGGCGACACCTACCTGAAAGTGGAAGAGGACCTCGGCGAGGGTTTTGTGCGTCTTAAGGTCAGCGAGGCCGAACGTCGCCAGGCTAAGCATGACATCCGCTGCATTGAAGATATTCTGATCGAGCTCTTGCGCAACGCGCGCGACGCGGGCGCGCGCCGGCTGTTTATTGCGAGCTCCCTTGAGGAGGGGCGTCGCCGCCTGACCGTCATCGATGACGGTCAGGGCGTGCCTCTGTCTCTGCAGCAGCAGATATTTGAACCGCGTGTGACGAGCAAGCTCGCGTCGATGACCGTCGACGGCTGGGGCGTACACGGGCGCGGCATGGCGCTTTACTCGATCGCACAGAATACGGAGCTTTGCCGTCTGGTCGCCAGCGGCGCGGGGCAGGGCGCCGCGCTGGAGGTATGCGCCGATACGCGCCAGCTGAAGGAGCGTTCCGATCAGAGCACCTGGCCCCAGATCCGGGTACGCGGCGAAGAGTTCTCGATTGAGAGCGGCCCGCGCAATCTTCTGCGCAGCGCCCTTGAGTTTGCCGCGCAGCATCCCCAACTTGAGCTCTACTTTGGCTCTCCGGCCGAAGTCGTCGCCACGCTGCGCGTTTTCGGGCGCGCGGAACTGGAGGCGCGCGGCCTGCAGACGGCTGATGCGCGCCTGCTCCCCGTCTGGCTCTGGCCCGCTCAGGCCGCTGACGGGGCCGAGCTGTTCGAGGCAGCACGTGCCTTAGGGTTGGCGCTCTCAGAGCGCAACGCCTACCGGGTACTGCGCGGTGAGATTGCTCCAGTTAAGACCCTGGCGGAAGTGATGCGGCGTCGTGTCTCTACGAAGACGAGCGAGGCGGCCGTCGACATCTATCGCGATGCGCGCGGGCTTAAGGTCGACCCGGGCGACCTGCGCGAGTTTCAGCACAAGGTTGAACAGGCTTTTGAGGAGCTGGCGAATAAATACTATCTGATGCTTTCCGATGACGTGAAAGTCCAGGTGACGAAGCGGGCGGTCTCGATCCGTCTTCCGTTCATGAAAGAAGACTGAGGATGGACCTGTCCGGCGCGACCTACTTCATCAAGACCTTCGGCTGCCAGATGAACAAGTATGACAGCGAACGCGTCGCCGGTTTGCTTGAAGCCGAGGGCCTGCGCGCGGTTGCAGGGCCAAACGAAGCTGACGTCATCGTGTTTCTGACCTGTTGCGTGCGCGAGGGCGCCGACGAGCGCCTCTACGGGCAGGTCGCCAGTCTCAAGCGCCTCAAGACGGCCGCCAATGTGCCGCTGATTGCGGTTGGCGGCTGCATCGGGCAGCGCGACGGAGCCGCCCTGCAGGCACGGATACCGCATGTCGACGTGGTCTTCGGCACGCACAACCTGCACGAGCTGCCCGCGCTTCTGCGCGCGGCCGCCTCCAGCAAGGCGCCGCAGGTCGCGCGCCTTAAAGAAAGCTCGACCGCTGACTTCGATCGCCGGGTGCCCGAGCAGCGCGAGCATGCATTTCATGCCTGGCTCCCCATCTCGGTGGGTTGCAACAACTTCTGCAGCTACTGCATCGTGCCCTATGTGCGCGGTCGCGAGGTGTCACGTCCGCTCGATGAGATCATCGACATCGCGCGCTCGCTTGTGGCCGATGGCGTGCGCGAGATCACGCTTCTGGGACAAAACGTCAATTCCTACGGGCGCGACCTCTACGGAGAGTCGCGCTTCGCCTCGGTACTTGCTGCGCTTGCAGCGACCGGCGTCAGTCGGCTGGGATTTGCTACGAGCCATCCCAAGGACCTTGTCGACGACACGATCGCCGTGATGGCCCGTGAGCCTGCTATCCTGCGCTATCTGCACCTACCCGTTCAGCACGGCAATAACGAGATCCTGGCTGCGATGCGTCGCGGCTACACGCGCGAGCAGTATCTGGAGCGCGTCGGGGCGCTGCGCGCGGCCATCCCCGATCTCACGTTCTCGACCGATATCATCGTCGGCTTCCCGGGCGAGACCGACGCGCAGTTCGAAGATACGCTCGATCTGGTGCGCCAGGTCGGCTTCGATCAGACCTTCACCTTCATCTATTCGCCGCGCGAAGGGACCCGGGCGCAGGCCTTGCCGGATCAGATTCCGCACGACGTGGCGCTGGAGCGCTTCGAGCGTCTGGCGGAGCTGGTCCAGGCCAACGCCGAGGCCCGCAACGCGCGCCTGTTGAACACAACGCAGAGCGTGCTGTTCGAGGGACCTTCGAAGCGCGATCCCGCGCTGATGACCGGACGCACGCGCGGCTACAAGCTCGTGCACGTGCCTCTGCCTGCCCAAACCGATGAAGCGGCGCTCCGCGGACAGGAACGCAGCGTACGCATCACCGCCGCGCAGGCCTTCTATTTGCAGGGCGTGCTGGAGTAAGGGTGAGGGCAGATCCGAGGATCGTCGCGGTTGTCGGTCCCACGGGGACAGGCAAGAGCGAGCTGGCCCAGCAGCTGGCCGAGCGCAGCTGCGGCGTCGTACTTTCCGCCGACGCTCTGCAGGTCTACCGCGAACTTCAGATCGGGGTGGCGAAAGTCCCGCCAGACGCGCGACGGGTCCCGCACTACGGACTCGATCTGGTCAGCGTGGAGCAGGCCTATTCGGCGGCGCTCTATCAGGACTACGCGCGCGGCGTCATCGACGAGCATCTCAGCTGTGGACAGTCGGTGGTGGTCTGCGGCGGCACGGGGTTGTATGTACGCGCTGCGCTTGACGAGTTCGAGTTCCCGGCAAGACATCAGCAGGGCAACGCCATCCGCGATCGCTATGAGGCCCTGGCCGCCGGGCAGGGGGCAGAGGCGCTGCATGCGCTGCTGCTTCGGCGCGATCCGGCCGCGGCGGCTCTCATCCATCCGCACAACGTCCGCCGCGTCGTGCGCGCCCTGGAGCTCGCCGATTGCGGAGCGTCCTACGCGCAGTCGAGCGCGAACTTCAAGAAGTTCCAGGCACACTACCCTGATGTCTGCTTCATCGGCACGAGCTGCCAGCGCGCGACACTCTACCGCGTTCTCGACGCGCGCGTCGACGCGATGCTTGCGGCAGGCTTACTTGACGAGGTGCGCTTTCTGCGAGAGAGCGGCCTGGCTGACAGTCTGACCGCGCGCCAGGCAATCGGCTACAAGGAACTTCTCGCGTATCTGGAGGGCGCCTGCAGCTATGAAGATGCCTGCGACACTGTCAAACGTAATACCCGACGCTACGCCAAGCGCCAGTTCAGCTTCTTTAATGCCGATCCCCGGATCCAGTGGATCGACTGCGACCAGGGAGACCGTCCTTCTTGGCAGAGTTCTCTCCTGGAGGCCGCATGGGCTATACTGGAAAAATGAATTCCACACAGGATACCGACAGCTACCCCTTCACGAAAATGGAGGGGCTGGGCAATGACTTCATTGTCATGGATGATCGTGTCCTGCGAATCGATTTCAGCGCAGGCGAAGTCCGCCGGCTCTGTGACCGCCACTTCGGTATCGGCGCCGACGGGCTGATCCTGTTGCGGCCGGCTACGGATCTCGCCGCTGACTTTTCCTGGGGCTTTTACAACGCGGACGGCTCGGTTGCCGAGATGTGCGGCAACGGCATCCGCTGTATCGGCGCTTATCTGAGCGAGCGAGGCCTGATCGAAGCTGATCAGGACCGTCTCGCCATTCAGACCGGCGCGGGAGTCGTCAGCATTCGACTCCTTCGCGACAGCGCGGGGCGTTTTCAGGCAGCGAAGGTCGCTATGGGTCAAGCCGTCGTCGTCAGTGAGTCGCTCAGCATCGCTGAGACGGAATTCTTCTGCGTTTCGATGGGCAACCCGCACGTGGTTACCTTCGTTGCAGACACCGAGAACGCTCCGGTGACCACGCTCGGGCCCTTAGTTGAGGTCGACGCCGCCTTCCCGGATAAGACCAATGTGGAGTTTGCCGCTGTTCAGGATCGAAGCACGCTGCGTCTGCGGGTCTGGGAGCGCGGGGTAGGCGAGACGCTCGCCTGCGGTACGGGGGCCTGCGCGGCGGCGGTGGCCGCCTGCCTCAAGGGGCTCTGCGACGCAGAACTTACGGTGATTTTGCCCGGCGGGGCGCTGCAGATTGAGGTCGATCCCGCCACGCTTCAGGTTATCATGACCGGTCCGGCACGGACGGTATTTGAAGGAACTATCTGTTTGTAGGAACGTGATGAGAAAGGAAGATCATGTCACATTTTGCCGCTCAACGTCTTGAAAATCTCCCCCCCTATCTGTTTGCAGAGATTGATCGCAAGAAGGCCCAACTGGAAGCAGAAGGCCATGACGTGATCTCCATCGGCATCGGCGATCCCGACAAGCCGACGCCCGAGCGTATCGTCGAGGCCATGGCGAAGGCCATCCGCAACCCGAAGAACCACCACTATCCCTCCTACGCCGGCTCTCCGGCCTACCGGGCAGCCTGCGCACAGTTCATGCAGACGCGCTTTGGCGTGACGGTCGATCCCGCGACCGAAGTCCTTGCGATGATCGGCTCGAAGGAAGGTATCGCGCACCTGTTTCCCGCCTTTGTGGATCCGGGCTGCTACACCTTGATCCCCGGTGTTGGCTATCCGGTGTATTCCGGCGGGGCGATACTGAACGATTCGCTCTCGCACTGGATGCCGATGCGCGAGGAAAACGACTTCCTTGCTGACTTTGAGTCGACGCCTGAAGACATCGTGGCCAAGGCGCAGATGATGATCATCAGCTACCCCAACAATCCGACGTCGGTGGCGGCAAATCCTGAGTACTTTGATCGCGCCATCGCCTACGCCAAGGCGCACAACCTGCTGCTGATCCACGATAACGCCTACTGTGACGTCGCCTACGACGGCTATAAGCCGACGAGTATTCTCGAGCGTCCGGGCGCAATGGACTGCTGTCTGGAATTTTTCAGTACCTCGAAGTCCTACAACATGACGGGCTGGCGCTGCGCTTTTGTCGCCGGCAACGCCGAGGCGATCAAGACGCTCGGCACCGTGAAGTCCAACATCGACTCCGGCATCTTTACCGCCATTCAGGATGCGGCGATCGAGGCCCTCACCGGCCCGCAGGACGAGATTCAGACGATGGTGGATCTCTATCAGCATCGCCGCGACCTGGTCATGAGGACCTTTGATGAGATGGGTATCCACTACGTATATCCGCAGGGTACCATCTTCATGTGGGCGCGCGTGCCTGAAGGCTACAACTCCGCTGAATACGCCGAGAAAGTGCTGATGGAGGCGCATGTGGTCATCGCCGCCGGTACGGCCTATGGCCCGGACGGCGAGGGATGGTTTCGTATGTCGCTTGCCTGCGAGGACGATCGCCTGGTCGAGGCCCTGCAGCGCATGAGTAAGCTTGGCTGAGAGAGGTGAACTCTGGCTGCCTATGAAGTAAAAGGCGAGCGCCTGCGTGCGCTGTTGGTCGGTGTTGACAGGGGAGGCGCCGGGCTGTGGTCGGCTGCAGACTCGCTTGACGAGTTGGAACGGCTGGCGGCAACCGCTGATCTTGAAGTGGTCGGCCGGCTCAGCCAGAAGATGCCAGCGCCGCATAATGTGACCTTCCTGGGTAGCGGCAAGCTGCGCGAACTGAAGGATCTGGCTTCTCGTCTGGAGGCTGACGTGATCGTTTTTGATGACGAGCTCACACCTCGACAGGAATCGGCGCTGACGCGGGAGTTTCCCGAGACGCTCATGATCGTGGACCGAACGGCGCTGATACTGAGCATCTTCGCCGACCACGCGACCTCGCGCGAGGGCAAGCTTCAGGTTGAACTCGCTCAGTTGGAATATGAGCTTCCCCGTCTGCGGGGCAAATGGTCGCACCTGACGAAGGAGAAGCTGGGCGGCGGTCGCGGTGCGCGCTTCGGAGCCGGGGAGGCTCAGCTGGAAAGCGATCGGCGTATGATCCGTCGGCGTATCGGACTGTTGAAGAAAAAGATCGAGGCTGTTGAGCGCGAACGCCTGACGCAGCGTAGTCGGCGTCAGGCTTCCCGGATATTCAGGATCGTCCTGGTTGGCTACACCAACGCCGGTAAGTCGACGCTGCTTAATCGTCTGAGCGCCGCTGACGTGCTGGTTTATGACAAGCTGTTCGCGACCCTGGATGCAACGACGCGGCGGATCGGGTTTGAGGACGGGCGTCAGGCGACGCTTACCGACACAGTCGGTTTCATCAACAAGCTACCCCATACGCTGGTCGCCTCATTTAAGTCAACGCTTGACGAGGTGCGTGAAGCTGATCTTTTGCTGCATGTTGTCGACGCGGCCTCAGCTGTTGCGTACGCGCAGATCGCCTCAGTACAGGAGGTGCTCCTGGAGCTGGGCGCTGAAAAAAAGCCCCAGCTGCTGGTGTTCAACAAAAGCGACGAACTCAAGCAGGAAGACAAGAAGGCGCTTGCGAACCGATGGCCGGGAAGCGTTGTGGTCTCAGCGCTGACAGGTGAGGGCACAGACGAGCTGCGCCGCCGCCTGTCAGTGCTCAGCAGCAAATCTCTTCAGGCGCCGACTTCGTAGCTCTCTAACGAAAGATCCTCAACACTCCGATAACCTGGCCCGCGATCTCGACCTCACAAGAAAAGATTGGTTCAAAGGAGTCGTTGGCCGGTTGCAGACGGATGCGATCCGCCTCAGGATAGTAATACTTGACGGTCGCTTCGTCTTCAATCAGGGCAACGACCATATCGCCGGCGCGGGCGGTCTTCTGCGCGCGTACGATGACCATATCCCCGTCAAGGATGCCGGCGTCGATCATCGAATCTCCGTGTACTCTGAGCAGGAAACTCCCGTCAGAGCCGCTCTTGATCAACGAGGCGGGCAAGGGGAGGGTCTCTTCGCGGTTCTCCTCCGCCAGGATGGGCGTCCCGGCCGCCACGCGCCCGATCAGCGGCAGGTCGATAATCTCGCCGCGATCATAGGAGGTGTCGGCTGGCGCGGCCTCTTCGCGCAGCAGGGAGAAGACGCGTGACTTGCCGTTGTCGCGCTGAAGGTAGCCCTTCTCGATCAGCTTGTTGATATGGGTCTGGATCGTGCCGGTCGAACTGAGCCCGACGCCCTTTCCGATCTCACGCACGCTGGGAAAGATCCCTTCGTTTTGATAGTAGCGAACGATGAAATCGTAGACCATGCGTTGCTTCGGGGTAAGATCGGTGTGATCGACAGTCATGAGCGCTCTCCTTAATATTTTTTGACTTCTTTTTCAGTATAAAACATCCGTTCAAAAAAAACAAACAAATGTACGGAATTTATCTTGACAGCGGACGTTTGTGCGCGCTACTATTAATACGAACACATGTACGGCAGTCTTGTCAGAGCAAGGCGCCATACTGGGAACCATAACAGCAAGGAAAGGAACACCCATGTCACGCATCATAGCGGGAGTCGCCGATAAGTTCTACGAGCGCCCTCTGTATATATTCTCAGGGATCATCGCCGTTGCAGTAGTGCTAGCACTCCTGATCATGCCTCTATAACTTTGCGTGTCGCGCCAGCGCCGCTTTGCAGAAGGGGTAGACGCGAGTTTTATGTTGACTTACTGTGACATACCCCCTATAGTAGATTCCATCGTTGGTACCACTACATATAGGGGGCTGCATGAACTGCCCGATCTGTGGCTACGCTGAGAGCAAAGTTATTGATTCACGAACCTCAGACTCCCAGGAGGCTATCAGAAGACGTCGCGAATGCCTGCAGTGCGGGGCGCGCTTTACTACCTACGAACGAATCGAGGAGCGTCCGCTCCTGGTCGTCAAGCGCGACGGGTCCTCCGAACCCTTTGACTTTAACAAGCTGCGTCGCGGCATCATGACTGCGGTTGTCAAGCGTCCGATCGGATCAGACGCGATCGATGCCCTGATTGATGACATCGTCACCAACCTGCAAAACTCCATGAAGTACGAAGTGAGCTCAGCCGTGTTGGGCGACATGGTGCTCAGGCGCCTGAAGGAGCTTGACGGCGTCGCCTACATCCGCTTCGCGTCCGTCTACAAAGATTTCCAGGATCTTGACGAGTTCACGCATGAGCTTGAGGAGCTTTGATGGATCGTCCCCTTGATCTTCGAGTTCGGCGCTGCCGCGAAGGCGCGCAGTTGCCTCGTTTCGCACACGCTGGTGACGCCGGTCTCGACCTCTGCGCCGCAGTTTCCTGCACCCTGCAACCCTTTGAGCGCAAGCTGATTCCGACAGGGCTGCAGGTCGCGATTCCAGCGGGCTTTGCGGGCTTGGTCATGCCACGCAGCGGTAACGCTCTCAGGCTCGGGCTCTCGTTTCCTAATACGCCGGGTCTGATCGACAGCGGCTATCGGGGGGAGCTTCAGGTGCTGGCTATCAATCTTGACCCAAAGACGCCGCTCTCGCTTGAGGCGGGGGACCGGATCGCCCAGCTGGTCATTATTGCGGCGCCGGCGCTGACCGTCTGCGAAGTGGATGAACTTGACGAAACTCCGCGCGGCGCGGAGGGGTTTGGCAGCAGCGGCATGAAGTAATACCGCTGCCGGATGCTTTAACCGGGTAGAGACAGTCAGGAAGCAGTCCTGCCTGTTGTGTACAGTAAGGAAGGAAACGGGAGAACCGACTTGACCAGAAAGGATGCGTAAATGGACAAGTTCTTCAAGATCAGCGAGCGAGGCTCGACGGTAGCGACGGAGGTCGTCGCGGGAGTGACGACATTTCTTGCGATGGCCTACATCATCTTTGTAAATCCGAGTATTCTGGCGGGAGCCATGGGGATGGAGTTCTTTCCCGCCGTATTGACCGCGACCTGTATCGGCGCGGCGGCGATGTGCCTGTTCATGGGGCTCTACGCCAACCGCCCGATCGCCCTGGCCTCTGGCATGGGCATCAACGCGGTGGTCGCCTTCACGCTCATCATCGGCATGAAGGCGCCCTGGCAGGTAGCCATGTCCGTGATCTTTGCCGAGGGCGTGTTGATTCTGCTTCTGGTGCTGTTCGGCCTGCGAGAAGCGGTCATGAACGCGATCCCGGTCAATCTGCGCCGGGCCATCGGCGTCGGCATCGGACTGTTCATCACCTTCATCGGCCTGAAGTCCGGCGGCTTTGTCGTGGCCGACCCTGCGACGCTCGTCAAGTTGGGCGACTTCGCCAGCCCGATACTGTGGGTCGGCGCCGCCGGCCTCGTCGTGACGATCGTCCTGCGTGCGTTCAAGGTCAAGGGCGATATCCTGATCGGCATCGTCGTCGCAACGATCGTCGCGGTGGTTCTGGGCACGATATTTACGCATACCACGGGACTTCCGCACGGCGTGCCGAAGCTCTTCGCGGCGCCGGACTTCTCGACCTTCGCGGCGCCGTTCCAGAAAGTCAACGGCAAGATCGCGCTTGTGCAGATATTTACTCCAGCGCTGCTCATCTTCGTCTTCGCCCTCATGATGTCGGACTTCTTCGACACGATGGGCACCCTGGTCGGCGTCGGCTCTGAGGCGGGCTTCACCGACAAGGACGGAAACGTCGAGGACGCCCACAAGATGCTCGTTGTCGACTCGGTCGCAGCGGCGACCGGCGGATTTCTCGGCGCCAGCTCGATCACCAGCTACATCGAGAGCGCCTCGGGCGTGGGCGACGGCGGACGCACGGGCCTGACCGTCATCGTGACCGGAATCCTCTTCGCGCTCTGCGTGTTCTTCTCGCCGCTCATCGGCATCGTGCCGGAAGCGGCGACTGCCGGAGCCCTTATCGTGGTCGGTTTTCTCATGATGATGTCGATCAAGGACATCGAGTGGGAGAAGTTCGAAGAGGCGTTTCCCGCGTTTCTTGTGCTCATCACGATACCTCTGACCTACAGCATCACCAACGGCATCGGCCTGGGCTTTATCGTCTATGTGCTCACGAAGCTTCTGCGTGGCAAGGCAAGAGAGGTCAAGCTGCTCATGTGGATAGCGGCCGCGGCCTTCCTGGTGGTCTTCCTGCAAGGGCCGATCCTGAAACTCATCGGCTGATCCGCTTTTTCAAGCTACTTTCCCGCGACGCCCCTCTGGTTTTCAGATGGGGCGTCGCGTTCCTTTGCTATACTGGAAGGGCTGAAAAGGAGTATCCACTGTGTTCAAGAAGCCCAAGCTGCTGCAACTGCGTCTTCATCCTGACCCGATCCTGAGACAGCGCAGCGTGGAGGTACCAACTGAAGAGCTGCCCCAGCTGTCTGAGCTCATCGCGAGTATGGGACGGACGATGTATGAAAATGAGGGCTGTGGGCTTGCCGCGATACAGGTCGGGATCCCCAAGCGGCTGCTTGTCTACGATATCAGCGAGGAGCAGGACGATCTGCGGGCGCTCATCAATCCCCGTATCGTCGAACAGTCCGAGGCCTGTGAAACGGCCGATGAAGGCTGTCTGTCTTTCCCGGGTCTCTATGAGCCCGTGGCTCGCGCGACCCGCGTGCGGGTTGAGGCGCTTGACGGCGACGGTCGTCCGGTCACGCTGGAGGTCGAGGATTTTCCCGCGCGGGTGCTCCAGCATGAGATCGATCATCTTGAAGGTCTGACGATGCTCAGTCGTATGGACGATGATCTGCGCCAGCAGGCGCTTCGTGAATACTTCGGTCTGGGGGAGAGCAAGGCTCAAGGCGCTCACACGGGCGTCGAACTGTAGTGAAGGCCCTGTTGGGAGAAAGCGGGAAGTACATTTATGCGTTTTGCTTATTTTGGAACGCCTTATTTTGCCTACGCGGTGCTGGATCGGCTTCTTGAGGCGGGGCTGCGGCCCGAACTTGTGGCGACAGGTCCGGACGCGGCGTCAAAACGTGGCAGCGAGGTCTGGCCCTCAGCTGTTGCGCAAAGAGCGGTCGAAGCTGATCTGCCTCTGATAAAACCGTCGAATCTGCACGACCCCGCCCTTGCCGCGCGCCTGCGAGCGCTGGAACTCGACTGTGTGATCCTGGTAGCCTATGGCAATATCATTCCGGCGTCCCTGCTTGAGATACCGGCGCAGGGCTGGATCAACGTGCACGCCTCGCTGCTGCCGCGCTGGCGCGGGGCGGCGCCGATCCAGCGCGCGATACTTGCCGGCGACGCGCAGACCGGCGTCAGCATCATGCGCATGGAGCGCGGCCTTGACACGGGACCCTACTGCGCGCAGGCAGCGGTGACAATCGGCGATCGGAGCTTGGGCCTGCTCGAAGATCTGCTGGCCGCGCGCGGCGCCGAGCTGCTGACAGCCGAGTTGCCGAAGATCATCGCCGCGACTGCTCTCTGGCAGGAACAGGATGAGGCCCAGGTTACCTATGCCGACAAGATCAACAAACGTGATCTTGAGCTGGATCCCGGGCAGTCAGCGGAGATCAACGTACGCCGCGTGCGGGCCTCTTCAAACAGCGCGCCGGCGCGCTTTACGCTGTTCTCAGGCACGGATGCGACGCAGCTGCGCGCACTGCGCGCTGAACTGCGTCCGCTGTCCGAGTCACAGGATCCGACGCCGCAGGGCGGATCGCTCGGCCTCTGCGCCGATCATCTGGCGTTGTACTGCGGGTCCGGATACGCCTACTGCGCGGTGACACATCTGCAACCGGCGGGCAAGAGCGCTCGCACGGCCGCTGACTTCCTGCGCGGCTTTCGTTCGAAGGAGCCGCTCTCATGGCGCTGAGCGAAGCGCGCCTGGCCGCGCGCGAAGTTCTGACCCGTGTTCGCGCGCGCAAGGCCTTTGCGCATGAGGCGCTCGATCGGGTGCTCTCGCACCACCGTTCGATCAGCAGTCAGGACAGCGCGCTGGCTACGCGCCTGGCCTATGGGGCGATCAGCTGTTACGGAACACTTGAAGAGGTCGTGGACCGGCGTCTGCGCAATCCCCGGCGTACTGACCCGCTGCTGCGCGACTGCCTCCTGCTCTCTACCTACGAGCTCCTGTTCACGGACACCGAAGCCTACGCCGTCGTCAGCGAGGGGGTCTCGCTTGCAAAGGCGCTCAAAACCCGTTACGCGGCCCCGACTAACGCGATCCTGCGCCGTATCGGGCGCGAACGGGAGCTGTTTCCCTGGGGGGACCCCAAGACCGATCCTGAGGCGCACAGCCGTCTGCGGGGCCATCCGCTCTGGCTGACCACGCTGCTGCGGGAGCGTTTCAGCTACGAGCAGGCTGATCGTATCATGCAGGCCAATAACGAAGTCGCGCCGCTGTACCTGGCGGTTATGGAGCCGCGGATCAGCCTTGACGAGGCGCGCGAGATACTGGGGCGCATCAGCGCCGATCCGCAGGATCTTGAGCTGCCGGGGGCGTTGCTGGTGGGTCATCCGGCAAAGGTGCGCGGGCTGCCGGAACTGGACACGCGCCGCCTGCTGGTCATGGATTACTGCGCTCAGCTGGCGGTGCACCTGGCCGACCCTCAGCCGGATCAGCACTTCGTGGAGATCGGGGCGGGACGGGGGAGCAAGACGCTGCTTGCGGCGACGCGCGCACGCATGCAGGGCGGTCCCGCCTCCATAACGGCGATCGATCGGCACGACTTTAAGACCGCTCTCACGGCACAGGCAGCGCTGAACCTGGACTATGACGAGATCAGCGTACTGACCGCCGACGCTACAAATCCGCTTGTCCCGGTGTTGGAGGCCGCAGGATTGTCGCCGCGCGCCGATGTGGTGCTGGTCGACGCCCCCTGCTCGGGACTGGGGACTCTGCGGCGCCGTCCGGATAAGCGCTGGCGCATGGATCCTACTGATATTGCGGCTCTGGCGCAGCAGAACTACGAATTGCTCAGCCAGGCGGCCGTCCTCCTTGACCAGCAGGGGACGCTCATCTACACAACCTGCACGCTGACGGCGGAGGAAAACGGCGAGGTGATCGACCGGTTCCTGTACTCGGGGCTTGGTCGGGAGTTCGCGCTGCTGCCCTGGGAGCCTCGCAAGTTACCCCGCGCTCTGCGCTCCTTTATCGACGAGAATGGCTGCTTCCAGTCATATCCGCAGCTGGGAGGGCCCGACGGCCACTTCATCGCGCGGCTGGCGCGCGGCTGAAGGGGCGATTTGCCATGAGTTCTGAGACGCCGATCATCGATACCGCGCGGCTACCCGCGCTCCAGCGCCCGCGCGAGCCGCGCGATCCGCTCATAGATCCCGGCAAGGTTCGCCTGATTGTCATCCTGATCATCGGCATTCTGCTGATAGCGGGATCGCTTTCCGCCTACGTGATAACAAGCCGGATAACGACCGTACCGAACGTGGTCGGCCTCACAGAAGGCGCCGCCGCGCGGCAACTCCAGCGTCGCCGTCTCAAACTTGAGGTCGGACAGCGACTGTACTCGACCCGGCCGAAAGGCACGGTCTTAAGTCAAAGTCCTGCCGCCGGACAGCGGACAGGGGCGAGTCGATCCGTTCTGGTGTCGATCTCAGGGGGCACCGGGCAGGTCATCGTCCCGGAACTGAGCGGGCTGACAAGGGGCGAAGCGCTGGCCCGGCTGAATGCTCTGGGACTGCTGGTAAGCGAAATCAGCCAGAACTCCCCGGATAAGGCGGGAACCATCCTCTCGACCTCGCCGGTGGCGGGCACGCGTTTACGTGTCGGGGATACGGTCGTCATCCATGTTGCGCAAAAGGTCGACACCATCACGCTGGTCAACTATGACCTGAGCGGACAGAGCGTCGTCATCGAGCCGCGCTATAACGGAAAGCTCTCCGCGACCGACGTCACCTACGACGTGGCGCAGCGCCTCTCGGCTCTGGTACAGGCGGCCGGAGGCAAGGCGGTGATTACGCGCGCCTCAACTGAGACGACGCTGTCGCCCGCAGAGCTCAGCCGTCGCGCTGCAGACGCCCGCCCGAACGCCTCGGTGACGATCATGATCGACGGAGTGAGCAGCTCGGCTCTGACGGTGGTGGCGCGCCAACAGGAAGGCTCGCTCGGGCAAGCGCTATTCAAGGAGCTGAAGTGGGTGTCGGCAACGGCCCTGTTCTCAGACGCGCCGGTAGCAAGCGCTGCCCCGCCCGATCGCAGCGCCGCGGTGTCGCTGGGCCGCTCAAGCTTGAAGGCCGACCGCGTTCTGCTGGCCGACGACCTCTTCCGCGACAACGTGGCCCGTGCTCTCTACATGGGTCTCGGCAAGACCCTGGGAAAGTAGCGCAGCCCCTCGCGGATTTTGCTATACTGATTAAACGCGATCGGGGTGTAGCGCAGCTTGGTAGCGCATCTGCTTTGGGAGCAGAGGGTCGCAGGTTCAAATCCTGTCACCCCGACCAGATTGTTCTTACTCAAAAAATTACGACGTAAGAAATCAGCAAGGCTAATATCACCAGCAGACAGTCGATCATCGGCTGTCTGTTTGGTTTTGGCGGCATATTCGGTTGAGAGCTTTTGGGTTGGCTGACTGAAGATAATGTCGAACGGTTTCTGGTAGATTGGCTTGACCGTAGTGGTGCCGTATTCATCGGTGAAGACCAATATCTTCTCGAAGAATATCTGGTTGAATTGGCGTTTTAGGTAGTCTGGGGCATACTGGTAGGCTCGCCCACAGTGTTCAGCCAGATCAAGTGCGCACTGTAATGCCTTGTTGTATTCGATCTTGTCGCCCTCCAAAGCCTCTAAGCGCCCCTGTACGGCGCTTAACTCCTCAGTCAGGCGTTGCTGCTCGCTCTTGAGTAAGTCAAGCGGTACAGCGCCCGCATAATGCGCTTCTAACAGTTTGGTGCGCTGATGCTCCAACTGTGTCCGAGAACCTTTTAGCCGTTGTGCTTCTTCATCAACTCCAGAACGATTTATAGCGATGGCATTCTGAATGAGTTTTTCAAGATTATGGCGGCATTCTGGCGTCAGAGCAATCCGATCATAAAGGGCTTCGACTTCAGCTTCGACTCGCGGAATCAGAACACTGCGAGCAGTACAACCAGTCTTTTTACTGTGTCGTCCGAGGCAGCAATAATATGGGTACCGATCACCGGTATGGGATCGAACGACCGTGACCATCAGGCGCGAACCACAGTAGCCACAGAAGAGAGTAGACTTCAGAAAGTGGGGATGGGTTCGGACTCGTTCGCCGTTGCGTTTGGTGCCGAGCATAGTCTGAACTTCATCAAAAAGCACTCGGCTGATTAAAACCGGATGTCGCCCGGGATATTCTGCCCCTTGAAACTTCACTACGCCGGTATAGTAGCTATTCTTTAAAATGGCACCGACAGTGCGTTTATCGACCGGGCGCTCGGGCAGCTTTTTGGTGGCAGGGCAAGTCAGACCACGCAGTTGTAATTCTTCGGCCAATGATTCCAACGTCCAGTCGCCAGTGGCGTAAGACTCAAATGCCCATTGAATCAGCTGCACACGTGATTCATCGATTACCACGGTGCGCATTTCATAACCGTTATCGGCAATCTGGCCGAGGTTCTTGTAGCCGAGTGGTGCCAATCCTGGTGTACCGCCATTCTTCACTTTTTGCGTCATACCTTTTAGAACTTCCTGCGAGAGAT
>JGI20166J26741_11816695_pt1 | contig 20765 bp, 8 predicted proteins | sample TergutCu122P5_FD_26741 | JGI IMG/M metagenome (IMG submission 26741)
GGGGGGAAGCAAGTTCGTTTGCACGTGTGGACAGAAGTGTCTAGTGGTGCTCCTCCTCATTGCATCCTGACCCACAGTGCATTGGTTCTTATCTTAGAGGCCCTGTCTAGAAAACTCAGTGTACTTTGGAACTACATTGTGAGACACAAGTCTTAACATCTTGCAACAGTTCATGTGACATAATTGAGGAAACCTAAGGTTAGTTAACATAATTATTTTGATAATGTAATGTAGACCCATGTAGAGTCAGTTGTCACATGTTAACACTTCCACGTATGTGGAGTTTGCGTCACTCTGTACATAATCTGCATTACTGTGTGTGTATATATATGATCTATATAGACTGCATATTTAGTTTTACATTTTAAGTAGGTTGTAATAATTTGTTTAGATATTTATTTCTAATGATTGAGTCTTACGACTACAGATTTAGTTGGTTATGTTAAGTCGTACATGTGTTGAGTCTAGTGTTCCTAGTCTTGTCATTTGTGAAAACCTTGATCCTCTCTGCAGAGAGAGGAAGCATATCTTCAGAAATTTGATTCAGGCTTGTTGAAGTAAGTAGAAGTGTTTAATTTCAGGTTTGTGTGGTTAGACGTAATCACACAAAGAAAATGGTTTGGAATAATGGTATGCCTTGTCGCACAGAATGGTGCTGTAACGTGGAATAGGTAATCTTGCTTTGGGGGTTTCAGTGAAGGAGAGAAACTAAGATTTTAAAATCTGTTTGTTTGCAGAAACTTACATGATCTTTTGACTTTACTGTGATTTTTTATGAGGAAAGAATGTTTTCCATCCTCAAGTAAGACTTTATGTTCATCTAAACAGGCCAGAGTCTATTGTGTGAGATAAGCTAGTGACTTGGTCACTGCTCTGGCAGAGGTGCTCTTCTGTCCTCATTTTCTTAAGTAAGCACTTGACATTTTAATGAGTGTCTTGCCCAAAAGTGGCCTGCCTATTGGGCATGACATTATTAAGTTCATGGATGCATAGTATGCTTGGAATTGTACCCTGAAGAATTAATGGTTGATTGTTGCCACACTTCATATATGACAGGTGCAAAATTATGTGTTGTTTGGCAGTATATTAAACCATATTCACTGTCAGTGATTAATGTTGCTTACAGTACAGTTCGACACTATTATAGCCTTAATCATTCTACGATTAAGCTAAGACGAACTTCAGCATTGTAATCTAGTGCCCAGGCTAATGGTTCCCCCCCCCCTTTCAATTGTCAATTGTGCCATTGCAGGCAGAAGTAGGAAAGCAGTAACACAGCTGGAATAATAATTGTGTGTTGTTGTTTCATGCAGTACTGTTCTGATACTTCATACCAGGCAGAGTAATTGGTCCAAGAAATACTGGCTATTTAATGAAAGGGCGTGTTTTTTACCTGTCCATGAACTTACTTGTGAGTTTTTGTATTTCCATTTGTCTCAGAAATGTAGGTCCCATGAATACCAAGTCATGCTTGGAGTACTAACAGTAAAGCACTCAAGTTGGGGGTGGCAGATTTTTAATGGGTTCAGGTATGTTATTTACAGAATTTCAAAATAAGTGTAGTAGGGGTTGACTGAGTGAAATAGTGTAAATGTCATGACCATTTTTGAGGTCAGTCAGAATGCCTCAGTATGTGTTAGGCTGGTCCCTCCATTTTTTCTAGTTACATAAAAGCACTTGTGAGATTTGCAACACACACACACACACACACACACACACGTGTTAAACTTGTGCCTGAAATACTGTGTGCAATCCAGCCTGTTGTTTTCTTTGTGCACACTGTTCCACTGATTTACTTGGTCAGTATAGTTGATGATGGACAGTGATGATGGCATTACCTGTTTGCAAACTGGGTGCAGCGTAATTTTGTAAGAAGATATTTGCTACGAATTGAAAGTAATCATCATTAGAACTGTTGAAAAGATTTGGGTTATTGGTTTTAAATTGATCATTATGTGGACTGGGCTTAACTGATTTTATCAGACTGTTCAGGGAAGTTGTGAAAGTTGGCTTGTTGCTTAGGCTGCATCTTGTTGTTTGGTGTATAAAAATTTTATGAAACCAACAGGTTTCCTCCATTGATAAATTGCAACTGTATGTGTATATCCTCTTATTCTTCGTTCCCAGCACACAAGAAAATTTAGAGTCAACTTGGAGTTGAAGCAAACAAAAGATCATGCACCAAGAGTGAAGCAGTCAACACAGCTAGATTTATTGTAGAAACATTATTTGTTTTTACTTAAAATTGCTACATGTTTCAATCCCTGAGGTTCATTATCAAGCAAGAATGTGTAAAAGAATGTCAGTCAAGAACATTTAGAACTCTTGTTTTTATGAGCAAGCTGTCCTACTTACAAATTGTATTTATATGTTTGTATTATTGTTTTAAAATCCAGATAATAGAATTGTCATAAACACAGATTGTAAGAAATGATCTCTTTCATGCATATGAGAATTTTGAATGTTCACCAGGGTCCTTTACACATTTGTGCCTGATAAGCTAAGACGGTTTGATACATGTAGCAGTTTTATATAAAAACAAATAATGTAATAAAAATGGTTGTGTTGACTGATGTACTGTTGGTACATAATTTATGGGAAAAAAAATATATCATCTGTTAAGATTAACAAAGGTGAAAGATTTGTATGCTGGCATGATAACAAGAGTGGTATTAAAATCTCATTGTGCAGTCCTTTGGAGCACTGAAGTGCACCATGCCATTTACAGATTTGTTTTTTACTTGTTCCTTCTGAATTGTAAAACATATTTCAACTTTTGGTAACAAACTGGCAAGGAACTTGGTATTTGCAAGTGTGAGAGTTATGCATGTAACACATCTTTTTGCCTAATATGAGTAGATTTGATACAGTGACTAGTAGCCTTTGTCATATAATTCAGCTCATGGTGCTGAGTAGCTGTTATATATTAAGTGTTAAAAACACAGCACGGAATTCTGGTAGTTGTTTCTGTGACCATAGTAGTATTGAAATATGGAAGTGTCCTCATTCATTTAAACTTATACTACCAAAGTGCCCTTGCTTCACCAAGGATATGTTTTCTCGGGGTGTCACTATCAGAGTACATAGGCAATGAAGCAAAGTTCACTGACTGCTGTTACTTTTACACACACTGAACTGCGCTATATGCGCTCACCCCTGTAATCCATAACACACAACAATTAATTTCAATTGTGCATGTGTTTTGCCAAAAATTGATGACTGCTTATTGGTAAATGACTGATATACCATACAGTTCACCTTAAAATAGAGTTCAAATTTATTCTTATGGAGATTTGTTAAGTAGGCAGTAAATTTCATACAAGCATATGCCATGTGTAGTATGGTTCCTGTGCTGAATAACATAATGCTAATCGACCTGCATCTGGAGAGACTTGTTTGCAATAAAACTGTGCAGTCCCAGCTATAGTATATGGACAGCTCAACTCATCTCCTTGGTAACATGTTAGTACTATAGCAGGTATTATTTCAGTACTCCATGACACAAACATTTTTTAGTTACTTTCAGGTTTTCTTTTTGCATAAATACAAAATGTAAGAAAGGGCAAACTGCACGGACACGTCTGTGCATAATTATTTTTACTGGATATAAAAAAGCGTGTGTGTAAAATGGGCATAGCTGTGGTTGTTAATTGTAAACTACTGTCTACTGCCAGGTTTAAGTTTATAAAATGGCAGTGTTTTGGAATTTCGTACATAATTTTATGCAGTTTCGTGGTTGGGTTTTAAATTGACCAGATTAAAGTGTTCTGAGAATTATGGTTGGTTCTTTTAATCCATTCCATCTTGCACTTTCACCTGTGTGTAACAAAGTAAACTGTCATATTGAAAAGGAAGACTGAAATTGTACTGAACTATACCTGGTGGCTGCATGGGCTAAAGCTGTGACCTCTGCATCTTGTAGTTTGAACACCAGATGGCCGTGTTAAATGGTAACACTTTCTCCATATATACATCTCAGGTGGTTGCAATGGAAATGATTTGAACTGATCACAAATGTTGTAATATAACTGTATTGACTTTGCAAAACATTTTAGGTGTAACTGCTTATTTCTTACATGGAATAATCCTGAGTACTTCTGTAGCAGTCTGTTTCTCTGAAGGCAGCTCAGATACCTTCCATTTATTTCTTTCGTGCATTTTTTAGCATAAATATTTGTACTCAGTGTTTCAAAATCATTACCCAAATTTATTTTTTGTACACCAGAAATACCACTTCTGTTTGTCTGCAGTTACCATTTCTGGGACTGAGATTTTTGGCCAGGTTGTTGGCACTGCTGCTTGGTATTCAGGGGGTCCTGGGTTAAACTTATGTCTCTGAGACCAGCTGTCTGGATGATGTTTCATAGTCTACTTCATTTCCTTGACACAACAGCCAGGGTGTTAACAGAAATGGGACTTCACTCACCTCACCATCCTTTCATTATACACAACCCACTATTTGACCTGAGCTGTACAAGCATCACTAAATGAATCGTAAATAAATAGATAAATGATTGAAAGAAATTCTTGGGGTTGCAAGCAATTAGAAACTGTACTAGTGCACATAGTACTATATCTCTTCACATTTTAGATATGTAGAAGAAAGTACATTTCCAGGTTTGATCCACAGTTATGGTGCATGATTGTTTTATAAGAAAACGAGTAGTACCTTTCCATGTTACAGCAGGATTCAAAGCTGTTTTCATTTGGCATGTTGGTACATTACCAATGCTATATGTAAAATATTCTCAATCAAAGGGTTTTATTTTCAGCATGTGTACTGAACTTTAGACTATATAAATTTCCTGAACTAATTTTTAATGTATCACAAATGATCATATTTTCATAAAAGAAAGATGTAATTAAGTCTTAGTTTGATTCTGTCATTGAGTTCTGTTTAAAGTTGACCAACATAGCTTGCAGTTTGGAGGCAAGGTTTGTGCATGACATAATACGGTGTGTATCATATACATTGTGAAGGATTTTATAATGTGGATGATGTTTGAATATACTGTTTTGTGTATTCCTAAACAGTGAGACAATCCATTAAACAATGTGATATTATTTGACACCCCTTACTGTTTTGGTTAGGATGTTTTGTTTTAAATGTTAGCATACTGCATTAGGATATCAAGTGAAAGCAAGCACTACACAATGGAAGGGAACTTTGTAGAAATTGGTTCATGTAACTACAAGGTTGTATCTTTCTGTTGGCATGTTTCATACATGCAGTTTGGATATCTGAGGTTCTCAAAGAGGTGTTGCTGAAGAATCAGTGTGTGGAGTTCATGATCAGTCCTGTGTTCATGTGGTTTTTGGATATGTTCTATTTTCTGTTCAGAAACTACAGGTTTTTAGGAACTGGATGTTTCCATTCGTCGGTTAAAGTGCAGTTTGGGCCAATACATAGAACTGTTTTCAGTCTCATCCAACTGTATCCACTTGAGAATTGAAACAGATCAAGTTAATGATACCTTATGTTTTCAGAACACTAGATGGGGACAGTCTAGAAACTGTGTAATCTTGCATGTAAATACACTGTCATCTTAACTGTACAGAATTTTAAGTTTTCGTTCAGTTTAGTTTCAAAATTAGTAATTGGTTTGCATGAAATGACTACAGCTTAATGCATTTCCTTTTGAATATACAGTACAATATTTCCTACTTCTAAGCATATTATTTGTACGTGTATGTTGAAATATTAGTTCTGGGCAGAACTAGTGAACTCCCCTTTCCATGACCCAAGTGGCATTTGTTTTACATAAAAATCATGTGTGCTTTGCAATGGGAGACCAGCATTGGTATTCACTGATTCATATGTTTCAAAATGAGTGCTTTGAAGCACAAATTTAATGTAACATATACTGAGTTTTTCTTGCACTAAACACAGTTTCTCTCACAAAGACCTCTTGGTGCTGCACAGGGAATCACAGGCTGTTTGTGAGTAGTTACAGATTCCAAATATGCTGTGTCAGAAAAATGCACAATTTTTTAATGTTAGAGGAAGTGGTACATGTAATGACCATTGTGCCTTATAAGGATTTATTTAATATCTGCTTGTGCTGTCTTTACTTGAGATAATGAACCTGTTCAGTAGAATTGGTCATTTTAATGACCTCTAAGTACTATGCAAGTGAAATTTTTGTAGCGAGGCCTGTCCTGAAATATGTGTCCCTGTGGATTTTATTATGTGTATGGGTGTGTAGCAGTATGAAGTAGCAGTGTATCAAGAAGTGGGCTGAGAAGCATTAAAGAAAGTTGTTACATGCTGTAAACATGTGAAATATGCAAGTAGAAATCAGCAGTAGGGAGCGGCAGTATTCCCACCTGCATTGCCCATACGTTTATATGTGAATGTTTCTGTTTCATATCAGAGAAGATTGAAGTGTTTTAATTTTTATGTCAGAACCTACGTGGCATCAAGAGGTAGATGTCTGTAGCCATATTTTCCGTTTACTAACCGAGTAAACGTTTTGTCATTGTGTAACCCTGCAGGTTGTATATGTGGGTGCATTTTTCGAAACCAACGGAAGTTTTATACAGCTCCAAACCCGCTTGTGCTCGGGTTGCATGTGGTGGCTCTTAGTAGTATACAAGATTGCACAACAGATGGCAGGAAAGTGTATTTCTACGTTGCGTAGTACCGAACGTAATTATATCCTGTTGCCGAAAAAATGTCTGCAAGGAAATAAATTCGCAAATTATTGGTCACACGAAGCTTTGGCAAGGATTTTCTGTTATGGAGTATATATGTAGTATTAATAAGTAGATTTTTGCTGAGACGTTATTTAGCAGGTATGAGGAAATAGTTCGAAATTTGACCAGAAATTCTTACTAATGGTGTTCTCCTGGTATTATGTTACTTGTTTCAGCAAATAGTGTAAAATTTTTCTAATTGCAGTGCGTTAAAACAGTTTAGTAAAGTTCTGTGAAATAATTGCTAGATTTTATGCATGAACATGCGTAGAGACAACAGCTGGGAGATGTTTATCGGCGGCTTCCCGCCCGGTAACCGGTTTACGTTGTGCACGTAAACACGTCCGCCTGGAAAAGTAGTTCCGTATGTTTATTGTAAATGCTCTGTAAGTGTAACGTTTTGCTAGTTTCAATGTATAAAAGTGATTTTATACCAATGCTCCAAAATATGAGAGTGTCCTATAATAGGTTTTTTTTCAGGAACGTGTTTACAACTGAGATGCCTTTGCGCAGTAATATATAGTAACGTTGTGATACACTTCAGCTGTTTCCCGCCAAAGATCGCCATTACAAAACGCTGTGAGGCGTTGTATGTGCGGTTTGGCTTGGGTTAACGTGTTGCAGAAGTGTCAGTTTTCTTGTGTTTGTGTGAAACAAATACAGTTACTCAATAGTGTGGAGTGTTAAGATATGTCAGTATTTAAACGGAGTGAGGAGCAGCGTTGTTTGGACGAACTGAGACACCGCGACGAAGAAGTTATCGGTAGTTTGTGCAGGTAAGCAAACCCGCCCGCCTTGTGACGCGCCGCCCTGTGAGTGGGCGGTATTTAGGTGTTTCAAATTGTCTCCACTCTTTTTAATACTATGCAGTTTTGTATTTTAACACAATACAAGTTGTAATCTACGCAGTTTATTGTTGAGATTGGTGGGTGTTAATGATAACATCACAAATATAAACTGTAATATGGTTTTATAACTTCGGTGATATCGCAGTCACCAGACGTGGCGTGCTTGCCGGTAGAGCAGCTCAGCTGTTAGGTTCTCGCCATGTTGTTCACTGAAGTCACATGGCGTAATTCTCTATGAGTAAAAGACATATGTACTTAGAAATTGAATGTTATAGTTTTTTTGTTGTGTATGGTTCTTCCGTTTTCTGCTGTGTTAATTGACGCGGTTGTGAACTAATGAGTGTGTGTGTGTGTAGATTGGTTTTTGTGCAGGTATGTGTCCAACCACGTGGCTTGTTGGAGATGTGTACGATTAGTGTAGTTTTTTTTTTTATTAACGAGACAAAATTGACAGCCTAGGAACATATAGCGTGGTTGTTGCATGCAATGATGAGTGTCCCAGCAGACTATTATATTGCATGTTTTTCGAGATGCCTACGGTGTTCTATATCGTAAATGGTAGGAGTATGTGTGTGTTGCTTACGTGTAATGATGTCATGATCATTGTTGTCTGCAGAATGCCCAGGAGGGTTTTTAAAATGTGTCGCGTTGTGGTTTACCGTCTTAAATAAAGTATTTAATGCCATTTGATAGTAATTGATGTGCTATTTGCAGTAAGGACATGCTGCCCCTTGGGTTTAGTTCCGACATCAGTAACATGAGGTACCGCCCACTTACGTTACGTGATCATGTTTGTGTTGAATGGTGGTTGGTTATGTGCATGTTTACACAGGATAATTTATGTGTATTATACATTATTGTCTGGTGTGTGTGTGTGTGTGTACATGCATGCTTAAAGCTTCACACCCGCATCTTGTAACAACTTGAATCACACGACTGATTTTTACATGGAGTTAGTGTGGAGGCAGGACCATGCTGCAGTCCTGTAATAGAAATACGGAAGGAAACTACCGATAATGCAAAAGAAGAATTAGAGGCGTGTAATATGCAGCTTAGTTTTTCTCATTATGTGAATTCTTTGACTGTGACTTCCCGTCAATTGTGTGTTACCTGTTCGTTTTAACGTAACATTTGTATTGTGTGTAAACAGTTTAATGGCGAACTAGTTACGCATGTTGATATAAGTTCGTGTTGTGTTTGAAGTGTATTTCATCGACACGATTTTCTAAAGATATAGTTTAATATCACATAGTATAACTTTAGTATTGGCTCCCGTTTCGGAAAGTTGTTCTGGTAAATGTGTTTCCGTTTGGGTTTACTCTCGATTATAAAAGAAAGATGAATGAAACATTGACTGGAAAACTGATGACGTCAGTACAAACACATCGTGCGTGTGCAGTTACCATCAGCATCACGACCCTGTCCCCGTAGTGAGTTCCTCCCAAATCCTACAAGCTGTAATTATGTAGCATTGTGACAAGGCAATTTAGTCGAGAGCTCTGCTGGGTTCTTTGCAAAGGAGCGATTGATTACTGTATTGTACTTCGCGACATTATAATGAGTGATTACATAGTTCGATACGTCGGGTTGATTTATGAGTCGAGATGTATTCTTAACACAGTTATTTCCTGTTTTGTTCATGTTAATGTTTTCAAGCGTGTATGTTGCAAGGATACCTTGCGTCCGGTTTTTTTTTGCCGCGGAGAAGCGAAGATACATAAAATATGACAGGAGCCATATGTCAACTAACGATGTTGCCGGGCTTATGTAGATACTGCATACAGTGGCTGCTGGACAGGGGTAAGTTTTATGAACGTGGTTCACTGGACCGGACATGGACACCTTATTAAATTGCTGTGTCTGTTGATATAAGTGTTTAGGATATTCCAATGTTGTCGGGAATATTTGGAAACCATGTTGTAATTATTATCATCACAGTCATCACCATTTCATTATTTTAGGTGGTCCGCGGATTAAGTTTTCAATTTAATGCCAGTGTGCGTAGAACGCAAATTGACCGGGGTTCAAGAAGAAAGTATAGAGGTATTAGCACTATATTGTAATTTTGGGAGGCGAAAGAAATTATGAGTTGCGTATAATGTGTTCTTTTCACCTAATATTTTTAGACTTACTAAATTCGGAACGGGTGCGTTAGGTGACGAAGAGATAGGAACTGTGTCAGTGGAAGAGGGTTTGGGTGGATTATATAAATTTGAGACCAGAAACATAAGTTGAGGCTTGAAGGTAGGTTTGACTTATGTAGTGGCTTTTGTGGTGGTGGTGAATATGTGCGTTACATAACAAGGTTCTTCATTATAAAAGTAACATATCTGCGCAAGGAAGCTTGTATTTTGAAGTTTGTTAAGTGGGGAGGAAGTGTATTATGTAACTGACATGTCAGTCTTCCACGAATCGATAGTCCGACAGTTCGTCAGCATTCCCAGAATTGAACTGTCGTTTGTTTAAAGACAGTGTGATAATATTATTAGGACTTGTGAAATGCGGACGCGAATTTGTACGGCTGGGTGCAAGATTCGTGAATGCGCGGTCGTGTAGGCGGTTTATGCACGTCTGTTTTGTGACTTTTATAAGAGCAGGGCTGTCTTTTAAGTTGTGGTGGCTGTACGAATAATTGCGAGTGATGAATTGGGAGAGATATGGAAAAGATCGCGACCTGCTGTATGTAATATCCTAGCGTTTCCTGGAGGGGCTGACATTTCAGGGAGTTCAATTGAAAACCGAACCCACCGGCAGGGCAGTGTCAACGGCGTAGCATTTCTTCAAGTAAAATAGTTTACCACATGGTAAGAGTGTGTGGTGAGTTATGTTGTGTGTATAGTGTGTACTGAGCGTGGTCCGTAACGCTTGCCGTACGTCTGGATTAGGTTTTTAGTTGAACTTCCTTTACTATGCTTATGTGAATACGTTGAAACACACTGCATGTTCAGAATTGTGCAGTAGGATTTGGCGCGCGCGCGCGCCAACACCGTTTCGTCTTAGCAGCACTTCCAGACCTAGTTCCTTCACGTGTTTGATTGGAATCTGAGTGGTATTTGGTACAGAACTTGGTGAAGCTACCTGTTTCTTTTTTAAGTTTAAAAGCGGGAACGTGTAAGCCATGGACATTTCGTTTTCAGCTTTTTTTTTTTAAATCGACGAATGTAGTACAAGATGAGCGAAAAACCGGCGCACCTGTGCGGCACGGTTGCTGTACCGTGCTGCATATGGAAAACACCGTGGATACATAAAACAATTTAGGTGGCACACGTGACCTTTGTCACGTGTCCATGGGGATCACTTCCAGTTGCTATTGTAATCTTAGGTACTGTGCATTCATCGTTGCTTTCACTGACGTACACCCTGCTTCCCACAGGTGAATAGGGACCTCTCGCTTATCCTGTGTTTATGGTAGCTGACTTGTAGAACTGGGTGGGGCGTTACGTTATAGAGACTTCTTATGCCTAAGGAAGTGAAATGTTATGTGCGAGCACTGGCTGACATTTTGTGGCACATCACGTTATTTCATTGGTATTGTATATAAGTGCTTTATTTAATTACGAGTTAATGAAAGCATTTAAAGTACAGCAGGAGCCGTAAATTCTGCCCGTAACTGTGCCTGTTTTATTTTGAAATGTCACTTTTATGTATTTACGTATGGTTTCTAAGGCTGTGCGATTGTAATAATAGACGGACATTCGACGGAATTTTCAGATAAGCGTGTACAGAAACAGTTTTTGGTTGTTGCCTTGTAAGTTTACGTGGTCATGCGGCCGCCCGCGTGTAGAGTACGTAGCGGAAGGTAGCCGCGAAGCCCGAGCAAGGTCTGTTCAGACAACATTTTACAACATTGTGCAATCAAATCTGCTTGCATTAGTACCATCTGGGGGTTGTCTAACGCGAAAAATAGTATGAAATTTCAGCTCGGCGATGTTAAGGAGGTTCTCACATACATGTTAAATAAGGCCAAATTAGCGAAAAGCGCCTATTAGCGTTGTCATGTCCGTCCGTTCTCCGTTGGTTGTACGTACATTGCCCATCCTTTTGGATGTTTCTAAGTGGTCGACATGCAAGATAACAGTTGACAATCGCTTTTACCACAGCGTGTGCCAACCAGCTGACAAACGTCATGGAGCAGTGTCCGTGAGAATCGAAGTTCCTTTACCGTGTTCACAAGGGCCCGCCTTTTGTCCTCCATACCCCGAGCCAAGTGTTCTCTTCAGGGTCCCACACACACACACAATCTATACCGTTTGTTTTAGCAACGTGCATTATAATTACCAGTGATTCTTAAAGCGTCCAGTTTCCATTATACTGTAGCTGCAAGTAAGAGCAACACCCGGAAACGTAGAAATGTGCACCATGAGTGGTTTGAAAACAAATGTACTTGCTCATCCGGCATGCTGCGTGGGTTTAACCCAAGCCGATTCAGGCTTTCACTGGTCACTTACCAGTCTGTTGAGACAGAGAGGTAATCGAAATGTGTCGTCACAAAGGAGCCGGCATAACTTGATACAAATCAGGTTGCTGGTGGGGCAAGAGACAAATCGTGTGGTTCTGGTTCCATAGAATCAAAACCGGCTGTAGGGCCTACCCAGCCACATATACGGTGGTTACGGGGGGCTCTTGATCCGGAAATTAAGCGTCTAGGTAGTGAAGCTGACTACTCGCTCCATCTAACGCCGAGGTGAAAGATGAGTGGAGCTTGTCTTCGTTCCCTCGTATGCGTTCATGGCAAGCACAAAGGACGACAGCGGGATCTTTACCTTCCTGCAGAGAAATACATGTGTAACTTCGTTGGTGTGAAGTTTGTAGGAAGAGAAGTTGTAATACAAAAAAAAACTTCTCGCAGATGCGGTAAATGACATGTTATGCTGTTCTTGTACTGGAACATCGGTACGATTGAACACACTTTCCAGCTGTCTTGTCCGCGAGCGGTTTGATTGGATCAGACTTGTACATCATTGTCATGCCGTGGAGAATAACATACAGTTGAATGAGAGAGACATGGTTCATATCTCGAGGTACATTGCTAATATACATTACCAAATTTTGGAGACTAAGACTGGGGTCCACAAATTTTTCAAAAAATAGGAAGCGCTTACAATTTCAAGGCGTTAGAAGGAAAATACAAGCAAGTTCCATACGGAGGACCCAAACTTCTTGAGCGACGTGTTAACCACTGTTATTTGGCGCTTTCTGCTCGGTGCATGTGAACTGATACACAGTCTTGTATGTGAGGTAAGAACTGCAGTAATACTGCTCAAAATGTTAGGGACCATCGTTCAAAGTTGATAGCATGGGTGACGAGGCGCCCAGGGTTAGTGGACACTTAGTCGAAGACAATACTGTTTTGTATAGACTTCACTCAGTATCGGTGCTGCATTGTACCGTACCTGTAGCACGGGAGATGCGCTCAGCAAAAGTTCGCGTAAAGTGAATTCTTGTTATCTGAAGTATGCCTATATTTCACATAATAAATGTGTTGCTTCTTCCTGCAGTACAGGGGCTTCTAAACCTGTCACACAACTCCAGGGAATTTCTGGGGTTATGCATGAAATGAAAAATGTGAGGTGATTGGTTATTTTGGTCTTGAACTGTTTCGTAACGTCAGTTGCGTGACAGTCCATATACATATTCGTTATCATAGCAAGAATGCCGTGTTTCGCCTCGTTGTAGTTCAGGTTTTGCGATATTCTGCTTTGTTGTGCTACGTGTTTGGGTAGTTCCCGACGTTTCGGGACATCATTTGCATCCTTGGGGGGCAAAATTTTGGACATCTTGGCTCTTAAAGATGGAACCGACATGCCTTCCCGAAACGCCGAAAACAAACTGTCCATTGATGCTGTTCAACATAGCACATTGAAGACCGTTACTGTGCACTGCTTGTCGCAGGGAGTCACTGATGCACAGTTCGAGTTGGTGGATTGTTCTTTCGTGATGGGTCTCAGGGATGGACGGATAGTCTTGTACGTCTGATTATAGTTTGCGACAGACGTAGAAGCACGATTGTTAACACTGTGAAGGACACGATCCACCGTCGGTCCGTGACCCGAGCAACTAGATCGTTGTGGACTGCGTAACAATGCTGTATTCGGACGGCACCCATTACCTCGGATGTGCGAGCAGTTATGCGCAGCCTAAGGTGCGGTAGGTCACTTGCAGGGCCGGTTGGTTGCCTTCCGTGTTAACTGTTGTGTCGCAGGGAACATCGCACTGATTCAGTGGACGGAATCTCCCTTTCTGGCAGTGCTGTTGACTTTGTGTTGGCCCCTGTCACCTTCTGCTCGTTCCACAGGTTGCAGCCACAGTGTGTCCAGTAGTAGCTCCGAGCCTAGTCGTTCGTAGCAAAATGCACTCCTCCACTCCCCATTTAAACGTACGTCATGAATAAAGTGTTCGTAAAGCTTAATTGTTTTGTTTCATGTTTATATTATAGAGGTTCCTGAAATCATAGTCCAGGTTACTGTCATTGAAATGTGGGCCGGCATAGCGTAGGCCATATAGCGACTCGCTGCGGGCTGGACGGTCCGGGTGTCGAATCCCGGCGGGGGCAAGATTTTCCCCACCTGTCCAGACGCCCTGGGGCCCACCCAGCCTCCTATACGATGGGTACTGAGTCCTTCACGGGGTTAAAGCGGCCGGGGCGTGGCGTTGAGCACCCTCCCCCTCATCTAGCGCCGAAGTTAAAGAAAGAGTAGACCTGTACTTCTGCTTCCCGTTTGGGCCTTTGTGGCCTGTTCTTTAGTGCCATTGAATTAACTGTATAAATGCATTTGTCTTTTCATACCTTACATTTCTTGATTATTGCTACTTTCGGTGTACTGTTATTGGCGCGTTTGCATAATCGCGAAAAGCACTTTTTGGCTTCATCATGTCCATGTGTTTGTGTGTTCTTCCGCATGTATGAGCTAGTGTCTCGCTGGACGGATTTCCGTATTTGGGGATTTTTTATGAAAATCTGACAAGGAAATCCAAATTAGGTTGAACTCGAGCGGAAACATTGGGCACTTTGCATGAAAACCTAAGTACGTTTCAGCGTTGCTGGCGATAGTAAACCTCTTCAGGTGAAACTACATTAGTCAGTTAGGGCAGTCAAGGAGGTGTAAACAGTACGGGAACGTACCACAAGTTTACATTATACGAGCACTGCCGAGCTTGTTTAACACGTAAAAGATTTCGAAATCTTATTTTCATGTGATCTTAATTCTACTCATGATTAATTCGGCTGGTAGTAATAGGACCTGTCTTTTAGCGTTGAAAATGACAGTAACTTAGAAGTTAAGTTTTTAGCCATTATTGCGACAATAAAAGCGTAGATTTTTCTTCAACAGTACAACAGAGGTCATTCGAACTCTTTCGGAGATTGCCAGAGGTTCGTTTCACCCCAAAAGCTCGGCCGTACCTTGCATTACACATCAACAGAACGTGCAATGCCTAATGTAGAACCTCCCGATCGAACATCGCAGATACTGCACAATTTATATGCAGTTCATGGTTTAACCCTTAACCTGCCAACGACGACTATAGTCGCTCAGCCATTTAATATTATTAAATGGCAAGTGAAATTTAATCCGGTAGCCTAAGAGTTAATAATTGTCACAGTGTTAACTAACGCCTACTGCGGTGTTAGTTTGCTCTTACCCCAGACCCAGATACCATATTATTATTTCGTTATTTGTTAATAAGACGTGCGTGCTCTTTTTGTGTGATTTATGTTACACGAATTCAACGTGCTAATCGTCGCAGGCGGAGAAGTGTTTGTACTGGCACGAAATAAACGCCGAACATGTGCGGTGTTTGTCGCGATAGGCCGTCATAAAAATCGGTGGTTTTGTATAAAACCTTTTGGTAGGCGTGTCTGCCACTTGTCGCTTGCTGTATGACGTTTTGAGATGCGTCGTACTGGTCTGTTACTGGACAAGTCAGAGGAATGTGCGATGTTTGCAAGTACTCTTAACGTGAAAGGATGTGGGGGGAGGAGGTTGTGAGCTTTCGTTTGATAAACTTCGAGAATATATAATTCGCTGTCCGATACAGTTACCCGCTTTAACAAGAATGTCATGATTAGAAGCGAGCGAGATCAGGTTACTTTTTCTATGCAAGCGTGATACTTCTGGCACATTCATTCCGTTATTGCCTTTGGATTTTAAATTCATGGCTGTTTTCAAGAAAAATACCGACGGTGCGCGTCATACGTCACACGCACTGTAAGATTGCTCCATGTCTCAGCAACGGATTTGCAATCGATCATAACCGATAGCCCATAAACGGACAGATATCAATTACCTTTCTTATACGTAGCGCGTTTAACCTTTTCTTTGGCCTCAGCTCATGTATTGCAGAGGTCGCACACTTTCATATACAAAGACCATTCTCGGCGGGATATTATAAATGCACGTAGGTCTTCATGTGAAGTTTCTTTACGTTTTGTCGGCAAAATTGAGGCTCCAGAATATTAAGTTTTGCGAAAACCTTGTGGGAGTCGCGCTGTCTTATGCGGATGGGCGGACGAAATGAGGTTGTTGGTCGCGTTTCGTAGCACCGTCCCCCCCCCCCACCTCCCGCCAAAAGAACGGGAGGAGATGAAAATGGCCGAAAATTTTTATGGATTGCAGAAACGACGAAGCCCAATTGACTTAAACCTAAACTGATACAGTGATTGATGTACTCTGTCGCCGTTCATAGGTCAGGTCAGATTTCATGTTCATAACACCTTTTATACCATTGTGTTAAATTTATTATACCAACCAAATGTACAGTATTAAATAGGTGTGAATGTTAAAGACATAGCTTCAACATGTTTCGGTACAAGTTTGCCATCCTGAGGGAACACAGTAGCAAGGGTTAAAACCAATGACCAGTGAAAGCTATTGTTTACAAGGTTCCACAATCTGAAGTAGGCTCTGTTGTTGATGTCAATTATGTATAAAAGGTACAGCTTGTACAGTTTTAAGAACTTAAAAAAAATTAAAATATGATTAAAACATTTCTAAGGTAATTTACATCAACAGCGGAGCCTACTGCAGGTTCAGACATGTTTAATATTGTGCATTTGGTCGGTACAATAAATTGAATTCAATGATTTGAATATACACGGAATGAACAACCGCGAAAATTAGCTTTTATACCATTGGAAACTGCCTCCACCAGCAGATGATTGTCAGCATGCACGTTGTTTGGACCACTCGCAGTGACGGATGAACTGGTTGGTCGCTGCTGCTTTGTTGGCGAGAACGGAAGGCGTAAGGAAATGAAACTAGGCCGATTACGTACGTGTTTTAGGAAAATATTTATTTGTTGGGTTTATCAGACCTCAGCACAATATTGTTGTGATGCCGGGTATTTACACCGGTCGTTGAAATAATTAGGATGTATAATTGAGCCATATGACTTGAAGAATTCGGGTTAACGCCGAAAAATTCTAGGACTACATCATGCTGCGTAGCCGCTTAAAGTAGGCGTCACACCCACTCTGCGTGTTGCTTTCTTGCGAGTAGCGTATGCCCTTCAGATTGCCCCATATGCAGAAATCGGCACGCTTGAGATCTGGTGATCACGGAGGCCACAAAACCGGACCGATTCTTCATGCCCATCGGTGTGGGGTAGTGGCAGCTGAACAAGTGCTTTACATATGAGGTAAAATGAGTAACACGATCTTTACATTTATTTATGTACTTATAATCACCATGTGTTCATAATAGCTTACGGTATGCTACCAACACATACAATTTCTGGATGACAGGTACCAGGAAACGTCCAAGTTTTCCGGCGGTTTTTATTTGCGTGACAATAGGGCGATGAAGATATTCGGACTTGGAATTATAAAAGAAATGCATAGAATATTGAAAACCTAAACGGAGGAAACTCCTGTGTAGACCCGGAAGTACGTGGGAAAGTAATATTAAACTGGTTCTTAAATCAGGTGTGAGGATGTTGGCGGGATTCATGAAGGTAAAGTTACGGGCTGGTGACGAGTTATTGTGAACGCCGCAATAACCTAGGGTGTACAAATCTCGGACGACTGTATTGTGTACTCTGGCGCCAGATATTTTTACAACGATTATTGCATTTTTTTCCTCCATTGCATACCCGTGCAAAAAGGTGTATCATTTTACATGCACCGAGCAGAAAGCGCTAGATAATAGTGCGGTTCCACAGGTCACTCCAGAACTGTGGGTCCTCGGTATGTAACTTGCTTCGCGTCGTCTGGGTAATCGTGTTTATCGTTTGAAGACCGGCTGCTTTGTGGACGTAGTACCGTTATTTATAGGTTTCAGATTTTTAATTGTGCTGTGAATACAACGGGTATGAATCATTTTAAGATCATTTGAAGGTTTATTTCAGCGTTGCACATATTTCCCAAAAATCTAAGAGTCACCTCAAAATTCGAGGTGCCAGAGGGGTGACAAGTATAAGGCGACGTCTTACAAAATTTAGTGGCCTGGGTTTGCATGCACCTGTGTGTTATTATTGGACGTTTATTTCGTCTTTGATTTGTTCTTCGATTGATCCATCGTAAGCAAGGCGTGGTATTGTCCGGAGGACAGTGTTTACTCGAAAAATCTAAAACTTGTTTACCTTCTGCGTTAATATATAAGATTGTTTAAAATAAGAAGAAAATGACGTTCATTCAGCATTGTGTGCGCCTTTGTTAATGCAAAAGAAAGGTCAGGTACAGTAATATACAGTACTCGGTTCGTAAAGTGTAAGTTCTTTTTAATCGATCTTCTCTTCAGACCTTCATTGTTGGCAGTTTTGAATGGAACGGGGGTTTCTTTATTCAACTTTCCTCAGCGCTCACCCTACCCCACCGCTCTAACCCTTTTTGTACTCCAGCGCGCCAATGAGAATTGTATGAAGGGTTTCTTCCCTTTTATGGTGGGAAAGGAAGTGACTGTGATAGAATTTTTGTCTGCGTTGTAATACGAGAGCTAGCAGACAGATAAAGGTTGGCACTTAATATCTTGCCACATTTTAAACTGAAAATGGGGTTTCACAATTGGTACTAAGTTTTCGAGAGCGCGCATTGAGATTACTGTCTGATATTTTAAACGTTGCTCTTTTACACTGTGCACCATGTACGCAGAATGTACCATTTGGGCGTTAGAAATGCTGGGAACTGGTAATCACGCATTCGTTTGTGCCTTCATATGCCCATGTTTGAAACAGCGTCCGATTTACGGCCACAGCGAGCTTACGTTTTCGCAGTTTTCGGATTGGTTTCATGTGGCCATGCCTTCGTTTTTCTGTTTATGACATTTAGCATGTAAGTTTTCAGGTCTTTTTTAAGGCTGTTGTTGATCAGTCGGTGACCTTCTTTTGAGTTTGTGCCTCGTGTAGTAGAGTTTTCCAACTCAGAAGACAGTCAACTAAATATACATGTATACATCGTAACTTGTAACTCGCAAGTAATTTGTGTTCAAGTACGTGCTCGAATTTCGGTCGCATTTTCGGTCAGAAGGCTCACATTAAGACAGCAGTATTTTTCAGTCTGGCGCTGTATAGTCTGGTAGACCGTTGCTAACATTTCGAAGAAAGATCCTGCCTCCATCATCAGGGTTCAGGTCCCATCCCTGATGATGCACGCCGTATGTTACCGAAACATATGCAGCCATCTACCAGGCCAAATGGTGTCACAGTTGGCAACATTTCTCATTATTCACCACAGTCACAACTCATACAATTCGTTTTTGCCATGACTTCTGTCGCTCTTCCATGCAAATGTGGGAGAGCGCCTGACTGTAGACTGGAGGTTGTGAAGCTTCGTGGACCCACTGTTATCATAAGAGTAGAACGTACGTTGTGTGTGTTTTTTAACTTCGGACCAGGTGTTGCAGTTGATTGAATAACAGGTCGCGGGGTTTGAACATTGGTCCGCAAAAGACACTTCTTCACCGACAATCTCCGTGGCGTTCCTCACTTCCTGCAAAAAATGGCAGGACAGTAGCTATAAATATTCAGTCATAACCAACTCATTGTGAAAGTTGGTTGTGATTGTGAATCTTTATAGATACTGTATTTGCTACACCCAGAGGATGTTTCATGTAAGATACTCGTATATAAATGGCTAGGCAATACCTCTGATTAGACCACGAACTCTTCCTGCCGAATCCCTTCCATTTCATTCATCATTCAGACCTCCAGGCTGCACCAAACTAAGAAAATCGTTATAAATATAGACGAAAAAAAGAAAATCGTTAAGTAAATAAATAAAACGCGGCACTGAGAAGGATATTTGGATTTAACAAGAGAATAAGCAACAGGAGAATTTGGGAAATGGCGTAATTGGGGGGAGGGGTTTGGCTGCTTAATTCGTCCCTTTAAATACACATTAATTACAGTGATGAAGTGGAGATGGATTAGGTGGACGAGGCGTGTAGCACGCATGGAATTATCGTTAGTCGAAAGCAAGAAGAAAAGGTCCCCGTTACCGTAACCCCCCGGTTACGTGACAGGATGGGGTTTAAATCGGGTTTAAAGAAACGGTGTATGGGGCTGTGGGCTGGATTCACATGTCGCAGGAGGAATCAGTGGTTGGCTGTTATGTAGACGGTAATGAACATTCGGGATCCATAATTTTCTTGACTAGTTGGGCGAATGTTAGCTTCTCAGTAAGGATTCTGTCCAGAGGAGTTCACATAGCCGTATGACGACTTCCAGCAATGTGTGTTAGCTTGCGTGTGTGCAGAGAACGGTGGTGTAGCTGTGTGCAGCTTACTTTTCATTCTTTGGCCTTTCACTAGTGTCGAAAGATGAGCTGTCGTGTTATGAAGCATCAGGAACCGCAGCTTTTACTTTCACCTTTGCCTGGAATTTACTTTGACAGTCATTTGACCCTGGTTGCATGTCCGTTGTATTGCGGTTGCAAACGTAGGTTCTCTTCTCTTTGTGGGAGCGTGCACTGTGTTCAGATATTAGAATTAAAAGTAGTCGGGGCTAAAGCGTCAGGAGCGCGAAGTTCTACACAGTGTGTCTACTAAGTTTTAGGACTGGCATTATAAAACGTGTTTGCGTGAAAGAAATGCCACTTTTATTGTTTAGTTTTCGACGTCATCCCTTCTTACTGTACACACAGATTTGCACGGTCATACAGCTTCTGGATGCCTTTGTAAAAGTCGTCCTTTGCAATGATGTTTAATGTACTTGTCACGGCTTTCTGGATGTCCGAAATCGAGTCAAAGAGACGCCCCTTCAAGTGGGATTTCACTTTTGGGAACAAAA
>JGI20166J26741_11817806_pt1 | contig 20747 bp, 9 predicted proteins | sample TergutCu122P5_FD_26741 | JGI IMG/M metagenome (IMG submission 26741)
ACAGGCGCTGCTAAAGGTATCCTACGACTTCCACATCGCTGGCAACGGGTTGTACACAATGCTGGTGACTACATTGAAGGGCAGTAAAAATTCGAAACATATATCTATTTTGTATCAGTTGTAAATAAATAGTTGCCACTATTAAAGTTCCAACCCTCGTACGTACCTAAATTTAGCGAGCGAAAGAGTCAGGAAATAAAGCACTAAAAGAGAAGGCAAAATATATTATTTTGTTTAGTACCATGTCACGAAAAAGACCTATACCTCTACTCATATTACAATGCATTAACACCTAGTATTTGGAATTACCGTCACTTCAGGAAGGCCAGCCAGCACACTTTATTTTGTCGGAAGATAACATTTATTATCACTTATTACCAGTACCACATTTGTAATTAATTGTTAAATTTACACAAACGGGTGATATTACGTGCTCACAACAAAAAGATAGGACGCTGTATGAATTAAGATTTTTTGTCCTTCGCTTAGAACTTTCGGGTGTCCCGTGTTTTTTGTCATTAATCACGAAGATGAAGTTTGAAATGAGGATGGAAAAAAAAGATTCTTTCTTGCCCCATTCTTAGCATATTTTGCACGTTGAACCGTGGTAGCTCCAAACGGTATAATAATCTCTACCTGAGAGAGATAATTTAATTATCCCTTTGTTGCCACCCACCTCACTCTTCACACAAAGACATCAAGACGTTTCCGCACGTAATTTTGCTACGTCATATTTCCTTTATTAATTAACCGCTTCTCTCATCTTCATCGCATCATGTGATACTGTCCTGTCCGCAGTTGGAGACTAATGACTTTTTTGCAATGATTTAGCTCAGCTAAGAACACTCACAGATTTGTCAGAGATGCAGCAAATTTACCACAAGCTTGGAACGTACTTTCCTTTAAACGCTCATATATTTTACACAGCCAAAGAATAGTTATATTAATACCTACACACTTACATCAATTAAAGGTTAAACGGTCCCAAAGTTGCAGAACACTTCTTTACTCTGCTGCAGTTCTAAATAAGTGACATGCTGTTCATTAAGAGTTTGACAACAATCGACCGAATATTATCTATAATATTGATGTCTGTAACAAAATCAGTAGACAAACCTACGGAAGGAATGACACATGCACAGTTCTCGCTCTTTTGGTACTCTTCAGCGAAGGTATTAGGAAACAATCACGGTCAATCCGTTAATAATAAATGTATGAGAATGCTATTACAATGTCGAGACAGCATCGATGGCAGAGATGTCGACGCTCTAGGCCAGGGCTCACGAACCTATAGCATGCGTGCCCGAAATGGCAAGCGGGGAAATTTTTTGGTACGCGGCATTCACTGCTGTCATAATTACTTTTGCCCGACCAGGGTCTCTATATTGTGAAGAGTATGTCTATATATACATATATCTGACTGCAGAGAGACCGTATATGCATTACCGTTGCTACCATACAACATCGCGCGTGAAACATTTTTACACAAACCGCGAGTCGTGCGAAGTGTTGACTGGATATTTATCATTGGGACGCCGGCCTGGCGGTGATTGGGCGAATACGTGACTTTGGACAAAATGTTTTACAGCCTTCTTGTCAAGCAGGAAGTGGCAGCAGCCCCAAATACTTCCACATAGTCTTTCTTATCACATTCCTCGAGGAGGCCTTTATTAAGAATGTAATAATTATACTACATTACATTCGTAATTATATAATTATAATATGCATTAATGATAATAATATAGTAATTAATAATAATCATGGAATTCTCAATACCTCATTTTGCTCTTCAACATCCCTATATGCAAGCGGAAGGAATTCTTCGAAATTTATAGTCAATTTGGACACCGGCTCTCAAAAGAGTTCGCCAGCCCTACTCTTAGGCTTTCTCCTATCCGTTTACTTCTGCACTCCCCCCACCCCCACCCCTCACCCCACCCCACTCCCGGCCTTCGTTGCTTCGCTAGCGAAGTTTATCGCTTCATTATCACTGCTAACATTCGTGTGAATAAAATTACTCAGGATTGAGGAAGCACATAGAGGGGGATGCGCAACAGCCCGAGGAAAATGTGTGGTATCTGACCATGAAACAGACCTCTTTCGTTTGCTGTTCCTATGAGACCGCGAATGTCGAGGAAACGTATAACAGAAAGAAGGAGAAAGTAACAAAGAAACTACGAAAGAAAGAAAGAAACTACGAAAGAAGGAAAGAAAGAACTGGAGGATACTAAACAAGCGCTACACTCAATATTACTGCAGTGGTTATTGCTGTCTGTTAATCTGGGTCGTAAACAAATGCTGTGCCTGTATTAAACGTAAACATGTCGGGAATGAAAAAAAAAATTCATTTGTTGGATTTCCGTTGTAGCAGTTTCAGTATCAACCGACTTACGTGCGTACAGTTGCACTTGATACGTAATACACGAGTGTTGTAATTGTGAAACTACTACGAAATAAAATTATATATTTTGATATCACAAGTCAACATTGGTTAAAAATTTCGTTTACTTTGGACTAAAACGATTGCAATGAAATAAAAATTGCAAATGAGTAAAACATAATTAAAACGTATTATAATAAAAAGTCAAAGAACTCAAATTTCTGCCCTGGACAATCCGAATACATCAGAGCCATATTATTATGAGATAGCCACCTTGTTCCTACGACCTCCGAGAAATCAAAATACAAGAATATCTTATTATTATACGTTATACATGCTCGGAACACGAACTACGGAACTTGAGTCCCACAACTTTCGAGGTCCCAGCGGTGGCACTAGAAACACTGTAACCCCATGCTGACCTTGGAAGTGAAGACAGATGCAGAAAAAGCAGTCAGCATTTTCATCAGCTTTTCCGTAGAAACTCTCAGAATGCACCGAAATTCTACTGAATTCTGAATCCTCTTCACTATTAGAAATTATCAGTATTTTCGGCCTCTTATTTTTCTTGAGGTCTGCCTTAATGAGACGGCGTAATTCTTGTTTTCTTGCCACAGCCCTTGTTTGTGTTGTTCTCAGAGTTTGCCACCAAGTTATGTTCGTAAGTTTATGTTATTACAGCAGTACTACCGCCCTGCGATATGTCCCTCGTTGGTCAGATTTTCTAAATTCTTGAAGAAGTTGTCACATAATCTCGCGAGAGTGATAAAAACTGACTAGCACGGTGCATTTTGAGGCACCTCACTAAGTTTCGACAAGGATTTTATTAGTTATATGTTATGGGCCTCATACGAGTTATACATTGCAAAATCCTGAACACGGTCATATTCAGAAGCCAACCATCGCTAAAAGAAACGCAGAATTGAGGTTGTTGTTGGCAGTGAAATTACAAGACCACTAGCGATTCTGCATGTCCGCTTCTATCGCTCTCGTACTGTATAAATAAACTGGTACCACTTAACTCATCAATGATAATACCACCCGTACTCAATGGTTTCAAGATCTCAAAAGTGGAAAAATTCAGAAACCGACCTTTTCACAGACCAAACTTTCAAACGGGAAAATTACCACCGTCACGAGTTAAAATCAAGAACTAACATTTGCATTCATCTCCGTAGAGTGTAGCACGTACATGGCCAGATAGTCTTGATCATTACGTATTTATTCAATTTACTTCCTCTAGTTTAAAACTCTTAAGGTCACTTTTGCCAGGGTCATTATTTGCTTCTCATTTGTGAGAGGTTAATAAAATTTAGACATCATGTATTCCGTTACTTCCCAGAAGAGCAAAGTCATTACAGCCCTTTGAACATAGCTCCAACCTGCATCAGACTTTATTAATTGGCAAGTAACAGCCTGATAGGGAAAACAGTATTGTACAAAGATACGAAATTTCATGTAAACACCTTGTTCTACAATTATTTGACGACAATCTAATAAACGATATTATGTTCTCGGACAGGCTGCAAACAAACCAAACACCAGAGCATAAGACACCAATGAAGTAACTGGATCTACATCACTCCTAGGTCTTTTATTTCGTTCTAGTACGAAGGAGCCGCGTGGGCCGGGTAGCGTAGTCGGTATAGCGACTGCTTACGGGCTGTAAGGTCCGGGGATCGAGTCCCGGTAGGGGCGCGATTTTCCGCAACTGTCCAGACCGGCTCTGAGGCCCACCCAGCCTCCTGTAAAATGGGTACCAGCTCTTTTCCGGGAGTAAGGTGCGGCCGGGACGTGACGCTGACCCCTTACCTCCTTCTAGTACCGAGGTCAAAAATAGAGTAGAGCTATACCTCTACTCTCCTTAAGGGCCTTCGTGGCCTATGAAAGGGTGGAACCTATCTACGAAGGAGCCGCCATAGTTTTCCCATCATTACAAATTAGCTAAAGTTTTCCGAAAGATCAGAATGTCATTTGACAGGGATTTTTTGAAATTTGATATTTCAGTTATTTTACGGCGATTTATCAGAAGATGAGTTGGTATGATATAATTATTATGACTGATGATGCCGGATGGATGTGAGAGGAAAAGGTTATACTGCCCAGGGGCACTTAAATCTCAGGCGTCAGGCCGCCACGGAGACTAAATTTTGTACGGTGGCACCTAATATTTGTAGGTTCTCAAGGTGGACTTGCTTCATGTCACCATTCCAGCATCTAGAATTCTGTGGTGGCTCCTGCATTTTTGGAATATTTTCGTACCCCTGAGATAAGGTATTGATGAAAATTACGAAGATATCTAACAAGAAAGTCAGATTGAAATTGGATGGTAGGTATATATTACCTCATAAAATGACCGTTTATTTTTGCGTACTTTCATTTTAAATCTTCATGGTAGTGGCAGGGATCGAGACTGTAACCCCATGGATATTGTACAATACATGCAACTTAACTGCTACTGCAAACGAATTGTCTGACGACACGTACAGAGAAAACTATCGGAACGTCGTTTAAAATTATGTAGGTCCCACGCCAAAGAAAACTGATAATATCCAACAGAATGGAGGTGAAATAAATCACATTAAGTAAACAGAACTTGGAGGTTAAGTCTGAAATTGACGTAACACGAGCTTTCTCTTCAAATCCTTTCCAATTTGAAAATTATAACCAAATATAACTTAATCTTATTTATCGGAGCAAGGCGCCGATTGAGCTGAGACAGTTCACATGTGAGCTAAACCTGGTGAACGATACCTCGTAGGGAAGAGTGGCCTAAAGGACATATTACAAATATAAATAGGCCTAGGTTTAATGCTCTAGCACTGACCTCTGCATGTAATACACCTAGCTACCCGTATTCTTAGCATCGTCCTTCATTCTTCTCACGAATCCATATTACTGAGTTTTCTAATACAGAGTCGAAAACATATACATCCGTCGTAATGAACAACGTATTATGAACAGAGTAACTCAACATATGTAAACAACACCTTCCTGTTAATAACAGAGTAAAAGTACTTTCAAATAATCCAGTACAAGGTATAATAAAATAGACTCTTTTCACAATAAATTCCGAAATCGTGCAATCGAACATTAGGATGTAAATATAGAAGTGACGATGGAAACCAGTCCGTGCTCTTACGTCAAAGTATAACCAACACATGATATGTCATTGTATACAGTTGGCTGCACTTCTTTGCTGAACCATGATCTACACACACACAAAAGGAACACTGAAATAGTTAGCACTAATTACCAGTACCTCCAAAGTTTTCGCTGATATCTGCTTCAATAAACGGAGTACAAACTTCACACCGCCCTTGTTGATAAATCATACGAAACACATCAGAAAGTACACTTTTGCACACAACACGACAAAATCGCGCTCTGCCGACACGCCATTTTGACTAATCTTGTGTACCAAACTCTCGAACCTAAGGTCACGAAATTTACAATCGTTGACGACTACATACCTTCTACGGTCAATGAGTTCTCCATACTCTATTCCTTGACATCAACTTTCCTGTGACATTGCCTCCTTTACTTGTCTAAAACGAATCACAGAAAAGGCAGAGGGCATAATTTTCGTAAATTAATCCATTCACCTTTTTCAGAATGTTATAACTAATAATTTTGTAAGTTCACCCTGCACTTCTAGGTATATTTTTTAAACACGTCACCGTCAAGTGTTTATGTACACCAATTAAGTTCCAATCATTCATCCAATCGGAATGTTAAGAACCACAACCATGTTGATGTTTTCCAGTTTCTACACGAGCAACTATATTGACTATAGTGATTTTAATTTCATTTCCATCACATAGGTTAGCAGGACCGACATATTTTTTATTGAAAACAGGTCATTAACGTATCCTCTACGGCAATCGGTTCATAGTTTCACAAGAATCTATCTATGAATGTTAAATTAATCTTGGAAGTAGCGGACAAACCGTTGGCTCGTAAACTGATTTTCGAGGATGGTAGTGGCTACACTGATTTTCAGAATTCTAAATACGTAATTCAGTAATTAGCCTTTTCAACGAATTAAATAAATGCATCTTAGCATCAATTTTCTAAAAAAGAACTTTCTTATTAGTGGAGTTACAAAACGTAATAAAAATAATTCTTTCTGACGTTAAATATGAAATTATATTCACATTAAGGGTGTCTGCAATTACTACAAACCCTCCCACTGTTTCTGACAGGTAAATATGAGATGATTATATAAGATGTGGTATAAAAAAAGAAAGGATTATTATTAAAGTAAAGTAGGTCATAAAGACAATAAATCCGCGGCGCTGTAAACACGTAGCGTCAGCGGTGACAGACTGGTACAAGATCAGCCACTCAAAACACGTTTTTAAAAACAAATCAACCTAGAAAGACTAATAAGGTACTGCGATTATTTTGAGTACTGTTCCTTTACATACCACAGTTTTATTACATCATCATCGTCATCATCATCATCTTCATCACCACCACCGCCACCAAGTTTGTTTAGTGATGCTGTTTTAACGACGCTTTAGTTATTGAATGACGATCTTTCACTTGATGGTCCCAACAGGACGAAAAGCAAGTATAGATTTTGAAGGAGGCTATTATGATCCGTTCGAAGATGCTTTCCGGAAATTCGTTTGGACAGAATGATGGAACACGTCAAATTGTCCTTCATTTAGTTGTCCTATTCTCGACAAAATGAAGTCCTGGACTGTATTATTTGGTTTGTGTTCTTTCATTCTGGTTTAGTCTACTGTCAGTACAACTGTACCAATATCGCAGATTATGTAGGTGTCGAGTGGAAGATTGATTGATGACTGTTGAACTGGAGAGTAATATTGTGAAGAAAACCGCCGTTGCAGAATAAGGTACTATCCTGACAGCTGCCATAAGGAACTGAGTGAAACCATGAAAACTTCAGTAAGGATAGTCGGTGCCCGGCCAAGATTCGAAACGGATATTTCTACGAATACACATTTACAGCGTTCCCATTACACTAAGCTGCACGGCTTGTGTGCGTTCATGTACCACAGAGGAGACACAGCTTAACGTAGACCCATATGCGGACTAAGCCATCTGAACTACAACAGAATAGCCTGTTTCTAACTTCCCTTCTCCAAAGCCATTTACTCCAGGAAATTTACAACCAAATTGTCTATTACCTTATTTTCCCGAAACTCGTTAAGGGTGAAAAGTTAAAATTGTCCCTGTCCACGCCATGAAGACATATAAGGGGAGCAGGGTTATAGATCTACTAGGTAGAGGTGAGCGGTCAACTTCACGCTCCGGCCGCTTTACCCGTGGTGGAAGAGCACCGGCACCCATTGAATAGAAGACTGGGTGGGCGTCAGAGCCGGTCTGGACTGTTTTGGTCAAAAGAAAATCTCTTGTCCCTCCCAGGATTCGAAACTCGTCATCTCGGTCTATCAGCCATGTGGATGTGAAGTTCATCTTCATCATATCACAGGCAGTTTCAGTTTGCATAATCAGAAATTGATGTGACGTGCGACGCGGCTGCACATTGTACTTAGTCTCCGGTATGCTCTCGAATCTCCGAGTTGTTATGTGTCTGTCACCATCCTCGATTTAATTTCAGCAGCAAGCCTTTTCTTTAAAGGCACGTACAGGGCCATGCAGCATGCGACATCTAATGTGCGTCTCTCATTCTCTTTAAAATTATTTTGCAGGGGTCCTTAGACGAAGAACCGGTCCCTCGCCAGGCTTATTCCTAAACGCGGCTTTAGCAGTATTTTGCCGTTCTGAGATTCAGTGCATTCTATCACAAGAAGAATGGAGACCACGGATCTGATACCAGTGGCCTTGGGAACACAGTCTTCTCTTTTGGCGAACTTGAGGTAGGAAAGCTGCTGACAGGTAGGCAAGTTAAATATACAGTACAAATAAGCCTCTTTTCTTCTCTGTAGGTTTCGGCAGGTTTTTAGTTTGAGAAAATAAGCTTAACTATCAAAAAGCAGGATGTTAACACCTAGACAACGGTGTGAAACGGGACACTTCCATATTGTAGGCCTACTGTACGTGCCGCTGACTTGTTCCATGGTTTCTCTTACATACCCTGAAATATAAGAACCTATCTGATCAATATTCTTGTTTCTCGAACAGACAAAGGGTTCGATTTATCTTTTCATGGTCTTCGTGTTCTTTTTCTCCCGATTCTTTTGTTACTAACGCTGCTACCTTTTATTTTCATTCATTGTGACCACCTGTGGCACAAGTTTCATGCCTAGATGTAGGTTAATTTAGCTATAAATTATCCGACTTACCAAGATAAATTCAGGAATCAGTCGCTAAAAATCTCAGCTGAGTTATCTGAGATGACACACACTTGAATCACTCTCTCAGGATTTCTACGACTCATTTGACATTCAGCCACTTCAACATTTACTGTAGCATCTTTAACAATTCAAGAATTAATGAGAAGCCCACACTTTTCACTGGTTTGCATTGAGTAATAAGAGTAGGCCTATATAAAAAATGTAAGTTATCTGATTATGTAGTCGTAATATACCATTCTGTAATTACTTTTACAGGACCCAGGGAATATTTTAAATGCTCCTACCTTACTAAAAGAGGACAGAGAAGCCAAAGATGCATTGCTTCTCTCCTGTCTTGTCACAATGTTGTTATTTTTAACTCTCCTGAAAAAGTGGTAAAAAAGGATGCATATTCCTCAAATGTCTGTTTTCATACCAAACTTAAGACTCTGTGCTGAAAGGTGTTACTGTTGTTATCACCTCACAGGTTAGCATATTCACTAAGATGGTATTATTTACTGCAAGAAGCTTAAAGTTTTGAAGTAGCAATGATTTCACGAGGCATGAACTGATGTACATGTATCTGTAATTCAGGGACAAAGAGTTAGAAGGATGAAAAGCAGTATGAAACTTATTAATGGAGTTCTAAGAAAGGAAAACATTATCCCCATACAATCCTAACGAACCAGAATGTGGTAGCCAGGGTCATATAGGCAGTTTCGTCACTCAGCTGACTTACATTACTGACTAGGCTATGGGCTAGATGACTGAGGAAATTTGGTTCCATTCCCAGCAGGGGGACGAGTTTTACCTCATCGAAAGGATCAATGACAATTCAAAGGCAACCAAGCCTCCCATTCAGCGTGTACTTGGGCTTTTACCCCGTGAGTAAAGTGGTCAGGACTTGAAATTGATCATTTGCCTCCATCTTTTGGTGAGGTTAAGAATGAGTGCAGCTATATACTCCCCAAGCCCCCCCCCCTTATGTCTTCATAGCCAGCACAGGGACACCTTACCTTCACTTTCACCTTTAACAAATATGAATGAAAATAAGAACACAGATTTCTCTCTGTTAGCTTTTGTTAGTTGCTTACTGACACCAGAGGAAAAGTCTCAAAGATTGTACAGGTGAAGGGCTGCCTTATAAGGTATTTCACAGTCAGAATCATAAGTTGTGTAGAATGTTCATAACATACCTAGATTAATAGTATTCTCTTAACATGTTTCATGTGCAAGAAATTAACATATATTAGGTTATGTTTGTCCGTCTGTCAGCACGTGTACTCTTTTCAACTATTCAACAAATTTCAATAAGGTATGGTACCTATGATCTACTTTAGAAATAGTGGCCCATACCACTTCAGTGTATTGCCCATACCAGTACAATATAATATTCACATTAGATGAAACTCACACAGAACTTCATCACGTTTTAAGTAACTAATCATACACAAAACTGGTAATGTAAAATACAGGTCTCATTAAAGGTTGTAATATTCACTTGCAACACATTTTAATGTGAAAAAAATTAAATAAAATAAAAGAAATGTAATTTGTGTCCCTTTGAAGTGTAATACCTGCACTGTTAATACACTTCTTATATTTTCAGCTTCCTATGAATAGGAATGGTTTACATCTATGCTTCTGATTAGCTGTATAATCAATAAATAAAGTGGTTAAAATTAAACTAATGGAAAAGAACCTGTTGAAAGCCAATAGATATAAATATTTTTGGGGGTGGTGTGACCAATTAGAAAAATCTTGTACATGAATTAACTCTCTGTAAAGAGCAATGTCCTCATTCAGAGGCTGACAGCCCCCCCAGCCAGTCATGAGTTTCCCTACCTTTTTTGAATTGTAAAGTTTAACTGTTTGCAAGAGCCAACCATTAGTCCCTAACCTTAACTAGATACACCCAGTCATACGCATGTAAAATATAACATAAAATAGTCGGAACTTAAATGGATCTTCAGACAAATTCTTGCAATTTTAGAAAAGTACATATGTTTTATACAGCCTTTGTTTCATGTGATTATATATTTTTCAACAGTTGGACCTGCTGAACAGATTTTTTATGTTAATGATGTCATTATGTTAGAATATTTTATACTTCAATGAAGACAAGTATGTTATATAAATGATAAACCACATTTTAAAATTATTTCCAATGAGCATTCTGTATTTTAGTTGGTTATTAAAGACCTGTTGGAAATTTAGTATTTATCTTTAAGTTACAGCCCATACAAAGGTCCATGATGGGTTGGAGGCTGTAATTCTCATGTAATTTTGGTGTACATGGAAGTTAAAGAATTCATCTGTCTTGGAGATATTAAATGTGCTGTGCAATCCAGGAATTTAATAGTGCAAGGTAAATGAATGTTAAAGTTTAAGGTTAGTAAAAGTACCAAGCAATTAACAGGACTTTTCTTACATGCATGTTTGTTCTGCTATTTGTTTAGTCTGTATATTAATTCCTAAATACTGCTAGTACATGTGTGAGATCAAGTTTTGTAGAGTTAATTTTAAATATAGACTTTTTTTCGTTTAAATTTAAATTTTATTTTTATCATCATAATCATCAATGTCATCATCATCACCATCATCATAATCATCTCATTGCATTTAAGATCTATCTTCTGTACTTGCACTTTGACATAAATAAAAACAATTCTTTCATATCTACTTCACAAGTCAGTACACAATACATGAGTGTAATTATAAACGTTCGGAAAATTCCTTCTGTGAAACACAAACATCTGGCACAAAGACACGATTATGTGGCAATTATTCATTTTGCAATTCCAGCAGTATGAGAAGTTGGAAAATCATGAACCATTGTACAAAATTCAGAAGACAACTAAGATGATGTAACATGAGAAGTACTTTTTTCAGTACAAGTGCATCCTCAATGTAAACCAGTAATTGTACACTTCATTAAAACGATGACACAGTTGCAGTTAGAGTTCAAAGTCCATAAATGATTTAAACTCTCCCATAAGCCTACACGTGTGTGTGTGTGTATGTGCATGCGTGCACGCACACATGTATGTGTGTCAAGACAAGTGTACTGGACATAGTAGGAATGTTAATGCTAACTTAAGCTCCTACGCACACACACCTAACATTTACTTGATTTTAAATTGTAAGCTAACCAACACATACTGCTGCTATCATTGGTTATTAAGAGAAACAAAATTTACAATGTGATATGCTTTGAATTTTCATAGATGTGAAATAAACAACCCAGTCATCTATCCACACTGGTTTACTGGCACCAGTTACGGAGCCATAAAGATTGTTTTCCACTTGCAGTAACTTGAAATTGTCAGGTAACATATTAATCATGTTAAGTTAAATGTGTTGTGAAACGAATTTTATTGTTTAATGAAATTATAAACATTTGAGGGGAAAAATAAAATTCACGCCAGACAGACTTACTCATAGCACATGGTATTACTAAACAGTGAGTTAATAAAAGACCATTTAAACAAGAGAAACCAGTTACAATGAGTTGTCTTCAAAATTTGAAGATACTCTCACCACCATATTTTAGTATTCATGCTTATTATGTGTAGTGTGGTCCTTATAGTGACTGGGCTAAAGACTAGATGACCAACAAATTACAGTGTGATTCTGAGCAGGCCTAGGAATTTTTTGCTTCTTCCTAGTATCCAGACTGGCAAAGGGCCCACACAGCCTCCTCCTGAATTTGTATTGAAAGCTCTACCCTGGGGGTTTAAGCTGACCACTCATTCTCATATTGTGCCATGGTTAAGAATGTGTGGAACCTAACTCCACTTCTCGAAATACCTTCATGATTTGCTGTCCAATTAAGCACACAGACAACTTTGCCTTTATTTGGTGGTCATCTGGCAGTGATTTTAATCAGAAGTTCTTTTATAAATCACACTAAATTTTCTCCAAAACATACATGTTATCCTGTCCTTAACTGTTTTGTATTATGATCCTGTATGCTTCTAAGATGTTTATGAAGCAATATGGCATCTTGCACCAAACCGTAAACTCCAACCACTGAAAAGAAAGCAATGAAACAATAAACAAAGATGATGATGGCTACTACTATGAAGATGACTACTACAGTGTATGTGGTGTTGGTGGTGGTTGTGGTGGTGGTGGTGGTGGTGATGATGATGATGTAGCACTGACTGAATCATGTCGCACATAAGAATTTAACTTAATTATAAATAAAGTCTGGCATAATGTGATAAATTAATGACACTTTACTCATTTACAGTCGCTGTGAGCATTTGATATAATAATTACTATATTACATTGTTTTTTGAGCGACCCGTCTTGCCCTTATTATTACAGTTATTTGGTTATTACAGATTTATTTATGTAACAATCAGGGGTATCAATGTGCTACAAAGGAACACAGCTGTGTGGGCTGGAAAGTGCCATGGAAATGGAAGTGAGAGGAAAGTTTGAAGCAAACTCAAAAGAATTCCTCAGTAAATGGTTCATAAGGAACAAGGAGGTCTGACTGCTAAAGTTCTCATAAGTGCTGTTTACAACAGTGATTGTGCTCTAGCTAAAGTAAAGTTGATACTGCTTTTTAATTCTTTTGCCCCCAGAAAATTTACTTCCAGGCAGGTAGCAGACATCAATACATTCACATATGACCATGTGCTCACTTAACAGAAGAAATTAACATACACAATTAAACATAATCAGTTTGTAGACAGTATGTCATACTTATACATATTTAATAACATTAAAGACTAAGAGCTACTTCCATTTTGGACAGAGAGTTTCTAAACACAATATTAGAGCAGCCAGCCAGCTACCTGCCAAGTCAGTTAGTGGAAAGAACAAGTAGGTCTTTAAGTCACAGTATCAACTCCACTTGAAATGAACTTCATCTGCTACATGACCTATACCACTGGATTCACGAAGAGTAACATTCGTTTTTAGTGTACAGGTTTAGTTCTGGCATTTTTTAATCCAATAAATACAACATACAAAACAAATTACAGGCTTATTTTTCTGTTTTTCTTGTTTTGGCTGCTCTACAAGACACATACAAGACAACACACCATGGTTGTTAATGTTTGGCTACCTACATTTTTAATTTCTTACATCATAATTGTAATTATTTTATTTTGGGGAAGTGCAGTTGAATATATAAATAATGGCAGAATTACTCTGCAGAACACGAGTACATGTATCTTCTTGTATGTGCACCATAAGGCATCATCTATTATAATGAAACATAAACACATTACATACGTATTTCAAGAAAGAATGAAATCTTTCCCATGAAGACTACTTAAATATATTCTCAAACTACATACTGAAGAACCAAATGTTTTGGCTGATAAAACTGCAAAAACATATTACACCTGGATTTTATGTTTGTTTTTGGCACTATTTTAATGCTGCCACATAAATTCACAATACAGACATGTGAAGGCCTATTCCATATAGTAACACATAAGGAATATGCCATTACATGTTCATATTGTAAAAGTGCATTGAAGTATTTAAACAGTACATTTGTAACATATGTGCTTTTATTATCTACCAGCACTTTTGTTTAAGGAAAGAAATGAGAAAGGATATATTAAAATTACAAAATAGGATGTACAAAAATTATTTTGGAATTATGTATTTTATCATAAATAAATTTCTGTTGTGATCTGCAGACTGCATGTCACTTACATATTCAACTGTTTAACTTTTCCAAACCTCCCAGTGTTCTTGCCCTGACATTTCCTTGTTAACAAACAAAAATCATGCACCATAACTGTTTTTACCTGTGAATGCACTAAGCATTCAAGCATAAAGAAACCTTCTGGATTAACCTTCTCCAGAAACTCTCAACTAAACAGCTATAAAATAAGAGCCCATGGAGAGACAATAGTCAGTTGTTCCAACCACATTCTTAGACTATCAACTAGTACAAAATAAATTCTCCCGTGCCTTAGCCATTACCAAATTCTTCAACTATGGCACACCGGTGGCATTCCCATATGCAATACACATTGCAAATGCTGGTGATTCTGTTCGATCAATATGGTTATGTTTGTAAAGAACTGTATCAAAAATGCCTCTAAAAGGCATACTATTATACCAGATAATTTTAATCACTAATCCATGAATATGGTACTATTATTCAGAATGTTTCATTACTTTATGAGGGACTACTATGGGGACTTACAATGTGTATGCCAAAGAATTGAAACCAACATGTAACGTCATTACCAAAGTCAATGGGAAGGATGTAGGATCACACTGCCACTGGTGACCTGTTTAAAAAACATTCTCTGGTAGCAATACATACTTTGTCAAGTGGTGTGATACTTTGCAGGTTCATTTGAAACTGCTCCACAGTACACATCCTGATTGCTTTCTACAATAGTGTTGCTCAGCTTCGTTAGGTGTATTAAAATTTAACAATGTAACTAACAAACCTGCACAAAATTGTACTTCATCAAACCCATTAAACGGTCACTACTGTGATAATTTGATAAATTATGTGCATAAATATCATATATACTTCAGGGTTACAGTGACGTTCCCATACACCCAGCCAAACATTACGTATCTGTGCAGGATTCATACTTGCAGCCACACAACACATCTGCACTGTCTTCCAACTGCATATGATTGCATATGATTGATACACCTGTGGATGCATATGCAGTTGCAAGCTCGCACCAAATCAAACACTCACTTGTGCTTTTCATAAATGTTTACATTTGTAGTTTCAGCTAAAATTACTGCAAATTCCTGCCCAACCTAGGACTTGATTCTGTCCTCACAATGCCCCAGCATGGGGACTTTCACAGAACTTAGCACCACTAACAGAACAAGATGCGCTCATGTAATGCACTTGCTTAGAAAAAGGGAGAAAATAACTGGAAGTGTGCATTTCCTTTCTGACTTTCTGCGTACCGGTATGGTCTGCAATTTGTATGATATAATGCACCAGCAGATGGGTTGGAGTCAAAATAACTGGCTTCTAGAAGTTTATATATATTCCCTTTCATTATTAATTAATATTATTTTTATTATTATTATTAATATTAATATTAGTAGTTGTAGTAACAGTAATAGTAGTAGTATTAGTATTATATTTTTAGTTCATTAGTGTTGAAATTCATCACACTTATCCATGTAGATAAACAAACTTGAGTCACGTCTTAAAATAATTTTTTGTGTTTTAGAGTAAAGCACTCCTTCCTAGGCAAATTACAACAATTGGAAAACTTTCCAAACACTCTTGTTGATCCACTTAACAACATGTTCACACACTTGCATGCCCTTAAAACACACGCTACTCAATAAAACTAGCATTCAAAAATGTTTACTGAGGTGTTGATACATTACATGGTCAAGCATTGGAAAGTGTAAAATAAAATGTGTTTTCATTTATCAAAACAATTCTATTTATTTATTTCCCTTAAACTGAAAACAGTAACGAACATCCTTGAGGTGTAAAGGCCTCTGTGTTATGGTCTTAACTAATCCAGCTTTATAAAAGCTCTGTGGGAAAAGTTTCTCTTCCACCATTAACCAGCAGTATCTTACTCGAGTATATTAATTTCACTGCCATTGAAAAAATTAAACAAAACTACACAAAAATGTATTGCTTCCAATGCTTAACAGCCAGTTGATGCATACAATCCCCAAGAAATGTGAGCTGTGTTAACTGAGTACTAGCAAATTCTAGTACCTTAGCAGGATTCTTATGGAAAACTTTACAAACCTTTGTCTCTATCAAACACAACTGCAATCCCAACAGTCTTTCATGCAATTCAGTTCTTTACCAAGTTCATTTCCTTCATGTGTGAGCTTGAGTATATTATAAACATGATTCTTTCTAGAAGGTTCTACAATACAGTTAATAAATTCCACTCTATGACCCACACATTACTGATTTGTTCATTGGTGGGATCATTCTTTGCACTTTGGATAGCTTATTATGTGCTAATAAGAATCCTCTTCTTTCAAAGTACATATCTTTTGTCCTTCCTTGAAACTTCTGTTAGTACGTAACAAATCAGTCTATTTATTTTTCAGTTTCGTGCAAGAAGCCACAAGTCCATGTGTTGTATTTTACCGCACACACTTTCACAGCTCTTACTACTATATTTTACCTCAAATATTTCTCATAACTCTTTCCACTATCAGACACTGTCAATGCTGGCAAAGCGTTCACCCAGCTCATCACACACATGTTGCCTTCTGCTGGAACCACCAGTACTGAGTTGACGTCGGCTAGATCCTACAGTGTTACGCCGGAATCGGGCTAACTGTCGCCGCCTGCGCCTATGTTTGCGATGACACCACACACATAAGCCCAGGACTAATATTCCACCCACACATAGCGCAACACCCAGAAGTTTGAATGGGTCGACTGGGACCTCCACTATACCTGGAAGTTAAATGGTATATGTGTAGAGATGTACGTAACTTTTGGCAATCATATACTTTTATTCATTACATGCTTATGAACTCTATTAAGAATGAAATAAGACCAAGCTTTTAATAATCTGCTTCCTAAGCATTTTAATGTAAATTCTGTGTTTATTCCAAGCTTCAATATATGCATAAGAATTTACATTAACGCATGAAAAATACATTTATATTATTTATGTCATTCATTTCCGTATTTTCAAGTAAATACATTTCAGAAAAAACAAATCTGTTGAAAGCAGCAGCTACATGATAAAACTGCGCTCCCTACACTGTCAGGTTAAGTTTTGACAACATATACTTAGGACTTACACTTAAAATCACAGGTTTGATAAATGCAGATAATTACAAGTTATAGGGTTAGAGTGGCAAGAAAAACACAGAACACCAAAAGTGTGGGTGCAAGCCCATCCTAAGCATGACCTACCAGTATAACATTTAGATCAATCATGCTTCTATTACACAAGTAAAAACAATATACAACACATTTAAGAAATGCTTAAGAGAAAAGAAGGGAAGAAAAACTGGTGTCTTCAGTGCATGAGAATAAGTAGATTGTGGCCTGATCAATAATAACAGTAGCAGCAGGGGAATTGTTGGACAGTCCACATCTCTACATTATTATTCATGGAAAACTTCTTAAAGGTACTGAAACAGGTGAAGGAATCAGCCAATAATTTAATTGCTTCAAGAAATTTCAATTTTAACTGTATTGTGAATCATGAATGCTTCTATGCACTTTACAGTAAAACAAATATATTCAGCAAGCAGCAAATGAGCACTCACACGTTGCCTTAGTTTCATACGTGCACGATCTCTCTCTCTCTTGTGAGCATTGCTCTTTTTCTCATCATGAGAGCAGAAGCGCAAAACACAGAGATAGGAGAAGCAAGGGGAGCGCAGACCCCATCACAAGCCCAGGGGCAAGTGCACCACCTGACAGAAACAAACAACAAGAAGGTTTCAGCAGAGAACTAGAGAGTGTCTACAGGTTGGTATAATAAAAACAGGCCTGTCAAACAGAACAGGGTTGCCAGAACAGCACAGAATTTTTATCTGGTCTCTGTAGTAGGGCATATTTCTTTATTTACTTATTTTATTTACCTATTTTCCAGTTAAAACAGTTAGTCAAAGAACTTAAATATTTGTGTTCACCGTCTTAAAAAATTACACTGGTGCACGTTCAGTTCTTGGTGTTACTTTAAACAAAACATGCCTGAAATGAGAAGATAAGTAGACAGTGGTCATAAGTCAGCAGCAGTGTAGTTTAGATTTCAATGTGAGAGCATTTGCCAGCCACCTGCTACTGTGCTGACAACATCTTAATATATGTATGTAATAAAGAATTAAAATAAAATATTGCTTTCAGGCAATGAGTTCACATTAAATTTCTCAACTTATCTTCAATGTAGTGCCAAACCTCACTTATATTCTGATATAAAGTCTTCTCAGACCTCCAAATGATAGACACACAACAGCTCTCCAGTATTCTGGATTGCTGTTCTTGACTGATGCACCAGGTAGCCTCAGTGAATTTTATCATTTTCAATCACTGTAAAAGCTTCATCCTTGTTTTTCCCATGTGCTGAGGAAGTGTGACATTAAAACACATGAAATTTATTTATTTTAAATTTGTATAGGATATAAGAGAGGAAAGGATTAAAATTAACTTCAATCAGTCTTGCAGTTAATTTAATATGGCAATAATATAACAAATTTCTTGACCTTTCATCTCCCTTGGTACTGTTGGTTTCTGGGACATCAAATGATATTAAGCGTTGAATATTTAACAGGTAGTCCTTTTGCATTCTTTACTACTGCTGTAATTTAAACTGACTGTTAATGTCATATTTGTGACGTGTATTAGAATTTTATTATTTGACTATCTTAGCGTGTACTTATTACAGACACAAATTTTAGGTACAGTGAAAGACAAATTTGCTATGTCTGGACAGTATCAGACCACTTAATAATACTTTTTCCACCCCACTTTAATTTGGTATGTTAATGCACAGCTTGAACATTAAAGTTAGATATGTTGGACACTGCGAAGGGTTATATAAATACAGTTGTCAGGCCATGTAGTGTGCTTTTGAAAGCAAGACACAGAGGGTTAACTGCTTCAGAATTACTTGTAGTTCTGTGCACAAGGATATTTCAGTAACACACAGTTCTTAAACACTGAAGTAGGTGCATGCAGATGAAGATGTGATACATGACAGTGAAATCACAAAATACAACCAACTGCAAGAAGAAAGCTGTGTTTTAGCCACTGGAAGAGAAAACATAAATGAACTAGTTCACAGACACCTATTTATACATCACATCTATCTGAATATTGAAGACTTGGAACAAAGAACGCATCACAATTGATAACTATTTTTCAACTTTCTCATGAACTGAATAACAGTCATTTTTAAGTGATTCTTCATGTAATTTTAAAATACTGATTCACATCTAAGGATGTGCAGCTTTTACCAGGTTGAGTAAAGTTTGTCACTTTCTGGGAAGAAAATAGGTTCAAGATTTTGTAGAGTAGGGTATAGAGGAAGACATATGGGGCAAAGAGAAAAGTAATTAACATGAAGATGGGGAATGGGGAACTGCATAATGAGGAGCTTCATAATTTGTACTCTTCACCACATATTATTTGTTGAACTTGGTTCAGCCCGAATGATCATAGACATTCTACAAAAAGAGTTACTCACATTGACAACTACATTGAACACTCAAGACAATAATCTGGCCTTGACTGAAGGATTCGTAAACTCCAATCCTAGATGAAAGAAAAAGAAATCCCTCACATGCGTAAATGGTAACCTGCTGATGCTGCAACAGTTCCAGCCCATTCCAGTAGCTACAAACAGGTATGCACTACTAGATAAACTACAAGAAGTAACGGAGACATCCCATAAACACAACAAAACCAGTGAAGGAGCCTCAACAAAGAACTTAAAGAAATCCCTCCCCAAAACAAAGAAAAAGAAAGTAGTTATCATGGGCGACAGCCATGCCAGAGGTTATGCGGCCGAAATCTCGAGCATCCTAGGTAATGACTTTGAGGTTACCGGTACAGTGATACCTGGAGCACGACTCGAAAACATCACAAACTTAGCTGATAGTGAAATAAGCACATTAGGGAAAAGTGACATTGTGATTGTGATAGGAGGAGCTAATGACATAAATAAAAACGAAACTAATACCGGACTCACACACCTAAAACAATTTGTAGACAACAGGAGAAATACAAACATCATGGTTATGACTGCCTCTCATAGACATGACCTTCACGGATCATGTGTGAATAAATAAATAGTGACATACAATAGAAAGCTGCATAAAGTGGTTAAAACTGCAGGAAATGTGAAAATAATACAGGCAACCTTAAATAGGAATGACTTCACGTGCCACAGAATGCACCTAAACATCCTTGGGAAAGAGAAAATGGCTAAACTGATTGGGGATAGCATTAAAACACCCATGACAAGGGAAAAAGAAACCCCCTTCATCTTGAAATGGAAAGAAGAACAAGAAGACCCTCATCAGAGAGAAACTAAGAACACACCAACCAATGTCGTCAACAAGGGAACACAGCTGAAGGCAGCTGGATCAACAAAGAGACATGAAGAGACCCAAGACCAAATCGGAAAACCACT
>JGI20166J26741_11818917_pt1 | contig 20746 bp, 18 predicted proteins | sample TergutCu122P5_FD_26741 | JGI IMG/M metagenome (IMG submission 26741)
GACGAAAACTCAAAAAAATCCTCGTCCCGGAGGAATGAAAATGAGGATGAATCAAATAACATAGGATTTTAGTGCGCTTTTGCGCTTACAGTTTGAGTATAAAGGTAAAAGGTTGAAAACGAATCGCCATGTCGGACGATCTCATTACGAATGATAACTCTTCGGCGACCATGAAAAAGCATATTTCGCGGGCATTGATTGTGTTTGTATGGTTATCGCCGATGTTTTTTGCAATAGCCCTTGTATTGCAATTTCGATTTGCTTTTTTGTATGGAGTTGTTGACGGTCCCGGTTCATGTTTTGGTTCGTTAAGAAATCCGATGACATACATTTGTTATGGAATTGTTTTTGTTGGAACATGCATTAGTATCATGCTTTTGGTATTTGGTTCGGGAAAAACGAAGGCGATCATTACAATCCCTTTAGTTCTCAACATGGCAGCAACTTTTTTTGTTCTCAAATATATGATAGGAATTTTTTAGTGTGTATTTTGCAAAAAACATCACATCGTCAGAAAGAGTTATTAATATGAGTGAAACATTTGAACCGAAAATTGTCGCGTTTGTTTGCAACTGGTGTACCTATTTGGGGGCCGACCTGGCGGGGACGAACCGCCTGGAGTATCCGGCGAACATCAGGATCATTCGCCTGCCTTGCACGGGGCGGATTGATTTCAACCTGATCGTCAAGGCGTTCGAGGTTGGGGCGGATGCCGTGTTGGTCTCCGGCTGCCACCCGGGCGACTGCCACTACAACGCCGGCAACTACCACGCAAGACGCCGCTGGATCATGTTCCGCGAACTGCTCGACACGATCGGCATCGACATGGAACGCATCCATTTTTCATGGATTTCCGCCGCTGAAGGGAAAAAATTCCAGGAATTCGTCACCGAAATCGTCGACAAGACCAAAAAACTCGGCCCGTACAAGGATTATAAAACCGTGTGCCGGCAGTAGTTTGAAGTGTGGAGAGTGGAGTTGATGAGCCGTGATCTGTGATCGCGGAGTTTAGCCGAGCGTCTTGGACGCCGGCTTGAACTCGCACCATAACGGTGCTTGAAATATCGGGAAAGGAAGGAAAACATGAAATTGTCCTGCAAAAGATTCATCGCGTTTGGTTGCATTGCATTGGGCGGCATTTTTTGTATGACGGTCATGAATGCGCATGGTGCCGGGTTCAGTCATGCGGAAGTGACCGCCCGGGAAGCGGAAAAGAAAGAGTCCGTTCCTGTAAGCGAAAAAGAGCAATCGCCAAAAATCATTACGGGTGACGCCGCAAACGGATTGTTTTCAATTCTGATGACCAAGGTCATTCATGGCTGGCTGGACACCATCGAACAATTCGCCGCCGTTTGCGAATTGAGCGAATATGAGAGAGACTGTGTGCTTTGTTTTTTCTTCGATCCGAAAAACGATAATTTGCAAAAGTTTTACGAGGAATTCGAGAAGGACGAATTTGTTGTGGACTCCAATCGCATTGAGAGTATCGTGCTTTTTCTGCCTGGAGAAAAAAGCGAGATCAAGCATTACACATTCACGTTTTTTCATGCGAAAAACAAGGAATACAACAATGCCGTTGACATCACCAAGGTGACTTTACCGGATATTTCGCATCATGCTGTCATCAACTACGTCAACAAAAACAAGGAAAAGAAATCCCTCTTTGTGTTCCTGGATAACGGTTCGATGGAATTCGGGAAAGGAAACACGCTTTCGGTCATCGCCCGGAAAGACAAAGCCGTGGAGACGCTTCCGGTGAACCTGGAGGAACTGAGAAAAGCGAAAGTCGAACCTGTCCGTCCCCGGCAATCCGGCAATGATGAAAAGAAAATGCCTGTTTTTCCTTGATTCATAACCTCCGGTGGCCGACAAATATTAATGTATGCGCTCTCATTGATTTTTTGTATGAATCTGTAGATTTGAAGTGGTGCCAACAATGTTTCAGCTTATCATTGTTTTGATTGTTGCGTCGATTTTTATGCCTTTGAGTTCTCTTTTTGCCCAAGAGACGGTTTTCGATCGTACAAATGCCCCCCGGCCAAATGTCATTGCATCATCTCCATCGGCGGTTTCGAGATTTCTCAATAAAATCTCACCTCAATCTCTCCAAATTGCCAGAAATTCGGTAACACCAGGTTCCAGAACAGTGACATCGGATGAACAAAAATCTTCGTTTTATGCTGCGAATTCCACGTATTCCGTTTCAGTAAAATACGAACAATGGTTCGATTCCACAAGAAATCGAGTGATACCGGTCAAAATTTACTATCCTGCGGAAGCCCGTGAACTTTGCCCGGTCATCATATTTTCTCACGGGCTGGGCGGGTCTTTGGAGCGATGTACGTATCTCGGTCAAACCTGGGCTTCTCACGGCTTGATTTCCGTTCATATTCAACACATTGGGATGGACGAAAATGTCTGGAAGAAAAAAATTCGGCCCATCAAAGAGTTGAAGGAAGTATACGACCAGGTTTGGTCGGGGCGAATGCAGGCAAATGATATACGTTTCGCCATCAATCAGATGGCGATTCTTTCAACAATGCCCGGCAATTCTGCTTGGCAACATGTTGATATGACACGACTTGGATTGGCCGGGTATGATCTTGGAGGATTGGCCTCCATGCTTGTTTCCGGTCAGATACCCCCGGATGGGGGTGAGTCGCTTCAGGATGAACGTGTCAAGGCTCTGATCGTAATGAGTCCGCCGGTTCGTGATGACATCAATCGTGCAGGATATGTGTATCAACGAATGAATCTTCCAACGCTTTTCTTTACCGGAACGGAAGATGACGGTGTTGTCGGAACGACGAAAGCATGGCAACGTCGAATTCCGTTTGATTACATGTCCGTTGCCGACAGATATTTGATCACCTATCAGGGGGCGGACCACATGATTTACGGCGGTCATGTTCGTTCCAGCAAGGAAAAAGACGACCGTAAATTTCAAAGCAATATCGCCCAAGCATCGTTGTTGTTCTGGCAGGCGTATATCGAGAACGATCCTGCCGTGATCATGTATTTTCATGGTCACACGTTGGGTGGGATCGCCGGTTCGCTCGGTCGGGTCGAGCGACGACTGGGGGCGACCACAGCCGTGTTGTCATCGACGGAATGACATCGATCCTGTCAAGTGAAAAGGTCATTGATTGCTTTGCAGTACGTGGTAAGATGTGACTGTCTTTACGTTTCCGGCATTTTCTTGACAATGGTTGCCGGTTCCGGAACAACCGGTTCTTTTTGAATAAGGAGCGTTTTTCATGAAAATCCTTGTCACCGGTGGCGGCGGATATATCGGTTCACACGCCGTGCGGCAGTTGTTGCAAGCGGGGCATCAAGTCACGGTTCTTGATAATTTTTGTACAGGACACCGGGAGGCGATACCGCCCGGGGTTACGATTTATCGAAAAAATCTTGACGAAACCGATGCGGTTTTCGAATTGCTGAAAACGCATCAAATTGAAGGTGTCATGCACTTTGCGGCGTTGATTCAGGTTGGCGAGTCTGTGCAAAAGCCGCTCATGTACTACAATAATAACACGGCGGGGGCGATCAGCCTCCTTTCGGCGATGCAACAGGCCGGCGTCAAAAAGTTTGTGTTCAGCTCGACAGCGGCGACTTATGGCGAGCCGGAGGAGATGCCGATTTTTGAAACGACGCCGCAAAAACCGATCAATCCGTATGGTTGGTCGAAATGGTGCGTCGAACAGATTTTGCGCGATGTCGCCCATGCGGACCCGATGTTTTCGTTCACGATCTTCCGGTATTTCAACGTCGCCGGCGCGGCGGAAGACGGAACAATCGGCGAATCGCACGACATCGAAACGCACTTGATTCCGAATATCTTGTTTGCCGCGATGGGAAAAAGAGAGGTGATTTCGGTTTTCGGGACCGACTACCCGACGCCGGACGGCACTTGCATTCGTGATTACGTGCATGTCGATGATCTCGTTGCCGCCCACCTTCTTGCAATGATTGCGATGCAACCGGGGGACAAACGATACTACAATCTTGGGAGCGGGGCGGGTTATTCGGTCAGGGAAATGCTCGACGCAGCCGCTCGTGTGACGAAACGGGATATTCCGGTCGAATACGCACCGCGTCGCGAAGGGGACCCGCCCGTTTTGCTTGCCAATTCGGACAAAGCGAAAAAAGAATTAGGGTGGAACCCGAAATACGCCGACATGGAAGCGATCATCGAAACCGCATGGTGCTGGCATACCCATCAACGGTATTAAACGATATTTTAAAAATAATTTTTTCAACGCGGAAAGTGCGGAAAAACGGAATACACGGAAAATATTTCAAATATTGCCCTGGATATAAGAGTAGGACAGCAGCGACCAACGGAAGCTGCGGTATTCGTGGCCAAAAAATTCGGAAGGTGGTTCAACTTTTGTGTCCATACCAATAAATTCCGTATTTTCCGTCTTTCCGCGTCTTCCGCGTTAAAAAAGGACAGGCACGTTGCGATGTCGAAATTTTGAAATTGCTGGAAAAACATCATGAAATTCGCGATCATCATTCCGGACGGCTGCGCGGATCATCCGGCGGACTTTTCCGACGGGCGAACCGCATTGGTGGCGGCAGAAACGCCAAACCTCGACGCATTGGCAATCTCGGGCATTGTCGGACAATCGTCCAATGTGCCGCTTGAACTGTCGCCGGGGTCGGATGTCGCCACGCTGAGCCTGTTGGGGTACGATCCCCGAACCGGTTACACGGGTCGCGCCCCGCTTGAAGCGGCGGCGCAGGGCATTTCGCTTTCCGACCATGATTGGGCGTTCCGATGTAATCTGGTCAGTGTTGCGGATCACGTGATGCGGAGTTTTACCGCCGGGCACATCACCAGTCATGACGCCGCTGAACTGCTGAATTCGACCGGGAAGGAAATTGTCAGGCGTGCCGGACTTGAGCCTGGTCAGGCGGAATTTTTCCCCGGCGTCAGTTACCGGAATCTGATGCTTTATTACGGGCGCGACGCCGCGGATTCACCGTTCGACCGGACAACCCGCACCTCGGCACCGCACGATTATTCGGATAAAAACATCGAACCGGCACTGCCGCAAGGGGCCGGAAGCGAACTTTTGTTGCGGCTGATGCACGAAAGCGAAAAATTGTTTGCCGAACACCCGGTGAACAAGCGTCGTGTGGCGGAAGGAAAATTGCCGGCGTCGCAGTGTTGGCTCTGGGGACAAGGAAAGCGTCCGGACCTGGCCTTGTTTGCCGAACGCTTCGGAGGGGTTCGCGGTGCCATGATTTCCGCGGTCGATCTGCTGATCGGCATTGCAAAGCTGATCGGTTGGCCGAAAATCGACGTGCCGGGAATCACCGGTTACACCGACACCGATTACGCTGCCAAAGGACGTTACGCCGCCGATGCGCTCGACAAGTACGATTTGGTTTGCGTGCATGTCGAAGCACCGGACGAAGCGTCGCACGAAGGGAATTTCGAGAAAAAAGTCGCCGCGATCCAGGACATTGATGCGAAAGTGTTGCCGCCGATTCTTGAAAAACTCCGGTCGTACAAAGAGTGGCGGATTCTCATCTCGCCGGACCACCCGACGCAGGTTTCGACCAAGACGCACTCGCACGGCCCGGTCCCCTGGATCGTGGCCGGCAGCGACATCCCCGCCGAACGATTGGGCAACTACAACGAACGGACGGCCGCCCAAAGCACGCATCATTTTGACTGTGGCTGGGAATTAATGTCGTGGTTCACCGGGAAAACGTTATAATCAACTCGCAACCGTCCCATTTGATTTTTTACGTACAATTGAGTATTGTTTTGGACAAGAAGGCTTTTGAGATTATGGAGCGTCGTATTTCCAATATCGAATATAATTCTTTTTTAAGCAATCCAAATCGGCATTGTTCAACTAATATTGTCCCAAAAACGATTTCGGAAAAGTGGATACAGGGGGAGAAACCATATTTACACCAGAAAACAGACGCGATTACTGAACTTCTTACACCCATTTTGGGTTCTCCCTTTTTTTGTGCCCCCGGTTTTATTTTATATCACGGTGATTGTCTCGATATAATGCAGAAGCTTGCTGACTTGAATTTTTTTGTTGAACTGACCATAACATCACCACCTTATAATATCGGTAAAGAATATGAGCAACATCTTTCCTGTGAACAATATATGAACTGGTGTTCACAATGGATGACCGCGATTCATTCGATTACCTCAGCGACAGGTACATTTTGGCTCAACCTTGGGTATTTTGAAGTTCCCGGTAAGGGATTGTGTGTGCCTATAAGTTATTTGTTGTGGGATAAATCGCCATTTTATTTCCAACAAGAAATTGTTTGGAATTATGGTGCCGGTGTTTCCACACAAAAACGTCTTTGCCCGCGAAATGAAAAATGGTTGTATTTTATTAAGAATGCAGACCATTATACGTTTAATCTTGATGATATTAGAGACCCCAACGTGAAGTATCCAAATCAAAAGAAAAATGGTAAATTCCGATGTCATCCATTGGGAAAAAATCCTTCTGACGTATGGTCTTTTCCGAAAGTAACGACTGGTAATAAACGTTCTTCCAAAGAACGAACTGTTCATCCAGCTCAATTTCCTCTTGCGGTGGTGGAAAGAATTGTCCTTGTGAGCAGTAATCCCGGCGACATCGTCCTTGATCCATTTGCCGGATCATGCTCAACAGGAATTGCATGTCATGGTTTGGATCGTATTTTTATCGGCTTTGAAATACAACAAAAATACTGTGAATTATCTGTTGAACGTTTCCAACGATATATTGAGGAACGCACTATCCATGAATCACAAAAAATGCTATTTTCATAAAATTTATTCTTGAAACAGTATTTGCATTTTCCCGTCATACACTTCCTTGGAGAGACGAGCTTGTTGGCCGGTACTTGCTTTTTGGCCAATCCAATCGGATGAATCAATCCAACCAAATCGTATGAGAACAATTCGAGGTGTAAGAATTTGCGATAGTTTAATGGCATTTATTATTGCGTCATTTTCAAATTTTTCAAAATTTACGCAAAGATAATAGCCGGATTTATCTTTTTTACCTGTTGAAAGATTGCTTCCTTCCGCATAACTTCGATTACCAAAAATATGTTTCTTATCCGATGATGTTTTTATCTCAATGGAATATTTGGGATCAACAGTACAAACAATGTCTTTATCTTCGGCAATTAATTCACGCCGCCAGTATTCAGGATGTTGTTTTTCCAAATTTAGAGGAATAAGTTCATGGAGAAAGAATCCCATGATTTGTGGCTTTGGGAAGATATTTCTGCCAATTTGAAGATGACCGCCAATTTTCGAGGCAAAAATTCCGCTCCAGGATTTATGAACAACATCAACTATTTGTTTGACATCAAGTGGATGTTCTTTGATTAAATTGTCCGTAATATCCGGCCATGTAGATGATGGTTTGTTTTGGTAAGGTGACTTCATTATTTTAATCCTTCCATGAGAACAGAGATCGTAATTCCAAATGCTTTGGCAAGAATTTGGATATTTTGTAAACTGATGTTTCGCTCCCCGCGTTCAACACTTCCCAGATAAGTACGGTGTAGTCCTGTTATAAATGCCAATTTTTCTTGCGATAGTTCTTGCTCTTTCCTGAGTAAACGGACACGATCGCCAAACTGTTGTCGAATATCAATTGTTTTCATGGCATTGGGGTTTTTATGTAAAATTATGAAACTGGCAAGAATCGTAATAAAATGATGACTTTCGATCTACAGACTATAAGTAGCATTTTTATTTCCATGTTGTGAAAAAATTGTATCCTCACTGATAGAATCATGTTCGACCTTCAAGCACCATTCCAGCCGTCGGGCGATCAGCCGCAAGCGATTGAGCAGCTTGTCGCGGGGATCAACGCCGGGAAAAAATACCAGACGCTCATGGGCGTCACCGGGTCGGGCAAGACGTTCACCATGGCGAACGTCATCCAGCAGTTGCAGCGTCCGACGCTTGTCCTGTCACACAACAAGACGCTGGCCGCGCAGCTTTATTCGGAGTTCCGCGAGTTCTTTCCGCGTAACGCCGTTTCGTATTTCGTCAGTTATTACGACTATTACCAGCCGGAAGCGTACATTCCGCAGCGGGACATCTACATTGAAAAAGACGCTTCGATCAACGAGGAGATCGACCGTTTGCGGCTGGCGGCGACCAGTGCGCTCGTTTCGCGGCGCGACGTGATCATCGTGGCAAGCGTGTCGTGCATTTACGGCCTCGGCTCGCCGAAAGATTACATGGAGATGATGCTGCATCTCACCGTCGGCAAGAACATCGAACGCGACCGGATGCTTGCCCGGCTCATCGAAATCCAATATGATCGTAACGACGTCGCATTTGAACGCGGACAATTCCGCGTGCGCGGCGATTGCGTCGAAGTGTTCCCGTCGTATGAGGAGTTCGCCGTCCGCGTCGAGTTTTGGGGGGACGAAATCGAGCAGCTTTCGATCATCAATCCGCTCACCGGTGAAACGATCCAGCGTCTCAAAGAATTTTACATTTATCCGGCGAAGCATTTTGTCATGCCGGAAGAACGGGTCGCCGGGGCGATCAAGCGAATCGACGCTGAATTGCAGGAGCGAGTCAAGTTTTTTCGCGAACGCGGCATGATTCTCGAAGCCCAACGGATCAGTGCCCGCACGCGATACGACATGGAAATGATGCAGGAAATGGGGTACTGTCCCGGCATCGAAAATTACAGTGCCCAACTCGCCGATCGCAAGCCGGGTTCACCGCCGGACACGCTGTTCAGTTTTTTTCCCGACGATTTTCTGATGTTCGTCGACGAATCGCATGCGACGATCCCGCAAATCCGCGCAATGTTCGCCGGCGACCAGGCTCGCAAGAAAAATCTTGTCGATCACGGTTTCCGGTTGCCGAGCGCACTCGACAACCGGCCGCTCAAGTTCGACGAATGGGAAGCGAAACTCAACAAAGTCGTGTTCGTCTCGGCAACGCCGAACGTGTATGAAGCGGAACGTTCCGGCAACGTGATGGTTGAACAGGTGATTCGCCCGACCGGCTTGCTCGACCCGGTCGTCGAAGTCGCGCCGGCGTCGAAACAGGTGCCGCACCTGCTTGAGGAAATTCGCGAACGCGCCAAAGTCGGCGAACGTGTCCTGGTGACAACGCTGACCAAACGGCTCGCGGAAGATTTGGCCGAATATTTTTCAAAGCAAAAAGTGCGTTGCAAGTGGCTGCACAGCGAACTCGACGCTTTCGAGCGGGTGGAACTGTTGCGTGACCTTCGCGAAGGGCATTTCGATGTTTTGGTCGGCGTCAACCTGCTCCGCGAAGGGCTTGACCTGCCGGAAGTGTCGCTCGTCGCAATTCTCGACGCCGATAAAGAGGGCTTTTTGCGGAGTGAAACGTCGCTCATTCAAACGATCGGCCGCAGCGCGAGAAACGTCAACGCCAAAGTGATTTTGTACGCCGACAAGGTGACCGATTCGATGAATCGCGCAATCGGTGAAACGAATCGCCGTCGGGCAATTCAGGAAGCCTATAACAAAGAACACGGCATCACGCCGGAAACGATCCGCAAGAATATCCGGCGCGGTATCGAAGCGGAAGCGGCTGCCCATGCACAGGCAAACGCGGCGGTCGGCAAAAAGGGAGACGAAGAGGTCATCACGATGGAATACCTCAACGAACTCGAACGCGAAATGCTCGACGCGGCGGAACATCTCGAATTCGAACGGGCTGCCGTGCTGCGCGACCGGATCGACGAAATGCGAAACAATCTCGGCAAAAAAGTCGGGATCGTCAACTTCGACAAAATCACGCCGAAAGGACGACGCGGCAAGCGGGGCAAATCGCAACCGAACTCAGAAACCGCCCCCCAGCCGGGAAAGACCAAACCGCGAGGCGGTCGCGACAACCGCGGTTTGCCGAAACCGGAACGATAACAATCCGGTCGTAAGAAACAGCAGCCCGGAACGTGAGCGACGGGGTATTGTTCCAGTTGATCATCCACAACGCATCACCCTCGCGCTGACGCTTGGGGCTGCTGTTCCAAAACGTTTCCCGTCAATCAGAGCCGTAATCGTGAGATTGCGGTCATTCGTCAATCGGCGGCCATGGAAGCGGCGTGCATTTTTTCTCGCCACCACAATATTATTTCAAGCGATGTTTCAATACCCATGAAAATCAAGTTCATCCTTCCGGCACTTGAAGAGGCAAAGAGTCCTTTTTGGCGACCGATCAAGTATTCGCTTTTTCCGCCGCTTGGACTTGCGATGCTGGCGGCGTATTGCGACCCGGATGATGAACTCACGCTTGTCGATGAGCATGTTGAGGAACTCGAAACCGATGATTCGCCTGACCTTGTGGTCATCCAGGTTTATATCACCAACGCTTATCGGGCTTACGAAATCGCCGACCAGTATCGTTCTCGCGGCGTCGTTATCGCGATGGGCGGGCTTCATGTGACGGCGATTCCCGAGGAAGCGAAACAACATGCCGATGTCGTGTTTCTCGGTCCCGGTGAGGAATGCTTTGCCCGATTTCTTCGCGAGTTCAAAAACAAGTCGCACGCGACGGCCCACCCAGTGGTCTATCAATCGAACGACCGTTCGCTTGTCAACGGGTTGATGCCGCGTCGTGACCTGTTCAAACGGGAACGCTATCTCGTGCCGAATTCCCTCGTGATTTCACGCGGCTGTGTCAATCGCTGCGATTTCTGCTATTCCAACTCGTTTTATCGCGGCGGCAAACAGTTTTACACGTACCGGATCGATCACATTTTGCAGGAAATCGAGAGCCTGCCCGGGCGGCATCTTTATTTTCTCGACGATCATCTTTTTGCCGACCGCACGTTGACCCGTGAATTGTTTCGCCAAATGCGCGGCATGAACCGGCTGTTCCAGGGAGCCGCGACGGTAAATTCCGTATTGGACGACGATTTGATCGAACTCGCGTATGATGCCGGTTTTCGCAGTGCGTTCATCGGTTTTGAATCGCTCGAAAAAAAGAATCTCACGCAAGTCGGCAAAACGAGCAACCTGGATCATTCCTACCGGGAAGTGATCAAACGCCTTGATTCGCTTGGCATCATGATCAACGGCAGTTACATTTTCGGCATGGACCACGATACCAAAGATGTGTTCAAGGATGTCACGCATTGGGCGATTGACAGCGGCATTGCCACGGCGACGTTCCATCTCATGACGCCTTACCCGGACACGTCGCTCTGGAAAACCCTGGAATCGGAAGGCCGAATCACCTGCCGCGACTGGCGAAAATACGACACGCGGCACAGCGTGTTCCGCCATCCCATGATGTCGAGCGGGGAAATCGAGGAGGGTTACCACTGGGCGTATCGCGAGTTTTACAAATGGCGCAACATCTATTCCTGTTCGCGCCGGCATGAAACGCTGCGAATGCGGTGGAAACACCTGATTTACGCCGGGAGCTGGAAAAAATTCGAGCCGGTCTGGAATTTCATCATCAAAAACCGCATGTTGTGCCACGCCCGAAAAATACTTGAACGCACGTTACAGTGATGAGTTGGTATCAACATAAACAGCAGCCCGGAGCGTGAGCGACGGGGTATTGTTCCAGTGGGAGAAAAGTTTCTTTTTTTCGATGGAATTTTTTCTCAAACAAAATGGCATTTGTCGATGCAAGTCCCTTTTATCTAAGAAATTACGAACGATTCGATGAAAAACGTCTTTAATTTTGTGCGGTTTACTCTCCCGGATTGTCTTGCAATTGTTTTATCAAACGGACAAAATGGAAGTGTTTGTCAACGATTGCCCGTTTCAAAAAAGGTGAGATGCGAGAAATCCAACAGCAGCCCCAAGCGTCAGCGCGGGGTTTTAACCGGTCACTTATGTTCCCGGCTGTTATTTCGAATGGCCTCATTTTTCATGGGATGGTCAACGAGTCTGCTTCAAAAATGAGGCGGATTTTCACCAACGTATTCATTAATAAGGATGACACAGATGATGAAAAAAACATCGCGACGTGATTTTATGAAAACATCGGCGGTTGCCGCATCGGCACTTTGTGCGACCCCGTATTTTTTCCCGCAAAAAGCGTTTTCCGCAGACGCGGCCAATGACCGCTTCGTGATCGGGTGCATCGGCACGGGAAGCATGGGGATGGGGGACGCGCAAGATCATAATAACTTTGGCGACATCGTTGCCGTCTGCGACGTCGATGAGAAGCACGCACTGGAAGCGAAAAACCACCCAAATGTCGGTAAAGGAAAAGCGGACCTCTACAGGGATTATCGCAAGGTGCTTGACCGAAAAGACATCGACGTGGTCAGCGTCGTCACGCCGGATCACTGGCACGTTAAAATCGCGATCGAAGCATTACAGGCGGGAAAACACGTTTTTTGCCAGAAGCCGCTGACTTTGACGCTTGCGGAAAACCAGTTGATCCGTGCGGCGTGTAAAAAATACAACAAAGTGTTCCAGGTCGGAACGCAACAGCGCGCCGACAAGGACCGTTTTCTCCGGGCAATACGGATGGTCCGCAAAGGGTTGCTCGGCGACATCAAAAACGTCGTCGTCGGAATCAACGGTGCTCCGGTTTCCGATGCGCTCCCCATCGTTGAGCCGCCGCCGACACTTGATTGGAATTTCTGGCTCGGACAGGCTCCCAAAGTTCCATTCCGCGAACGACGCTGTCATTATGAATTTCGCTGGTGGTACGAATATTCCGGAGGAAAATTCACCGATTGGGGGGCTCATCACATTGACGTGGCCCAATGGGCACTCGGTCTGGAGACGGAAGGTTCCGGCCCGGTCGAATTTGATGGTGCCGACGCCAAACATCCGGTGCCGTTCAAAGACGGTTATCCGACCCTTGACGACCGTTACAACACCGCCCACGAATTCAACATCCATTGCAAATTGGCCAACGGCATCACGATGAGCGTTGACAGCTTTTCCGACAACGGAATCCTGTTTGAAGGGAAAAAAGGCCGTATTTTCGTCAACCGCGAAAAGATCACCGGAAAACCGATCGAGGAAAACTGGGACAAAGACCTGACCGATGCGGATTACGTCGATCTCTTCAAAGGGAAGCCGCTTGAAGGACACAAACAAAACTTTTATCGATGTATCCGTGAAGGCGGACTCCCGGTTTCCGACGTGTTCTCTCATGTCCAGACGATGAACTCGTGCCACCTTTGCGCGATTGCCGCACGACTCGGCCGCACAATCAAATGGGACCCGAAAGCCGAAAAAATCGTCGGCGACGATCTCGCGCAAAGCTTTTTTGCCAGAACGCAAAGAAAAGGCTTCGAACTCCCCAATGTGTGAGATATACAGTCTGTGGACAAGGACTTGCGAAGAAATAACGTGGTCGCTTCAAATCACAGCACGAAATTCAGAGCACGAAGCGTAAGCGAGTGCCAAAAACAACCTGCAAGCATATTTGGGGCACTCGCTTACGCTTCGTGCTCTGATGGAAACGACCACGTTATTTCTGTATCACTCCCAAGGTTTGCATGATGCAAATGATATTATCATACCGATACATACTCTTCTTGTCGTGTGCGTTGTTTCTTGGAGGGTTTTCCTTCGTCAACGCACAAACAACCCCGACGCCATCACTCACGACGTCCACGCCGCAGAAGACGTTTCCAGGGCTGGCCGGCGAAACCGTCACGATTCCGATGGAAAAAATCGTTTCTCCCGTCGTTGCGCGCCGACCGGAAAACGAGATTGTCTATCGCACTGATTTCGGCGCCTCATCGGATTTGAATGAAGACCGCTGGCCGGACAATTGGGAACGGTTTTCCGGTCCGGGATTCCCTCAATACCAGGACATGCAGCTTATATCCCGCCGAACGCTGTTCGGAACGGGGGTTTTTCGAATAACAATCCAGCGCGGCGGTGCCACGGTTTTCTCGCCGCGCATAAAAATCATCAATGGTTTGACCTATTCGGGCAAGGCTTATGTTTTGTCAAGCGGTCTGGAACACAACCGTGTCTTCATGTCGATTTCCCTGCTTGACGCAAGCGGCACGATCCTGAAAACAGCCGTCTCTGAAGTGGTGGTCAACACGGAAGGCTGGTTTCCGTTGACAACGCCTCCGCTCACGGCGGACTTGCCGAACGCCCGGTCCGTTGCGATCGGTCTGCATGTCACCCCGACGAAACGTCAGGACCTTCAGGCGATGGTGGAGTTCGGACAGGTTCTTGTTCTTGAGCAACCGACCATCACGTTCGAAATGACGAATCCCTGGCAAATTTATACCGATCCGAATGAAATATCGATTCACGGAAATATTTTCGCCGTCGATCCGAATTGGGATGCCGCGAAACTTGAATTGAAGGATGTGTACGGAAACGTCCTGGCAAGCAAACCGTTGATGGATTCCGGGAGCATGGAAAACGGACCTTATCCGGCAAAACAATTTTCTTCGCAACAGGAAAAACCGGAGCAGGAAATATCCGGGGAAACGTCCCCCGTGAAATCAATTGCCGGGCAATATCATTTTCAATGGTCCCCCGCCATTCCATCGGTCGGATTTTATACGGTCGTTGTGTCGTTGCCGTCGAAAGAGATGGATACTTATCTTCTTCAGGAAATGCTGATATCGACCGGAACGTTTCCGTTCGTATTGCTCAAACCCGGGCAGATGCCCGATCGCGGCATGTACGGTTGGGCGTTCAGTGAAAAAATGGACATCGACGAATTGAACCGGCTCAAACCGCTGTTGATGACGGGGGGGATTTCGCGGTTGAAATTTCCGCTTTGGCTGAGCGATCAAACTCCGGAGGACGTTTGGAAACAATATCTCGATTTTGGCGAATGGCTTGTCGACAACAGAATTCGCGGCGTCGGAGTCCTTGCATTTCCCCCGGACAATCTGCTTGTCGAATGGCAAAAACAATTGTCCCTGCCTCAAAAAAGCTCCGCAACGACACCTGCGACGGCGTCCGTTCCGCAACCGGCAAGACCTCTTGACGTTTCCACGGCGGTCAACATTTTCAGTTTGCCGATTGAAATGTGGTTTCCATCCATTGAAGCGACATTGTACCGGCTTGGAATGCTGATTCCCGACTGGCAAATGAGCGTGTACAACGACAGGTCGCTTGAAAACCACCCGGACCTTCCGCAGATGCTTCTTGCGATCAAAAGCAGACTGGAACAGAACGGCCTTGATGCGTCGATCGGTTTTGCCTGGGATTGGCTCCAGCCTTTTCCCGTGTTCCCGCACTCCGAAAAAAAAATCTGGGGGTTTTTGGCACTCTCCAATGATTTGCCGTTGACCGCATCCGACCTTGAGTATTATCTTGATGCGACGAAAACGTCACGGCTCCGGCGCGATCTGGTTCTGGTACCGCTTGGTCCGCAATACCAGTTGGATGTGCGAATCGCCGAAATGATTGAAAAGATGATCGTCGCGAATGTTCACGGGGCGGACGGCGTATTCATTCCCGGACCTTTTAACCCGAATTACAGTTTCCTTGACAGACGCGGAATGCCGGGCGAATTGTTTTTACCCTGGCGAACCACGGCTTTGATCACTTCCGGCAAGGAAGGGAGCAACGGCATTTCGACGCCCGCCGAAAGCACCAATTACGTTTTTCGCGATGCCGCCGACACGATCATGGTGATCTGGAACGACAAGCCGGCTCAGGAAACGATGTTTTTCGGGAAAAACGCCGTTGTCACCGATGTTTGGGGGAACGAATTTCCCCCGAAAATCGGCGACTTTCAACAAACGGTGGATGTGGGGCCGCTTCCGGTTTTCATCGCGCATCTCAACGATGATGTCATGGGAATACGCCAGCATTGCACCATCGAACAAAATCGGATTCCAAGCGTCTACGGCACGAAAATTCCGAATAAATTCTCGTTAACCAACACGTCGTCCCTGTCACTCGGAGGTCGTTTGACGATTGTTCCGCCACGCGGCATCAATATTGAACCGCAAGAGTTTCCCCTTAATCTTTTTCCGGGCGAAACGATCGAAAAAGACTTTTCCATGGTGCTGACACCGGAGGTCGTGAGCGGTGCTCAATTGCTCAGATTCGACATCGCCTCTGATTTGAACGACGCCCCGAATTTCAGCGTTTACCACCACATCAGCGTCGGGGCGGGCGACATTTCGATCGACCTGACGACGCGATTGAATCGCATGGGCGAACTGGAGGTTCATCAGGCGTTCATCAACGATTCCCCGAACGTCGTCAATTTTACATGCACGCTTTATATTCCGGACCGGCCTTTGCAAAAAATGTCGGTGCGCAATCTCGGCAGCGGCAGACACGATTACACATACACGATCGAAAACGGTGCGGCACTGCTCGGAAAAACATTACGAGTCGTCGCAAGGGAGGTCGGCGGCCGGCGCGTCCTGCGATACCAGTTCAAGGCGGAAAAATAGTGAAAAGTGAAATACTGCCCGTCTCATGGAAAATGAGGTTTTATTGTGCCGCCACTAAAATTTGAGCTTGCCCGATGAATCGCCTGCATCGCCGACAATAAACCGGTCACTGACGTTCCCGGCTGCTGTTCTTGCGGAATATTTTTTGGCGAAATCCTTATGCTTCCTGTTTTTCAAGGCGGCGTGTCATTCGATAGACGATCACGAGCGGCACGATGCCGAATATGCCGAATGAACAATCAATCAATTGCCATGCAAACGGAATGCCGCGAATCGGACCGCAAATGAGTGCAAGCGGCACAATCAACAAACACGCGATCATGCCGAATTGGATGACCCAGATATTGCGCACCGGATCGCGCAACGGCCCCAAAAACGAAATGGTGATCACAATGTGGGCAAACGCCAGCCAGTCGGTGCCGTAAGCGAGGAATGGATAGTGTTCGGCACTGTATTCAAGCCCCTGCCGGACATATTCCAGCCAGCGGGTCAGACCGGGAACATGACCCCCGAAAAACGTTCCCTCGCCAAACCAGCGGCAAAGGAGTCCAAGTTCCAGGCGGAGCGGAAACGCCGTCAAGCCGCTTGCCAGCAGTGCCGCCATGAAAAAAAGAAGCCAGCACCGAATACGGAATAAAAGCCGCCGGCCTTCGGGGGATGGTTTGTGCGTCGTCATAAAAATTGTCCCGGATATTATTGTGCCGCCACTAAAATTTGAGATTGTCCGGTGAATCGCCGGTCTCGCCGAAATCGATCAAATATCCCATTTTGCGAGTTTTTTGCATTTCGGTGCAATCGGCAGTTGAGGAAGCGTTGTGCATTTTTTCTCGCCAACACAATATTTGCTATTTGCTCTCAAGCTCTGAAAAAATTTATTGTACGCCATTGACCGCAAATGAAAAGTGGTTCTTCTTATATACTACAGCGGTATGGGCGGCCGCCTCAGTCCTCAGTCCTCAGTCCTCAGTCCTCAGTCCTCAGTCCTCAGTCGTCATGCTGCTTGACTTGATCATTGAAGCGGGTTAAAATTCCGGTGTCCGGAGAAACGGAGTCTTTTGCAGACCGATAATGTATTATGCTTCAAAACCATTATTGTGCCGCCACTAAAATTTGAGATTGTCCGATGAATCGCCTGCATCGCCGACAACAAAAAATCCCGTTATTTTGCGAGTATTACTGTGCCGCTAATAAAAATTGAGCTTATCCGTTGAATCGCCTGCATCGCCGACAACGAAAAATCCTGCTATTTTATGCGTTTTAACAATGTCGGCGCAGCAGGCAGCCGTGGAAGCGGATCAAATTTTATTATCGCATCTATAACAATTGTTGGCGCAGCAGGCAGCCCTGGAAGCAGTTCAAATTTTATGATCGCATCTATAAAATCCGAAAATCAAGCAAAAACATGGGTTCAATCGCTGTTGATCGGCGACCGGCTTGAGTATTGGGGGACGAACGCCCCGAATTGGGGACCGGCACAACGATGCCGCGGGCGCACCAATGAATTTGCACGTCGCATGTCGGACAAACGCCGGCGGCTTGGAACGCCGGTCATCGTGGCAATGCTCGGCGGAACCGGCACGGGAAAAAGTGCGCTCGTCAACGCATTGCTTGGCCGAACGACGGTACAATCAGGGGACATCCGGCCGACAACCCACAAGCCGGCGTTGATTTGCCGCCCCGGTCTCGCTCCGGAAGAATGGGGCGTTGACATGGCGACAACGCAAGTCGTGTTTTGCGATTCGCCGGTGCTCGACCGGCTGGTGTTGCTTGATTGTCCCGACCCGGACACGACGGAAGATGCAACATCGCCGCAATCGAACCTCGCCCGGCTGCGAAAAGCGGTACCGTATTGCGATCTGCTTTTGGTGACCGGCACCCAGCAGAAATATCGTGACCATGACGTGCTCGACGAATTGGCGTTGGCCGCACCGGGGGCACGGCTCGTGTTCGTGCAGACGCACGCCGGCAAAGATGTTGATATTCGGGACGACTGGGCCGCCGTGTTGCAACCGCATTATGAAACGGGCAAAATTTATTTTGTCGATTCACTTGAAGCGTTGTGCCGGCAGCAAAGTGGTGAACCGTTGACCGGTGACTTTGCGGAACTGTACCGATTGCTTGCCGACGAACTTTCGGAGGAAACCGCGATCAAAATCCGGGAGGCGAATTATGTCGACCGCGCCGAAATGGTGATTGAACAGTGCCGCGGGGAACTTGACCAACATTGGCCGGGCATTGAAAAACTGAAAACGGAAGTGCAGTCGGAACGCCAAAAACTCGGCGAAAAACTTTCCGAAAAAATGCAGCAGGAACTGCGGCAGGACCGCCGTCTTTGGGAATCGCAACTGATCAGCGAGGTTTCGTCCCGATGGTGGTTCAGTCCGTTTTCGATCGTGCTAAGGCTCTATCTTTTGATGTGCGATGTGTCCGGATTCCTGGCGACGTTCCGCCGCCGGTCGATCATGGGGCTTGCCATGGGGAAAGTCGCTGAAGTGATTTTGCAAAAAAACCCGGAAAGTGTCCCGCCGGATACGACTTCACCGGCTGCGGTTCAATACGCCGGGACACACAATCCGCTCGAACAGATCAACGGTCTTGTCTGTTGGGACATGATCGAATTGCAAAAATCCGCGCTCAGTTTGCCCGGCTATCTGAATCAGGCGGGATTGCCCGAAGAGCTTTGCGACAAGGAAACGATCATCCGGGAAGCGAACAACGCCGGACGTTATTTTATCGCCGGTCTTTCGGGCAAAGTGCATGACATTTGCGGAAAACAGGCCAAACGTCGCGTCACGCAGTGGCTGCGAATCGTTTTTGAAGCGATTTTGACCGTTTTTATCGCCGCCGTGCTGTTTCAACCGGCGAAAAGTTTTTTTTACGACACCTGGTTTGCTTCGGGGACCCGCAATTTCGGATTCGAATATTACCTGATCGCGTTGATCTGGGGCGGTTTGATCAGTGTCGTGCTTTTGGCCGTTTTCCTGCAATTGGTGCGACGCGGTCTCGACATGCAAATCCGGAACACGGTCGACGAACTGATTCGCGAATGCGTGATTGATTCGCTCTTCCGCGACGTTTGCCAGGAAATCAAATCCCTCGAAAAATTCTGCGACGAATTGGACCGCATCGCCGACCAGGCCAAAACGCTGGACGCGATCGCCGAACAACTCGACAAACGACTCGGAAAGCGCAGAGCGCAAAGTGCAGAATGCGGAGCACGGAACAGCAGCCGGGAACGTCAGTGACCGGTTTCAATGTCGCTACGGGACAAAAACTCATTGACTTCCTCACTCTGTGCTCTGATCTCTGCGTTTTCTCATTTTTTCATACAAAAAGGTCTTTTTTAACGCGGAAAGCGCGGAAGTACGGAAGGGGCGGAAATTTCAGGGCAACGTCTCACAACAAATTCGGCGTTTTCCGTCTTTCCGCGAGTTCCGCGTTGAAAAATAAAACGAAGACGCGAATAACCACGAAGTTTTTTTCGCGCGGTTTTCTAAAAACTGTTACTTGACAGCTTTATTACGGTTGGTTAGACTCATAATTGTTTGACCATGTCTTCAGTTGGGACGCACTGTGAACATGCTCCCTTTTTTTATGCGCACTTGGAGTCTCCATGATTATTTTCAAATGTTGATGTGGAAAATCATGTGGTTTGTGGTAGAATAACATTGTGCCACCAGCGTAACAACGCTTGGTAAAAAAATTCAAGAGAGGCACGTCAAGTGCTCATGGGAGAGGCGAAAGTGAATGCTGCATTTACTGTTATCATCCAACGTGAAGAGAATTGGTATGTGGCAAGTTGTGTGGAAAACAATGTGGCGTCTCAGGGAACGACCGTTGACGAAGCTGTCAACAATTTAAAAGAGGCGTTGACACTCTACTATGAAGATGATCGCGATTTGCCGGAACGCTCGCCGGTCTTTGTCACCACCGTGGAGGTCGCTTTGTAATGGGGGAAAAATATCCGTTACTCACTCCCAAAGAAATTTTGTCCGCACTTGCCAAAAGAGGTTTTGAATTCAAAACGCAACGCGGGAGTCATGCCAAGTATTCGGATGGTCAGCGTGTGGTCATCATTCCCATGCATCGTGAAGTGGCAAGGGGAACGTTAAAAAGTATCCTGGCTCAGGCGGGAATCGAGTTGAGCGACTTCCTTGACTTGTTATAAGGACTCGCGTAGAAATAACATGGTCGTTTCCATCAGAGCACACAGCGCAAGCAAGTGCCCGGCATTGTGTTTGCACGTTGATTGGGGCACTCGCTTACGCTTCGTGTTCTGATTGATCCCATTTGTCATGGAGCGGTCAAAACCGGTCATTGCGACTCCAACTTGGGCATGTCGAAACGCTCCAACCGGTTTTCGGCGACGGGTCTTTTTTGCCGAAACC
>JGI20166J26741_11820028_pt1 | contig 20732 bp, 15 predicted proteins | sample TergutCu122P5_FD_26741 | JGI IMG/M metagenome (IMG submission 26741)
AACAATTAAAAACCTGGGATAAAGCAGCTAAGACGGACACCATCGTCCTCTGGCTGGAAAATTAAACTAAAAATCAGGCTAACAAGTTATTCCAAAAACCAAGCCGCCTCTTAAAAAGGCGGCTTTATTTCATCGTTTCCCATATTTTCTTATATTTATTCGTCTTTTTGCTGTTACTATATTACAATAAAATCCGGACAGAAAATCTGAACAGAATTTGCCGGCGAATTTACTATCCACGGGGGGACTGTTATGCTGAAATTATCCGGTACGGTGGCGCAAAAATTAATTAACAAAAAGACAGTGATTGGCCTATTGGCGGTGGTGGTTGTGGCCGGGGCAGGCGGCTTCTATCTATTGGGCGGCGCTAAAAAGGCGGAAAGCAGTTACATAACGGGAGACGTGCAAAAGGGTACCATTGCCAATACTATTTCCGCTAATGGCGCCATTGAGCCTGTGGATACCATATCGCTCAGTTTTGAAAACGCGGAAATAATTAATAAGCTGTATGTTAAAGTCGGGGATCACGTAACTGCCGGGGAATTGTTGGCTGAAGAGGACACCTCTAATTTGCAGACTGCGGTCACCCAGGCTACGGCCAGTGTGCAGTCGGCTACGGCTAATCTGGAACTGGACAAGAACAGCACCACGCCGGAGCAAATAGCCCAGTCCGAGGCCAGTGTCCAGTCGGCTGAAGCCAGCTATGAACTGGCCAAAGCAAATTTTGATCGTTCCCAACAGCTCCTTGACGCGGGAGGCATGACCCAGGCTGATTTTGATCAAAGCAAATCCCAATATACAAGCGCCGAGGCCAGTTTAAAGCAAGCCCGAGCATCTTTGGCGCTTCTTAAAGCCGGTAAACGGCCGGAAGAAATTGCCGCGGCGGAAGCGCAGGTGGCAAGCAGCCGCGCCCAGCTGGCGATGGCGCAAAAAAATCTGGCGGGCACCAAAATGTACAGTCCGATGAATGGTATTATCAGCGTTGTCAACGGCGCCGAGGGGCAGCGGGCCACGGCTAACAATAACAATACCAGCGGGGGCGGTTTCATTAATATAATCTCGGAATCTTTGCAAGTCAAAGCGCAAATTAACGAATCCGATATGGGCAAACTCAAGGTCGGTCAACCGGCGGAATTTACCGTTAACGCTTTTCCCAATCAAACTTTTACCGGCAAAGTGGACAGTATTTCTCCCCAGGCCTATACTCAATCAAATGTTCAGCTTTACGACGCGATTATTCGATTGGATAACCAGCCGGAAGGGCTATTAGCCGGCATGCCCGCCAATGTAAATATCATCGTTCAAAGACATCAAGACGTGCTTACCGTACCTAAGGGCGCGGTTACTTACGGCGTGACATATCTGAGCAGTATGCGCCAGAACGGCAGGCAAAACGGCGGCTCCGCCCCAAATAGGAATAACGGCGCCAATAACGCCCCTAATAGCGGAGCCAACGGCGGGGCTAATGGAGCCAACAGAACCGGCGGGGCGAGCGGACCAGGCAGCGCCAACGAACCGAATGGCTCGAATAACGCCTCCGGCGGCAGGCCAAACGGCGCCGGAGGCGCGAATGGATCAAACGGTGCAAATAACGGAGCCGGCCAGGCCAACGGACCAAACGGCGCAAATAACGGCGCCGGCCAGGCCAAAGGGGCTAACGAGGCTGGCGGCGGCACAACCGGCGCCCCTACCGGCGGCCCAACCGGCGCACCACCTGACGCCTCAACCGGCGGGCCAAACAGTGCCCCAACAGGCGCCCCAAACAACGCCCCAACCGGCGGCAATAGCGGCAGTCACTTATTTGGCAGTGGGGTCGGGGCCGGGAATGGAACCACCGCAGCCGGTGCAGCCGGACAGGAGCAGCAAGGCGTTGTAGTGGTACTGGATCAATCCAACCAGCCGGCTGTCCGCCATGTGGTGCTGGGCTTGTCGGATTCGACCAATTTTGAAGTGATTAGCGGTCTTAATGAGGGAGAGAAAGTAATTGTCGGAACCAAAGCTCAAAATAGCGGCCTGACCGGCGGCCAAGCCCAGGGAGGCAACCGCGGCGGTGCTATGGGCGGCGGCATGGGCGGTATGGGCGGCGCCACCCGGATCCGGATCGGCGGATAAGCGGCGGATCAACAAAGTACTGATTGCTGCTCAGACGGTGCTAATTGTTCGTTACTGGTCACACCACCTCAGTTAAGGCCAAGTACAACAACTGCCGCGAGCGATTTAGCGGATGCTTATGAGCGAACGGCAGTTGTCGTACTTGGCCGGGCTGGCACTGACCAGTAACGCGTGACCAGTAACAATTGTTTCACTGACCAGTGGTAAAAAAATCGGATGGTGATGAGATTGTCCGCTACACCGGCTATTGCCATGGAAGCGATCAAGCGGGTCTATCAAATGGGCGCCACTAAGATCTACGCCTTAAACGGGATCAACCTGACCGTGCAAAATGGGGAAATGGTGGCCATCATGGGTTCTTCCGGTTCAGGGAAAAGCACCCTGTTGAATATTATCGGCTGTTTAGATAAACCAACCGACGGAACCTACTGTTTGGACGGCAGTGATGTTTCTAAATTAAACCGCAACCAGCTGGCGGCTATTCGCAACAAAAGATTGGGCTTTGTCTTTCAGGGTTTTAACTTGTTGGGCAATATATCAGTGCTGGCCAATGTGCAGCTGCCCCTGGTTTACGCCGGCACAGCCAAGCAGGAAATGGCTGAGCGGGCCAGAGAGGCTTTGGACTGGGTGGGTTTACTACAGTATGAAAACCACTATCCCGGTCAAATGTCGGGCGGTCAGCAGCAAAGAGTGGCTATTGCCAGGGCCTTAGTGAACAATCCATCTCTGATCCTGGCGGACGAACCTACCGGCGCTCTGGATTCAACCACCAGTGTGGAGATTATCTCGGTCATCCAAAAGCTGAACCTGGAAAAAGGGATTACGGTGATCATGGTGACCCACGAAGAAGAGATCGCTCTTTATTGCCGCCGGTTGGTTAATGTGCGCGACGGAAAAATTATTGCTGACGAGCCGATATTAAAAGCAAGCAATGCCGCCGAAAATTTGGCCGCTTTGTTCAAAGAAGGAGGTCCGGAGAATTGAACTTGATGAACAGCCTTGCCGTGGCGCTGAACGGTTTGCGGATGAATAAGCTCAGGTCCGCGCTAACCATGCTCGGTATTATTATTGGCGTAGCCGCCGTTATTGTGATGATTGCCATCGGCCAGGGCGCCAGTAAGCAAATTTCCGACCAAATTGGCAGTATGGGTTCCAATCTGTTAATGGTTTCCCCCGCCTTTGGCCAGGGTCCGGTGCGGGGCGCCGGCGGTAATGTGAATACTTTGAACTCAGAGGACGCTAAAGCCATTGCTAATCTGAACATGGTTGAATATGTGTCGCCGGAATTGGGCGGCGGCGCCACCGTGGAATATACCAATCAGACTTGGACCACCCAATTTACCGGTACTTGGCCCCAGGAGCAGGATATTAAAAGCTGGCGGATGGGCGTGGGTTCTTTTTTTACTAATGAGGATGTGCAGGGAGCAACAATGGTGGCTGTGATCGGCCAAACGGTGGCGGATAACCTCTTTTCTGCCGGCGTAAATCCGGTGGGGGCGACAATTAGGATTAATAAACTGCCTTTTACGGTGGTGGGGGTGCTGGGCGCCAAAGGAGCGTCTTCCATGGGCCAGGATCAGGATGACGTTATTTATATCCCCCTTAGCACAGCTCAAAGAAGATTACTTGGGGAGAACAATGTGCGCATGATTAATGTGCAAACCCAGTCGCCGGACAGCATGGCTTACGTGCAGAGCAATATCGAAGCCCTTTTGCGGGAGAGACACCGTTTGGCGGCCAATGCGGATGATGATTTTCAAATCCGCAATCTGACCTCCGTTTTGGAAACCGTGCAAAGCACCACCGGCACCATGACCTTGCTTTTAGCCAGTATCGCGGCTATTTCTCTGCTGGTGGGCGGCATCGGCACCATGAACATTATGCTGGTTTCGGTTATTGAACGCACCAGGGAAATTGGTTTACGCATGGCGGTGGGCGCTACCGGCGGCAACATCCGCACCCAATTTCTGATTGAAGCTTTGGTGCTTTGTTTGTTCGGCGGCTTGGCCGGTATTATCATTGGCATCGGCGGCGCATACGTTATTACTCACTTTTATAAGTGGCCGGTAGCGGTTTCCTTATCCGCGGTATTGCTGGCCGTTGGTTTTTCGGCTGCCATCGGTATTTTCTTTGGCTATTATCCGGCTAATAAGGCGGCTAAATTGGACCCCATCGAAGCTTTGCGCTTTGAGTAGGTTACTGGTTAGACCCTGTGTTTGTTAGTACCCGTAGCCCAGGCCCGTAAAGTTATTAACCGGAAGCGATTTCTCGGAAGAGCATGAGCGCACGGTTAACTCGATGTTCGAAGTTCGAGGTTCGAGGTTCGAGACTATGCAACGTTTGTTAGTACCCGTAGCCCAGGCCCGTAAAGTTATTAACCGGAAGCGATTTCTCGGAAGAGCATGAGCGCACGGTTAATAACTTTACGGGCCGGATGGTGCAAAAGCAGTAACATGTGAATGGTAACTTGAGTAACAAATGAGTAATAAAACAAAAAACAGAACCGCGCAGCCGAAGCTGCGCGGTTCTGTTTTTTGTTTTATTACTCCAGATTATATTTATAATTATTTAGTAAGTTGTTATTGTTGTCGTAAAAATACAGTCTCACGTAACTGAGCGTAACATTTTTAGCGCTATATTGCCGGTTAATGTCGTCCCCGATACTGCCCACCGCCGTTTGGATAGTGGCGTAGCTCAGCTTGGACCACTGGGTCGCCGCATTGCTGTTCGAGGAGTCCAAATAAATAAAAGCTGAATTATCGCTGCTGTAGTATTTTACCTGGTACACAGAAAAACGCATGTTGCCGACACTATAGTCGGTGCTTAACAGGTCGTTTTCCACCGAGGAAGCGCTGCTGCTGCCGCCCCGGTAATTCTTATCCTGGAAAATAACACTCAAACTACTGTCGCCGCCATTATTGGAAAATACCGCCAGGGTTGCCTTGTCGGCCAAATTCACAATCGAACCGTCAATCCCCGTGCTGCTGCTATACTGGTCTTGAATCGCGCCGACAATAGTATTCAGCCAGCTTTGAATATCACTGTTTTGTAAGCTGCTCCACTGATAGCCGTACCGGCTCAAATCCACTTGCACCTGCACGGACACATTATTCGCGTCGCCGCTTAATTTAATGCTGTCAATGGTGATGTTCTTCCAATCACTGTATTTGTTATACAGTGTGGACTCAAGACTGCTTAAACTGTTGCCGCTGCTGATGTTTTTGCTGCTGGTATCCAATTGGTTTTGCAAGCTGGCGACTTTTTGCTGCAAGTCGGCAATTTGCTGATCTTTTTGGGTCAGCTGGGCTTTTAAGATGGCGGTGTCCGTGGCGGTGGCGGTGCTTTTGGTGGTAATCAGCACTTTTTTGGCGTTCGGATCCCAGTTTACATCGCAGTTAAGCGCCTCTCCGGCTACCCGCAGCGGCACGTAAGTCACTCCTTTGATCAAAAAAGGCTCCTGATCGGCGGCCACAGTAACCGCTTTCCCGTTGGTATAAATAGTCACATTGTTGTAATTGACATTAATTTGTTTACTGCCTACCGTCGCCCCCGCCGCACCGCACAAAGCCAACAGTAAAATTGCCGACAGCATTAAAACGAACAGTTTCTTTTTAAAAATCTTTTTAAAAATGGTAGCCTCCCCCTTTACTAATTTAAGTTTGTTAATTATGACATAACTTATTGCCGGTTTGTTCCCTTGGGCAGGAATTAATTTAGTTTTGGTTGTCTTTGCTCAGCAAAGACAACAGGCGACTGACCGCCGCCGCTGTTTCGGCTCTGGTGATATTATCTTGCGGCGCGAACAGATTGCCCGGTTTGCCGGACAGCAAGCCCAGCTGCCGAGCTGTGCGCACATCCGCCAGGGCCCAGGTCGAAATAATACTCTGATCCTTATAGTCGGCTGCGGCTGCCGTTCCGGCCGGTCCGGCGCCGCCGCCCCTGATACTCCGGTAAAGCCGCACCAGCAGCGTCGCCGCTTCCTCTCTGGTAATGGGCTGGCCGGGGCGGAAAGTGTGATCGGAATAGCCAACGGCTAAGCCCCGGTTGTAAGCCAAGGCCACAGCGTCCTTGGCCCAGGACGGGATTTGCGCGGCGTCCGCATAGGGCAGCCCGGGAGCGGTACTGTCGATCCCGACCCCAATTAGCCTGGTGGTCAAAACAGTAAATTCCGCTCTGTTGACCGCCCGGTTGGGTTTAAAAGTGCCGTCCGGGTAGCCGGCTAAGATGCCCCGGGACATCAGCTCGCGAATAGCCCCTTCGGCCCAGTGGCCGGCAATATCCCCCAAGCTGCTGCTCGACGGCAGCGCACTGTTTAACTGTAAACCGGTTACTCCGCCGGTGGCCTCGTCCACCGCCACCAGCTCGGCTTGCTGGTCCGCTCCCATTTCAATCGGGTAATAAAAATCTCCGTTTGATCCGATATTAATCTCCCGCACGGCAAGATTAGGATATAATACAACGTACAGGTGCGAAGCGTTGGTCTGGCCGGAGACCAGCAAAAATGTTTTGGAGGGGATGGCGGACAGCACCGTCAGTTGGGGCGGTTTAACCCCCGGGCCGGTCTGGGCTTCCAGGGCCATGGCAATTTGCTGACCACCGGGACCGTACAAAGGCGTTACCGTTACCTGTTCCCCCGGCTTGAAGCTTTGGATCGGTACGGGATAACTGTTTTTCGTGATCACCGTGACATCGCTTACCCGATACAAGTTCCCGTTAGCTAACTTGACGCCCTGGCCTGGTATATATTGTTCAAATAACGATGCGGTTTTTTCCGCCGCTTCGCCCACATCCACCCGCCAGACTGCTCCCGAAACGGGATCGGTAATCACCCGCACCCACTGCCCGGGCTTTAAAATAGAAGTTCCCGCCGCCATGCCCCAGCGAAATACCTGACTGGCCTGGTTAAGCTGCGGATTGATATAACCGCGGGCATTATCCATTAAATAGAGAGTATCTTTTTCAGCGTAAATAACCCGGCCATAGCTCACATTGGAATAAACCGTCAGGCTAAGCACCTCGTTGGTATCCGGGACCAGATCCAGGATCGCCAGTTCCCCCTGGCGTAAATCGCTTAACGTAACGGCTTGTCCATCCTGAGTAATATTAATGCCCGGCAGTATTTTATAGCTGTTGCCGGAGCCCATGGTCACGGCTGGGGCATCGGGAGCAACGGCCTTGATCCGGCCCACGGCGATATGGCGGTTTACCACCAGGTTATAGATTCTGCCGTCGGAGCCGAGGGTGATTTGCACCGGCATGCCCGGCAGCAGATTGGCCAGGTCCGTGGTCATGGAAGCCCCGAAGGGCAAGTCGGCCGGGTCGCCGTCTACAATCACATCCGAGAAGGCAATCACCGCTTCGGCAGCCAAAGCATAAACATTCTGGTTATCCAACAGTCTGATCCGGCGGTTGTCCTGATCAACCCCGGCAAGCACACCGCTAAGCTCCGAACCGCTAATATCGGCGTGCCAAATGGTTTGGCTGCGGGGATTAATCCCGGCCGTAACACTGGCGCCGGCCGGGACAGCGCTTCCCAGGGCATCTCCGGCCTCCGGCGCAACGGCGTAACCGCCGTCCCGATAATCCTGGTTAATCTGCACCACAACAGTTTGTCCGTCCGCAACCATTGTTTTAACGCCGTCGGCCCGCCAAATCCGTCCCACCAGGTAAGCCCGCTGGGGTTGATCGGCCGGGCCAATCAGGTACAGATCGGTTCCGGCGGCCACCTTTTCGTTAGCGGTCAGCCGGCGATCATTAACCACCGCGATAGTATCCTTGGGCAACAGCAATTGTTTGCCGTCGGCTAAAGTGACCTGGTTTTGATTGCCCTCCAGCACCGTTTCCCTGACCGGGGGCTGACCGTAAACCAAGGCGTAATCCTGTTTTAACTTGCCGGATCCGGTGGCGTCCTGGCGGACGGAAACGGCTCGCACCACAATTTTGTACACTCCCGGCGCCGGATGAGGGATCTCCACCTGCTCCACATTGTTGACGGTATCCTTTGTTCCTTGCCGTTCAAAGTCGTTGCCGTAATATTCCTTGCCGTCCGGGCCGATGACCGCCAAATCCAAATTGTTCACCAGGGCGGCTGTGGTCCCCGGAGCGGCTGCCGGGTCGGTCCAGACTAAAGTGGCTTTTAAGGGCGCGTCGGCGTAAGTGATTTTTTGCTCGTAAGTGACGCTGCCGCCTTCGGCCAAACCCTGACGGTTATCTTGCGCCTGAAACAGCCCGTTGGCCAAAGCCACCACGGTACCGCTTAAATCCAATAAACCGAAGCCGGCCGTTTGCGGCGGCTGTTCCAAGCGCTGAGCGCCGTTAATCAAAGTAGCTTTCAGCAAAGCCGCCGACGGACCGATCTGATAGCCATATTGCTCGTAATACTGGCGCAGCAGCGCCGCGGCTCCTCCTGTTACCGCCGTGGCCATACTGGTGCCCTGCATCATCGTGTAATCGGGCCGGCCCTGCAAGTTTCCTTCAACAAGCCGGGAAGCCGCCGAAATTACCGAGGTCCCTGGAGCGACCAGCTCCGGTTTGAGGCGCCCGTCCGAGGCCGGACCGCGGCTGGAAAAGGAAGCAATGTTCATCGTGCCGGTGCTGGTATTTTCCAAGGCGGGCCGGGGGTTGCCCGAGGCGCCGACGACCAAAGCGTTTTTACTGTTCGCTTCCGCAGTGACGGTGCCTTCCCGGGGGCCCGAATTGCCCGCGCCGAAAAGCGGCAAAAAGTCCGGGTGGCGGCGCACAAAATCGTCAACTTGAGCCGCCGCGCTGGTATAGACATTTTTGTTATTGCCCCAGCCGTCCACATGCACACGGACCCCGGCGTCGTAGGCCGGCTGAAAAAGATCATGCAAATCCATGGGCGGGGTCAGGTTGCCCTGGTTGTCCATAATGGCCTGAAAATAAAGGCTGGCTTCGGGCGCCACCCCGGCGTACCTGCCGTCGGAAGCCTGACCGCTCCCCACCAGAGTAGCGGCCAGGTGGGTGCCGTGACCGTTGGTGTCGGCCGGCACAGCCGCCCCGGCCCAGGATTTCAGCATCACTACCCGGGGTTGCTCGCCGGGAGCGGTGGCCAGATCGGGGGGCAGGTTAGTGATGGAGCCGATATCCAAGCCACTGTCGGCCAAGCCGATGACTTGGCGCTTGCCGTTCAGTCCGGGAGCGGTAACAAAATTAGGGACAGCCAGCGGTCTGGCCCCCACAATATCTTTGGCCCGGTCGTTCAGTAACTCGGGATTCTCATATTTTTCTATGTACAGCACCAGCGGCGACCCAGCCAACTTCAGCATCTGCGCTTCGGGCAAGGCTACCCGCAGATAACGCCCGTCCGCGGCGCCTGCCTCCAGCACCTGGCCGCCCAGGCTTTTCACCAGGGCGATAACCCCGGTCTTATCGCCTGGCTGGCCGACGGTTATTGTCAGCGTCAGCCGTTTGGGCGCCTGTTCCGTTGCGGGCGGTTTATTTTGCCCCTTGTTCTGCTGTTCCGGCTTTTTGAACTCCGGCGCCAGCTTTTGCGCCGGCTGATAAGGAGCGACGCTTTGCGCGTAGGGCAAAGCAGCCAGTGTCTGCTGTTGGTCCGCCCCCGCCCGGATCAGCAGGGTTTGCCCGTTCAGCCGTCCCAGCCAGTCAAACTTTTGGCGCAAAGCGGACTCTTCGGCGCTGGTAAGGGATCTGTTAAGATGAAAGGCATATAAGACCTGCTCTTGCCCCGCCATGCCGGAGTTGCTCTTGCTTGCGGCAGGACGGACGATGGCACTTTGCCCGGCCAGGCTGCGGCCTGGTTGATTTTGGCTGTCGGCAGCCTGGTGTTCGGCGGCTGGCCGGGAATAAAGGTAAAAGCTCAGCCCGATGATCAACAAGGGCAAGAGCAGGAAAAACCAGCCCTTTCTAATGATAATCCTCTCCCCGACATAAACATTAGTTTCTGTTCAGTGTTCGTTGATCCTCAAAGTGAATACGGCACGCAAAACCGTTAACCGTAAGCGATTTCTCGAAAGAGCATGAGCGCATGGTTAACGGTTTTGCGTGCCGCTCGATGCGAAAGCAGTAACACGTGAACAGTAACAGGCATTTCATTATTAATACTGCCGCAAGCAGCGGCAGTATTCAGCACTCTAATCTTTAGTCCCAGCCATACATAGGGCTGGCATATTTCCCTAAAGTATAAAAATATACTATTTAATGCAAGTCAGTCTTACAAATTTTCGACAGCCGCTAAATAATATCCTGTCATTCGGAGGAATTAATAATTAGCATTTCGCATATTTTGTAACTGTACTGCCAGATTTGATCTATAAATATAATCCACGAAAAGTCAGACTTTTCGTGGATTATATTTATAGATCAAAATAATTGCGGCAGGCTTCTAAAATCTTTTCCTGCACAACCTTGTCCGTGATCTTGTCGGCCAATTTTGTCAAGCGAGTGTGTGATACGGTGCGGATTTGCTGCACCATTGCCACCGACAGCTTGGGAAGGCCGGTTATATCCATATCAAGCAGCACTTCTGTGGGATAAATTTTATCACCGGGCTTCACGGAGGATAGTGGCAACACTGTGGATACAGGCAAATGATGATTTACCGCATTGGTTGAGATAATAAGAACCGGCCGGGTACCCTTTTGTTCACTGCCAACAGTTGGATCAAGACTGCAAAAATATATTTCCCACTTGTTTACCATTTATCGAGACCCTCACTGTCGATCTGCTGAAAATCCTCGGCGCAACTTATTGTACGGGCAAGAAACGCTTTGTCTTGTCCGGCCTTTTGCAGCAGAGCTTCATATTGCAGTGCTTTACGCTTTTTCATATATTCATCTAAAGCTTCATTAATGGCGAAGTTCACCGACGGTATTTTTTTGTTCTTGGCCAATTCTTTAAGTTCATCAATATGAGCCAGCGGTAAGGTGGCGGTGTAGCGTATCGTTTCAGGCTTCATAATAATCCCTCCTATAGTGCATGATATGCTGTTGCATCAAAATTGTCAATATAAATGTGAATCAATAGTTGATGATAAATTTGCATCACGCTCTTTGCTTTAGCGCGGCCTCTTGACTTTTCAAGCATTTTTTATATTATAATACCAATAAGTATTGTACATATTAGTATTATAATACAAATATACCGTGTGAGGACTCGTGAGGAGCGTAGATATGGCTATCGTCAGCGAGGCGCAAGTTATTAAAGTACTGCAGAAATATAATCCGTGGTGGCGCAACGCGGAAGCTATAAATGAAGCAACGAAACCGCAAAAACGCGTTGCGTTTTTTGCGGCCATGCAAATCCTTGATCACCATACCATACGCCGTTTTCCTGTTTTGTCAGGCGCAAGGCGGGTGGGCAAATCAACGATCCTGTATCAGATGATTGAAGCGCTGCTTACCCGCGGCGTTGCGCCGAGGAATATACTTTACGTGTCATTTGACAACCCGATTATCAAATTGGTGAATGTCGAGGACGTGCTGAACATTTATGAAACCTTGTATCCGGTTGAAGGAGAGAAATATTTATTCTTTGACGAGATCCAATACACTGCTGATTGGGAACTGTGGATGAAAGTTATTTACGATTCCCGTAAGGATATCAGGATGGCTGCGACCGGTTCGGCGAGTCCGCTGATTGTAAAGGGCGGCTCTGACAGCTGCGCGGGGCGATGGAACATTCTCAAGGTACCGACCTTGTCATTTTACGAGTATTGTGACTTAATGCAGCTTGCCGACCGTCCCGCAATAAGTGGCAGCATTAGGCTGACCAAGCTGGCTAAAATGCCGCCAGGCGAACTGGCCGACCTAATCAACCGTTTTACGCCATTACAGGGCCATTTTAACCGTTACCTTACCATTGGCGGCTTCCCGGAACTGGTGTTGGCTAACGACGATTCCTACGCGCAAAGGATGCTGCGGGAGGATGTGGTGGATAAAGTAATCAAACGCGATGTTTTGACGTTATTCAATGTCCGCAACCCGCTGTCGATGGAAAAGCTGTTTCTCTATCTTTGCATGAATTCATCGGCTATTTTTAATACCCAGACGGCGGCAAGGGAGTTAGAAAATATAAACCCCAAAACGATTGAGGATTACATCAGTTTTCTCGAAATGTCAAACCTGATCTACCGTTCAGAGCCCGTCGGGGTTGGCGGTAAGTCAGTGCTGAAGGGCAAACCGAAGATTTATATTGCCGATGCCGCCATACGGAACGCCGTGCTGATGATGGATGACGTTCTGTCTGATGACCAAGAGATGGGAGTGATGGTGGAAACAACGGTTTATAAGCACATCGTTACATTCTTCCAGGCAGTTTCCACCGTTCATGTCGGATACTACCGTAAGGCGCGTGAAAATCAAAAAGAAGTTGATGTGGTCATTAGCCTGCCTAAGGAAAAGATATTGTGTGAGGTGAAATATCGCAACGACTCTTCTATTTCTGCCGCCGACGCTATTGTTACGCTGACAAAAGAAACGGGGACAAATGTGACAGCGGCCTTTGTTGTTACAAAGAGTATTACTGATTATGGCGTCAGTAAACATGATACCCCGGTACCGATTTTTCGGGTTCCCGCTTTGGTATTCACCTATCTAATCGGCATGGCGGAAGCAAACGGACAGGCTGGAAAATTTTGAACATGTGAGGAAGAGCAAGACCTTCTAATAGACAAAGATAAACTGCCAGTAGATTTTTTAAAAATGTATGGTAAAGTCTGGTCATATAGTACTATATGTAGTACTATATTTCATAGGAGAGGTGCGGGATGGAGATTAAAGAATATATGCAGCTTCCATATAACTATGTTATCAAGTTGATCTCGGATGAAAGCGGCACTTATTATCATGCTTCGGTACTGGAATTTGACGGCTGTCAAAGTACAGGTGAAACTTTTCAAGAAGCATATGATGATCTTATGGAAGCGATGGAAGGCTGGCTGGAAGCCAAACTTGAAAATGGGTTTGCCGTTCCGCCGCCATTGAATAACGATAAGTTCAGCGGCAAATTTGTGGTCAGGCTTCCAAAATCATTACATGCCCGTCTGGCAATAGAAGCGGAAAAAGAAGGGGTTTCTCTCAATCAATATATGTTATTTAAACTAAGCATTTAGCCTAACTCACTGTCGATCTGATGAAAATCCTCGGCGCAGCTTACTGTGCGGTCAAGGAACGCTTTGTCTTGTCCAGCCTCTTGCAACATAGCTTCAATAAACAGTGAAGAGGTGATGTTATGCTTTATTTATCCGGTATTCACGCACTTAATTTGCCTTGTGCCTTGCTTACCTGTGGTGATTGGCATACCTCCGGGATTAATTGGAGCAAGCTTACCTTTATGAATAGTGAAGAAAGCATTTTTCATGAATACGGCATTGAGCAAAACAAAAAAGTGCCTGAAAATGAAGGAGTTTACAATGTCGCCAATCACATCAGGGCCTTACTTGATCTCTTAGTGCAAGGAAAATATACCATAGCGCAAGGTATGAACAAAGATTTTATTTGCAACCCGGATTACACGGAAGAAATTTTTCAAAAGGTAGCTTTAATGAAAAATCTAAGCAATTGGTCTGAAATTGATCGGTTCATGGGGCGCGAGTACTATTCGCAATGGCTTGATTACAAGGAGCGTGAAAAATTATGCCTGAACAAAAGGAGTGGCAAACAGAACATGCGCAAGTAATTTCGTCATTTCTGGGCTATCTAAATGAACATACTAACGATTTTATTTTAAAAGGCGGCACGGCCTTGATGACCTGTTATGGTCCCGCAGCCGCGAGAACACTTCCTCATGGGTGTATCTGACGGGATCGGCGGCGACGCGGTCGGCCTCGTCGAGCATACGTTCCACGTCGTCGGTCAGCGAGGCGTAGTGTTCCATGCTCATCACGACCATTACGCCGTAACCGTTTTTTGTCAGATAGACGGGCTGGCCTTCGCTGACCGCTTTCTCGATTTCAGGGAATTTATTTCGAAGGTCGGACACTGGCTTGATTTGGATCATCAGGATTCACCTCGCACTATATTTTATCTCAATAGTATCATAATATTATCACCCGAAGTAACGGGAAATGCTGATCTCCCCACGCCAAACGCATGAATAAGGAAAGACTTGAAAAAATTATAAGTTTTACGTATACTGACAGCGGGGGTGCTTATGCGGACACCAAAAATATATCTTGAAACGACGATGTTTAATTTCTACCTAGACATAGACAGAGACGCCCACGCTTATACTGTTAGGCTATTTGATGAAATCAAGGCTGGAAATTATGAAGCTTACACATCCCGGGCTGCAATTGAGGAAATTGAGAAAACACTTGGTGATAAGCGGGAAAGAATGTTGAATGTGATTGCCGGACATGATCTACCGATTTTAGAAACCAGCATAGAAGCTGAAAACCTGGCAGATATTTATGTTGCGGAAGGCGTTATCCCCGTTAAATATCGAACGGATGGTTTGCATATTGCTATTGCCACCGTGAATGATTTGGATATTATTATTAGTATGAATTTTCAACACATTGTGAAACGTAGAACCATGAAAATGACGGCTGTCATTAACTCGTTACGCGGCTATCGAGCCGTAGAAATTTATTCACCTATGGAGGTGATAAGCTATGAGGACTTCTGATAATACAATTGAGCGCGAGATTAACCGGATTCGCCTTGAAATTTACGAAGAGACAAAAAATATGACCCCCGAACAACGGGTGCAGCATACACGAAAATCTACAGACGAAACAATAAAAAAATACGGGTTCAAACTTGTTGGAGCTCCCAACGATGTTGATAAAAAAAATAGTAATCAGGAAAGGTTTGACCCGGCTTCATAGGCCGGCTTTTTTCTTTTATAGAAGCAATCGACATTATGGCGCTGCGTAAAAAAAATTCCGGCTTGGAACTTTTGGTGATGATGGCGTGTCTAAAAGAGGCATCACAGGCAAAGAGACACCAAACAGCTCAGTTTAATCAAAAAAGGCAAAAGGGTGGAACTTTTACCTGTCGCTTGGTGTCTAATGAAAATGGATGGCCTGTACTAAAGAAAGTGGACCTTGAATTTGCCGGCGCTTTATTAACTGGCTGACAAATTGACTGTACCAACTATAAGGGGGGATGAAAGGCTAAATTTCAGGCATCCGTTTTCCTGGGGCTTAAGGCCCGACCATAATTTTAAAATAATAAGGAGGTTTATGTTTTGCGTAAATTACGTAATAAAAGATTTTGTCTCGTAATGGCGATATTGTTCGCTTTGACCCTGTTAGCGCCGGCTGCGGCTTTTGCCGAGCTTCAGCCCCTGAGCGCACCAACTGTTCCTGATGGCGCGCCGGCTACATTAGGCTCCATTAACATGCATTGGTCCGCCGGTCAATTGAAAGATGGCGACAGCTGCACCATCAGTTTGCCGCAGAATTTTCAGTTTTTGCAGCAGAACTCAACTAACGGAAATCTCTTCGGAACAGTAGACACAGTGATGGGCTCTGGCGATTGGAGGTTCAATTCGGTAAGTGGTACTGCATACGGGACCAAGAATAATTATTTTATCGTGCCGGCCAGTGCACAAAACATTAATGCTGAAAACGCTTTAACTGGAGCAACCCTTGCTGTTACTTATCTTGCTGATAACCAAATTAAGCTTACCGTTTCCAATCTCCAGTCGGGCGTGGCTGGTATGGATGCATATCTGACCCTGGTTCTGAACAACATCTATGTTGACAGTGGTTATGACGGCGATATCGCTGTAACCATGAGCTCTCCCAGCGGCAGTGGTTTTGGCAGCGGCAATGTTGTTGTCGGTGTAGCGCACAGCAGCGGTTCGGTAGATATTGAATGCACTAACGCACCGGCTTTTACTGACAGAGCTACCGGCAAAGACGCGGTTACTCTTCGTATCTCGGAATCTGTGCCTGGTTCTCTGGTAGCTGGCGATAGCCTCAAATTTAATTTGCCAAGCGGATTTGAATGGATGGGTGTCGAAGATTTGACCCTTTTATGGGGCGAAGCAAAAGTTCCAACTCCAATTTATACTAATGGCGTTCTTACTGGTTATAACAGTAATAACCTTATTACTCAAGATACTAACGCTCTTAAAAGCACATTACAAGGCTATTTTGTAATTAACACTTCAGGAAATGGCGCTCAATTGACTCTTAAAGTTCCAAACGGATTTAAGAGCACTGCCGCGATTGCTTTTGACGTTAAGGTTGGCGTTCAAGTAGCAGACGAAACCAAAGCCAAGCAGGGGGATATTACAGCTACAGTCAGCGGTAAAACCACTGCTAATGTAAGCAGTCTCTTTGTTGGTAAGTATGGTCAATATGAGGTGAACATCGCTGCGGGAGACCCCACCAACTTAATCGCTGGCAGACTGCAGCAGCAACTGCCTGATATTACCGTTACCGAATCAAATAAAGGCAGCTTAGTTCCGAACCGTACCGTTATCCTGACATTACCTTCCAGCTACAAATGGTGTAATGTGGATACGGATTCTTCCGGCGGCATAACTTTAGGCGACAATGGCGTTTCATTCCCGGGTAAAGATGGCCGTACGGCTAAGTGGGTAATTGGTGGCACCAGCTCCAGTAAGGCAGCTACATTGACCCTGAAAAAGATGGAAGTTGCTATCGAGCCAGGCACCAAAGGCGATCTGGTCATTGAAGTTAGCGGTACCGCCGGTCTTACCGGTGAGTTGACCGTGGGCCATACAGTGGCGGCTGCAACCGTTAGCTCCACTGCAAGCACTCCTTTAACTATCGGTGCGCCTAACCAGGCTGTTGGCGATATTACCATTACCGAAAATGCGGCCGGCGCCTATTGGGATGGCCCGAATAGTCAATTGTTGCTGTGCTTGCCCGCAGGCGTTCGTTGGAATAACTGGAAAGCTATTGGCATCTCGGTTACCGACGGCGACTTGGCCATTAAGAGTGACGGCATTAAAATGACGCCCACTGTGGGTCAGGTTGACGATGTAATTGCTATTCCCATTGACAGAGCCAGCACTACAGCCAGTACGATTACACTGACCAACGTGAGCTTCACCCTTGACCGTACCGTTCCGGAAGGGGACGTAGTCCTTAAGGTAAAAGGCAGTGGGGTTGGGCAAGTTAACGTTGCCAGTGAAGTAAAAGATACCTATGATGATTATAGTGATGCTGGCAGTTATTATGTGTTGTCATCTAATCCGTGTGTAACAAGTACTGACGGCGCATTGTTCTCTGCTACGCAAACCGGCGCAGCTGGTGTTGTAGCTACCGTAGGTACTCCTGCACCGGTTGATCAAACTGCGCTGACCACCACCATTACCCTTGGTGACAACGGCAGTTACATTTCCGACGGCCGGATTATGGTTCAACTGCGTAACGCCGCCGATGCATTAGGCGTAGCGCCGCAGAACCTGCTGTGGGATAATACCTCTAAAACAGCTACCATGCTGAAAGATAACCGGATTGTGCAAGTTACCGTTGGCAATCCCAGTGTTAAACTGAACGGCACTTCTCTGCCGACCGATAAAGGCGCAGAGATTAAAGACGGACGCACTTTCATCTCCCTGTCCATGGCCGGCATTGCTTTCAATGCAGTGACCACTTGGGATAATACCACCAAAACCGCTACCATTACTGTTGGCGGCACCACTGCAAATAGCCCTGCTACGGCTACCGTTCCGGCGGCAGCACCGGCGGCAGCGGCAGCGGCACCGGCTGCTGATGTAGCAGCACCGGCTGCTCAGTAAACAGCACAAGCCGAGCAAGTTCTAACTTAGCTTAACCACAAAAGAGCCCGGATCTGATGATCCGGGCTCTTTTAAATGGTACTGTAACTATTGACAGGCCGGCCAATTTTAGTTATAATTTATCTGTTAAATAGTTAACTTGTTTAAATATGTTAAAAAGGGCGGAGGAAAATGAAAAAGTTAGTTTTGCTTTTATTCTCACTGGCGTTAATCATTTGGAGCGGGGCCGGCGCCGTTCTGGCGGCGGAGCCGAAGACGCCTGAGTTAACCGTTGCGCAGGCCATTGATATGGCGGTTAAGTACAGTCCCACCTTAAAGAGCGCCCAATTGACTAAAGATCAAGCCTGGCAGGCCAGGCAAAACGCTGAGGATAAAAATAGGTACGCTTTTACCCCCACTGCTGGTGTGGCTAGTATTGATGCCAGTGTAGAGCTAGCTTTTTCTCAGTTGATGCAGGCCAGCAATAATTATTTAACCCAAGGCAAGGTATTGGACGCCACTACCAAAAGTGTTAAACTGAATGCTTATGATTATTATCTCAATGTGTTAATCGCTCAGCAAAGTTTGCAATCAGCCCAAAAGACGCTAGCCAAAGATCAAATGGCCGAGGGTTTGGCAAAAGTAAAGGCCTCGGTAGGGGTGATCGCCCAACCGGAACTGATTGCCGTGCAAAATACGACGGCTAATTCCACCGCTGTGGTGCAGCAAGCGCAGCAAAGTCTGGATAAGGCTTATGTGACTTTCAACAGTGCCATTGGCTTACAGCCCGAAGACCGACCGGTACTGACCGAACAATTCAGCTTTACTTCCTTTACGGTGCCGAATCTTACCGCCGAAGCCAGCCGGGCGGAAACCAGCAGTACGACAGTGTGGCAGCTGGAACAAACGGTTTATCTGCAACAAATGAACATGAGCTACATTAACTATGGGCCCACCGGCGCATTGCAAAATTATAACGTGCAAAAATTTAACGTGGATATTGCCAAGTCAGGCTTGGCGGCCGGGCGGCAGGCAGTAAGGGACTCGGTATTTACCTTGTACAACGATATCCAAACCAACGAGCAGGTGTACAGTCAGGCCCAGGCGGCGGTAAAGACAGCGACAGAAAACTTAAGGGTGGCACAGGTAAAATATAAAGTGGGTATGGCGACCAAGCTGGATGTGACCGTCAGCGAGACTGCCTTGGCTTCCGCTCAGGCTAATTTAACCAACTTAATCTACCAGCATGCCGTATTAGTGGCGAATTTTAACAACCTGACCGGCAAATCCTTTGTTTAAAATAACTAACTAAAATAACCGGTGGAAGTGATCTCCCCGGTTATTTTTTATTTTTGCCTTATTTCAACATATTTTGAGCCATGCTTTGCGGCACAAATCGTCATAAAAAATTTACCAAAAACTTTATTTTTCACACTTCCGCATGATGAGCCAATGATTACGATTAGCCAATTATGAAGCAACAAAAACAGCCTCTTGGTTGTCTAATGATTATCAACGATAGAGATGGAGGTAAATAATGCGTCGGAGGATATTTTTTTTTGTTTGCGCCGTTTTGTTGCTTAACCTGGTTAGTGCCGCCGGGGCGGCGGCCGGAGGGGCGAAAACGGTTGTGCTGACAATAGGGGCGCCTGCGGCCCTGGTGGACGGAACATCTTTGCCGCTGGAGGCGGCGCCCCGGGTGATGGGCAGCAGCACCATGGCGCCTTTGCGTTTTGTGACGGAAGCTTTTGGCGCCACAGTTGATTGGGATAACCAGGCGGGCAAGATTATCTTGCGGCAAGGCGATCAGGAAATTTATTTGCAGCCGAATCTGGCTCAAGCTACGGTAAACGGTGCGGTTAAATCCCTGCCAGCGGCGCCGGTGGTGGAAAACGGCGTTACGCTGGTGCCGCTGCGCTTTCTGGCGGAACAGTTAAACTATGGGGTGAATTTCTCCCCCGCGACCGGGGAGATCACCATTAAGCAGCTGCCGCCGCCGAACCGGCCGCCGGTAGCGCAGTTCCAAGTGGAAAAAGAAGCAGTGGCCCAAGGGGAAACGGTATATTATGATGATCGCAGTTATGATCCCGACGAGGGCGACTATATCATTGACTCCAAGTGGACCGGCAAACAAAGAGCTTTTTTTGCCCCCGGACAGTATCCGGTTACTTTGGCCGTGGAAGACAGCCAAGGCCATTGGAGCGAACCCTTTACCAGGATTATCACGGTGACGCCGGAAATAAAGATGGACCGGCTGACTTATAACCTCAACAACCCTATCGCCGGGGAACCGGTAGGCGGCATTCCCGGCTTGTCTGTTTTGGATTTAGCCCAGGTAACCAGGGCTGACCGCATGGAAAACGCGGACAAGCTGGAGATTATGGTCAGCAACAGTCCGGAAATTGTCCATGATAACGGTATTTTATTCAGCTACAATTTAAAGGGGACAGCCCGTTTTTACTATCACCATATTAACGGCAGCAATGAAAATAAAAGAATTTACCCCCTAGTAACTAACCAAAGTAATCAGCCGGTCCGGTTGATCATTAAAAGAGCCGGTATCGCCGGTCCCGGAGACGCTATGTACGTGGGCCGGGTAGCCGCTTACCGTTACCTGGCTTTCAGTCCCACCGACGCGCAGATGATTACTCTGCAGCCGGGGCAAAAGTATCTTCTTAACGGCGATAAAAACAGTCTTGCCAAACCCAACGATGTCGTCCACGGCATGTTCGATATTGAGGCCCAGGGCGAGCTGACGTTTGAGGTCATTTCTAACGGCGTGGGGGCCGCGGCGGAAGATGAGAGCCAATTGAGCGTGGTTAGGTCGGACGATATTCATGTCCGGGGCGCTTTCCCTTTGGCTAACCGGTATATGTCGGTGCAGCTGGACGGCGAAGAGCCTTCCCGGCTGATTGTGGCCGACGGCAGCCAGGATGTTT
>JGI20166J26741_11821139_pt1 | contig 20729 bp, 13 predicted proteins | sample TergutCu122P5_FD_26741 | JGI IMG/M metagenome (IMG submission 26741)
AATATTTTTATGTATTTTAACATTGAAATTAACATTTTAGACTAATACAGTTTTGAATGTGAAAAAGTGCATATGTTGGTGTTTATCAATTATTCTCTGTTGTTGTTTTTACTAAAAGTGAGAACATTTGTCAAACGTTACGTGTTAAGACTCGTTTTCATACAGTTTCTTCCGTTTTGTGTTTCTTTTTTACCTCATGTTTCATTTTGTTTTAATAGCAGTACGATGTTCAAAAAATTTATACTTTTGTTCTGTAATTATTTGTTGCTTATTAAAATTTTCTCATATAGATTCATTTGTTTTATTTTTCTAGACTTTCACATTTTTGTTTATTTTTTATCCTTCTCCTTGGAGGTGTCGTCTTATTAAAATTCAGTATTTTCTATAACAGCCAGTATTTAGAGTTATTTGTTTGAGGTTCAATGACCATATCTGTTATGTACACTGCGTAATGTCATTTACGTTTCTGTTGTCAAACGTCAGACGTATGATCGGCAGAACGGGGCAACTGTTAAATGGAATGCCGCTGAGAAGGGCGCATACTAACAGAACAGCGAAATTTTGGAATGCCGCGACAGGGGTCCAGTTTTTCTATCGTGAATATCCTTCAGTCATTTCATCGCAACCCACATCATACCACTGAAACTCTGCAGTATTTATCATATAACCACTTTTTTTTTTGTATTGTTAATATTTATACGAGTCACTAAAAGACATACAGTTGCGTCACCAAATTGTGTTAGGTGGATACACTGAAACCATTTTACTAACTGGGTGTTTCTTTCACGATTTTATGACACTGTTTCTTTTATCGCCAAGTCGCGGCGAAGCTCAGGAATATGTAAATAAAGCCTATGTTGTGCAATTGAATTGATGTACATGATATAACGACGAAAAATTATAACTTTTTTTATATTACTCGTAACTTATATTTTAAAAAGTATTTTCCTGAGGTAGATATTCTTAATGAATTTCTCGTTGTTTTTCTAAACTCATGCCCAAGGGGCGAAACGGTATCTATCAGAGTTGGTATTTTTTTTAGTTTCTCCTTTTTATTCCCTAACATGCTAAGACTTGATCTACAAATTACACCTTCTACTTTCTCCACAAAATGCGGTTAACAATTCTTTGAAGTCAAAGAATGAAAGATGATTAGGTACAGTGCACTTCTTGTATACAAGATGTGGCTATTAAATAACCTTCATCGTTGATCACCAAAGTAAATATACTCATATAAATGCAACGCATACCGAACCCCACTACGTGACTTTGACTTAGTGTTGATACATATACGTAAATCTTTACAAAAGGAATTTTAGCTTTCTGCTATCATGTTTGGTCAAATAAACCCAAATCAAATTTCTTGTAGCACTGAAGAAACCTGCCATTGAAACTTTCATGCTGCTACATCAGGCGTATGATACAGACGCCCTGTCAACAGCTCGCGTATTTTAATGGAACAATGAGTTTCCAGAAGCAAGATAGGCTGTGGAAGACGACCTTCCACTTTCCTGACCACTTCCTTCATCATCTTACTGTTATTACTCTGCATCTTTTATTGTACTATTCCTATTGCTTTGCCCCGATAAGGATGGCTGAAGGAACTTAACCCATAAATCGACACGTTTCAATTGTGTATTTCATTGCAGTCCCTGATCCTGGGAGAGAAGTCTTCAGTACGCTATGTGACGTACCAGAATGAAGATGACGACGAGTAGACGCCATTCATGTCACGATATTGATACTGCACAATTACGTCCAGTATCTTGGAACCCGTCTTTCATTGCGTGTTCTCAAGAACACGTCGCTCTGTACTACAGCAGACAACTATGTATGCTTACTGCACAGTCGCAAATCTGGTCGAATATACCCAAACACACAAAGAGTTCACGGAAGTTATATAACTCTCAAATAAAATTATATGAAATTACTAGAACTGTGGAACATAAGAATAAATCTGCACACACTGAGATGTCACGTGCGAACTTAGACTTCCGACTGATTGTTAATAGTACAAGACATGCAACCGAAGGAACATACACCAATATAAATAACAATATATGAGTAAACAATCAAAGAGTAATGTTCACAACGTCAATCGAATGCACAAAATACATACCGGATTTAATATGTATCATAAATATTTAAAACATACGTCACGTAAAAAAAATGGCTTGGTAAGTGTTACAGAGACCTCCAAATATATTATTTACCTTTCCACAAGAAAAATGGAAATTAGTATAATATCATGATGAAAGTAACCCGTTAATTAAATTTATATTTCGGAATAATATCCATGACATTGACTAGTTAAAGCAACTGAATAAAGCACAAGTTATAAAAGGTAAGAATTTACCCTGTCTGATAGGTGGAGCAGTTTCTGATGGTTTATTTTCATAACCATTGGGGCTCCCAAGAAATGCGACGTACATTAAGAAAAGCGACGGATTCGAATGCGGAATTTAGTAATACTTATTTGTAACTTCAGCACTTCACTTTATGACGAGACTCAACAGACGTTACATCAGGGTTGTCCAAAGTGGTTTACCATACTGAAATGTACTTTACTGTATAGTAGTGTATTACATTGTACTGTTCATAGTGTTTCCATGTCAATGTAATTTGCAATGAAATTCACCCATTCACAGATCGGCCCGCCATCATGAAATACCGCTTCGAATAACTCTGATCTGATTTGTGAGACATGAGCTACAACGAGGTCGGCCAATCCAAAATTATGGCAAGTTTCGCGGATAGTTAATTTCTTTAAGACAGTGGGACTGTCGAGATCTAATGTTGATAATGTTTTATTATTTTTGTATTTTACAAGCTGATTCACATCAGAATATTCGAATTATGAACCTCTATAGAGTGCACACACACACACACACACACACACACAACATAACAAAATAACTGGCGATCGTTACGAGAAACAGGCAAGCTGACGGTAATATATTTTGACCACAACGCAACATCATTACCAATAAATGTTTATCTCTTCTGGTTTAAAGTGCCAAATGCCTTGTTAATAGACACATGTAAAGGTTGGCGTTGTTACTGGTGACGAAATATTTGGAGATGTCTGTATCCGCCAGGACTGCTGCAAGCCACAACAGAAGCCTAGAAACAGGGTAATTTTAGAGGAATGGATCTTCATACATTTTGCTGTTTTCCGTTACAGCTCTATTAGTTGGCCAGTGACAAGATTTGTATTGTCTGACGAAAAACTAAATTCTTCCATGGCCAAATGGTTTAGATTAACATTAATTTCGTACTTTCCAACTCACATTTCGGAACTTTCTTGTACCCACAAATCTCAGACTGGCCAAGTCCATTTGAATATAAAGATATCCGATCTTCTACTTCAATTACGAATGATTTAAATAAAAATATTCACCCAATACATTAGCAAAAATTTTTATTTTTCTATAGCTTAAAGAAATGTAAAAATAGGTCGTGATTATTTTAGTCTAATACTCAATTGACTTCTCGTTGCGAATACAGTAGGCTCTCTAGAGAAGGGAAAATTATCATTGTAATATATGGACATTTTAATCCAATTGAACCACTGAAAGTGACTTCGATAAGAGTGCATATAGCTTCAAATTCATATAATATTCAATAATAAAATATCCGGGTTCGCACTCGGAAAACGGGTGTCCTTATGAAGGATTTTTGTGAATGGCTGCACAAAATCCGATTAATATAAGGTTCAATACAAAAAATACACCCACCTGTAATTTCGTCTCTAATTTGGCATGCATTATGCAATGTTTAATAAAATGAAGCGCTCTTATCTTCCCAACACTGATAAATGTAAAAATCGACCAAGGCATTTTAGTAGACTCTTGTGCAACTGCCAACATCTCAATAATGCGGAAATGCTGAAATATCAGCAAAAACTGACTGTGTCTGGGCAATCCTCTCTCTAAGAATGTTTGCTATGACCTCTCCATGACAAAGGTCATGTTAATCTAACCACTTCCATCGTCTAATTGATATGTACCAAGAGAAAGAGAGGCATATGACTCAATGCATTTTGTGGCATTAGCCAAGTATTGTGTATTGTAATTAATAAACAAATCAAGAGATACACTTGTCATTGTGCATGTAAAACTAGCATGTTGTGTATCTTCTTTATGTTTTACTCTGTAACATAAATATGCTGAGGTTGTTTTTTTTAAATTAAAACACTTAAGGAAAGACAAACTTTCTTCAGACGAGCTGAACTCCCTGCTCTCTGAATTGTCTTTGTGAATAGACAATAAAATGTCACAACAAAACTGTTTGTTCTCTCTGCTGCGCATTGAATGCGCTCAGCTGGTTTGGGTCCGAATACATTTACATGACGGGCAGCATCAACTTACACCATTTGGTGGCAAGTTTGAGAGCTGAGGGGCTCGTCTGTAAGATATATTATATTTAACTATGTATGCTCTATGATAAATATTAAATGTGGGGATATAAGCAGAGTATTCAACTTCCCCTTATAACTAACTGGTTAAGTGTTGCGTGGCATTTGTAAATGGAGTGCTTCAAATGTTCTATGGTGTCTGCTGAAATGTGGTGCAAATAAATGGTAACTAAAATGTCCAATAAATCCCTACTTCTTTATGACCCGGTCTTGAAGCATAATTAATATACAACTGCACCCGCAGTGCAACCCAAATCCACATCAAGAAGCCCAATAGATTACCATAACATAAACTGATACCTTATTCATTAAGCAGAAAAACAACATTGGAAAACATATAGTGAGACAAGTCAGAATAATTTGTGCTTACGGGCAGTGAAGCCCATTAGCACAAATTACGCACAATTGTAATAACCCAAAAGTACAGTTCTTTTCCACTTTTGGCTGTGGACAAATCCAGAATGACAAATATGTGTATTTTAGAGTAAGTTATGAATGAATGTGTACTTCTATAACATGTGTTCATGCAGCACAACTGATATTAGCCAAGTTTGCTAGTTCATCAAGCCCTCTCATCTAATCAGTCTGCTGGTTTTCACTCCCTACCACATTATTCATGAGAACATCACCAACAAGACATCAGAGATGCTCAAGATTATACTGCTTTGGAAAACCAAGGTATAGACAGACACATACTACAAAGACAACTGGAAACAATAATGCTACCCAATATGTTTCTGAAAGGTCAAGTAAGATCATGAAGCAAAGGCTGAATTTTATTGAGCACTCATGAGTGCCAAATGAATGTGTTGGGAGCATCTGTGAATCACTGTACATTCATCAAGGGAATGTGTTAATGTGACATTGTGACCCTTGCAAAGAGTGTACTGTTAGAGTGGGTTCTAATTAAACATCTGTTTGGTGAGATAAAATTCAAACATAAGACAGTGATTTAGATTTTAAATCCATGAGTCATGTTAGACTTCACAGTGTTTTCCCTGCAGTTCAGTTAAAGTTGCATAGGTTTCATCTTCACTAGACACGTATAAACAAGCTGTAAATGTTTGCCTGAACACCGAGTATGAGAAAAGAGACTCCTAAGTGGGATAGTGGCTGAAAAATGCTTCTGTTTTCTTGCCTACTAACACTTTAAATTCCAGATGGTTTTTTTAACTTCACCAATGATACGCCAGAGAATGAATGATGGGCTATAGCTCTGATCCATGGATATTTCACCAAATTCACAGATTATGTGATTACATTCACTGAGTCAACAGATCCTCCTCACCTGTGGGCAAAGACACTATCATACGAAACAAGAAGCATACCATCCACACAAACTCGCTGGTGTTGCCCTGGCTTTCGGTTACCTATGCAAGAATAGCTTGTCTGTTCACACAGACCTTCCTCATAAGGATTACTTAAGGTGAAACATCAAACCGCAGCTCACTAACTGTTATGCCACAATATTAAGGTGCTAGGTAAGGCAGGTACACTCTTCTTTAATGATGTTAACTTTATTCCACCCCCACCCCCCTCCCTCCCCCCTTTTCTTGAACTTTATTCACTGCAATCAATCACAGGCTGCAGTCAAATGATGATCTGTTACACAGACTCAATTTGAGTATGTTTTCACTGACTAAGAGCTGGATACTGGATTAAGATCATGCTGCTTACAGAATAAAATGAACTGTCTGGCTAAATCTTGCTGTAGATTTTCCTTCAGAGTCCTTACGGTATTTGCAAAAATTGACCAGAACGTTTGCACAGTGCTTTCATAAAACAACTGCAGAATGATTTAAAAGTGATTAAGACTGAAGAAGAATGAATCATACGATGTTCTAATATCATCTTATGCAATGATGCGTATCGCTCCCTTGGGCATTGAAACTCAGACGTTGTTACTGGTACCTTAGTCTTTTGGAAACCTGGACCAGTAGGAAAGAGCCTGATCAAATCTGACTGGCTGCCACTTACAGAAACAAGCCCAGTTTCACTGGCCTGAGCCTGGCAGGTAGTTGTACTTAAAAACTTCCAGTCTCAATAAGATTTGTACTGTGTCAACATTCATTTCCTCATATGTATGTGATAACATATTTTAGGGGCCCACTCCCATAGAGTTCTCTGCAGTTGAGGTCAAAGTCACACCAGCACCTCAGACTGCCGCCACTATTACAGGGCACCATCTTTTTCACCTATTTACTGGCACAAGATGAGTCTGCATTCATTAGCGAGAGTGATATAAGTCTTGGGCTTGTGATCAAAAGTTCAAACTTTTTAGTGTGTAAAATATGTGGGAAAAGGAAGGCACACAATAATAATTGGAGAACACTATAGTGTTTGTCAACTCTCACAGTAATGACATATCACGACTGTGAAATGGAACAGTATATTCTTTCTCTTAATCCCTTCTTCCACTTTCTGTAACATAACATGACTGTGAAGGTGAGGTTCTTTTCTCTCTTTTATTCCTTCATTACATTCTTTGTCTCCATTTTATTTGTGTTTACTTCTTAACTGCCCCACACAGATTCAATAAACTTTGTCTCTATATCAACATTTGTCACATCTAAATAATCAAAGACACATCAGTTTATCATTTGGTACAGGAATATAATAGAATTAAGTGTGTTTAAATGCACTTCTTAATTAATTTTGTTAATTTGTCTAGAAATACCGACGTTTAAAATCAACAGCAATAGTACCATAAAAGTCATACCTTTTAAAATGTACATACAATAAATACAGCCATTCTGTCAGGTGGCACAAGTATGTTTTTATTATTACATAACTTGCTTCATGCTGCAATCCTTCCCTGTCATCTTCAGATAAGTTCAATTATCAGACTCACAAAGTACCCAAAGACGCACTGCTACAATACCTTGGGATACCAAGTTTTAACATCATGCATTTATATATTGTGAAGCTAAAAATATTTTGTTGTAACAGGAACTGGTCGATGTGAATGGACTTAACAGGGACAACAATGGCAATGTCTTTTAAACATATCAATGTGAAAGAGGTACCACATGATGAATGTCACTTCTCTATGTGGACGTGTTACGAAAGGCAGTAGGTAAGCCTGCTGTAATCCACTTTGTAAGTATTCTTATTCACAGATCAAATTTATTAAATATGTGTTGACATAACAGCCCCCTTTTTACTAACATTATTATTTGTCCTCCTTGTAAGAAGGCTGCTGCCACACCATCACCTTACCATGTGTATCTCCAACTGCTACCAAATGGTGACTGCAAATCAAGAGACAATACAGTATTGATAAACAGCACCTTTTCAAACCACATATTCATTTTAACCTGTATCAGCCAGGAAAAGGAATTTTAAATCTCCTGGTATTATACAGTTGGTAGCCATATTGTAATTCAAAAGTAACAATATATAGTCTGGGAAGAGGGGATTTTAAATCTTTCAGTTAGGACAAGGTTGGGCCATATTCTAACCCTGAGGTCATTATATTGGCACAAGAAATTACAACATATGACCAGCTGAAATGCATACATGTACCACTGCCATAGCGCAATACATGGCTGAAAAGGGTTAATTTTTGCATGTAATGGAGAATTTGTTTTATAAGTGGCAGAATTAGCATACAACAGGGATTTTCACACTTAACCACATGTATGTGAATTGAAGAGTCAATGGAACTTGCCATATACAAAAGACAAAGCACACGCGTGCACGCACGCACACACACACAGGCTGGAAGAGGATCCATCCATCATTGTTAACCCCTTTCAACTATTAGAGGAAAAATATGGACCAATACTGAGAGTATTCTTAAGTGCAATTAATATTGATCCTTTAACTCAAGAGAGATTCAGCTGAGTCATACTAAAACCCATATAGTTACCTGAACAAATGCTACCAAAATGTTTAAAATTTACTGGTTAGCGTGCAGATCCATTTAATAATTGTGTACACTGACCACTGGTATATACTGTATTCATGTTGAAGAAGGAAGTATTTTCTTATATGTGTCATGCAGTAAACTATAAAATTAAACTAAGCTTTAACTGATGTGATCAGATAAAATAAGCTTCACTGTGCAAGGGAAGAGGTACCCTAGAAACAGATGTATACTACCTGTGAGGGTTGCAGCACACAGTGGAGATGAGTGCAGGCTTGTGAGATGCAGGGAGCTGCAGTGAAGGAATGACCTCTCCAGTTCGCAAATTGTAGAAATCAACACAGCCAGAGATGTTACCCCATGCTGCAAACAGGTTTGGATGTGCTAGGCTCCACTCCAGACCCACCACACCTGTCTCTACGAAGATTATCCGGACTGGGGTGGTCTGTAAAACATTAGTCTACAATGAACACTTAATTTTGTATGACATCAATAGTGCTTGGACTAATGTAAGTTTCAAGTTATTTGGCAACAGTGTAACAATATTTAAGGCTATTCTTTTTTACTTCATTATTTGCTATAAGAAGAATGATCCTGAAATTCTTGTAACAAATTATATATTGGGGTTTTCAACTGAACATGACAACAAAATGTCTATTGTAAATTACCTTCTAACTTCTTTACTTTGTCACTATAGAATACTTAAGAATGTGTCTTTCCCTTTGTGTCCACCTGTGCTGTACAGAAGCAAAAGTCTGTTTTGTTTATAATCTGTTCCTACTATAAATGTCCCTTTGAAAAATCCAGTAGTAATTTGGTAGACCTAAAGCTATACATGAAGAAATAAGTAGACTCTACAGGAAATAATTTCATTGTGAAATCATTAAAGCACAATGGCACTAATAATAATGCCATTGTGCTTTAGTGTTTTTAACAATGATCAAGTCAAAGATGTTGGAAGTGTACTGACTAGACCAGCATCATATCCAAGAAGACCCAAATTCTCAGGTGTGTGGTGGCTACAATAGCTTTCATTAGTGATACACATGGAATTAATATTTGCTTACAGAGGCTTAAGTTGCATTCCTCCAGTTTATCTGCCAAGGTATGTACTGCTGGGGGATCTGAAAGTTATAAGCCAGGGACTAAGACTGAAGTCTGATCCTGGCTGGCACAGAGGAAGCCACAAGGATCCTAAATTACACTGTTTGTACATTGTACACTACTGTTCTGTGTTTCTGTTTGGTACTGTGGTGGCTAAACACAGCAGAATGGGGCTTGGGTACACAGATACCCGCTTCCCCTTCTGACATATTCCAGTGCAATACTGTTCATTAGCTTTACAGCAGTAACTGTGTATCTGCAATAATTGAACTTTGACCAATGAGGTAAGAAATATCACAAAGAATGCATTTAAGTATCATGTATGAGTAGTTGATAAATAAATTAAAATACACAATGCTTGAAAAGCAAACCTGTTTCATGTGGTAGATACGAATTTCATTGTCAGTTCCACAAGATATGAACATATTTTCATGATGTGGTGAACTCTGCACACAAGTAACTGCACCCTGGTGTTTATCAAATGCATTCAGCACTGGATCCTTCAATGGCACTTCTGAGCACACTGAAAATCAACAGTACAATTTGTCATTATTGTATCATCCTTTGAATCTGGTAGCCTGCAGTGTTATTTCCTATATGAAGTATTGAATTGCCTACAACAAGCTTTCAAATCACACCCAAAGAATCAAAGTATGATATCCCTCACCCAGAGATGTAGATAAAGAGGTCAGGTCCTCCCTCTAATTGTTATTGAAGTTACTCCCAAATCTCATAACAGGGATACTGAATACTGAGTTATGTGAGAAAAATGGAATCAAATTTGAAAAAATACACACATAGATTTTTGTGTTCTGTATGTTTTGGAGCCACCTTGACACATGGTCCCCCCTCCATACTGCAGGGGCCTTATTTATGCCACTGCACTCTCCCCATCGAAAGGTCTTTTGTATTTGCTACAGTTATTTTGAATGATTTATACAGATAACATCTAAGTGATCTTTTTCAGCAGTACATATCCATCACAGCTCTTCAAACTACAATTATAAAAAACTTATGGTTTAGCATTCCAGCATAAAATCCCCATTGACAGGCTTAGAGGGAATGATTTATATTGAAGCCACGGAAGGAAATGGAATAACCCCTTCAACACCCTATTCAGTTGTCATGCTTCCCTGTATAGAAGTTCTCAAGCAACACAACCATTTTGTTATAGAAAGTCTCATGTAGGGCAAAATTGTGTTGGTCTAAAACAAATTTCCCATAAGAAATAATGTAAATAAGGGTCTTGCGACCAAAGTCCAAATTTATTCAACGTTTTAACTTTGTGTCTCCGATTTTCTGGCATATGGCACCATGTCACTAGGTGACAAGTGTCCAGCATTGCAAGATGGCACATTGGCCTCATCCTCAAGGGTCAAAATGTCCTTTGAAGAATTTAGAACTTTATTCCCTTATAATAACTACGGTTTCATTTTAATCAGTCTTTGATGTATATGTTATGCATGGCAGTTTTTCAGAAAATATGACACAATGATTAACCTATGAGAAAATAAAAATATGGTGGCAGAATAAACAACTGCAGATATAGAAGCATTGAAGAGATGGATGTAAGAGAGAAGACAGCGTTACCTCAATCTTGGAACAATTATAAACACAAAGATGATTCTCTTGTTTATGTTTGTAAACAAAAATTCAGGACAGTTCTGTGTTTTTTCAGATGGTGTGAATGGGAGTGTTTCCTCTGAATTTTCAGCTGTGTCACTGTCTGCATCTTTTTCTTCAATAAATCATAATAAGGCTTGCATGTGTTCATTATTGTTCTCATAATTTCTGACTACTGCTAAAGTTGGCAATTGTGTTTGTTAAGTTCACAGCCTTCTTTTGTTTTACTCAGTATGAGTCTTCACATCAGAATGTCTTCCATTAGATTCCACTTGAATACCTCTTCATCACAGCAATCTGCCTCTGGATCGTTTGCAACACAGCCAGGCTCTGCATACAGCTGCATTAATTGTTCACTTGACAGCTCATCTTTAAGTGATTCCAACAACTTGATTACAACTGCCTCTTCTAAGCCAAATTATTTACCAGTGCAATGCAGAGCTGTTGCAATTCTTCATCCAATTCAAAGCCTTGAGATTAATGAACAATGTTACGGAGTAATTTTTTTTACTATTAGTTGTCTGAACAAGGTTAGCAAATATCTTTCAGGCACATTGAGGTTTACACATAGGACTTATTGCTTGATTCATCAGCTACAAAGGTGGTGTCATGGTATGCAGCAAAAGGTGTCATCAGTATATCTGGATAATTACAGAAAAATGTTCAGCTACATTATCAAACACAAGCATATTCTTGAAGCCCATATTTTTGGCCTTATAGTATGCTTTGCAATATAATCCATTTAAGCATTCAACCATTCAGTGAATACTGGGGCTGATAAGCAACCTTTCATTGTAGGTCCTCAGTAAACAAGAGAGGAAGAGATGAGAAATCCCCTCCTAACTCTAGGATTGTGAGGTTCTCACAGGAATATTTATGAAGATTCAAGTCTTCTAAGATATGACGCCATGTCTAGTAGTAAACAGTTACTGGAATTTCAGAAGAACTTGCTCACATCTTATGTTCAGAAATGATCATGCTGACATTTCAGACTTAGAGTGGTCAGGGACCCATTACCAGAAGGGACAAGGGTCTCTTTGGAGTCAAATGACCCTATGAAGAAGACAAGGTCCTTCCATCTGCCAGCCAACCACACATGCGGTACTGACACAGCAAACACTAACCCTTGGAAGGAAAAAGAATTGTGTCATGCACATGTAAAAAAACAATCAAAGTTAATATGTCCATAGTGCAGTGTGGTGTTGTGAGGTAGTCCTTGTTTCAAGCTATAGCATATCAAACATCACTGTCGAATACTGTCTAACACTAAAACACATAACACATATCATTAAAATATTACCACTGTCATTACTGGATATCAAGGGGGGGGGGCTAGTGTTTATGAAGGTTCTAATGAGATAAGCAAAGACATTTTTGAAGCTTCTTTAGATATTTGCCTCATTTTGAAGTTTATTAATGAAGTAATAAAGACTGCTTGAGGACAACTGCAAAATATTTCAAGATTTCTGACATTCTCAAGGAGGCGTTAGCAAAGAAAATTACCCAATAAAAGTGGATAACCAGTTATAAATTAATCTCATATACAACTTAAACCCATGGGCTGGGTCAGTGCAGTCCATATAGAGACTCGTTACGGGCTGGACGGTCCAGGGACTGAATCCTGGTGGGGGGGAGATTTTCCGCACCCTTCCAGATCGGCCCTGGGGCCCACCCGGCCTCCTATACAATGGGTACCGGGTCCTTCCCAGGGGTAAAGCAGCCGAGGCATGGCGTTGACCACCCACCCCCACCTAGCGCCGAGGTTAAAGAAAGAGTAGATCTATACCTCTACTCCCCTTCTGGGCCTTCATGGCCTGTTCTGGGGTGAACTTTACCTTCCCTTTACCTTAATAATTAAACCTCACAGAAGCTTATACATAAACATGGTGAATATTAGGTCTGTTTTTGGAAATGTAAAAGACAGTAAAAAAACAACACGGTAGGAGGACAATTTATTTCCACCTGTTACACAGCTACAGTGAAACCTGCTTAAGAAGTTTTCCTGCCTAAGATGTCATAATAATTTATTACCAAAATTTACCCATATGATGAAAACAGACATTGCCCTTTTAACACCCTTCCTGCTTAAAAGGATTTCTAGCCTATGAAGCACGACAAGTTCATGGCGCAACGACTTTCTGTCCATTTACTATGTCTTTAGCACCAAAATTGCAAACAATTTCCTGGAATTCTCAATCATTCAATTTTTTCCCCAACATGTGACAACAAAAAAAACCACCCAATTACACGCGGTGACAAAATAACAACTCCACGTTCATCATGGCTAATCATTTTGTTGGTTTCAACTGGGCTGCAGAGGTACCACTATGCTAATCTATGTCAATCCGTAAAAGTGTCGCAGAAAATGACATTACAAACCAACTGTTCTGCCATCTATTGTCACATGTGCATATCACACAATGTGAAAACTTCATAGCACGCATGATCTGCAAATAGCACGTGGGTAATCTACATCAACAACATGAAGACGCATGGATTTACTGGAGCGCATTGTGACTGTAACAGCTTTACTTTGTGTGTGCAAAGGTCTGTGCATGCACAGCTGTGCCTGAAAGTATTAAAAATGTCACAGTGAGGTAGAATATGTATTCTGGAATAGATGGTAAGAACAAGATCTCCATCATTCACTTGTGGCTGTAAAAATTTTTGTCTTGTGTTCAAGAATGTCAAAATTACTAAAGCAGGCAAGACTTGAATTGTGGTTTGATGGTGAAAATAGATCATGTGATGTGGAAAATATGGAATAGTTCTCTAGTAAGGTAATGGCAATTTAAATGCACAGTTACAAAATAATGTTTTCAGGCTGAACATTATAAGATGTATTCCTAATTTAATAAGCCGCATTTTTTTAATTTTTGCAAAAACTTTTAGGAGGGTTTCACTGTCCTTCCCTTTCAACCAGTAAGGGTTGTCTGCAAAAGGCTTATAGGTTTAGCCTTTATGGACACAAAGTTTGCAGATGACATTCTCTCCACCTTCTTTGCAGTCCAAGTTGCGAGTACACTTCCCACAAGCTGCAAGATTGTAGGCCTTTCCTGTGTTGACTAACTTGGTCCTAAAACAATTATCACCAGTATAATTTTCTGTACTTTTGACAGCATTTGCATGAATGGTATGATGCAATGTTTTGTTTAATCCATAACATAAACAATATCACATTTTCTCATTATTCTCGTACTGCTTAAGCATGCTGAATTACTGCTCTAATGTTACAACTTCTCTGCACTTTTACTTTGCCAATAATAGCACTGCCAGTACACTTCTGACTGTTACCACGCATATGTGACTCCACTTAAATCAATACAAAATTAAAGAAATGAATCAAAAAAGCAACTTAATAATAAGAATGTATTTATTACAGCACATTTCACAACAGCGACTGTGGGACAGATTTCACACGCACAACAGACTTGTCTCACCCATTCCAGAACTTACCAAAATGTAACACCACTGTGCATATACGTAAACTGTGTTAAACCCTGTTTGTTTGCTGGGAGAAGCCTTGCTTTTAAAATCATGTTAGTGGAAGTCATGTTCACCAGGAACTACCTGTTTTTCCCACCAGTTTACTATTCATAGGAATATTGCTAGTCAAAACTGTGTGGTAACATTCCTGTATGCACTGGGCTGGAGGGGATACACACCAGTAGGCAGCAAGGGAGGGTGTTTAGAGCTCTCATCCCCACCATTTTTGGGACTTCTTTCTGTGGCTTCAGTATAAGAGTTGCTTTATAATATGAAGACAAACACAAAGACCAAGGCACATGCTTTTAATGCTTCTTTCTTCATAGTTAGTTACTACTATACACAGTAGTCAGAAGTCACTTCATATGTTGTTGCTTCTAGTATCAAGGGACTTTTGCACCATACTGTATCTTCCAGAGTATAAACTGCATGCTGTCTGAAATGTGAATCCATTCCATAATCTCACAAAATGTTTTCCTAAAATCTTTCCCCTAATATCCGGGTACATCGTATAGTCTGCTGTGATTAAACAATACTCATTTATATTTGTTACTGTATGTATGTATGTAATGAAAAATTCTTGTAACACCAACAACCTGGTGCAGGTTTGGCTGCAATAGTAGAGCAGTGCAGTAGGCCACCTCCATCCACCCCAACCACAAATGTAGTCACGTCCTGTGCCGTGAAACTAAAACACGTAACACCCAGTTCCATGTCCACACCAGCACCTCCTACTGGTGATGGCACTGGTTTTCCTGGGCCAGTGTGCTTCATGTGTTCCACCATGATGACAAACCTAGCAATACCAAGACATTCATTGATTGTGACAGTCCAATTAAATACATATGCACCATCTGCTAACTTCTCAATCTGATAATGATAGACATACGTGGCGTGGATGAAGGATAGCAAAGCCATGGCATGTATGCCCAGAGTCAAACTTGGAACTATTTTGTTTGACACATTAGCATTTCTGATGTGCCTCCACATATTCATATTAAAACAAAACTTACTGCAAATCACAAGCAGAAAGTTTTCCTTTGCCTGTAAAACAGAGGCTCATTTGACTAAACACTTGTCAGTCTACAGTTATAAATATAACTGTTTGTATCACAATTGCAGTATTTAATATCTATTGCTACTTACAATATATTATTTATATGAAATATGTAATTTTTCTCTAAATTAGTTTATTTTGGTAAAATTTAGTAACAACATTAATATGGCCAAAAACTGCTACCTGAAAATACTTGCAGTCCTCACTGTCTTTATGGCATTATGTGTGATGAATGATCAACTATGATTTCTGTTACCTGCATAAGGGTTAAACTCAAGACAGAAAGAAAGATGATTTAAGTACACTTTCTTCTCAATACATTTTTTCTTTAATTATGTTTGTAGTGAAAAATAAAGAATTGTTTAAATCGAACTCCGATATTCATCATATTGAAACAAGATATAATAATGACTTGCATTTGCCTTCAACACAACTGAACCTATTTCAAAAAGGAGTATATTATTCTGGAATAAAAATATATAGCCACCTTCCATTGAGTACTAAGGATCTGTCACATGACATCAAACGTTTTAAACGAGCCCTAAAAGGATTTATTCAATCGAACTCCTTCTATTCTTTAGAAGAGTATTTTAACTTAAACTGGTAAATGAATATTGCTTTGCCTTGTCACATCATATTGATGATGATGATGATGATGATGATGATGACGACGATGACAATGACGACGACGATGACGATGACGATGACGATGATGATGATGATGATGATGATGATGATGTAACATAACTCAAGAACACTCTGTATTATTACTTTTGACTTGAACTCTTACTCCTATATGTGTTCATATAAATACACATATATAGATATATTGGCAATTCAACTTCCAATTGGTTTTTTTTTTCCCCTAAGTTTTGCATTGTTATCTATTACATTGTATTGTGTGGATGTCCATATACTTTGGGTTGTGTTGTAAATTGTAATTTGTAATTTGACGTGTCCAATGTTACATATGTGACTGAATGGATGAATAAACAAACCAAACCAAACCAAACACTGAACACAGTGTTCAGCCTTTTGAATATATAATTTCTAAATTTATTTCAATGGACATACACCATGGTCTCACAGTGAACTTCACATTCACTCTGCCACTAGTGACTTAATTTTGATCTCAAACACCACTGACACAGGGCAAAAAAATGCTGTGGTATTTCACAATATAAAATGGCAATGTTAGCCTCCTAATCTTGAATAAAAATTTATTAATATACTGTATATTAAAAATATAATATTTTGGATTTGGCAGCTCAGTTGTAATGATAGCAACTAGAGGTCTCAATTTGAGCAGTGTTTAAACTGTATTCGGACACAGTACTGAATGTTACGGTGTCAACATTTTGAGTGTGGAAGGGGCAGTGGTAAAAGGTTGCCTTTCAATTCACATATCCAAAACCTAATTTTGAAAACTGCTGGGTGAGGCACAAGTGCAGGTAAATGGCTAACTCTGTCTCAATAATGTTTAAAGCTCCAGTTCCTACCTTCATGATGACACAACATACTCAGTTCACATTAATCAGTCTGCTGATATTTAAAAACCAACCACTAGTTCTGAAAACCAAATACTATTCATAAACACAATTTGTAGGCGTAACATCCAGTTACTGAAGGTTACAAGGTGCTACACATAGTTACCACTACCCTATAAACACTTAACAGTAAAAAAATATATAGACATACATAAACAAATGCTCAGGCTGGGATGCAAAAACCCATGATTGAATGACCAGAGACCAAACATCTCACACTTCCATGAACATATGAACTGTAGCTCAGACATCAACTCATATGTCTCACACAAATAATAAGCAAAGCACAACAATCATAATTAACAACTGGTCAAAAACAAAATCAATGTATATTGGAATCAGTACTGTGGGTCCTGTTTCATGCTCAAGAGTTAGGGCTGTCATGGTAGTCACTGAAATAACCAACTTCTGGGTTGTGACAGTGTAAGTGTTTTCATTAGTTTGTTTTAATCTGAAACCTGGAAAAAGGTTACATACAATATATTTCTTACCCCTCACTCAGCTGCAAGGTCCCTGTATGAGTCCCTACTTGCCACACTAGCACACGACCGTCGCGACCTGCTGAAACAAGTATAGGCCGCTGCTGAGTAGGATCTGGGTTATGAACCCACGACACTTGACTCACAGCTTCTCTGTGAGCACCAGGCATGGTAGCGGAGGTACTGATCAGACAATCATCATCTTTTTGGAGGTTCCAAACTAGAACCTCTCCTGCAATGTATAAAAAGTATATTCAAATTTAGGTAATTCCTCTGATGCTGTCTATGGCTTGTGATGTGGTATCTGTATCAAAAACAGCCTTCCACATAAAAGGCAAACACTTGCTATTCTATCGTTATTCATGTTAAAAAGTAGTTTTAAATAGGATCAGAAGATGTCAACAATAAATTGGCATGTTAGAGAGTTGGAAATAGTTACAAACATGAAGAGAAGGCTGCAGCATGAGACCATATTCTTAGGCAGTAATGCAGTGTCCACTTTCACTTGACAGAAGCTCCTCACAGTGGTAACATTACTTGGTTCATTGTTACTCTATCAAATTTAAAATAAATGTCATTGTTCCTATAAACTCTCAAGTTACATATGTTTTATAGTTTGTTTCTAACAATTTCCCACTGATTTAATCAGGTTTTATGCGAGACAGTCTGATTTAAAAATCTGCATATTGTTAATGTACTCAAAGTCACTTTCACTTCACAGGTCTCTTTAAATATATTTTCCCTCAAGATGCAGAAATTAATCACCTTCAATTTCTCTCATTAATTTCATCTTGGATGCTGCTATCCTTCTATGGCATGTTATCAGATAGTTTATTCCACGTACACATTATGTTCATACACTTGCGATCAAAACTGCTGGGGTAGGTTGGTCTGCATCCTGATGGGGGTATAAACAGGGGGCTGTCAAGTGCTCCTTTCTTTCATATTACCTGATACCATTTTCAAGTATCATTTATCAGATTTTGCATTCGTATCTTTCATCATCCTCACTCATCCCCCTTGAATGCTTATCACCTACCATATCATCTGTACAGTCACTGTATCATCCTGAATTTGCCATGTATTTGTTTATCACGACAGTTTGTGTTCTTCCTCTGTTGTTATGTATACTGATTATATTGGAAATTAAGACCCATGACATTCATTCAAACTTTCTCACCATCAGGGATCTTTCTCTCCGATGATGTTCATTCTGAGTGTCTCTACAGGGAACTCAAAAATGAAGCATGAGTAGAACATTCTCACTGCAAGTCAAGGTACAAAGCCCATATCCTAAACCAAGCAGGCACATGCTTGTACACATGCATGCACACACACACACACACACACACACACACACACTAATGCGCTGCCCAGGTGATGGAAACACTCCACACTCCATTGGTAATGTAACCACTGACTTGGCTGTACCTTCCTGACATGCTACTGCTGATTAGGAGCTCTGACACAAACATATCTCCCATGAAACTGTGCAGATAACACACACATTTGCATAGAATGAGTGTTGCAAATTGGTAATAACCAATTTGCAACACTCATTCTTTGTGCAATTATCAACAATGCACAGAATCATCAAGTATCTGACATAGAGTTGGGCCACATGTTGACCGATTCCTGTCTCACACGTCTAGAAGTCTCTTTAATGGTCTCCCCATGTTTCTTCTGCCTGTTGGTCTGTAGTTTTTTAGTTTTCTCAGTAATCTATTATGGGACATTCTGTTTATATAATGCAACCAACTTCTTCTGTACTCCTGTATTTTGTCCAACTGGGGTTATATTTACTTCTTTTGCCATCTCTGTGTTTGTTTTATGAAACTTCCAAGTGTATTCCATTGTTTTTCTTATATATTTCATGTGTGTTTCTGGTATTCTTGCATCTCTTGTTTTAATGGTCCAATTTTCACTACTGTACAACACAGCTGGAAGGGCTAGTGCATCGCATAGTTTTATTCTTGTCTTCTTTAAAGTTTTCTGTGGTCTAAACATGTTGTTAATAATGCCTGTGTTTTTCAAATAGTTATTCAATTTGTTATCAATGTCCACTTCTGTTTAATCAGATATCAAATTTCCTAAGTAGTTATAGGAATTTACTTGTTCTATAATTTTGTTAACTATTACAGTTTTACTTCTTACTGGATCTCATCCTTTAAATGCCATCAGTTTTGTTTCTGTACAGATATAGTTAAACCATGTTCTGTTATTATTTGATTTAATTTGTACACAGCTTTCTGCAAGTTATCTTCTGTGTTAGATATCAGAACTTCTTTGTCAACAAATAACAGCATTAACAGCTGTTGATTTTTGGAAGTGGAATTCATTTGGTGTCTTCTTTCTGCCATTTAGTTATTATTTCATCTAAGTATATATTAAAGTGTGTAGGCAAGAGAGGGCAACCTTGGCTTACTCCTTCATTAATTTCAGCCAGTTTTGATAGTGTGAAGGTAAATTTTATTAATACTTTGTTTTGATAATTCGAAGTTAATTTTTATTAATATTTTGTTTTGTTTGTATATTTCCACTATTGCCTTTAGTAATGTATCTGGAATATTTCTCGATTTTAAACTATCAGTAATTACTGAAAGTGAAAATAAATTGCAAGGTACTAAACAAAGTGAAAATTATATGGTTGTTTACAGTGGAGTTAATAGATACACCACAGGCCAGTCAGGGGTAATTATACCGATCCATAAATCAATATCAGTGCACAGAATGAACAATGTACAGCTCCTCAGAAGTACATTCTGAGATCAGGATGTGGTGTATGCCCCCCATACTGGCACAAACCAAAAGATACAGATGTCTTTTTTTCTTACCCCCAGTGGGAGGCTGATATGATGAATATTGTATATTTTCTTCTGGGTATTTCCCCGGCATCAAATTGTAGTTGGCCGACGTTTTGGAACCCTGTATCAGTTCCATCTTCAAAGGCTGGGTGTACAGTGTGAGGTGTGAGAGGAAGCAAGGTATTTACAATGACCACCAGATAAAACGAGCCATGAAACCGATTCGTCAGACTCCAGAACCAGTGAACAAACCAACATCTACTGCCTACATCCCCTACATCAACAACACATATGGACGCCTCAGCAGAATGCTAGCAAAATACAATATCAAGAGTGTCGCCCTA
>JGI20166J26741_11822250_pt1 | contig 20720 bp, 7 predicted proteins | sample TergutCu122P5_FD_26741 | JGI IMG/M metagenome (IMG submission 26741)
GTCAGAGCTACCGTGCTATAAAGCTTTCGTCAAGGTCACTGCATTACGATATCTCCTTGCCGGGCTTGCGCAGTGGATGAATATGGCGTCACGGACGGCGCACATTTCGTGGACACCACAGAAGCCCACACTTTTCGATGGCCATTAACTCCGTAACCGTTCAACTTTGGATAAAGGTGTTTGGGGTTATATCGGTATAGTTTAACATAAGGAACACTCTCCCGAAGTATTTCACATTCCTCCTGGGACACCCTGTATAACGACGCTTTCAATTACTGACATTACACAGCATCAGTGATAGATGAATGAATGAGCATGGAAGACTGGTGGAATGATAATGCCAGAATATAACTGAAGTACCTGGAGAAAATCTGTCCCATTGTCACGTTTTCTATCACCATCTCTACTGACTGGCCTGAGACTGAACTCGGGCCTCCGCTGTGACAGGCCGGCGACTAACCGCTCCAGCCACGGCACTCCCACTTACTGGTTGATTAACTCACTAGGAACAAATGTATTGTCATACTGAATGTTAACGTAGGCCTATGGTTTGAAACCCTGGGACATTTAAATTCCGAATTACAACTTATTTTGTAAAGGTACATTTTCGGCATCGAATAATGAATTAGCATGAGCAACCTACATAAAGACCCTTTTTAAGATGGTGATACAGGTACACAAATGTACCGGTAGTCAGTACTAGTGTCATATGAACAAAAAATAGGAAGAAAAACAATACAAATTATCTCTGAAGCGTTAATGCACTTTCATTACAGAAAGCAATATACAGCGAACCACAGATTATTCGTCAATGACAAACGTTTCACGCAGCGTAATACTATCGTCATTCAACAAACTATATTCTAATGAAAGAGAAAGACAGAAAAAAAAAAGGAAACCGAACACAAGGCTACAATGTTGAACGACATTATGTCCGCTCTGACTTTCTGCCCAGTATTGACCCTAGTCCTTTAATGCAATTTGTTACGTAAAATGCATTCCAGAGTAGAGCAAAGACTATGATTAGGCCCACGTGATGGTGGTACTATTATTTAAATTATTATTATTATTATTATTATTATTAGTCGTAGTAGTAGTATAAGTAGTAGTAGTAGTAGTAGTAGTAGTAATATGGTCCTGGGTTCGACTCAGCCTCTAACAGAAATGTGTACTAGGGGTATCTCCTGGAGGGTACAGGCGGCCGGCGCTTTGGGCTGACAACCTTGCCACAGTCAAGTGCCGACTGTCTAGAAATTCTGAAAGCCTCAACTTCATGGAAGCCTGAGGGCCTGTCTACAGACGCGCATATCTGGGTTCCTTCTTTTTGGACCCTGAGGATGTCACGAATCTAAGTACAATAGTCATTTGGAACTTTGGTAAAGGAACAGGGCTCCTTTATCCTAGTATCGGAATATGGGGCACAAAGGGCTTATTTTAAGGCCTAGGAGCATCGGGCCCCCAAGGGCTCGAATCCAAACACTATTCTATTCCAAGGGCCTGTCTAGGTCTGCACAGAGATAGCTTTACCTTTAGTAGTAGTAGTAGTAGTAGTAGTAGTAGGAGGAGGAGGAGGAGTAGTGGCAGTAGTATGAGTAGTAGCAGTAGTAGTAGTAGTAGTAGTAGTAGTAGCAGTAGTAGTGGTAATAGTAGTAAAAGAGGTAAAGCAGTCCCGTTACAGGCCTGGAATGGCCCAGAGGGTTCCAAGAAGTTAAGGTTCCCAGATTTCATGACAACGGCACAGGACGGTGGTAAGGTTGTCAGCCTTACGCACCGGCCGCCTTTACCCCCAGGAAACACACCTGGTACTCATTTCTGTCAGAGGCTGCGTCGACCTCAGGGCCATAGTGCGACCGGAAGGATTATGTCACTGAAAAATTCCAGTGACACCATTGGAAATCGAACCCGCGACCTGCCGGTTTGTAGCGTAGTGCCTTAATCACTACGCCACCACGCGCCCCAGTAGTAGTAGTAGTAGTAGTAGTAGTAGTAGTAGTAGTAGTAGGGGAAGGAGAGCCGTGTCCTAGGACTTGAGACAAACCCTAATCCTATTGTGGTCCGAAGGAAGGTTCCTTCACCATTCTGTCAGATACTCAAGTGAACCCGTCCTTAACTCAGACTCTCAGCCCTTGTGTGATCCTCAACACAGGCGGATGTACCTGGCAGGTAGTGACATTTTGTGATGGCTGGAGTGATCATTCTAAATTATGTTTAGGGGTTAGTTCGCCTTTTAGAGCGCATGACAAGTGAGTGAGTCATGTTTTAATGCAGGATTTTTCAGTCCTTGTACACTACATTTTGCTGCTTTCATTCGATCATCTCATAATCGTGGGGTGTACTTTAAGTTGCGTTTCTGCTTTGTCGAATGTACACTGTAAAGAGGGTACCAGCTGTTTCTACCTGTTTCTGTAACACATAAATTGCAAAGTCCTTTCTTGCAATTCGCTGCATTATGTAGTGAGTAGTTAATAAACCTGTGGTACTGAGCTAATTAAAATGTGGCTGGGGGAGAAACAATATCTTGCCCTCTCTGCATCACTGTAAATCAACTTTGGTGTAAGCTTGAACCCCACTGCACAAGTCGTGGGAAGGATAAAACCAGCTAACGGTTACGCACCTCACTTCAAAATGACGAGCAATCATTAATCCTTACAAAGAAAAATTAGCTCATCTACTATCAATTTCTTGTTGTATAAATGTCCAGTGCTGTTCTAAAAATAAACACTGAGGCGACGCAATTACCGTGGTCGAAATCGTTCCAATTGCGTCAATAAGCGTTTTTCTAGACTCCAAATCCGTAAGAGTTTTCATTCAGAAATGTGGACACGGAAGTGTTTAGACACTTTTTTCCTTAGTTCCAGCAAAACTGATAAAGTTATGAAATAATATCCATTTTGTTGTTACAATTATCAAGTATCGCGGAGCATACTTCATATTGGCCCAGGTACAAGACAAGCCTTAGCTACACTATGATAAAAAAACTGCTACTCGCGCTGAAAATTAGTGCACTAATTGGAAGTCAGAATATTGGTTACAGCTTAGGTGTGGGTTGCCGAGACTGTATCAATTACATCAATAAGTTAGAAGAGTCTGGAGGTTTGGTGTACATTTAGAAAGAGAAAGGCATTTTAAAATTAAATTAGATGTCTATTCTTATTTACTTATTGCTACCTTATATAACTGCAATTCCATAAATCAGACCGTATAGTGTGATCCTTAAATGTATATCGCAAATAATGTAAGGTTATTCTCTTTTGAAAGTATTTACAAACAATCTAATTAAGTTTTTATTTAGACAGCTTTATCTTGGCGCTGAGTACCGTAAAAAATATTTGGTACCATTTTTAGCACCTTGTGACGGTGTTCGGAAGTATAAGACTATAAAATACCAACAGAGTACACTATTAAAAACATATTTATTACGGATCCAACAAGTTTCGCCTGGCCGCCATCAACGGGGATCCAAAATGAATACACATGGAGAGTTGTTCATGCCGTATAACATAAACTAATATAAAAATAAAGATAAAAGAAGATTAAAATTTCATATACTAAGTGTGCCAAAGCTGATTACAAAAGGTGAAGTTCACTCTACAATGAACCACGAAGGCCCAGAGGGGGAGTAGAGGTATAGTGGTTAAAGAAATAGAAGTCCTTCTTTAACTTCGGCGCTAGATTGGGGTGGGTGATCAACTTCCCGCCCCATCCGCTTTACCCCCGGGAATGACGCGGTACCCATTGCATAGGAGGCTGGGAGGGCTCCAGGGCCGGTCTAGACGGGTGCGAAAAATCTCGCCTCCGAAGGCATTCGATCCCCGGACCGTCCGGCCAGTAGAGAGTTGCTATACCAACTACGTTATCCCGGCCAGTCATTATTTGATTATACCAGATGCATAATCTTGTTACGTTATGTCAAAGTTGGAATATGTGCATATATATACGACACAGTACTGGCAGTTAGTACGCAGTCGCCACAAGTTTGGTCAAACTTTTGCCACTGAGCAAAGCACCAATGGAAACATTTGTCACACAATCCTATAAACTGTAATGTTTTATATGATGTTGAAACTGATTCCCTTCGTCTCGCAGATACGCTGCTCCCACATCAACACCCAGCGAAATTAGGCTACTCGTGATAGGCCCATTTCTTTACCTAACAAGTTAACACTAGCGTCCACGGAATCTTTAAAGTTATTTTGAATTCGCCCGAGACGTTATCTTTTGTCGCTTATGGAAAACCCAAGAAACGACATTAAAACTTCCCGCGAACAGAAACGGGAGAACGTTCCGAATAACTTCGGAAAAAGCAGCCGATATAGACAGTAAGGCCTATATCGAGTGTTGCTATCCGCATACTCTGTGGGTAGCAAGTTGATCTTCAGAAATGTAGCGCTGAGAAGCATAGCGTCAATCGGCACACAGCAGTACCTGATCGCCCCCCCTCCTTTACATTTCACGTAAAATTTAGTGCTGCTGAAATATGTATAGCACAGCCATTCCCCTCACCCCATACAAGTGAAACAGGGGCTAAAATTTGGTGCCATTTTATACTAAATGTTTCTCCGATATTTGGAGTTTCCTCAGTAGGCCTTCCAATACGGAGTTCAGGTGGGGTTATTTTCTCCCACACCATCTTATTTGCTCTTCGTATCTCTGCGGTGTGCCTGTTAAAACTGCTTCCTCCTCCTTCCACCTGTAGGCACGAAACAACTCGAAACCCGCTACGGTGGATTTTCATGATATTTGACGTTGGGAAGCGTAACCAACATTTTCCATCGCTTGCCAGTACCTGTGTAAATCGAATTAAATTAAGGGCTATTTAATAAGAAGACCTACGCGTCTTCTTGCACATACTTCCAGCGCAAGTCGCTAAATATTTGACGGAGCGGTAAATTATGAAGCTAACATTGTAGAGCGAAATACAACAAACATCTTAGGATTGATAGGTTTTCTGGTAAATCTTTCCATTTTCGAGATAATTAAGCTATAAGGAGTAAATGAAATTTAGCATCTCCTGTGGATGTGGTAGAGGTACAATACTACGACTAATGACAGGGTAAAACAAGAATAATCTTAAACTGGGTTCTATGGAGAAATTTAAATTTGCCCAGCATGCATGTTGACATCGCAAAGGGTGGAAGAAAGCCACTGCGATACAAACAGAACCCTACACTGTTGCTGGAAAGAAAAAGAAAAATGCCGAAATGGTATGTCTGACAAAACCCATCAGTCAGCCTAATCGAACAAATTGCTCCAGTACGAATTTCTTTCATCTCCAAGGTCAGCAATCTCCAGCGCAGCTCGTTCCAGCAATTGACTATGAATGGTTGTCACTGTTCTTTCCGTAGCCATTCACTTTGAAAATTTAGGTCGTCGTGAGATACTTGCAATTGGTTGTACATAACCAGGCGTCCTTGTGGAAATTTTCTCCTTTCTTTGTAGTACGTGGGAATATAGTTCATCGATATATTATTATTATCATTATTATCATCATCATCATCATCATCGAATTTCTCACTTCAGCTTTAGCTGGAAAACATTCACCTATCCTGGAATTTAGTAATCAATAAGATTAGGTTCGGTGGCCTTATTTATAATTTAGAACGTTTCTTGCAATTGAACATGTGCCAAGATTTCAGATTTTTGCATTTGTATATAGTATCTGGATGCAAGTTAAGTCTCTTTAGACTTCGTTGTTATTATTATTATTATTATTATTATCATTTTAAGATTTTTGAACTCTGATATGAAATCTGCAGATTCTATGTTTGTCGAGCTGTGGGTCTTCCTACAATATCTAAGCTGATGATCGGGGTCATATAACCTTCCGTTAATTACCTGTGTAAAGCCAGGTGTTTCATAAAGAAATACTCCCTTGTTGACAAACAAGGATTCGTATTTCTGAACACTTCATACACTATTATCGTTTAATTTTGACTCAGAGTAACTGTGTTTTATGTTTAATTTGGATTTGTGGGGTTATAAAACCATCTGCAGGAAGGAATTCCCTTTTACCTAAATTGTCAGTTCTGAAAAGCAAAACTGAACTAAAACTTACATAGGCTATTTACAGCTAAAATAAACTCGTAACTGCACAAAGCCAATTTAAAACACTAATACCATGTAAGAATACAGACGTAAAACACTGAGAATTCAGGAAAACAAATTCCCACATACATGTTCTATTTTACTCGTGCAACAAGCATATGAAGTGTCTGGCTACACAGTGTTCCCGTTATTGCTGCTGACAGTAACAAGTAGCTATTATCCCTCTCACATTTTCTGAAATACCGAAACTGCTTTAGTCTTGTGTATCCGATTTGATGGAGCAGCAAATCTCACGGGAGAAAAGCATCTAACTCAGCCAAAACTGGCAGTGTATGAGATCGTCAATGGGAGGAGAAAACTACTCTAATCGCTAGCAGAGATCTGACAGCTTAGCCTGTCATACCTCTTCTCAAACAGGTCTGTTAGATTTACATAAAAGACCAGACCAGGCATACTCCTAAAAACATACATGACGATATTAAAACTGCCTAACAGTTTGTAAAAAAAATAATGAATCAATATTTCATTGCGTAGTCCTACCGATTACTACGTGTTCCCCAAAATGAAAGCGTCTTGCAGATTCCAGACAGAATAAGAAGTCAAAGCAATAATGACTGAAAGAGGGCCTGCAGGAGTGCTACCAGTCGGGGTAATGCGGTTCTAAAAAAAATACCTATGACTCCGGAAGAAAATTACGTAGTATATTTCCAAGGCACCAGAACGTCAAATAAGCTATCACTGGCAAAAGATCATACGAGTACAATCATTAACTCCACCTTAGCTGTTACCGAATTGGGATATCTCAGCCAACATAATGACTAGATTATGGGCTGGACGTCCGGATAATGGTGCCTCAATTCAAGGCATACACAACAGATTGTTTCTTCTAAAATGCATCCAGAACAGCTCTATGGCGCGCCCATCCTCCCATTCAATTGATGCCAGGGCACATTCCCCAAGGTAACTAGGGATAAAGCTGCCGGAGTGAGAAGCTAACCACTCATCCCCTTTACGCCGAGAACAAGAATGAGAGGATCTGCACTTGCAGGCCCCCACATGCCTTTAGGAGTGCTCGAAGACACACTAATCTTAACGTTTTACAAGTACTATGACGCACGACACGTTATAGTGCAAAGCAAAGATAAAGCTGTTCCTGTGCAAGCCACGAAGGCGTATGGAGGAGTGGACGTATAGTACCACTCATTCTGAACCTCGGCACTAGATGAGATATGTAGGTACCTCCATGCCCCGGCGTCTTTACCGCCGAGGAAAATATCCCCATACCCACTGAATAAGAGAATCAGAAGGCTCCAAAACCGGTCTGCACACATTGGAGAGGAGATAAACCTCTTGTCCCTACCATGAGAAGTCATAACGTTACATTTACCTTATTATATCATATGTGTCCTATTTACTGTCCTTTGTTATTTGTGTTCGTATGTTGTGTTGTTTATGTAATTGGACATAAAAATGAAATGAAATACATTTTAAACGTAAATTTAGAAAGTACTGTTCAGTTCGGCGTCGTACTCCATTGAACAGCATGTGCACGTAACACCTGAAATAAATATTATTCATTCTCGTCGCCTGTACCTTGGTTAAAACAGGTTTTACACCAACAGCAGCAATAAAGATTATACAGGTCAAAAGCGTTGTGATAATACAAAAGAAAACTGGCTTCTTACTTTCGCTTATATACACCGATTCCAAATTTCGACGCAAAAGCCTTGCTTCACGTCACAGTTTTGAACAAAGCCGTCACAATCGTTTTCCACACACCTGTCAAAATATGCATCGCTCGCAGAATGCGGGCAGAAATTTACAATATAGGCTGTGTGTCGTGTGAGAATAGGACAATTAGGCGTGGTGTTTGTGAATGAAAGTTAATTATATAAACAACATTATTTCAAATTGTGTACTAAATGGCAAATAGTACGTGAATGTCTTGAGCAGAAATATACTTTACAGGCAATGTACGTATAAACGTAACACTGAGACGCGTTCGCGAAACAATTTTTGCCGCGGAAAAGCAATAAGTATTACATATTTTGTATCTCTGTAGCCATAGTTATCCAGCATGCAATGCGCATGCGCCGTACTCTATTTGTCATCTATGGCCTGGCTGGCTCTACGGTACATTTCCACGTTATCTCATAAATGGCATGATTTTTCCTAAAAAAAAAGTTCATGAACGTAAAATGTCTGTATTGATTTCCTCTACGACTTATCTCTGAAACATTACCATTCTAAGAAAAACTGAGGGAAATACTGTGATAAATGTACATACGCCTGCAAGTAAAGTACCTGTTACTCTTGTCATATTTTAATTAAACTTCAATAATCCCAACAGATTTTCGAAAAATGCTCGAAAATAAAATTTCATAAAAATCCGTCCGGTGGGGCCGAGTTTTTCACTGCGGACCGACAGACACTCAGACAGCCAGACAGATGGACAGATGGGCAGACGGACAGACACGACAAAGCCTGTTACGGCGTTTGGCTGTCACTTTTGCGATCAGCTAGAAAAACTCGCTTATTTGGCAGCATACTTTCGCGAAAAAAAAAACGTGAAAATGTGTTGTTATTTCAGGCCCTACACCTGAGGAAGGCAAACCCCGGCAGTACTGTTTCCAACACGGCACAATTTCCACACATTACCCTATTTCTGTCGTTTTCATATTTTCGGCTACACGCAGCGAAGGTCGTAAATTACGCTGTTCTTGAAAATACGCAACGCTCACTAGCAGAATGAAGCAGAATGTCGAGGGTACGTCAAGAAATGAGGACCTGTAACATAGAAGACAACACTGGTCTCACGAACACGAAAGGTCTGAGACATGTGCAGTGCCCGTGTGTGCATATCTGAATCTTATCGATATCAATATCTATATAAAGTACGTTAGTGCACATATTATAGTACGTATCTTACTGAACTGCAATAACTGATGCGCTGTTTTAACTCATTACTTTCAGGAAATGAGTAAAGGTATCACCAATTTAAAACTATAAACTCTGCATTGTGCCCACACAGCGTATTTATCGTTTTTGTTTGATTCTCACAACAATCAGGTACGATTTCCCCACACACCATTAACTGGCTGCTCTTTTCAGTGGAAGCACATCGTATTCTCTGTGGTGTAAGAACTAAATACTCATATATAATGTACAAAATTTCGTCATATGGCGCAATCAAATTCCACAATTAAAAAAACAATCCAAATTCTGAGCTTCTTTCCTCTGCTACGTACTCAGTCCATTTTCCAACACCCTATTTTCTGCACTTAACACTGTCCTAACTTTCATCTATCAGAAAGGATGCGTGCAATGCCTGGAAATCTTCAGCGCTACACATTTTGTATTCTTCCTTCCCCGTAAACGCGGTTGGTTGAGACACTACGCTACAAGCGTGAAGGTCACGGGTTCGATTACCGATGGTGTCATTGGAATTTTTCATTGACATCATCCTTCCGGACGCACTGTGACCCTGGGGTCGACTCAGCCTCTAACAGAAATGAGTACCAAGAATATTTCCTGGAGGGTAAAGGCGGCCGGTGCGTAGGACTAAAAACCTTATCACCTTCATGTGCCGACTGCCTTAAAATCTTGGAACCTCAACTTCCTGGAACCTTCACGGCCTGTCCAGGCCGGTATAGGGATTGCTTTACCTTTACTTTTACCCTCCACATAATAAATGTTGTATTCCTCGACTCTTCCGCTTCATTTTCAACACTACCATCGTCTTCATCCACTTCCTTCTCTTTAGTCTTCAAAGGGGACACACCTAGACTGCTTTTCAAACCATATCTCATACGCAGAAAATTGTCACCACTCCTCACAGTAGATCAGACCAATAACTAATTCCAACGAGTTAAATAATTACAGAACTTCCAAAAGGGCGCCACTGCACTACGCTGAGGACAATAAAACAAGAAAAAACACATTTTCAAAAAATACAAAATAAATGGCCTCGTTTTAAACTTTAATTAATAAAGTACCAAGACAATAAGATGTATAATGACCGGAAGAACTCAATGTATTCTTCACTTCGTTATCAAACGAAGTGGAATAATTAATTTCACACCCCGGCCACTTTATGGCCAGAGAGACAGTTTTCGGAATTCACTGAATGTGTGCATCACAGAGCGCGTCTGGAGATGATGTGACGCAGCTTTCCGTCTGCCCGAAACAGCCACGCTTCCAGCCACTGTAAATTTAGGTTCAATACGTTATAAATCAGCCCTTTGTAGTTTTATTTATGGCTGAATGGCAACATGCCATAATTTTGAAAATTTTGTGGACACTGAAATTTAAAACAAGCAGTTTGTTACAGAACTTACTAAAACGCAACTGCAACAATTTACTTTCATACAGCACTTTGTTTAGCTCGGAATTCGTATTCTTCCTTTCCTTTATCTACAGCTGGTAGGAAATTTTCCTTCAAAGCAATGTACCGCAGCAAAATGTGTTGATGCCTGCGAAATTTTACAGTTTCGCGTTCAATTGCTTTCTTAAAATTTTGAAATACGATACCAGCGGTTTTAAACATTTTGGCGCTTGTGACAAACGAGATATTCCGTTTCATTTTTTCGCGGCAGTATACAATTACGAGTATAATATACAACTAAAATCTACACGAACGGTAAAACAATTTTAATTATGTCGTGTATTAAAAAAACATAAAAGCATCGTTAAGCAGAAAAATTATACAGTTTACAAACATAAATTTGGGAAAGCCTACGTGTCCAAATTTTACATATTGGTGCCCTCTCAGCTTAGCGGAAGCTCCTCATAACTCCATACCCTTTCCTAACTTTGTGGGCGCGCGTGTCTATAATGATCACCTTATCAGTTGTACTTCGCATATTTAATTCTATATTGTAATTCTTGTATCCAAAGCCTTGCAGCATGATTCGTGCTGGAAAGGTTTATGGTCTTATGGTGCTGTAAACTGATAGGGTTGTCTTCGGGGATTAGCGAGAGGTTTTGTTGAAATCTCATCTGGTCAGATTATCAGAAATTTCGAGGCTTGAGTTTCGCATAGCGGTGAATATCCAAGACTTCGGGGATGTAACGCCGAGTCAACTGGCATGGCGAAACGTCAGAAAAAACTCGTCAGTTTACAAGTTGTAACATTCCAGAAGAATTGGATCTTTAGCTACTACAAATAACAGAAGTGAAGTAGCACAGTTAAAACATGGATTTGGAAAGTGAAGGGATTAAGAAATGGGGTAGAGGGGAAAAAATGTCCCCTATGCCGTGTTGAGAATGCCATTCGAACACGTCTACGACGTTGGGAGATGCAGATGTGGACAGACAACAATTACTGAACACAATGTAGCGAATTATTAATAAGAAAATTTACTAACTTTTAAAACAGATTTTGTGTTAATAAACTTCCACGCTTACAGGTGCCGGAAGAGTATACTCAGTATAATGACTAAGTTATGGGCTGGACGATCCAGGATCTGAATCCCGGCAGGGGTAAGAGACTTTTCTCGTCACCAAATCGCTCAGACCGGCTCTGGGGCCCACCCAGCCTCCTATGCAGTGGATGCCGGTGTTATTTCACGGGAATACAGCGGTCTGGGCGTAAAGTGGCCCATTAGCAAACCTCCAGTGCGAAGTCAAGAATAAGTGAGGCTATACCCCTACCCCCCTAAACGCATTCATGGCGCGGACAGACACAATTTCGTACTTGACTTCCCTTCCTATTCAGCAGTATCTGACATTAGTTTTTGGTATCTCCTGTATATCAAGGTACCACGACGTTCTCTCCTTTAAACTGTTCACGGTCGTTGTGTCCACACGCGCATAAGCAGGAGTGTACAGTAATGTGATGGAACGATATGGGGCTGTTAAAACATAACCTCATTTATTTTCCTGTTGCTACATGTTCTTTTTGTACTGTTTTTTTCCCTTCACTTTGTATTTGTGTTGCACTTGTTACTGACATTGGTGCTATTAAGCCTGCACCTTAATCAACAAGTAATGAATTGAAATGAATTATTATTGTTAATTTTCAGCAACACCGCTGTAATTTCTTTCACAAATTTAAAAGGGTGCAGGAATGCTTATCAAAGTATTTTTATCTGCAGAAGGAATATTATTTTTGATATCTTCTATATAAAATGTACATAAACTTAAGCTGTGTCAGAATGTTTATCTTCCAGTTCTCCGTATCCATGCTACAGACATAATGCGCACAATTTTATTCTAACGAAAGTTTTCGGTTACGAACCAGGCTGTGCTACTGACGTTAACTTCGACAGGTGATTAGTGAGTGAGGAAAACACAAAAGACTGGGAGCTAGTGAGAGAAAAAACGCAAAAGAAAATAGCGAGAGTCTGTAATCTGTAAACCGCATAAACTGAGAAGACAGGCGGACGAACAGACAGACCTCTGGAAACATCAGGCAGGCGGGTATAATACGAGTACATTGAGAATAAGCCAAGAAGAAAATGGGAAACAGAGTAAAACCTAAGATGATTACGAAGTGATTAATTTAGACAGTCGCTGCCAGTATGTGAATTATGGATCTGGTGGTTAGCCCGAAATACGGATAGTCTTTCTTTCACTGTCACCCTCTTCTAATTTTGCAAAACCAAAAATTTTAATTAGACAAACTAATACAAAGATTATAAATGTAGCTAAATAAAGGGCAAAGGGGTTACTTACTGATTGCAGGAAATATTATTTTTCTTACAGTAAAATGCAAATTACTTAAACCGCAAAGAAACTAACCGTCAATCACAACAAACATATTTATTTTTCAGAAATTTAGTGAGTTTTACACGTTTCGGCCAACGTGGTCATCTTCAGGTAATTCAGCTGTGTACGGAATACGTGGGAGGAAATTATCAATATAAAGTATTATAAAAAGAAATGAGATCTCATTTTTACATGAAATGTAAGAGTAAGCAGGTTTATGTTACAGAAATAAATCCTGAGTGGGCGGTATTGCAGGTGTATGGAATTCTACCTTCGCCAGTTTTAGGTTATGTTAAGAAAGGTGCTCAATTATGGTGTACATTGCTACTTTACAATGATTTTGTATTTTAGATTAGCGGGTTTTAAGTTTTCTTATCTTCAGAATGTACTGAATGAAGGAATTACTATAGTAGAATGTATCTTCCCACATGCAATATGTGGTTTATACGCGCCTTATATGGTGAACTGGTTTTTGTACAATCCTTGGAAATTTACGTTATCGCTTTTACTGTGGTCTAACTTGGAGGATGTTAAGTGTGGTTGTCTTGATGAGAAGTGTGTATTCGTATTTCGTGTATTTTATTCCTATTATAAAGGAACCGAAAGATAGTTGGGTATTAGGAAAGGGGGATTATCTTTCTGGAAGGACTTTAAAGCTTTCATTTAAGACTATTTTAGCGTACTGTCTCCGTTAATATAAAGGCGGCTTATAATATTACTAAGGCCACTGAGCAAACGGTCTCGTTTCCAACTAATTCCTTTCTTTATATTCTATGTAACGGGCAACTTTAAAGGCTTAAATCTCTATATACAAATATATATTATGTCTTTTTGTCTTGCCATGATTGAACATTTCTCTTTCTTCCATACTGTTAGGACTAGTCTTACTGAAATATAGGAAACATAACAATCGCGTTCTATTCCCACAACAATGCCCCATGGCCGCTTTATAGGCTCAATGTGACAACCAAAATACTCTCTGAAATACTCTTCATGACGCACCATTGGCAATAGAGCGATGACGGTGGAACACTTGTTACTTTTACGCTCGACGTTAAGAAGTTTTTTGACTCACAAAACTCAGATCGTCGAAGAGCATGAAACAAACCAGACCGTGGCCGCCGCAGTAGGCCGAACTCACTTTTACCGACGCCCACCTGCAGGGCCATCTGAAGGGAACAGTTTAATTGAAAATGGTCAGCAAGCGGGACGCATTTTGGTGTTCGGTTGAAACGGCTGCGACGACAAAACGACACAGGCGCCTAGAAGTTTTCAGCGTACCAGAAATTACTGGCATCACAAAGTTCAGCCGTGGCTTTGGCATAATTGGGGAGCTGTTATTTTCAAATCCGGTAAATCTAATAAAAATTGCACGTGGTCTACTACGTTACTTACAACATAGCCTTCACCGAGGTGTTCTTTATGTTAAAATGTCATACGTTCTTATGGTACAGTAAGGTACGGCAATTTCATCTACACCACAAGAAAAGTATGGCCTTCCCTGCGCCGATTTTGATGAAACTGACAGTTGCTCAGCGCATTATGTGGAGATCTCCTGTGCCGAAAGTCATCCAATTTGGTCGATAAATACGGAAAATACGGGTATAATTAATTTTATCCCAGGAAATATTACACGCATGTGGAACCTTGCTGAACCTTCTGAATAAAAACAAGAAACGCCATGTGTGTATAACATAACACGGAGGCGCATTCGCATAACCATTGTTGCAGTGGAAAAGCAATAAATATTTCATACTTTGAGCGTGTTTGTGTGTGTGTGTGTCTGTGTGTGTTTTGCCAGCGTATGCGTCTTATCACATTGTCATCTGTGGCCCATCCGACTCTACAACAATTTTCCACTTTATCTCATAAAGTCATGATTTTCGGAAATATGTTACTGAATATAAAATGTGTGTTTTAATTTTCTCTACGACTATTGTCTGAAACATTTCTCATTCTACGAAGAATTCGGCGAGATATTACCACAAATGTACACAGGTCTTCACGTAAAGTATCCGTTATTCTTGTCGGATTTTAATGAAACTTGGATTTTCTCGACAGATTTTCGAAAACTACTCAAATCTAAAATTTAATAAAAATTCGCCCAGTGGCAGTGAGTTCCATGCGGACAGACGACGCACAGACATGACGAAAGAAGTATTTTTAGCAACTATGTAAAGGCGCCGAATAAAAATTCAGTTCGTTCCTCGCACAGAAATCAATGTGCTTTCAAGATGAAGTCCAAATGGTGAGAAACGTATAGAGAAATAATATCTGTTTTTATAAGAACCATAATGTAACAAATAAATACACAGTGCACACAAAGTGCAGAGTCTTCAGTGTTAAACCTGGCAGTATATATACGAACCACTGTGCTTTGTGCGGTCACGTAATGCTACCTGTACGGAGATTACAGTCGGGCTAACTATATACCAAACATGGTGGTTACGCCTCTCCCAGCTTGCAAAGAGCAAGCTCTTTGCTAGAATTACTTTTGCAAGCATTGCATTACCGTTCTTTTTTTGTGGCAGTGACTTGTGTTAATATTATTTGTGTCGTTACGTTTTAACTACTGTTAATAGCTTCCGTCGCGTCTTACCACAACACACTCACGCCCATATTGTAATAAACTGATTTTCTTCGGGATGTGAAGTAACTTATAGCCACGTATCAGTAGCAACAACATTTTCAATAACAATGGGCACACTTGCTGTTTATGTTATTTTGCCTGGACTAGCGCTTGAGCATTAAGTGACGTACCTATAGACAGTGCAAATCGACTTCGATCCGTTTCAAACTATTAACACACCAAAAGGAGGAACAATAGTGTAATAACAATTGGTAAAAACGCGTAAAAACAACCTACCTATTGATGTTTGCGAGTGTCTTTCATAAAAAGTGTTGCTAAGTTAACAAATGTGCTTTACTGACGAAAATTAAACAACACATAAATCATGAAATGTGGAGTACATGGTATATATAAATTTGACTATACTGACTAGATATTTTATGTCAAATGTTAGTCGTCATGGCTTATATTAAAAACTGACACCAATGGAAATATCACGCCTTGTACATTAGTTGCTGGCAACAAAGAATTATTCTTGTTGCAAATTTATATCCAGAGAAGACAGTGATCATTGAGAACTCTCTCCTTTCTCTTAAAACAATCATATGCACTGGTTTCCAGAAGCAGGCGTTCTGGAAATAAATCACAGCATTTTGTTAAATACGTTAACACCAATTCCAGCAAACAGAATTAACGTTATGTTGTTGCTGTGCTTAATTAAGCGACACGCCATGAAGACGTATTCGGAGTAGAGGTACAGCTCCACGCATTCATAACCTCATCAATATGTGGAGGTGAGTGATCAGCTTCAAGCCCCGGCGTAAGAGCCCCCGTTGTACACTGAATAGTGAATGTGGAGGCTACATCAATAGCCGCTGCAGCCATCACAGGCGTCAGGCAGACAGGGCATTAGGCTGCGAGCTGTGAAACGATGAAATGTTGTGGAAGCCATCAAAACGTAGCCGTTACTTCACACTGATTATACGAATGGCACATATTTTTGTCATGAACTGTAACACAACTTCGTACTCACCCCTGAGGATCCCACTGACACAAACGCCTAACAATCACTTAAATTAACGAACTTTCTTTTGGTCGTCTCGTCTCCTGAACTCCGCGTTAATACGTCAGCCTTTCCAACTAACTTCCCTTATATGAAGATTAGACTAGCCAGATAAGGCATTAAAATGGTTTAAATTCATATATTAAGATAAATAAGCAAAACATTGATAACTTCGTATTGTTACTAATTACTTTCATGTCAAGAGCTACACCAGAGACACATCAACCCTAAAACATAAATGGTAAAAGAAAATTCGCGCACAAGCTTTCCATAGTGAAACTCCTTGCTAAAAACATGTCTAAAATGTTGTACAGTATATGTCCTGAGACGTTTAGTTTTCTTGAGACAAGCGTCGCTATCAGGTGGGCTAGCACATTTCTCAGACGATAAAGTGTGTTTTAGATATACCCAAAACGCCACACTATGCAGCATGGCTCCGCTGTGATTGAAGGGTCATGGAATACAAGCACAATGAACATTGCGACATGCTCTTAAACCTCAATGGATGCAACAGCCAAGCTGGTGCATGTACACGGAAATATGCATTATGTTGTACTGGTCGACGACGTCCAGACACTAATGAGTATCACTGATTGCACCCTCATCTCCATGAGACAGCAATGTAGCACCTACCGGCATCTGTGAAGACTGGTCGACCACGAACTGTATAGACACCAGCCGACGAAAGTTCCGTACTTCGCAGGTGTAAAACGATAGCCGTGGAGAAACGAGTACTGGAACTATCCCAACCGAGGGTCTTCGAAAAACTTCAGGCACTACATCACTACTCGCGGAGTGCACATCTGTTCCCAGACGATAGTCCTCTACGAATGCAGTTCTGCGAATGGCTAAAAAACTCTCTGCCGATGACCTCACGCTACACAATAGTCTATGGACATGCTCGTACATGTACGAACCGCGTTAGACGTGAGAGAGTGTGGTCAACGTCCACAAATGTCACTTCTTGACACAATCTTCATGCAATCCGCGAACGTGGCAATCACTTTCACTTCAACATTAATGTCTGAGCCGGAATCGGCGGGGCCATTGTCGTGAGCCCCATCTGCTGCCTGAGAAGCTGACTGCTTACAGATAGCGCAGTCTTCTGACAACCGTTCTAATGGGGATCCCCTCCTTCCTCACATCTTGCAACACGCCATCCATCCACCAAAGTTTAGGTCTCACCACTCTCCTGATTCCTTCTAGAGGAGTCCTTGATTCTTCTGGGTATTTCACTATTGTCCATTCTTCGTATGTGCCCTTCCAATCGCAACCTCGCTGCCGGTACAGGCCTTGGTTGTTCCTTATTCCCCAAACTCCTTTTTCCTGCACTGAACAGTATATTTTACGTAAGACTTTTCTCTCAAAAGCACAAAGTTGTAGTTACCAGATCGCGTTCATGGCCGTGTTTCGCTTCCGTACATCAGAACAGGTCTTACAAGGTTTTGGTATCCTATATCCTGACTTTCGTCTCACGAGTAAGCAGTCGTGATTTACATTGTCTTGGTAACTAGCTCTGGAATAAAGAACTACATTTTCAATAAAATTGCACTTATCTTAAAATAATTTAGTGTAAAAAACATAAAATTATCGTACAGCAGAAAGACGAAGTTTCGATACAAATATCAATTCAATTCATACACTATTTCTATTTTAGGTTCAGCGGCACATTTGGCAAAACCTCGTGGTGCTAGAGTATGCAGCGAACCGCTGATCTATCGTGCACTGAGTTCCAACTTGCTCTCTCTCGTTCCCACTACTTGTCAGTACTGACTCCTCAAGGAAGCATTCACAAACGACAAAAATGCGCACCCTTGACTTACGTTTAATCGAAAATATGCTTCCCACCATAAAGGAGTCATTTTAATGCTAAACATCCAAAAAATTAATAAAACACGCCGAGACCGATTTACGTTAGCATACGTAGGATTTTATGCCTTTCTCTGATGATACCTAGAGGGTGAGGTTAATGTGTGTTTGTTACAAATGAAATTAAATAACAGCGACCTGTTCCTAACAATTTATTGAAAATCCTTATTTTCGGTAAAGAATCTTCAATACTGAACTCCTCACACTTTATCTTTTCAGATGGATGCTTGATTACTTAGCACAAACGCAGAAACAGTGTACCAACATAAAAGTACAGGACTTTCAAATTGCGACGCTGCAAACGTGCTACATACGCGAACCGGCGCTTAAGGAGGGCTTATAATGCACCATATAATGAAAGCTCTGTGTCAAGAGAACACCAATCCTAAACTTCCAAGCATTCGTAGATATTAAAAGCACCCGTTAAAAATTGCTTGTATTACAAATAAGATGTGTCTTGTTCACTCACGAAAAGTCAGTTCTTCTTGTCCGCTCCAAGTTTTCGTCTAGAAACGTGACACTGTAACGTAACATTGATCGTAGATCATTATCCGTTCCACTGAACCTCAGACTTATTTATGATCGTGGTAGTGATTTCTTGACATGTAGGCCGTGTACGGTTTTCCAACAAGGAAGTCATTAATAATCCATGTTTACGTATTTCAATATATACGGTTCAACTCACTCTTTTGTAAAAAGCACAGAAACCTTGCTCAAAGTAAGGGGTCTATGCGTCGTTACACACGAGAAAATCAGTAATTTCTAACTACACGTCCATAGGTAAGCTTTCTTTTTAACAAAAACATATTCCTTTAATACATTCGACGCTTTGTGAAATCCGGATTAACTCTAATACTCGCTGAGTAACCTACAGGCACTATTCTAAATGTTAAAAAAAAAACTAAATAAATCCAACCACCCATCCAATTCAATTTTGTCTAACTTCCAAATACAACCGGCAAGGTAGGGTACGAAGGTGCAAATACGGCCGCGTTGTATATAAATTCCTATTGAACAGTATGAACATCAGAAACTTGAGCGATTTCACACGTAATGTACTGAAATCCCACTTACAACATTTGATGTGAATACTCACGACCTTAATTTGAGCTGTTCATTATTTCACTTACTATTTGTACGAGAATCTAAATACGTGAAACTGTCAACATGATGCGACGTTTTATGTCAATTCCTTTCCTGTCACCGATAAACGGGGACATACGGCAACGTTTTGATAAACAAATAATCCAGTAACTTAAACTATAAATTTAAACATTTAAAACCTCAACTAAAAACAATGTTACTCGTTTATGCCCTTTTTTAACACAGTTTACTCAGCTCAGTGACTTGTAAAACAGCACAGTAGCGCATGGCCCCCAAAAAGTGTTTCCATGGAAATCAACTGCAACTCCTAAGAATTTTCCGTCTTGTATGAGGTAAGATATAACAGGTTTGCTTCAAATCAGAGTAAGTCTACACATTTTCCAAATGCATTCTGTGCGATTTTACATGGTTTTCTCATAAGACGTTTTCTTCATTTATTCCTCATACATACGGAATAATTAAACACTTGTATGCGTTCATGCGCGTGTGTGTAATCCCACTGAACTAATTCAAGTTAAATTAATTAGGTTTAGCCTATATATTTAAATATATTCTTTATTTAATTCTCGACTGCCATATCATATCGCCATTCTTACAAAGCAATTATAACGTTTTAAAAAAAATTACAAGTTGAACGCTCTGATTCACTTTTCATTTCAACGGGTTGTCAATAACACTTACCAACAGGCGACGAACGTTAACAGTTCGTTTATTTAACTTAAAGATAAAAGTATGTCTATAGAAAATACTGCTAGCAAGCCAAACACACTGCCAAGCCAGGAGTTATTACCCTCCTATACCGATCACATCGATAACTGTTTGAAATAAAAATTTAAAACTTTAATTACATTAATATTTATGCCACATACACATTTTTTATGATAAACCACTTTTTATCAAATAAATACTGGCCTAATTTTCGTTGAAGATTCGTGCAGGGACAATATGTCACCGATACAAAAAAAATACATTTCTAGACAACTTTAGCGCAAACATACAAACCAAAATTTAATCTAATCCCATCGAGCAGTTTTGGAGATGACATATCAGATATAATTCCATACATTCATTACAATCGTTCTTTGAATTTTCGAAAGAAGCGTATAGTGGGATCCACAATAACTAATACGAACACAGCCATGTTTCTTAATACAAAGACTTGCCTATGATAGAACGATGGTACAATTAGTGTCTTTACGAAACATGATATTGCATCTAAATATATTACAGAACTTTTTACTCGCTGTGCTGAAGGCCATACGAACAGAAATTAACAATGGTCTCTTCTAATAAAAATCCCGAGTCACTGAAACTACCCAAACATATAAACAGCGTGAAAAATACATTTAGCCTGCCCCCCCC
>JGI20166J26741_11823362_pt1 | contig 20700 bp, 20 predicted proteins | sample TergutCu122P5_FD_26741 | JGI IMG/M metagenome (IMG submission 26741)
CTCATTTTCACACCTTTCATTGTTCGGTCGAAGCGCGCAAAAGCTCTGTCGCTTTTGCGCCTCCCTCCAATTCAAGGGTTCAAATTGAGATTCGTATTAGGATTATTTCGTGGTCGCTTCGCGTCACTTCGGGATCACGTATTGCCGCAGGTTATTGAACAGTGTGACGGTGTATTCATTTAAAGTGGCGAAGATGAACGGGCCGAACAGTATCAGCGAGAGCAGGACCGCCAGTATCTTCGGTATAAAGGCGAGCGTCGGCTCCTGAATGCTGGTCACCGTCTGAAAAATGCTGACCGCCACGCCCACCACAAGCCCCATGACCAGCGGCGGCGCGGAGGCGAGGATGATGGCCAGCAGGCCGTTCTGAATAATGGTGACTACGGTGTCCTCTGTCATGTCCGGCCTCCTTGTCAAAACGGCGAGCCCCACGGCTTTCAGCCGTTTTTGAGTCTTCCGGCTTCAGCCGGTTGTTTTCATTTAAATGTCTGCATCAGATTGCCGATGACTAGGCTCCAGCCGTCCACCATCACGAACAGCAGTATCTTGAACGGCAGGGATATCATGGCGGGCGGCAGCATCATCATCCCCATGGCCATGAGCACGCTGGCCACCACCATGTCGATGGCGAGGAACGGCAGGTACAGTATGAACCCGATCTTGAACCCGGCCGTGATCTCGCTCAGCATAAACGCCGGTATTAGTACCCGGCTGGGGATATCGCCGCTTGTCGCGTAGGTTGTGCCGGAGAGCTTGATGAACAGCGCCAGATCCTGATTGGACACCTGCTTGAACATAAAGGTCCTCAGCGGCTCCATTCCGGTCCGCATGGCCTCGTCCTGTGACATCTGCCCGGCCGTATAGGGTTTTACGGCGCTGTCGTTGATCTGTGTGATGATCGGGCTCATCAGGAACAGGGTCAGAAACAGCGCCAGGGAGACCAGTATCTGCCCCGGCGGCATCTGCTGCGTGCCCAGGGCGGATCTCAGAAAATACAGGGAGATGAGTATACGCGTAAAGCTGGTCATCATCAGCAGCAGCGACGGCGCCAGCGCAAACAGCGCCAACAGGAATATGATCTGCAAGCTGGACGTGACGTTCTTGGGGTCTGACGCCGGGTAGACGTTTAACCCCAGGCCGGGGAGCGCCGAGGCCCGCGCGGCCGCGCACAGGCCGGCCGCGAACATTGCCGTGAACAGCATCAGTATTGTCAGCGTTACCAATAATTTCACGGCGGACCCATGAGACACAGGTTTTTTAACGGCGCCCTTTATCATATATAAGCCCCATATCATTAGAGTTAAGGTCATTAGAGTTAAGACAAGAGTTAAGACAACTCATCTTCTTAAAAATCCGTTTATCTTCTCCGCGATCCTGTTATCGGACATCATATTCCTGAGATAAACCTCAAATCCCGCCGTCTTCTCCGGTTCGGCCTCCGGCAGCCTGAGCTGGCCGGCCTCCACCTCCGTTATAAAGCTGGCCCTGTCCTTGGCCACGCCGATGAGTATGTACTTCTCCCCGGCCCTGACCAACTGCAGTGAACACTGCATATTCAACGCCAGGCTGTCAATGATCTGGATATTCCCGGCCCTTTTCCCGTTGTGCCGCGGATTGCGCGCCTTGGCCAGCAGCTTCGTGCAGAGATAGGCCAGGCACAGGACCAGGGCAAAGGCGAAAATATAGTAAAATAACTGGCTTATCGATGTAAACCAGTTATCTTTGAACGCGCTCCGCGGCGGACCCGACGCGTTTATTACACAAAAAGAGAGCGCCCGCGCGCCTGAGCGGATGATACCCTGCACATCGAATATGCCGAACGCGCCGGGCATATCAGCCGATCGCCTTTTTTACGGCTTCCAGCACCCTGTCCGGCTGGAAGGGCTTGACGATGAAATCCTTCGCGCCGGCCTGTATAGCCTCAATGACCATGGCCTGCTGTCCCATCGCGGAGCACATGATGATCCTGGCGTTTGAGTCCGCCGCCTTGATGCCCCTGGCGGCCTGTATGCCGTCCATCTCGGGCATAGTGATATCCAATATGGTCAGGTCCGGCTGCAACTCTTTATACTTTTCAATGGCCTTGACGCCGTTCTCGGCCTCTCCGGCGACGCTGTAGCCGTTTTTTGTGAGTATGTCCTTGAGCATCATCCTCATGAACGCGGCGTCGTCAACCAAGAGTATCGTCTTGTCTCCCATCGAACCATCACACCCCAATTCGTTATAAAAATCCAGATAAAAATCCAGACTATACCACGCTTTCGGCCCTGCTTATCTCCGTGATGCGTATCCCGAAATTCTCGTCTATCACGACGACTTCACCCTTTGCCGTGAATTTGCCGTTGACTAGGACGTCTATGGGCTCGCCCGCAAGCTTGTCCAGCTCGATGATGGTGCCGGGCGCGAATTCCAGAATATCCCTGATCTTCTTGCGCGTCCTGCCGAGTTCCACGGTCACATCCAGCGGCACGTCCATGATTATGCCGATGTTCTCCTTTTCCTGCATGACGTCCCGCGCGTCAAAATTCTGGAATTGCGCGGCCTGCACGTTTACAGGGCGGTTCCCGGGCTGATTCATGGGCGCCTGGTACTGCGGGGGGTACGGGGGGTACGGCTCGGGCTGCGCGCTTGGCCCGCCAGCCCCGGAATCAGCCGGGTACGGCTGATATTGCCCCGACGGCGGATAAGGCTGCCGCTCGGGCGGAGCGTATGTAGCCTGACCCTGTCCGCCCCGGGGAGCCGCCTGGCCAAAAGCCTTGCCTGAAGCCTGATCCGCGGCCGAGCCGCCGTAGCCGCCCTCGATCTTATCGACCAGTTGCAGGGCGAATTCCTTTGGCAATACCTGGACGATGTCGCTGTCTATCAGCGAGCCTATCTCCATCCTGAAGAAGACGCACACTATCTCCTCGTCCGGCTCAAACCCCGCGTCCTCAAACAGCTTGTCGTCGTTAAAATCCAGTACGAAGGCGTCCGGCGTGTTGATATCGATCTTCCCGCCTATGACCGACGACAATGACGTGGACGCGGAGCCGATCATTTGGTTCATGGCCTCGCTGATAGCGCTCATGTCCAGTTCGTCGATGGTGAAATCCTCGGGGATGCCGCCGTCCCCGCCCATCATCAGATCGGTGATGATCTTCACGTCGCGCTGCTTGAGCACCAGCACGTTTGAACCCCTAAGGCCGTGGGTGTAGCTGACGCGGACGCCGATGCACGGCCTTTTATATATCTTTGAAAGCTGCTTCCAGCGGATGACCTTGACCTCCGGCGTCGTGATCATGACCTTTTGGTTGATCAGCGCGAACAGCGTCGTCGCGGACGTGCCCATGCTGATATTGCCGATCTCGCCCAGGACGTCCTTCTGATCGGGGGTGAGGCCGCTCTCTACCTCCTCGAGCTCCGAATGAATGTCGTAATCCGCGCCGGCTTCGGCCGCCCGCGATTTTGCCTCGGGGTCATCGGCTTCCGGGGCCGGGCTGTCGCCGCCCAGCAAAGCGTTTATTTCATCCTGCGAGAGTGTCCCGCTCATTCGCTATTCCTCCTTGCCGATGAAGCCCGTTATCTGTATAGCGTTCTTGCCCTTGAAAGTCCCGGGCTTGGCGCGGAATTTCGTGAGGCTGCCCAGCATGACTTCCAGATCGGAGTCTATATATGAATCCAGGGTGATCACGTCGCCGAGCTTCAGATTCACAAAATCGCTGACCAGTATCGTGGTCCTGCCGATCACCGCGGAAACAGGTATAAGGGCCCGTTCGAGCTTCTCGGCGATCTCTTCCCTGTGGTCGTCCTGTTCGGTCTTCTTATTCTGTCCGAACCAGTATTTATTATATAGCTTGTCCATAATCGGCTCGATGACAATATATGGCAGGCAGAAATTGAACATGCCCGAGGTGCCGCCGATATTCACGCTGAGCGTGACCAGCAAGACCATCTCGTTAGGCTGTACGATCTGGGCGAACTGATGGTTGGTCTCTATGCGCTCCAGCCTGGGGGTGAGGGTGACGACATTGGCCATGGGCTCCGGCAGCAGGGACAGAAGCTGGATAAAGATGCGCTCCATGAGCGTTTTCTCCGTCTCCGTGAGGTCCCTGGGCTTTTTGATGGGCAGCCCCGGGCCGCCGAGGATCCTGTCCAGTATGGAAAACCCGATGCTGGATGAGAGCTCCATGAGGATATCGCCCTTGAGCGGCAGGAAATCTATGATGCCCAGCACCACGGCGCTCGAAAGCACATTGGTGAACTCTTTATACTGCACCTGCTCCGCGCCCATTACCTCCAGGGAGCAGGGCGTGCGCAGATAAGCGGTCAGATATGAGGACGCGGAGCGGGAATAGCTGTCGAAGATCATCTCCACGGTGCGCAACTGTTCCTTATTGAACTTTGAGGGGATAGCAAAATTATATCTCTTCGCCTCCCGCTTTTTATCCAGGGTTATGGGCGGCGCGGCGGCCGCGCCGCCGCCGGACTGCCCGCCGTCGCTGAGGGACGCCAGGAGCGCATCTATCTCCGCTTGGGACAGTATCTCCCCCATGTGCTCACCTGCCTTCAACGCCCGTAATCAGGGAAAACTTCACTCGACATAGAGCTGGCTTATATAAACCGTGTAGATCAGATTGCTCTGGAACATCTCCTGCAGCTTGACGAGTATCTCATTGGCCAGGAGCTGCTCGCCGTTGGGCTGTTTCAGTTCGTCGTAAGTCTTGTTGCGGATTATCCTGAGGCAGGCGTCGCTCATGGCTAGATCCTGGGACTTTACCATATCCAGGAACTTCGTGCTCTGCTTCCTGTCGGTGTTGTCGACCCCGACGCTGATCGTGGCGCTCGCCACATGCTTCACGCCGTCCTGGCCGGTGAGAAGGTCCGTACTGATGGGCTGCGTCAGGGGGATGGGGGTTATCTGATCCGGCGTGAGCTGGGTGACCAGGCCGGCGCCGGAGCGGCTGTAGGCGCTTGGGTTTTTGCTCTTCAGCGCGCCGATCACGAAAATAGACACGCCCACTATGGTGATTATCAGAATTACCAGCAGCGCGAGTATGGCTACCATGATAATTTTATTTTTGCCCGATTCCATAAATGCCTCCCGTATTATGCCCGTCTAACTTATTATTATATTCAGCCCGCCGCGCGTTATTCCCTTTTTCCCTGATTTTGTATATATGTATAACGCGCGACATCGGGCGCGCTATATCCGGCCGCCGCGCTTATACTCGGCTACGCGCCGTATAACCTCCTCCACCGGCTCGGCGACCATTATCTTATGGCCCGTCGTGGTGGTTATGGTTGTATCGGGCGTGCTTTCGATAAACTCGATCAAATCGCAGTTTATCACCAGATCCTTTTTATTGAGCTTGGTCACATGAATCATATTATCACCCGATAACGATCAATCTAACCCAATATTAACGTGAGAGATTTTCTTCAGTGAAATTCAACAAGCCGAGCCTTCGTCCTCCGTAGGGGCGGACGCCCCTGTCCGCCCGCCAAATTTTAAACTCCCTATAATTACAAAACCTATTCCAAAACCTGTAGGGGCAGAGCTTGTCTCTGCCCTCAACAGGGGCAAACACAGGTTTTGCCCTACAATAAATCGAAGTTTCAGAACACATTTATTATAACGTAAGTTCGACAGATTTTCCTTAGCGAAATTCAGCAAAGCCGAGCCTTCGTCCTCCGTAGGGGCGGACGCCCCTGTCCGCCCGCTGAATTTTAAGCTACCTATAATTACAAAACCTGTTCCGAAACCCGTAGGGGCAGAGCTTGTCTCTGCCCTGGATAGGGGCAAACACAAGGTTTGCCCCTACAATAAATCGAATTTTCACAACACATCTACAGCCTCGCGGGCGCGCGGTCAGCCATTTAATCCGCCTTTCAGGCGGCATCAAGTCTTCCGGCTTTAGCCGGTTGTAGTGTAAGCGAGCACTCTAACCCACGCTAATGTTTATATATACCGAAAAAACCGGGACGCCGCCGCCCGTGGAATGGGCGGCGGCTGCCGGTCAGAACTTTAATATATTATCTGTAAATTATCTGATCATATTCACCAACTGATTGAGGATATCGTCGGAGACGGTTATCACGCGGGAGTTGGCCTGGAAGGCTCTCTGCGCCGTTATCATGTTGGTGAACTCCTTGGCCAGGTCCACGTTGGACATCTCCAGCGCGCCGCTCTGCATGGAGCCGCCGGAAGCCGATATCTCCTGGCCGATACCGTCGAAATCGCCGGAGTTGGCCGTGGGCTGGAAGAGGTTGTTGCCGACTTTCATCAGGCCCGCCGGGTTGGGGAACTGCGCCACGGGTATTTGGCCGAGGACCCTCTCGTTGCCGTTGGTGTAGAGGCCGGTGACCTTGCCGTCCGGGCCGATGCTCACGGAATTGAGCCTGCCGGGGGAACAGCCGTCGAGTTTGACCGCCTGCACCGTCACCGTCGCGTCGAACTGCGTCAGCATGCCGAAATCCACTGTGACGGAGCCGCCCGCCGCCAGACTGCCCGGGTTGCCGCCGTCGCCGAAGGTCGCCGCGGGGGTGAGGAGCGGCTTGCCGGCCGCGCCGCCGTCCTGTATGACAAAGCTCAGGGAGTTGCCGGAGGCCGCCGCGATGCCGGCCGGGTCGGCGCCCATGGCCGCGCCGGCGGGGAAGCCGTTTACGTCAAAAGCGAACACGGCCGCGGTAATTGGCGGGTTTGCCGTGGTGTTGACGGAGGTCTGGGGGATCGGGGATCCCGTGAAGGTGATCGCGGGGGAAGCGGAGCTCGGCGTCGTGTTGGGCGTCGTCACCGCGACGGGATAGGCCTGGGTCCTGTCGTTGTTGGCGTAGGCGTACTGGCCGACCTGATATTCCCAGTAACCCGCGTTCGTGGCCGTCGGGGGGTTGTATTTATACTGCGTGTCGACGACGTATCTGTTCCCCAGGGAGTCAAAGAAGTCCATCGTCGAATTGATTATATGGTTGCCGTTGGCGTCGGTCTTGAGGGCGTTCAAGTTGCCCTGCATCTGGATGTTCCGCGTCGTCTCCGGGGCCACATACTGCGCCGAGCCGCCGATGGTGATTGGCTGGACGTTGCCGGGCGTGCACACGTACTGGCCCGGGTTGTTGGCGTCCGGGACAGCCGGCCAGCCCATGACCTTCATGCCGCCCGTCGTCACCAGGTTGCCGGCCTTGTCGATATCGAGCGCGCCGGCGCGGGTGAAGTAGGTGCCGCTGGAGTCGCCGACGATGAGGAAGCCGCTGCCGGCGATCATTATGTCAAAGGGGTTGTCCGTGCGGTCGGCCGCGCCCTGGTTCATGTTTTTATCTATAGAGGCGAGGCTCGCGCCCATGCCGATCTGCATGGGGTTCACGCCGCCGCGGTTGGTGGTGTCGCTGGGGCCGGCAGCGCCGCCCAGCATGTCGCTGAACACCTCCTGGAAGGTGGCGCGGCTGCTTTTAAAGCCGATGGTGTTGATGTTGGCTATATTGTTGGCGATGATGTCCATCTGAGTCTGATTTACGGCAAGACCCGAAACACCTGAGGATAATGATCTGAGCATAGTTTGACCTCCTATTTTTACCGGATTCCGGCAATTGGTTTTGCGCTCCCGCGGGGAGGGCCTGCGCGAACTCTGCGCGGGCGGATCTCATATCCGTCCGCTCCGTCCCGTTTGGCCAGCCCCCGCGGCGATGCGCGCGGCGTTTGTCGTGTTTTCTGATCGCAATCCGTCTGTCAGTCGGGATTGCCGAGCCCCCGTTTATCCGTCTGCACCCGCGCCCCTGCACAGAGGCTGGCGGTTTAAATAAAAGGTCCGGCTCACATATTATATATCGGCATTTTTTAAAATTCTTTATAGCTTTTAAACGATTACGGCGCCGTCAATATTTGTAAAAACATTTTCGTTATTGTGGCCCGTCATGGCCGTGATGACCGTTCTGCTCCCGATATTGACCACCAGCGCCACATTGTCCACCAGCACGAGCGAATCGCTTATGCCCTTGGCCCGGGCCGCGCGCACGCCGTCCTCGATACGGGTGAGCTGTTCGCTCGTGAGGTATATGCTGCGGGAGCTGAGCCGCGCCGAGGCGTGTTTTGAGAATTGCAGCGCCGTTTTGCCCGCAAGCTTTTTATTGATCAGATTTTTTTCAATCAAATTTTTTTCGAGGACGTGTTCAAAGCTGGCGGCGCCCGCGGCGTCCCTGGCGTGCGCCGCCTGCTGCGCCTGATTGGAAGGCGCGCCGGCCATAGGCCCGTTGTTCCCGTTGTTAATGAAATAATCCTGTCCGCTGAGTTTCATGGCTTCACCCATCTGTCATTATTCTGCCGTATCCGGGCTCTCCGGAACGGCGTCGTTGTTGTTGTCCGTCGCGGACGCGTTGGCGTAGGCGGATTGGGGTATGCCCGCGTAATCGGGGTATGACACGCTGTCCGCCCCGACGTTCAGATACGGTATGCCGCCCCTGACCGTCACGGAATCCACGGTCCCCGATATCTCCCCGCTCCCGTCGGATGAGGGCGCGGCAAAGCTTATTTTTTTGCCGATATAATTCAGCGCCTCCGAGATGAAATTGATTTTGCTGACGGGCACGCTCTCGCCGCCGACGTTGAGGAAGGCCTTCCCGTCGCGGATGCTCACGCCGTCTATGACGCCCGTCACGGTGACCGTCCCGCTGTCGCCGGTCAGCTCCGCGCCGATCTCCAGGCCGATTATCATGTTCCGGCCCGATATGGAGACGACCTCCGGGGCGTAGACCTGCTTGCCGTTGACCATCAGTATGGGCGCGCCGTTTGAATCGAATTTGATATAATCCACGGGGCCCTCGATGAACGTCATGTTGCCGCCCGCGTCCGTGGAAATGGCCTGTATATGCTTGCCCATGAGGGACAGCACCTGTGAAACCGCCACGCTGCTGCTGAGCGCGTCCATGCCGTCCGCCGCGCCGCCGCCGGGGCTGTCCGCCGCCGCGCCGCCGTAGACCTTGGTCACGTCGCCGGGCTGTATCAGACGCCCGCCCACCGACAGGTACGTCGTCCCGTTCTGCTTGACGACGGAATCCACCATCTGATTCGTGACGTACGCGTACTGGCTGGTGGCCGTGTTGACGTATCTGCCGTCGATCATCTTCCCGATCATGGAGAACGCCTGGGCGTCGGTGGTGGTCTGGTTCATGTTCTGCATCTGCTCGAGCGAGGTGAACTGGGCCATCTGCGCGATAAACTGCGTGTTGTCCATGGGGCTCATGGGGTCCTGGTTCTGAAGCTGCGTTATGAGCAGCTTGAGAAAGGCGTCTTTGTCCAGCCCGCCGCCGGGGGGCGGGAGCTGCGCCTGGGTCGGCTTCCAGGCGTTCTGCGTGTCGATTTTGTCCCGCACGTCGCCCCAAAAGGGCGTATAAGAATTGCTGCCGGCCGTACTTGGCATCAGATCAACTCCGTTCTAGAGGCTAGGGGCCAGAGGCTAGAAGCCGGATAAAACCCCGAGCTCTTTTGGCTTCCGATTCCCCGCCTTAACTTGTCGGTTCAATATATAAATAAAAGATTACACGGCGTATTCGACGCTGTTCAGCAGTATGGCGGACGCGTCTATCGCCCGCGGCTCGTCATACGGTTCGTCGGCCGGAAATTCATCGTTATTATGCTGCCGCCCGCCGTGGCCGGTACCGGCGTCCGAAAGCCGCTGGCCGCGGTCAGACTGGCCGGATTGGCCGCCGGGCGCGTCCTGCCGGACCGACACGGAGATGTTCTCTATCTGAACGCCCTGCTGCCGCAGGACGTCTCTGAGGCCGTCAAAATTGGATTCCAGCGTCTCTTTCACGCGCCGGCTCTCCGCCGTAAAATGCGCCGTCACAATGCCGTTTTGCGCCGTGACCTTGAGAGAGACGTCGCCGAGGTTGTCCGGGCTCAGCCTCACGCGGATCTCCGCCCTGCCGTCCCTGAAGCCGGCCTTCATGCTCTCCATGACCTGGTTGACGACGTCCTGCAAATCGGAATCCGCGCGGAACAGGGCCGCTTTCATGTCCGGGCCGGCCTGGATGTCCGCCGTCTGGCCGGTCTGCGCCGCCTGCCCGGCTATGCTGAGCATGTTGGTCTCGGCCGCGCCCGCGGCGTTCACCTGGTTTATCATGAACCGCGCGCCCGCGCCGGAGGCGTTCATTTTGGCGGCGGCGGCTTCTATTACAGATTGTGCGGATTGGCCCGATTGCTTTGACTGCATCGCGGCGGCGGCGTTCTGCCCGCCGGACGCGTCTCCCCGCCGTTCGCGGCCCTCGCCGCCGTTATGCCGGCCGTCCGTGAGCTGAGACGCCTCCGGAGGCGCGTCGGCCGCGGCCGATACAGAAGCGTCGCCCGCCTGGGCCGCGGCTTGCGTATTATCTGCCGATTGCCCGGGCTTTTGGGCCGCGTACCGCGCGATGCTCTCGCCGACGCCGCGCATGATCCCGGACATGCCGGGGACGTTCAGCAGCTCGCCCGGGGAATCCGCGCCCAGCGCCGCCTGCATAAACTTGCTCAGCTTGGCGTCCTGAGCGAGGTCGCCCGGCTCCATGCCCAGCGAGGCCAGGATCCGGCTTATGTCGTCCCCGGAGAGCCCCAGCGACTTCGCGAGGCCGTCCACGAGCTGTTCCACGCCGGGGTCGGCCTGCCGGGGGGCGCTTTCACCGTTTTTGTCAATATAAATGCCGGCCGCGCCGGAAGAGACCGCGCCCGTCTTATCCGCGGGCTGATTCATATCAGGCCCGTCATGCCCGTCGGACTGCCAGGGGCCGCCGCCCGCCTGGAGCATGGCCGTTATATCGATGACATGGCCGGGGCGGTTATCGCCGGATACCGTTTTATCACGGTCCTGATTCCAGTCCGCCGGGGCTTTATCCGCGGGTTTATTTTTATCTGTCGGTCTGTTCTTATCCGCTGATCTGTTTTTTGAAGTGGCTTCGGAAGCTCTTTTGGCGTCGGCGCCCTTGTCCGGGCTTTTTTCCAGGTTTTTGTCCGGGCTTCGTTCCAGGTTTCTTTCCAGACTTCTCTCCGGCCTCGCCGCAAAGCCCGCTTCCTGCGGCCCCTGCCGCCGGATCGCGTCCGGGCGCTCCGCTTCGGAGACATTGTTTAACAAGCTGTCGAAGGCATTGTTGGAGCCGGCTCTGTCCTGTCCGGGTTTTAACTGTCTCTCAAGACGTCCGTTGTCGGCGGCCGCTGCGCCGCCCGCCAAAAAAGCGTTTACCAAGTTCGTCAATTTACGCTCCACCCCCTGTATATTTAGGTCTAATGTATATTGGGCGCCATCTGCGCCGCTACTACCGCGCCGTTCTTAGGGTCCATCGCCGCCAGTATCGCACCGCTCTGCGCCGGATCCAGGCCGTTCATTATCATAACCACCGTCTTGATGTCGGATGTCATCATCTGCTCCAATATGCCCGCGGCGCTGCCCTCGTCCATATTCTGAAACCTGGCGATAAAATCCCGCTGGTCCTTGGACGCCTGGAGCTGCGCCAGCGCCTGCTTATAGAGGTTATCGGCGTTTTCCGGGGATATGCGCTGATAAAATTCCGCGTAGGCCTTCGGGTCGTTCAGGGCGATCATCCGGTCAAAATCCGCTTTATCATTTTTAAACTGAATCTGCTGCTGTTCGACGGAACTGAGCCGCTCAATGGTTTTTAAATTGACATCATCGGCGTCCTGGAGTTGCCGGTTGTCGTCCTTGAGCTTTTCGATCTCGCCGGTGAGCTCGTCGATCCTCTGGATCAACTGGGCGCGCGTGAGTTCCGCGTATGGGACGCTATCCGCGGCGCTCGCCGGGGTCGCCGGCGGGCCGACGCTGGTTCCGGTCGCCGCGCCGCCGCCGGGGAGCATATGGGATATCCCCTGCCCGACGATCGGTACCCTGGAAATCGCAGGCGCGATAAACCGTTCGCGCAGGCCGAACAAGTTCAATACGACGGCCGCGAAGAGGAAGGTGACGGCCGCGAGCGCTATCAGCGCCGCCACTATGCACCCTAAGCCTTTTCGTCTGCCGCCGCCGTACCCTGTTCCGCTGTCAGTATATTTATCGGCAGCTTCGCCGGTGTTCATTAATGCCTTATTTCTTCCAATTCCGCGGTTCATCGCGGCCGCGCCGGCGTTCTGATCCTTGCCCGCCGCGCCGGAATCGGCGGCATCGGCGTTAAACGCGCCGCCCTTCGGCCTGGTCTTTACAGCCATATGCGCCCTCCAATCGCCGGCAAAGCCACGCGGTACGCGGCTATCTTTTGCCGTATTTATAGCTTATCAGCTCGTCCACGGACTTTTGCTCGGCGAGCTTTTCCCCGTGGAGATAGTTTTCATAATCATTTTCTTTCAGTTTCTGCAATTTTTGGTGTTCCTTCGTGGCCTCGACGAGCTCCAGGCGTTTGCTCTCCGCGCGCTCCTCCGCCTTTTCCAGCTCCGCTTTCTGCCTCTGTATCCGGAGTTTCAACGCTTTTAAATATATGTCGTTCGCCCGGACGGCCGCCACGTCCACCCTGTCCAGGCGCGCGGCCTTAAGATCGAGGACGCAGCGCTCCCGCGCCTCAAACAGGGCGCTGAGCCTGTGCCGCTCACGCTCCAGCGCGGTGAGGGCCAGCCCGTACTCCTGTTTTTTGGTGTCCTCAAGCTTTTCCTTCACTTTTAAATAGCTCTGAAGCCGAAAGCGGAATATCGCCATGGCATTTAACAGTCCTTATTATGACGTGGGTTCGATTGCTCGCTTATACTACAACCGGCTAAAGCCGGAAGACTTAGTACCGCCTGAAAGGCGGACGGAATGGCTGACCGCGTCCACAGATCGTAGATGTGTTCTCAAACTTCGATTTATTGTAGGGGCAAACCTTGTGTTTGCCACTGTCCATGGCAGAGACAGGCTCTGCCCCTACAGGTTTCGGAACGGGTCTTGTAATTATAGGACGTTTGTAATTCAGCGGGCGGACAGGGTCGTCCGCCCCTACGGAATACGAACGCTCGGCTTTGCTGAAGGACGGAATGGCTGACCGCGCGTCCGCAAAGCTGTAATTATCTGTAATTATAGGGCGATTTTAATTCAGCGGGCGGACAGGGGCGTCCGCCCCTACGGAATGTGAAGGTTCGGCTTTGCTGAATTTGGTTAAAGAAGATCTGTCGGACTCAGGTTATTATAGTACACGTTTGTATCACTTCATGATATTTCCCATTATCTCCATAGTCTCCGCGAACGTGAACTTATCGTATACGCCCTGCAGCAGCAGCCCGTCTATGGCGGCGCGGCGGTCTATGGCCTCGTCGATCTCGGCGTTGCTGCCTTTAACGTACGCGCCGATGTTGATCAGATCCTCCGCGTCAGCGTATACCGCCATCAGGCGCTTGATCTCCCCCGCCAGGCGTTTGTGCTCGTCGTTTATGACGTCGGTCATGCAGCGGGAGATGCTGGCCAGGACGTCTATGGCGGGGTAACGGTTGCGGTTCGCAATCTTGCGCGACAGCACGATGTGCCCGTCCAATATGCCGCGCGCGGTATCGGAGACGGGCTCGGTGAGGTCGTCCCCGTCCACGAGCACGGTGTACAGCCCAGTGATGGAGCCCTTGTCGGAATTGCCGGCCCGCTCCAGAAGCTTCGGCATCACGGCGAAAACGGAGGGCGTGTACCCCTTGGACACCGGCGGTTCGCCCACGGCCAGCCCCACCTCGCGCTGCGCCATCGAATAGCGCGTCAGGGAATCCATCAGCAGCAGCACGTTCTTGCCCTGGCTCCGGAAGAATTCCGCTATGCTGGTGGCCGCCTCCGCCGCCTTCAAGCGCAGCAGCGCGGCGTTGTCGCTGGTGGCGACGACGAGGACGGAGCGCTTTAGGCCATCCTCGCCCAGATCCTTTTCTATGAACTCGCGGACTTCCCGGCCGCGCTCGCCGATAAGCGCTATGACGATGATTTCCGCGCTGGTGTTGCGGGCGATCATGCCCAGAAGCACGCTCTTGCCCACGCCCGTCCCCGCGAATATGCCGACCCTCTGCCCCCTGCCGATGGTCAGAAGGCCGTCGATGACCTTTATGCCGAGACTCAGCGGCACGCTTATGCGGGCGCGGCTCAGAGGGTCCGGCGGGGGGTTGGTGACGCGGTATTCGGTCCCCTGATCGGGGTTATTGGCGCCGCCCAGCGCGCCCTTTTGGTCTATGGGCCGCCCGAGGCCGTCCAATACGCGCCCCAGCAGATGTTCGCCCACGCGTATGGTCAGCGGCCTGTCGCTGGCCTCGACGATGCTGCCGGGCTTCACCGAGCCCAGATCGCCCAGCGGCATGAGCAATATGTTGCTGCCGCGAAAGCCCACCACCTCCGCCGGCAGCTCGTCGGCGTACTTGCTCAGCTTTATCCGGCAATACTCGCCGATGCGCATGTCGGGGCCGGTGGATTCGACGGTCAGGCCCACCACCTGCGAGACGCGCCCCTGCTTCTTTATATACGCGCCGTCCAGCAGCGCCCTGTATTTTTTTAAGTCCAGCTTTTGACCGGGACCGGAATCCTGCAAGGGATCACCCCTTATCGCTTTGGCTGTTGTCGCTTTGACCATTGGCGATCTCTATAAACCTCACAATCAGTCATTACGAGCGAAGCAATCCGGTATACGCACAAACCGGGACTTCCTGGATTGCTTCGTCGCTCCGCTCCTCGCAATGACGGGTTTATCCTCGCAATGACGGGTTTATCCTCGTAATGACGGGTTTACAGAGGTTGCTTATTATCGCTTTGTCTGTTGTCGCTTTGGCTGTTGCCGGTTTGGCTGTTGCCGCTTCGGCTGTTGTCGGTTTGACTGTTATATAGGTGATACAGATTCGTCCTGAGTATTTCCAGCTCGCTCCCCAGGCTGCAGTCTATGCTGCCGAATTCGGTCTCTATTATGCAGTCGGCCTCCCTCAGCGACATGTCCTTGACGATCTCCAGCTCCGGCGCCCCCCCTATCATCGCGAGTATGTCCTCCCTGCCGGCGGTCACGGCCGCGTAATCCCCGGCGGCGACGCGCACCTGGATGCGCTTGGAGGCGGGTATGCTCGAAACGCCCTGCCTGACCAGCGCGAGGATCAGCTCCGGCTGGAGCTTTAAGGCGTTGTGGGTGAGCTTTGTGAGCAGGCCGTCGATGAGCCCGACGATCTCCTTCTCCGTTTCCGCCAGAACGCCGGCGCGTATCCGCCCCGCCTCCGCCAGTTCCCGCTTCGCCTCAAGGCGCATGGCTTCCGTATCCTCATAGCCCCGCCGCTCGCCGTCGGCGTAGCCGTCGTCGTAAGCGCCTTCGAGCATCCTTTGTTTCATGGATTCGGCTTCGGACCTGGCCTGGTCGATGATGCGGCCGGCTTCTTGCTCCGCGTCGCTTATCACGCGGCCGGCCACCAACTGAGCCGCCCTGACCGGATTCTCCCGGCGCCGATCGCTCCGGCCCTCCGTATCGGCGCCGCTCTCGTCCGCCGGGCTGGAGAAGGAGTTTTCGGGGACGCTTATGCGCACCCTGTTGTCCTCGTCGATGCTGACGAGCGTGGATTTCAGCACTCTAGGCAATTCCCGTCACTCCCGTTCCATAGCTTATGCCGCACGGCTATAGGATTATCTCGTCCGCGCCGCCGCCCCTGGCGATGATGATCTCGCCGGAATCCTGCAGGCGGCGGACGATGTTGACGATCTTCTGCTGCGCCTCCTCTACGTCCGAACGCCGCACGGGGCCCATATAATCCATGTCGTCCTTGATCATGGCGGCCAGCCGCTTGGACATATTGGACAATATGACGTTCTGCAGCTCCGGGCTCGCGCCTTTTAAGGCCACGGCCAGCTCCCTGTTGTCGATATCCTGGCGCAGCACGAGCTGAATGGCGCGGTTGTCCAATGTGATGATATCCTCCAGAACGAACATCTTCTTCTTGATCTCGTCGGAGAGGTCCGCGTCCTCCGCCTCCATTTGATCCATTATGTTCTTGTTGGTGGATATATCCACGGCGTTTAGGATATCGACCACAGTGTCCACGCCGCCCGCGTCCGAGTAATCGTTGGTCATCAGCGTTGAAAGCTTCTTTTCCAGGGATTTTTCAACCTCCTTTATGACGTCCGGCGGCGTCCTGTCCATGGTGGCGATGCGCTTGGCCACGTCAAACTGCTTGTCCGCCGGGAGGTTGGAGATAACCTCCGCCGCTTGCTTGGGCTTCAGGAAGGCCAATATGAGCGCGATGGTCTGCGGGTGCTCGTTCTGTATAAAGCTCAGTATCTGCGAGGCGTCGATCTTGCGGATGAAATCAAAGGGCTTGACCTGCAGGGATACGGTCAGCTTGTTGATCACCTCGTGGGCCTTGGCCTGGCCCAAGGCCTTTTCGAGGATCTGCCGGGCGTAGCTCAGGCCCCCCTCCGCAATATATTGCTGCGCGAGGCATATCTGATAAAACTCTTCGATGACAGCCTCTCTGACTTCCGGCAGGACAAGCTGGATGTTGGCGATTTGCAGCGTTATGGATTCGATTTCCTCTTCCTTCAGATGCCGGAAAACCGCAGCGGATTTCTCCGGCCCGAGTGAGATGAGCAGTATGGCCGCCTTCTCCTTGCTCGTCAACTCCGTCACCTTGGCTTCTGGCATGTCATCGCTCCCAATCTTATTTTCGTACGCCGGTCGTAAAACCCGCGCTTTTAGGCGTTTATCTTAAATTCCCGATTTTATAGGTACCCAATTTTATAGGTGCCGTACCGCTTCAACGCCACACAACCTGGAGGTTCAGGATATTTTATACGGTATCTATATAGGTTCCATATATTATTTTCCATATAATTTGCCTCATAAGTGCTAAGCATAAATTCCCGAACTTTAACCCACGTGTGCTCTTATAACACTTGAAAATACTGGCTTTGCACGGATTGAGGTTAATTATATACGGCTCCTAAATAGGTACAGTATATAATGTCCTTAACCTGCATGTTGTATGATGTTGAAGCAATACGGTACCTATAAAATCGGGAATTTAGGCTAAGTCAGTGTCTTCAAGTGTTACAAAAACATATGGGGGGGTTAAAAGTCCGGAGTTTAGGTGTAACATCAAAAGCGCGAGAAAAAACTATAAATTCAGCGGTAGGGGCGGCCCCCGGCCATCCGCAGACATAAAGGCTACCGATAACAACCGATGAGGCCGATAACAGCCGCAGCAGCCGCGACGCTCACAGCCACACGATAAAAACCCCAGTTGCCGCCCCGGCTTTCAGCCGGTTCAAAGTCTTCCGGCTTTAGCCGGTAGTGCTTATCAATCCCATTCCTCGTTCAGCCAATTGCGTAGCAGGGCGGCGACGGCCTCGGGCTTTTCGTCAACAAACTTCTCGATCTGCTGTTTAGCCTCGGAATCGGAGGAGAATTTGATCTCCTGAAGCCTTCTCTCTTCTTCCAGGGCTTTTGCCTCCTTTTCTTCCTCAAGCTGGCTGCTGGCCAATAAGCCCTCCACGGAGAGCTCCTGCTCCGCCTCCGGCAAGTCCTCCGGCCTGGCGCGGCGGATAAGCCCGAAAGCCAGTATCAGTATAAGCGCCGCCAGTATCGCGAACATGACGATCTGCCCTAGGTTGGTCCTGGGGGCCTCCGGCGCGTCAAAGAATACCGGCACGTCGTACGCGGAAACATCCAGATTGGTTATGCCCGTACCCTTCGCGATGGTGTTGGGGATAGTGCTGTCTGTCAGGGCGATGGGCTGCTGTGTCGTCGCGTCCTTGAACTGCTCCCATGTCTCATTGAGCGCCTTGAGCTGGCCGCTTCTTGTCATCTGGAGCTCATCGTAGTTGTGATATTTATACAGGATCACCGATACGGAGGAGTTTGACAGGTCAAACTGCCCCGGCAAAGAATTGGCGACCCTCGTGGTCTGATTGTAAAGAAATTTCTGCGCGCTGTCGTTGACGCTGGCTGAAGATGGCGAGCCGGCCTGGTTCTGTGTCGCGTAGGACGGGGTGGAGGCGTTGTTCGCGGAAAGGCCCGGCGCCGCGCCGGGCGCGGAACCCGTCGCGCTCTGCTTGTTAACCTGCTGGTTGTCGATGAGGCCCGCCTGGCCGGTGCCGTCGCCGGCGGGGTTTGTATAATTTACGCTGGTGGTTTGGGAATTGTCGGTCAGGAGGACCACGTTGGCTATGACCTTCACATCGTCATACAAAGGCGCGAAGGCCTGCCGTATGCTCTGCTCTATGCTGTTCCTGCGCTGCTGCTCAAGCTCATAGATGGAATCCGCCCCTCCCGCGCCGAGCTGGTCCGTGCCGGAGAATATCTTGTTGTAATTCTGATCGATGATGCTGATGTTGTCGAGCTCCAAGCCCTGAACGCTGGTGGCCACGAACTGCGCGAGCGAGACGCCCTCGTCCTTGGTCAGCGACCGTTTTGTGTGGACAAACACGGTGGCGGAGGCCTTTTGCGCGTCCTGTATGAAATAATTGTTCTGGGGCGGCAGGTTGATAAAGACGTTCGCCTTGTCCACGCCGCTCATCTGCTGAATGGTCTGGGCCATATCGGATTCCTTGACGCGCAGGAAATTCTGATCCTTGACGCTCTCCGTCGTGCCCATGCCGCTGGCGGACAAAGCGTCCGCATAAGTAAACGGCGCGCTCCCGCCGGAAGCCGCCTGGGCCGCCGTCGCGAGGCGGGCCCTGTCTATATCCTTCGCCTCAACGGCGATGCCCGTGGTATTGTTTATCACTTTGCTGCTGATGCCCGCCGAATCGAGCGCGGCCTGCATCTGCGAGACGCCGGCATAGTCCATGTTCGTAAAGAGCGGCGTCATCTGCGGGCGGGTGGCAAAATAGACGGACGCGGCAATGACGGCCGCGAGGGCAGCGGCCGTGAGTGAGAGCAACAATCTTTGTCTGCGTTCCAGTGATTTCCATTTGCCGAGGACGGCGGTGAGATAGCCTTTAAGCCTCTCCTGCATTTACTCACCCCATTCTAGAAGCTAGAGAGCCAGAGGTTAGAGGCTAGATAAGAGCCGGAAGCTTTCTTTGCCAGACAGGAACCGTGATCCTTTCCAGCCTCCAGCTTCCAGCCTCTAGCCTCTAGTATCTAGACTTGCATTCTCGTTATCTCCCTGTAGGCGTTCAGCGCACCGCTGGCGACCTGCAAAGTAAAGTTGAGGGATGTGTACGCGTTTTCCTGCGCCATCATGACCGCGAGGATGTCGCCGCTCCTGCCGGCGGCAAACTGCTGCTGGAGGGCGTCCGCCGTCTGCTGGTCCGCGTTTACCCGGTTAAACGCCGCCATGGCGGCGTCCAGTATGCCGCCGAACGGATCAGTTCTGCCGGCCTGCGCGGCTCGGGCCGTATCGCGGGCCGGATTGCCCGGATTAAATGAAATGGCCTGAATGTGTTCGAGCGGGATGGGTTCAAGCGGTACGGGAGGGTTCGCGCCGTTTATAATAGTCATATGAATTTCCCCTTTACATTTATCGCATATTGCGTTTACCGGCCGGTTTATCTTCCGCTGATCTCCAGCGTCTTGTTGATCATGGCCTTGGTGGTGTTCATTACGGTGATGTTCGCCTCATATGAGCGGCTCGCGGATATCAGGTCCACCATCTCGTGCACGATATTGACGTTTGGCTTTGTGACGTAACCGTCGGAATCGGCGGCGGGGTTTGTAGGGTCATAGACCTTGGGCCCGGGCGACGCGTCCTCCTGTATGCTCGGCACGCGCACCCCGCCGTCCGCCGTCCGCGCGGGCGCGTTCAGTAGCGCCTTGAGCTGCTGATCGAAGCTCAGCGCCCCGCCGCGCTCCTGAAAAAGCACGGTCTTGCGCTTGTAGGGCCCCCCGTCCGGGCCGATGGCCGTATCGACGTTGGCGATATTCTCCGCAATGACGTCCATACGCAGTTGCTGCGCCGTGAGGCCGCTTACGCTGATGTTCAGCGTATCAAAAAACGACATATAAAAACCCCCGTATAATTTTATAATTGGTTTATTTATCTGAGCGCGAGTTTGACAGATTTTCTTTGGCGAAATTCAGCAAAGCCGAGCTTTCGTATTCCGTAGGGGCGGACGAACTGTCCGCCCGCTGAATTAAATGCGTCCCATATTTAGGTCAGTGGACGGCCAGAGGCCCGCCCCTACACTTAATTATCATTTTTTCTCGCGTATTGATAAGAACTACCGGCTAAAGCCGGAAGACTTTGGACCGGCTGAAAGCCGGGGCGGCGGCTGGGGTTTTTAACGTGTGGCTGTGAGCGTCGCGGCTGTTATCGGCTGTCATTGGCCATCATTACAAGACCCATTCCGAAACTGTAGGGGCAGAGCTTGTCTCTGCCCTGGACAGGGGCAAACACAGGTTTTGCACCTACAATAAATCAGGGCTTCAGAACACATCTACAGCTTTGCGGACGCGCGGTCAGCCACTTAGTCCGCCTTTCAGGCGGCACCAAGTCTTCCGGCTTTAGCCGGTTGTAGTATAAGCGCGCAATCTAACCCACGTTATCTGAGCGTGAGGGCCAGGTTCATCCGCTTGTAGTTGTTCATAACCCCTTGCGCCATGGAGTTGTACCGCATGGTGTTGTTGTAGAAATCGACCATCTCCGTCTGCATGTCCACATTGTTGCCGTCTTTGCGGTAGCTCAAATTGGTGTTGACGGCGCGGATCCCGGGCGCGCACCTGCTTAAATCCAGTTCTCCGGTGTTGCGGAACTTTGTCAGGGCGTCGGCCAGCGAATCCTCAAAGGTGACCTCGCTGCGCTTGTAGCCGGGCGTATCCGCGTTGGCTATATTGTTTGACAGAACAGCGCCGCGT
>JGI20166J26741_11824473_pt1 | contig 20693 bp, 12 predicted proteins | sample TergutCu122P5_FD_26741 | JGI IMG/M metagenome (IMG submission 26741)
CAGGTGCCAATCGAGACTGGCGTCGAAGTTCCATTCGACCCATTGTCCGAACTCGCTCCCCATGAATTGCAGTTTTTTGCCGGGGTGCGTCCACATGTAACTGTAAAGCAGTCTTGCATTGGCGAATTTCTGCCACAAATCGCCCGGCATCTGGTCGAGTGCCGAATGTTTGCCATGCACCACTTCGTCATGCGAAATCGGCAGGATGAAATTTTCATGAAACGCATAAATCAGACTGAACGTCAATTCGTCGTGGTGGTATTTGCGGTGAACCGGATCGTGCCGCATGTAACGGAGCGTGTCGTTCATCCAGCCCATGTTCCATTTCATCGAAAATCCGAGACCGCCGGTGTAAGTCGGTCGTGAAACGCCGGCCCACGCGGTCGATTCCTCCGCGATGGTAAGCACTCCCTTGTGCTGCAAGTGGACTTCCTCGTTCATTTTCTTGAGGAACTCGATTGCCTTGATGTTTTCGCGACCGCCGAATTCGTTCGGGACCCATTCCCCTTCCTTGCGGCTGTAATCAAGATACAACATCGAAGCGACGGCATCGACCCGCAATCCGTCGATGTGGTATTTGTCGAGCCAGAAAAGGGCGTTCGAGATGAGAAAGTTTCGCACTTCGTTGCGACCGTAATTGAAGATGTTGGTACCCCAGTCCCGGTGTTCGCCCTGTCGCGGGTCTTCATGTTCGTAAACGGCGGTGCCGTCGAAACGCCGGAGTCCGTGCCCGTCTTTCGGAAAGTGGGCCGGCACCCAGTCGAGAATGACGCCGATCCCGTTTTGGTGACAAAGATCGACAAGGTACATGAAATCTTCCGGCTTGCCGTAACGACTTGTCACCGAATAATACCCGACGATCTGGTACCCCCAGCTTGCGGACAACGGGTGCTCGGCAATCGGCATCAATTCGATATGCGTGTATCCCATCTGTTTGACGTATTCGACGAGTTGATCCGCCGAATCGCGATACGAGAGCCATTTTTGCGGGTCGTCGCCGGGACGCCGCCAGGAACCGAGATGCACTTCGTAAATCGAAACCGGCTTGTGCTGCCAGTCAAACGTTTCACGTTCCTTGAGCCATGCCGCATCGTTCCAGTGATATTTCGAAAGGTCGGCGACGACGGAAGCCGTGCAAGGGGGCACTTCCGCAAAAAAACCGTAAGGGTCGGAACGTTCGGTGATGAATCCATCACGCTGGCGGATTTGATATTTGTAGGCTTCCCCTTCGACGACGCCGGGAATGAAGACTTCCCAAAAACCGGACGGAATCCGTTTTTGCATCGGGTGACGCCGACCGTCCCACTGATTGAAATTGCCGACGACGCTGACACCGGCGGCGTTCGGTGCCCAAACGGCAAAATTGACGCCAACCACACCATCGACCTCCCGGAGATGGGCCCCGAGTTTCTCGTAACTGCTCCAATGCGTTCCTTCGCCGAGAAGATAAATATCGAAATCGGTCAAAAAATAAGGAAATGAATAAGGGTCGTGCATGGTTGTCGTCTTTCCGGAATGTTCCGTTGTCTCGATAAGATAGTCGAAGCGTCGGGAACCGTTGTTTCCCAAAACGTTTAAATTCGGACAGGCTGCTTCAAAAAGACCTGCCGGATGAATCTGTTTCATCGGAAACCGTTCCTGCTTGTGCGCCGGGTCGATCACCCAGGCGTCTTTGGTGTGCGGCAAAAACGCACGCACGGAAACGATTTCGCCTTTGCGGCTTTTTTCCCGATGGGGACCTAAAATTTCATAAGGTTGTTCGTGGCACCCGATAATGAGCGCACCGACACTTTCCGGGGTCAATGTTAATTGCACCGATAAACTCCTTCTCTCGTTTTTCTCTGTTAGGGGGAGGGAACAAAAGTACAAAATCAAACATCTTCACCACAAACCTCATTTTATCTTTTTCAGCTATATATCAACATGGATTTTCATGGATATTTTCCTCCACAAATTTCACAGATTTTGTTTGAGAAAACATCTGTGAAAATCTGTGTCATCTGTGGATTAAAAAAATCCGTGTCGATCCGTGGCCAAACACAATATTCCAGGTTTGGCACTGAAAAAACGGCGTACCAGACACTTGGAGTCAATTTATTTGTGCAAAAAACCAAGTGTCACAATCAAAAACCTTGCGAAAATGACAGCTTTCGCAGTTTTATTATTGGCACAACCTCATGGGGGGAGAATTTGTACTTTCATTCTCATTTATCGGAATTAACACATGCAAACTTTTTATTTTGCTTAAACTGCGTGATTTTAACGATTATTCGCAAAATAACACAGTTTAGAAAGTAAAAATCAATTGCGTTGTTTAAGAATGATACACAGATTTTTCAAAAAAGTCGACCGGTTTTCTTTCTTTTCAGGCAAGAAAATTGTGATCATGTATCGACGAGCAGCTTTTACGCTATAATAATACGAGTTGGCAAATATATTTGATGTAAGCCAATCTATGAATGAAAAAAGATAGAAATATCAAAATTTGGAGCAAAAACTATGAGTGATCAGGTCAAGGTTCTCGGCTCGGCAGGCGAATTTGCAACAGCCACCAAAAGCGGTACGGTTCTCGTCGACTTTTTTGCGACGTGGTGCCGTCCATGCCAGATGCAACTCCCCATCCTGCACGAAGTAGCCGAACAAATGGCCGGTAAAGCCAGTGTCATCAAAGTCGATACGGAGCAATTTGCCCAGATTGCCGAACAATTCGAGGTGTCAAGCATTCCGACGCTTGTGATATTCAAAGACGGCAAACCCGTTCAGCGTTTTGTCGGTCTCCAACAGAAAGACACGCTGGTCAAAGCACTTTCCTGAAAGTTATGCCGACCATGGCAGACGAAAGACGAGACGTGATTCGAATATTGACGATTGAAACAACGTGTGACGAGACGGCGGCAGCCGTGGTAACCGACCAACTTGAAGTTTTGGGAACCGTGGTGGCATCACAAGATGAATTTCATCAAAAATTCGGCGGCGTCGTTCCTGAAATCGCTTCACGGGCCCATTTGGAACGGATTTTGCCTGTACTTGACGAGACGCTCAAAAAAGCGGGCGTCAAACTTTCCGACATCGACGCCGTCTCGGTCGCCAACCGCCCGGGACTGGCCGGATCGCTCTTGATCGGCGTCGCGTCGGCCAAGGCTCTTGCGTTTGCACTCGGCAAACCGCTGATTGCGGTAAATCACCTGCAAGGTCATATTTATGCGTGCCGGATTGCCGCCATACAAAAACGGCAATCGGAAAAGCAGCAACCGGAACGCGACGTTTTTCCCTGCGTTGGCTTGATTGTCAGCGGCGGGCACACGAGTTTGTATCGCTGTCGCACGCCGATTGATTTTGAATTGCTCGGCACAACGATCGACGATGCCGCCGGGGAAGCGTTCGATAAAGTGGCGTCGATGCTCGGTTTGTCGTATCCGGGCGGCCCTTCCATTCAACGGGCTTCCTCCGCCGGCAATCCGAACGCATATTCTTTTCCCCGTGCGATGCTCAACGATTCCGAACGACTCGATTTCAGTTTCAGCGGATTGAAAACAGCGGTGCGTTACAAAATCGCCGGAACCGGCAAAGCCGATTTTTCACAAATCCGGCTGTCGGAACAGGAAACCGCCGACATCGCCGCGTCGTTTCAGGAAGCCGCCGTCGATGTGCTGGTCGGCAAGTCGGTTCAGGCGTTGCGGAAAACCGGCATGAAAACGCTTTGCGTCGGCGGCGGCGTCGCAGCCAACGCGAGATTTCGCGAAAAAATGACACAAGCCGCCGAAAAGCACGGCTTTCAATTACACATCGCCCCGATCAGTCTTTGCACGGACAACGCCGTGATGGGAGCCATCGCCGTCGAACGCTACCGCACCGGACTGTTCGAATCGCTTGATCTTGATGCGTTTCCGACGTAAAATATTACCGGTTTCAGAAAAAATTGCCTCAAAAAGCCAGAGCACGCAACGTAAGCAAGTGCCCCTGGAATGCATTTGTACGTTGATTTGGGCACTCGCTTACGCTTCGTGCTCTGATGAAGGCCAAAATATTATTGAGACGGACAATACGGACTTGATCATTTGCACCGAGGTTGAAAATGAACACAAAATCTGTTGCAGGCGGTATTGGGTCTGTTTTAGTGGCAATTCTGGCTGTTGCGGCGGTTGTCGGAAAAGCGGCGTTAAGAAGAAGCTATCGTACTGCAAACCGGAATAACCCGCAGCAAACCCGGCAATTCGACAATTCCGGCGGTAGAATGCAGGGGCTTTCGAAAGAAGAAACCCTGCTTCTGAAACGGATGCAAGATGTCAAAAAAGCAGTATTAAGCAGCCCGGAACGTGAAAAACCCTGGTTGACACGACGAACGAATTTCAAAACCAAACTGACACGGCAGGTGAAATCGCCACAGGATTGGGAGGATGAAACACTTCCCAAAGGCTTGCAACTGGCGACCTATCCGTCCGGAAATCTCCATCTCAAGGCAATTCTTTATGTTCCGCCCAATCTCGGTAACGCCAAACGGCCCGCGCTGGTTTATTATCACGGCGGTTTTGCACTAAGCTATGAAGAATTGGAAGATTGTGAACCGTTTGTCAATGATGGTTTTATCATCATGTTGCCGATGTTGCGGGCTGAAAACGGAGGCGAAGGCAATTTTGAGTTTTTTGGCGGTGAACTCGACGATGCGGCCAATGCGATTCGCTGGCTTGGCAAGCATAAAAACGTTGACGCGGACAACATTTACGCATTCGGGCACAGTATCGGCGGCGGCATTTCGGCCATGATGTCGCTGATGGATGACGATTTGCCATTGAAACATAGCGGCAGCAGCGGGGGGCTGTACGATCCCGGAACATTTTTTGGCTGGCGATATGCATTCGAAGACGGTCCTGACAGGGTGCCTTTTGACCCGGAAGACGTCAATGAATGCCTGATACGGACATTGTATGGCAACGTCAAATGGATGAAACGAAAACATTATGCGTATATCGGAACGCAAGATACATCGTTTCTGTCCTCGATTGGGGAAATACAGCAAGAAAATGTGTTTGCTCCTGATCACACACGGCTTGTCATCTCGCTCATGAGCGGGGATCATTTCACCAGTTTGGCTCCGGCGGTCAAACAGTATCATACCGTCGTCATGAACGGTTTGAAGACAAACAATACTAATACTGCTTCCGGGACGACTGCCGCAGAAACTTCGCCCGTTTCACAGTTGCCAAAAATAGTTCCAGCCTTCTGACAACTGCCTCCTGTCCCCTTTTTTGCTTAAAAACTGTCAAAAAATAACTTGTACAAATGCCTTTTTTAACGCGGAAAAGACGGAAAAACGAAATATGCGGACTTCCGTCTTTCCGCGAGTTCCGCGTTGAAAAACAAGAACTTCGGAAGGTGTGATTTTGAACAGATTATTATTTGACAGTGACTTACCAGGGGTTTTGCATCATGTCGACGATCTGGTCGGCCATTTTTTCGATGGCACCCTGTGATGCGGTGGCGTAGGAATGCCCCATTTCGGGGACCATATCGGATGAGGTCGTAATGTCGCTCGGCGCATTGTTCCAGAGGATCGGGCTGCTGCTGCGGAGCGTGTTGCCGCGACGATCTTTCCATTGCACGAGAACAGTCAGCTCGACCTTCTTCTGGCGCGTTCCGTTGTAGTCGTCGACGGCCGTCACCTGTTGCACTTCATTGGTCAGGCGACCGCTCAGAATGCTGTCGGCGGTCGGGCGATGCACCACTTTGTACGGCGTTCGCTGTTCGATTTTCCGCACCACCGCTTCGGTCAGGCGTTCGCCGAGATTGCGGCGATAACTGTTGCTCTCAAATATCGGCACGTAAACCGTTTTGATCTCCGTGTTGTAAAGCGTGTTCGCCCCAACCTGGTAACCGGCGCAACCCGGCACAAGACAGCTTGATACAAGAACAACGACAAGCGTCATGCCCGTCGTCATCGAAATATTCGAAATATGATGTCGTTCGGAAGTGTTCGTCAATGTCGCCTCGATTTTCTGTCGCCTCAATTTTCTTTTGTCGCTGAACTGCGACCGAATGTCACCCATGATTTGATCCGCTGCCAATCCGACTCCGGTTCGTCCGGATAATCGCGAATCACATTGAGCCGTTTGCGCGCCTTTTCGGCGTAATCGGTCGACGGATATTGGTCGATCACTTCGTTGTATTTGTATTTTGCCGCCCCGTAATTTTTCTGGCCGTCGTAATATTGACCGATTTCCCAGATTTGCCTGGCTTTGGCAACCGTGATTTCGCCGCGAACGCGAATCAGATCGTCCCGCTGTTCCGGCGTGATCGCCGTTCCGAATTGTTGCAACGTCTGGTCGGCAAGTTTGGCCGCTTCCCTGTACGGCTGGCTGCTGTAAGCCGTACCCGCGCTCGAACGCTTGCGGCAGATTGTTTCGAGCCGCATTGCTTCGACGATGAACTCGCTGTTCGGGCAGGTGTCCCGCAAAATCCTGAACGTGTCGGCAGCTTGTTCGTAAGAAATGTCCCCCTGGAATTTCGCCCGTCTCATCAACGCGATCCCGAGCGTGTAAATGCTGTCGTCGGCAAGCGGTCCGCGCGGGTCATTGATGTAAATCGTTTCGAACGCTTTTTTCGCATTACCGAACGTGTCAAACGCCGGGCGCGATTTGTCGGTGACATTGACGAATAAGTACCAGTAACCTTCTTCCGAGTCCTTGACCCATTTTTTCGCGATCTCAAACAGGTTTTTGACTGCTTCCGGCTTGTACGGCGAACTCTGGAACTCCGTAATCAACAACGTGTACTGCTTGACCGCTTTGGGGAACGCCTTGGCCTGGTAGTAACATTCCGCCGCATGATAACGAGCGTCTTCCGCGATGATGGTTTTCGGCGAATAATAAGCGGCCCACTCGAACTCGTTCCCCGCTTTCATGTATTCCTTTTGTTCGAACAGTTTCAAGCCGTCCTGCATGTGCTGGCGGGCTTTCCCTTCGTTCGGACCGAGCCCGATCCATGCTTTCATGTGTTCGCCCAGACGTGTCGGGTCAAGAAGCGATGCGTCGAACCAGTGTTTTTCCTCCGCTTCCCAATCGTAAACGCGTTCATCCTGTTTGAGCGATTTGTCGTACATCTCGAAGTTGACGGAAACGATCGACTGTTCTTCATCGCCCCCTTTTTTACCGACGGCACGGAAATCAAGTGGCCCGCCATACGACGGAAGCGGCTTCATCCACCCGTCGGTATTCCTGTTTTTCATGATGTCATTGTACTTGCGAATCTGTTCTTCTTCAGCGGTCAAACGGTCTTTCGGACGTTCTTTTTTCGGGATTTTGAATGTGTCTGAAACTTCAACCGATGTGGTGTTTGCAGTGCCGGGAGCCGAAACGAACGCCGGTTTCAATTCCGCTGACACCTCGGCGGATGCCGGCGAATCCGCAGCAAACGCATGACCGACCGGTGCCCCGATCGGGGCATTGCTGTTGAAAGCGATCAGGGGGGATTGACCGGAACCGCCCGGCACAGGACTGGCGGAATCGGGCCGGTAGGCCGGAACGGTAAACATGGGGGTTGCCGGTGCCGCCGTTACCGCCGGTGTTGTTGCCACTGGCGTTGTCATCGGTTGCGTGAATGAAGATGCATCCGGGCGGGGACTTGCAATGGCCGGTTGATTTGACATCGCGACCAGATACGGTTGTTGTGGTTGATATTGCTGTGTGGCTGACGGTTGTGGAAAACCTTGCGGCTGGATTGCCGGCATCGGTTGTTGGAGCGGAAATTGCGGATAACCGTTTTGGTTTTTCGGATCGTAAAGCACCATTTGTTGTGCCGGCATTGTTTCCGGTTGCCCCGGCGTCAGCGTTGACGAATCGGAGGTTGCCGACGGATTCAAAATCGGTTGGTACGGTTGCCCTGATGTCGCGACAGCAGGATTTGAAAACGCCGGCTGTGTGTATTGTTGGGAAAATTGCGACAAAGAAGGCGTTTGAGATTGGGGCCGGGAGCCATTCCCCGTCGTTGCCGGCGGTAACGCATATTGCGCGGCGGTTTCGTTGACACCGGCGAAAAACGTCAGTATCACGAGCGCAAAGCAAATGACAATGAAATGTTTCTTTGTCACCTGCATGTCGGCAACGACAAAGGATCGAATTTCGGACATCCGTGTCTCTTTCGATAGGATCGGATTGCAAATGACATATTGGTATGGTAATAAAATTTGCATCGTGCGCAAAAACATATTGAGAATTTGACCGGGGCTTCCTTAGCTGCGCACGGTCGCCCCTGACGCATTTTTTATTTCCAGCGCAGTAATTACATGTTCATTTGCCTCAAATAGTCGTACATGACGGGACGCTTGCCGATCAGGTGGCTGATGTACTGATTGAGCAATGCCCGCATTTCACCCGGCGTTGTTTTTTCAAATTGTGGAATTTCATTTTCGTCCGACATCACCAGTCGCTCGGCGGCTTGCAACGTTTCCGGCGAGACAAAACTGACTTGCTGTGCACCGGAGCGACATGCCGGACAAAGCACTCCGCCGTCAAGGTGCCCGAACGCAACCCGTTTTTGCGACATCTGTATCTCGCAACCGCAACCGACACAAATGTCGAGCGACGGAAAGTGACCGGTCCATTCAAGCGTCAACCACTCGAAACGCATCAGTGCCGGCATGACCGGCTGGCCGTTTTCCAAATGGCAAAGCGTTTCCGCAGCCGCGTCAAACAGTTCGGAACACGGTTGCTGCTCGATCGTCATTTCATTCAGCAACTCAATGACGTAATAACCGGCATACAAACCGTTGAAATTTTGTTCATTAGGCCGGAAACGCCGGATCAACTTCGATTCGGTCAACAAATCGAGTGTGTCACCCCGTTTCGGGATGTAGGTTATCAAAATATGGGACATCAAGTCAAGAGCAGATTCGAAAGGTCCTTTGATACGCCGCCCGCCTTTTGCCAAAGCGCGTATTTTACCGAAATCACGCGAAAACAGCGTCAACACCAGGCTGGTTTCACTGAAATCAATTGTTTTCAGGACAATCGCTTCTGTTTTTTGATACATAAAATAACATATCCAATGAAACTCATTTTTAACGCGGAAGGCACGGAAAAACGGAATACGCGAACTTCCGTTTTTTCCGTCTTTCCACACCTTCTGCGTTGAAAAAATTGGTTATTTCGCGTTGAAAGCAATGATTTTTGCGACGAGCCGGGCGGCAAGGTATTCCGTGACGATATTCCCGTTTTGATAAGGGGCGACTTCCACGACATCGGCCCCTATCACGTTTTTCGCCTTCGAAACTTCATGTAAAACTGTGGTTGCCTGACGCCAGGTCATGCCGCCCGGTTCCGGCGTTCCGGTCGCCGGAGCAAACGCCGGATCGAATGCATCAATATCAAATGTAATATAAACATTATCTGTTAAATGACTTAAAATCGTTTCTATCGCCGATTTCAACCCTGATTCGGTTTCGAGCATCGGCACGGTGATCAGATTTTTGATGTAAGTCGGGCATTCATATAATTCTTCGGCAGAGAAACTTCGAATGCCAACCTGTACGAGATGCGGCGTGATTTCGATGACACGTCGCATGGCGGACGCATGAGAAAACCGGCCGCCGGTTGTATATTTGTCACGTAAATCGGAATGCGCGTCGAATTGTAACACGCTTAAATCAGGATATATTTCGGCAGCGGCACGGACAATCGGCGGCGTGATGCTGTGTTCGCCCCCCAACGCAATTGGAAATTTACCCGGTTGAAAAAGCGACTTCATCGTTTGATAAATTCGTCGCATTTCTTCCTCAGGCGAATCGCCCGGCGGAACGGGCGGGTGCGTCGCAATCCCGAAATTGCAATACTCATTGAGCAGCACTTCATCGATCCGCTCGATCTGATCCGACACATCGAGAATCGCGTCCGGGCCGTTGGCCGTTCCCGGCATGAAACAGACCGACGCTTCATACGGAACCGGAACGACATGAAATTTTGCCGTTTCAGGGTCACAAAGTTCCGGAGGCAAATGAAAAAATGTCTTGTTCATAAAAATAAAGCAAATTATTTCAGATTCAACCGCTCCATGGCTGTCGCGGCTCTGATGGGAATCATGTTTTCCAGCGGAAACTCAATTTATCTTAAGAACGTACCGTTGACCCCTTCGCCGCTGATTTCATTGGTGAGGAGATTCATCTCGAATTTCTTCCCCCGGGCGCGTTCGAAACTTCGGGCACTCGGCCCGGCACTTTCGTACAAAACCGCTTCGGCGTAGTTGTTTCCTTCGAGCGTAAGGGTATTCTTGCTTTGATCGTATTTGATCTGATCGGTGTTTGCAATGTAATTTTTCCCGTTCGCGGCGAATTCCAGTGCCGTGTTTCCCGATGTTTTCAGTTCGATCATCGCCGCGTTGTTGCCGGGTGCCGTTCTTTGACCGACGGTCAATTGATTGCATTCGAGGCGGACACCTCTGGTGACGATCTCTTTGGCATTATTGACGTTGACTTTGTCGCGGAACGTTTGGGCGGGATAAAGAATCGTGCGAACCCGGTCGTTGAACGTGACATCGAAAGACGAGCCGTTCGCGTTGAAATTTCCTTCGGCGGAACCGTTGAACGAACAGTACAGGTATTTCAGCGGACTCTTGAATACGTCGTTTTGGACCGACTGCCCGGCGACGAGCGGGTTGCCTGTTGACAAGTTGCCCGTTGACTGCGAAATCCCGTTGCCGAGGGTGTTCGCTTTGAAAATCGATTCGATGAAACCGGGTCCGTAACCTTTGAAAAACCCGGAATTGGGGTTGATTTCCAGCGCAGTGCATTTGAGATGAGCGTGTGAGATTTGCCCACTGTTGTCGGAAGCGAAACTGTCTCGTTCGATGTCGATGTTCCCCTTGATGGTCACGAGTTCCAGCGTGATGTCGTTCGGATTGTCGTTTTCAAAAAAACGAAACGGCTTTGACAACCGCAGAATCACTTCGTTGCTTTTGTTGATTGATCCGAGCGAATAGGAAACGTCAACCTCTTTGTTGAATGTCACAAGTTGCCTGGAACCGTTAAAGATCATCCCCCCTTTCCAGTCGACGATCACACCTTGATTCTGCATTCCCGGATTCAGGCCGTTGTTTGCATTGACCGTCGCCGCAAACAGTTTGCCGAGGTTGTTTCCCGACGTGTTTTGCTGTGCCGTGGGCTTGTTTGACGTTGTGTTCGGGGCGGCACGCAATTGCCCTTGTCCCTCGATCCAAATCGTGTTCGAGGGGCGGTCGACATTGATGTTCGCTCCGAGCAATATGATCCCGCGTCCCTGAAACAAGGCAGGAATCTGATTGTCCCCCAAAATGGCGACTGACATTTCCTGCGAATCGGGTTTTCTCAAGTGAATGGATTGTCCGGTCAGATGAATCGGTTCCTCGCCTGTTTGCGTGTTCATCTTTTCCTGCAAATCAACGTTTTGCGTCAGAATGATTTGGTCGATCTGAGTGTTGCCTCCGACGAGAAACGTTTGCACTTCCATTTTGTCCGCCCGGATATTGAACGTCGATTTTTCGGTTCCCTGGCCGCTTCCAAAGAGAGAAAGTTTGGTCCCTTTCGAAGATGCCGAAGCAGACGACGACCCGGTGGATGATCCGGAGGATGCGCCGGCAAACGTCTGCTGTGCGATCATTGGTGCTGCGGTCGCCTGTTGTGCCGCAGTTGCCTGTTGTTCGATGAAATTGATCGCCAGTTCCTTGACACGACACTCCCCGTTCTCCGCTTTCAAAATAACGTTCCTTTGCAAAACCGCATTTTTCAGGGAAATATTCATCTTCTGCGACGTGTGGCTGTCGGATGCCGCCGTTTGAACGCCCGCTTTTTTTTCCGGGTTGAACCAGAGGTACGCTTCTTCACCCGTTGCCGTGCCGACCCCTTGCAGATCAAGACCGACGCCACCGCGAAGAGACACGCACGACAACCCCGAATGTTTGTCGTCAGGCTGCATCGTCAATTTGTCACTCCAGGACAGCTTGAACGACTGAGGGGCGTTTCCGTCCGTTTGTCCCCCGATCGTTCCGGCATCAGGCATCTCCAGACGGCCGATTCCTCCGTTTGTGTCATATTCATAGTAAAGCGATTTACCGAGAATTTTGAACTGATCATACATAACCGTCACCATGTCGCCCTGGGTCAGTTGTAATTGGTTGTTGACGAGGTCAACAGTCAATTTTCCTGCGGTGGCTTTGAACCCTTTGTTTTCCGGAGAACTGACAGTCACCGGCAAGCCGGTCGCTTCGAGTCGCAAGGGGGTTATCAACGAAAAATTATTTAACGGGTTCGTTTTCTCCTGATTCGCGTTCGACGGAATTTGTCCGGATGCCGGAGAAGAGTTCCCCCCGTTCGGCACGGATGCCGGGTTTGCCGTCGCCGTCGACGTATTCTTTTTTTTCCCGAAAAAGACCTGTAATTCCTGACAATTCAGTTTGTCGGCGGCTCCCATCGGATTGACGCGGATCACGTCGACCTGCTCGCGAAACGTCAACACCCATTGCGCGGGGTCGGCGGCATTGGGAACCATATCGACACTGCTTTGACAGGTGATGTTCACTTCCGTGCTGTTCGAAGGAATCAACGGATTTGAAACCCCATTGAATGTATTCGCCGTTGTTTGTGTTTCGGGAGTTTGATTTCCCGGCAACGTGTTTTGTGGTGACGTGTTTTGCGCGGCGTTTGGAGCGACGCCTCGATTTTGCACCATGCGATCCCCCGGCAAGACTGTTTCGACTTTCAATGGATTGAACCGGTCGTCCTGCAAATTCGGATAAGCCGACATGTAACGGATCGGTTCGCCTGCAATACCGTCCGCTGAAAAAGAATCCGGTCGCCGGAACACCAAAGATTGTTTGCCGTTTTCGACGTACAATCGTAATTTGTCGAGTTGACGCAACTCGATTCGTTTGATGGAATTTGGTGCTTGCCCTTTCTTTTTCGGGTCAGTGTTTGTCAGCTCGACCATCAGATGGCGACCGTTTCCCTTGTTCGGGCCGAATTGAAACTCCACCGGCTCGATCGTTTGAATCAGGTTGTAATCGAATGACACGTCACTGGTGACCAACAACAGATCGTCCGACGGGTCCGGCTTTTTCATGTTGCTGCGAATGGTAACGGTGCCGACCAGTTTGCCGCCTTTGAATCGTATCCCTCCCGCGATGCCGAGACCGCCATCCACATCGAGAATCGCGTAATTGGACGTTTCGAGAACAATCGCCTGGCGATACCGTTCCTCAGGTGTTATGGTTTCACTCCCGTCCGGAAACATCACCACTGCACACGGGCTGAGCTTGATTTGCCCCGTTTCCAACGTTTCAGGCGGCGACTTAAAAAGAATGATCCCCCCTTTGTCGTCCGGCTGAAGCGAAATACTGTCGGGGTTGTCAAGGACCCAGGAATTTTTCGGGAAAATTTTCGCCAGCAGTGCCACGTCTTTTGCAGAAGACCCCGGATTCATATCCGGTTTGGCACGCTCCCTTGCCGGCATCAACACCGGAATCAAAACCAGTGTATAGAGCAGATAAGCCGTCAGCGTCATCACAAAACCACCGCCGGCAAAAAGGATTCGGGCTTTTGTCATCTGGCTTCAAATATTTGTCAATTGCGAATTCCACACACAATGTCACCGTCATGATCCAACAACAGCCCGGAGCGCAAGCGATGGGTTAAAAAGATGTTGCGAAGATGAGTGGCAACCATATTTATGAACGTTTTTCCCAAAAAGGTATAACGGCTACTGTATATCGAGCCGGTATCATTTCAAATGCAACATCGTATAATAGCGAAAAGAGAGAAAATTTACAAGAGAGAATTTTTGAATCATTATTCTGTCTGTATCCATACGCGTAAATAACAAATTTTTCTTCATCCCGGCATAAAATCATCCTTCACCACATTCTCACAAAAGCAAAAAATGTTATGATAAACGGCTGAAAAGAACACTTGTATTGTATCCGTAATAAAATATGACAAAAATACTTGCGATTGAAACGACAGAAAAGCAAGGGTCCGTTGCGGTTTCGAACGACGGGGTGGTTTTGCTGTGTTTGTCACTTGACAATCGCATGAGAAGTGCCCAATCCCTGATTCCGGCAATCAAGACATTGTTGGCCGATGTCAGTATTTCAACGCAACTGATTGATGTCATTGCGGTTGCAATTGGTCCAGGTTCCTTTACCGGTTTGCGTGTCGGTTTGGCAACAGCCCGGATGCTTGCATATACCATTGGTGCCAAACTGTTGGGTATCAACACGTTACAATCGATTGCGGCAAATTTGACCCCCGAAAATGAAGGAAAAATCGGACAAAAAATTGAACAAAAAGTCACCGTGGCGATTGATGCGCAACGCGGCGATGTGTCGGCACAAACTTTTTTGTTGACACAAGGTTCGCATTTCAACGATTTCATTTTTCCGATCCCGCAAGATGAACCGCAATTGATGTCTTTTGAAAATTGGTTGAATTTATCCCTTGACGACGAGAATTTATTGTTTTGCGGACCGGTTTTGAAAAAAAATACATTACAAAAAACAAAGAACATTCCACTTGTGGATGAAAAGTATTGGCAACCGAACGCCGTCGGGGTGACGCGAATTGCCTGGGAGCGTTTCCAGGCGGGCGAATCGGATGACTTGTGGTCGTTGCAGCCGTATTACTCCCGTTTGAGTGCGGCGGAAGAAAAGAAACTGTCAGTAAAAAAATAATCGTAACCATTCACGGTTTTTCCATCACCAGGAGTCAATATCCACAGATTTTACAGATGGTCACAGATATTTTTTTCATCATCTGTGTTGATCTTTGGATAAAAAACTTCGTGTGACTTCGTGGTGAAAAAATGCGAATGGTTACAAACCGTCGATGAAGGAGATGGGGCATGTCGGATGAAAAAGCGATTTTAACGATCGGTGACAAACAAATTGAGCTTCCCGTGCTGACCGGCACGGCCGGAGACCGTGCGATCGACATCAGTAAATTGTACGATGAACACGGGTTGATCACGTATGACCCGTCGTTGGCGAACACCGGTCTCTGCCGCAGCAAGGTCACGTACATCAACGGCGATGAAGGGATACTGCGTTATCGCGGCATCCCGATCGAACAATTCGACACGCCCTCGCCGAATTTCATTGAAGTGGCCTGGCTTCTGATTTTCGGTAATTTGCCGAACAAAACCGAAGTGCAGGACTTCCGGGAACGCTTGACAAACAACGCGCTTTTGCACGAAGGTCTCCGGCAACGCATCGAGATGTTGCCCCCCAGCGCACCGCCGATGGCAAGTCTTTCGGCGGCCATGAGCGAAATGGCCTGTTACTACAAAAGTTTTCTGACGCTTGACGACGACGAACAGTTGATTGATGCGGCCGCCCGGCTCATCAGCAAGGTGCGAACGATCGCCGCGCATTCGTACCGGCGTTCCCAGGGGCTTCCGGTGATTTATCCCGACCCGAAATTGCGGTACGTGGCCAACTTTCTGCACATGATGTTTTCTCTTCCATACCGGCAATATGAGATTGTCCCGGAAATCGAAGACGCGCTCAATCTCGTGTTGATTTTACACGCCGATCACGAACAAAATTGCAGTACGGCCACCGTTCGGGTCGTCGGCTCGGCGCAAGCGAACCTCTTTTCCGCTTGTTCGTCGGGGGTCAGTGCGCTTTGGGGGCCGTTGCACGGCGGTGCCAACGTCAAAGTCATTGAAATGCTTGAAAGCATTCACAAAGGGGGCATGACGCCCGATCATTGCATTCATGCGGCGAAAGACAAGACCAATCCGTTCCGTTTGTTCGGATTCGGACACCGTGTTTACAAGAATTACGATCCGCGTGCCAAAATCCTCAAGGAGGCGTGCGACAAAGTGTTTGCCCAACTGAAGCACTCCGACCCCTTGCTCGACATTGCGCGAAAACTTGAGGAACTGGCACTGAGTGATCAATACTTTGTCGACCGGAAACTGTATCCGAACGTCGATTTTTACAGCGGTATTTTGCTTCGTGCCATGGGGATTCCGACGAACATGTTCACCGTGATCTTTGCCATCGGGCGACTTCCCGGCTGGATTGCCCACTGGAAAGAACAGCACGACAACCCGACCAATCGTATCATTCGCCCGCGTCAGATTTATCAAGGGAACGACGTCACCAATTATGTCCCGCTCGATGAACGATAACATTTTCTCCGGAAAGTATTGTACTGGTCGAGAAAAAACTCGCTGAAAAAGCGTCAACGAAATAATATTGGCATAGTTTCCAAACCATTCAGCAAAAATCATGTCACAATCACAAAAAACACTCAAACTTGGAATTCCCGCAGGCAGTTTGCAGGAAGCGACCGTCGAACTGTTTCGCCGGAGCGGTTACAATATTTCAATCCAATCCCGCAATTATTTTCCGGCTATTGACGACGAGGAAATCGAGTGCATGTTGATCCGTGCGCAGGAAATGGCCCGTTACGTCGAAAGCGGCGTGCTCGACGCGGGGTTGACCGGATATGACTGGATTCAGGAAACGGGGGCCGACGTCGTTGAAGTCGCCGAGTTGAAATTTTCAAAAGTGAGCCGCCGTCCGGTGCGCTGGGTGCTTTGCGTGCCGGAGGATTCGCCGGTCAAGTCGGTGAAAGACCTGGAAGGGAAACGGATTGCGACCGAAGCGATCGGCTTGACAAAACGTTATCTCGAAAAACACGGGGTCAGTGCAAACGTCGAGTTCAGTTGGGGGGCCACCGAAGTCAAGCCGCCGAAACTTGCCGACGCAATCGTCGAAGTCACGGAAACGGGGAGTTCGTTGCGTGCCAACAATCTGCGGATCGTTGATGAGATTTTGCAAAGCACGACGCGCTTCATTGCCAACAAAATCGCATATACCGACTCCTGGAAGCGGAAAAAAATCGACGACATCGTGCTGATGCTCGAAGCGACCATGGCCGCCGACGGGATGGTCGCGCTCATGATGAACGTCCCCAAGAAAAATCTGGACAAAGTGCTTGCCGTTCTTCCGTCGCTTCACAAGCCGACCGTTTCGACGCTTTCCGACGAGAATTGGGTCGATGTGACGACGATCATTCATGAAAGCGTCGTCCGCATCCTGATTCCGCAACTGCGCGACGCCGGCGCCAGCGGCATCGTTGAGCTGCAAATCACGAAAATGATCAAATAGACCATATCACCATGTCACACCGGGAACCGCTGCCGATCTGTTTGTTGGCGATGTGTCTCGGAATCTGGCTTGACAAAATAACAGGCGTTTCCGGGGTGGTCTGGGGAACGCTTTTTTTGTTTTCCGCCTTGATCTGGTGGTTTCGCAACCGGTTTCTTTACCGGCGTTCCAGTGCCAGGCGGACTGTTGCGCAACTTGAATTTGCGGCAAGTCGCAACCGTCCCGCCCAAATTGCGATTTCAAGTCTGCTGCTGATCGGCACCGCAATATCATGGAGCGGTTTATGGCATCACTGGTATTGGAACGATTATGCGCCGAACGATGTCGGTTTGTTGAACCTCGACATGCCGACACCTGTCGTGATGGAGGGATGTGTGACAACCTCGCCGCGTTGGATTCCCGCACCGCCGTATGATCCAGGACGTTTCATGGCACCGACGGACCAAACGGTTTTGACGTTTCGGGCAACATGCATTCGTAACGGCGTCAAATGGGAAAATGCAAGCGGATTCGTCATGCTTTTCGTGTCGGGGCAATTGCCGAACGTGCATTATGGCGATCAATTGCGAATCGTCGGGGAACTTTCCCGTCCAAACACGCCGAAAAATCCGGGAGATTTCGATCAGGCGACGAATTTCCGGCAATCGCGGATTCTCGCCATGTTGCGTGCCGGCGATGCCGAATCGGTGACGCTCCTCAAACATGGACGTTTCGGAATCGGCCGGTTGCTCGAAACATTGCGGAAAAGCGGTGACGCAAACATCAAGCGTTACATGTCTCCGGAACATGCCGCTTTCGCATCGGCCATGGTTCTCGGCATCCGCGACGAGGTGGAGCCGGAATTGAATCAAATGCTCGCCGAAAGCGGCGTCGCGCACATCATTTCGATTTCAGGGACACACGTCGGCCTGATCGCCCTCGGGATGATCTTCGTGTTGCGAACGTTCGGCTTGCGTCGTAAGCCGCTTGCCGTTTTACTCACGCTTGCCATTTTGTGTTACCTTTGCATCACCGACATGCGACCGTCGGCCATCCGTTCGGCGTTGCTGGTGTTTGTCGTTTGTCTTTCGATATTTCGGGGACAACGCCATTTGCAAATCAACGCTTTCGCCGCCACCGGAATCGTCGTTTTGATGCTGAATCCGACAAGCCTGTTCCAATTGGGGACGCAACTTTCGTTCCTTGCAACCGCCGTGTTTCTTTGGTTTGACAAACCGGTCGATTTTTTCCAATGGTTCGTGAATCTGTTTGTTCGCCGGAAAACGTTTGTCCTTTCAGACATCGAACGCCGGGAATCGGAACTCAACGAACTTGCGGAAAAGGAATCGCGATTCATTGAACGCTCCCTTTTCGGAAACATGCTTGTGTTCACGTATTACGGTTTCCGGCGATTCGTCAACATGACGACCGGCACATTTTTGGTCAGTGTCGTTATCTGGCTTCTTGTTTCACCCCTTATCGTTTCACAATTGCACATCTTTTCGTCGGTGGCGATTCTTGTCAATCCGTTACTCTGGATACCGCTCACGCTTGCCCTGTTGAGCAGTTTCGCCCTGGTTCTCATCGCATGGATTTGTCCTCCGCTTGCCGTACCGCTTGGAGTGTTTGCCAACTTTTCTTACGGGCTGCTGACATCCATGATCGCCATGTTTCACGCGATACCATACAGTTATTGCTGGCTCCCCGGCCCGCCGGTCTGGTGGTTGATCGGCTTGTACATCCCGTTCCTTTTCTGGACAATGCTCCCGAAAAATCGTCCGAAACGGTATTGGCTTGTCATGTTGCCTGTTCTTTGGGGACTCGTCGCCGTTGGAACGCATCAACTGCATCGCTGGAACGATTGGCGAAACGACCGCATGACGATTCGTATTCTTTCGGTGGGGCACGGCCTCAGCGTTCATGTCAGAATGCCGGACGGTCGTTCGTTTTTGTACGATGTCGGCTGCATTTCGTCCCCTTACAAAAGTGCGACGATTGCCGCCGATTCGTTATGGGACGCCGGCAACACGAAAATCAATGCGATCATGATTTCACATCCGGATTCGGACCATTACAATGGTTTGCCGCATTTGCTCGAAAAATTTCAGGTCAAAACGATTGATGTGACGCCGTTTATGTTTCAAAAGGAGAATCAGGCGATCAAGGCGGTCCGTGACACAATCGAAAAACACCAAATTCCGGTACGCGAACTGGTCCGGGGGGACTCGCTTGCATCGGGAGGGGTTCAGGCGATCACCGTTTTGCATCCGCCGCCGGTAAGCGACATGCAAGCAGCCGCGGCGAAAGTGGAAACGAACCCCAACAGCATGGTCGTCATGATCGAACACCGCGGTCACCGTGTTTTGTTGCCGGGCGATTTGGACATCGAGGACCAAATCCCGTTTTTGCACGACACGCCGGTTCATGTCGATCTCGTGGTCGCGCCGCATCATGGAAGCGTCAAGAAAACAGCCGACGACATCGTCGCATGGGCGACTCCGGATTTCCTGGTCATCAGCGGCGGACTTTTCACCTACAAGCCGCAAACGAAAACTCATTTCGAACAGGCCGGCTGCAAGGTTTTCAACACGCTGCACGACGGCATGATCGAAATCACCATCGACCGCAACGGCTTCCGCGTTCAACCGTTTGTGGCACGATCGCTGAAAAACGAAAAATGAAGAACACAAAAATCCCCGGTCTTTCGCACATGAAAACACGGGATTGGCATTTCGTGGCGGAAAATTCCGTTCCCGATCCAGTTGTCCATCAAACGGGTTGAAACAAGAACAGCAGCCGGGAACGTCAGTGACCGATTATTCCTTCAACGTTTGTGCGACATGTAAATTTTACATCCATGCCAAATTATCTTTGAGAAATTCTTGCTTTTTGTTTTGAAATGTTTTACATTGACGTGCAGATTTTTGGTTATGCCAATAACATTCAAAAAGGAGTGCGTTATGACTTTTTTTGATCAAAGTCTGCTTTTGCGTTGTTTGCGGGTGTTGTTTTTCGGGAAGGGGAACGCAGTATCGCACGCGAAAACACGGGACCGGCGTTTCGTGGTGGAAAATCTCGAAGAACGTCAGTTGCTTTCGGTGACGACGCTTGCCCAGACGGATGAACTTCGGGAGCCGGGGTATGTTGCCCAAAATGTGTCAGTCGATGTGACCGACACGACAAGTGCTTCGCTTGCGGCGGCGCTTATGGAATTGGAAAACATGGCGGAAAACCTGTCTTCCGCCGAAAATTCACCGGCCGTTGTTGAGGAACAGTTGGCCGATGACGTTGGCGTGTCGTACTCGCTTGATGGTGCGTCGCTGACGTTGGAAGCAGACATTCCGTCGGGCGAGACCCAGCCATTACGTGAAGGTCGCGTTTACGGGCCGATGACGTATGCCGAGTATCTCGCGGCATTGCCATTGACTCCGAAAGACCCGAACGGCGGCGGGATGATCCTGATGGCGTGCGGCTGTGGTGATCCGGGTTGTGGCGGCGGTGGCACGCCGGGCGGTTCACCGTTCCTCTCGGCCTGGAGCATTTCTCTTGGCGGCAGCAGCGGGGCTTGTGGTTCCGGCACT
>JGI20166J26741_11826695_pt1 | contig 20682 bp, 14 predicted proteins | sample TergutCu122P5_FD_26741 | JGI IMG/M metagenome (IMG submission 26741)
GTCACGCGGCCGCCCAGGACGTGGGCCAACTCGGCCGCGCACTGGTCGGGCAGGGCGCCGGGCAGGTCGATCTTGTTGAGCACGGGGATGATCTGGAGGTCGGCTTCCAGGGCCAGGTAGAGGTTGGCCAGGGTTTGGGCCTCGATGCCCTGGGCCGCGTCGACCAGCAGCACCGCGCCCTCGCAGGCGGCCAGCGAACGCGACACCTCGTAGGTGAAATCGACGTGGCCGGGCGTGTCGATCATGTTGAGGACGTAGTCCTGGCCGTCCAGGCGCCAGGGCAGGCGGACGGCCTGCGACTTGATCGTGATACCGCGCTCGCGCTCGATGTCCATCCGGTCGAGGTACTGGGCCCGCATCGACCGCTCGTCGACCACGCCCGTGAGCTGCAGCATCCGGTCGGCCAGGGTTGACTTGCCGTGGTCGATGTGGGCGATGATGCTGAAGTTGCGGATCAGGGCGGGGTCCGTGGCGCCGGGCCGTGGGGCGGTCAAGGGGTCTGGTCTCCTTCGAGTCGCAGCCATTGTCCCACAGGGCTTCTCCCGTCAGCCCGCCCGCCGTTGAGCGCTTCCCAGGAGCCTGGGCCGGACGAGTCGCGGCCGAGGCTCCCAGCGCTTCAACGGATTCTGCGCCACGCCCGCCGCGGTCAGCGGCGACCCCGAGGTCGCCCCGCGGCCAGCGTGGCGCAGAATCCAGCAGGGGGTGTCCTCCGCCGTCGCGCGCCACGTGTCACGGAACGGCGAGTCCGCCAGCCTCCTGGCAGGGAGGTGTCACTTCCAGCTGATGAAGCCCAGGCCGCAGCCAGTGCCGGCCGGGCTGCGCACGACGGAGACGTAGTCCGACCAGTCGACCGGACGCCCTTCCATGGCTCCGGCGACGATGATCCAGTTGCGAATTTCGGAGTTGCCGCTGTTGAGGAACTTGGCTGGCAACGAGCACAACGTCTCGTAGTCGTTGGCCCGCAGCGCCGTCATCACGGTGTTGTCAAGATCCTCGTCGACCACGAAGTGGCTCAGCCCGCCCGAGGCCACGATGGCCACGCGCGCCTCGATCGGCGACGCTTCGACGGCCGCCCGCAGGGCCCGGCCGAACTCGAAACAGCGCCGCGGCGTCGGCTGATTGGGCGGGAAGAACGTGTTGGTCAGCACCGGAATCACCGGGATGCTCTGGGAGCTGAGCAGCCGGTAGATGGGGAAGCCGACCGCGTGGCCGTAGTTCTCGCTGCCAGCCAGCCAGGCGATGTCGAAGCCGAGCTCGTTGAGATGCGCGGCGATGTCGCGGGCCAGGTCCGGGCTGCCGACCAGCGAGTGGTGCTTGTCCATCAGGAAGGTCGGGGCGGCGGCGGTGAAGAACTCCGACCTCAAGATGTCTTTGTCGTCGTAGGTCGCCGTCGTCATCGTGGCGGCGCCGCCAATGGCCAGGGCCGGCGTGTTGGCCTCGGAGAAGATCTCCTGCTGGTCGTCGCCCACGATCAACACCACGTCGGGGGCGACCCGGGCGAAATCAGCGCGCAGCCGGTCGAGGTCGGCCTGGGACCGCTGCCAGTCCTGTTGCCATTGCTCGTAGGTGGCCTGCTTGTCGTAGCGACCGGCGGCGAGCGCCACCAACTCGTCGTACGACCGGACCTCTCCATCGGCGGCGTAGAGCGCCTTGTACGTCTTGTCCTGTTCGCCCCGCTGGGCCCACAGCTCGGGCGGGGCCCCCAGGTGGGGACCGTGCGAGGTACCTGCTGCGTAAACAAGTGTGGCCATCGGTTTCTCCTGATCTGCTCGGTGTCGACGTCATCCCCTGCTGGAGGGCTCGATGCCTGGACGACGCTGGCTTGTGAGGGAGAACTGTTCCACACTAGGGAACTTGATGGCAAGTATGGCCGCAGTCCGGGACTTGCGCCAGGCGGAGCGCCTGCGCTAGGAAATGACCGTGCCCACCTTGCTCGCCCGGTCATCCGCCCCGGACGGAGGCCGCGGCCCCGCTCCGCTCCTCGGCCACGGCCCGTCCGGGGCCGCCCTCCACGGGGCCTGCCGCCAGCCGATCAACGCCGGCAAGTCGGGGCTTCCGATTGACCGCGTCATGGACTGACGGGATGGTCCCTCGCCATGGCCCGGTCGCGCCCGAAAGGACTGACCGATGCCTGACACCGCAGCCTCGCCCCTGACCACCGGGGGCGCCCAGGGGTACCGCCGAATCGCCACGGAAGAGGCTTTCGCCCCGCCCGAGATGCTCGACGTTTACCGGCGCAAGCTCGAGACCGACCCGGCCGACATCGGCTTCGCCAGCCTGATGGGCCACTACCTGCGCAGCGACTCCGAGCGGGCCCACTTCGTCCGCGCCGGCCTGCAAGACCTGGGCGACCTGCGGCTGCGCCACATGGACGAGGCGGGCATCGACCACGCCGTCTTGGCGCTCACCTCGCCCGGCACCCAGGCCCTCGGCGTCGCCGACGCCAAGGCCGTCGCCGCCCTCGCCAACGACCGCTTGGCCGAAGCCTGCGCCGCCCACCCGAACCGCCTGTCCGGCCTGGCGGCCGTCGGCTTCGACGACGCGCCGAGCGCCGTCGAGGAACTCACGCGTGGAGTCCGCCAACTCGGCCTCAAGGGCCTGATCTGCAACTCGCACATTAACGGCCACTACCTGGACGAGCCGCGCTTTTTCCCCATCCTGGAGGCGGTCGAGGCTCTCGACGTGCCGCTGTACCTCCATCCCAACACGCCCAGCAACCGCATGATCGCCCCGTTCGTCGAGGCTGGCGTCGACGGCGCCATCTTCGGCTTCGGGGTCGAAACCTCCCTCCACCTGCTCCGGATGATCACGGCGGGCGTCCTCGACCGCTTCCCCGGCCTGCGCGTCGTGGTCGGCCACCTCGGCGAAGCCCTGCCCTACTGGTTCTACCGCCTGGACTACATGCATGCCGGCCAGGTCAAGTCCCGGCGCTACGACGTCATCAAAGCCCTCCAGCTCAAGCCCAGCGAGTACTTCCAGCGCAACATCTGGCTCACCACCTCGGGCATGCCCTGGGCCGCCACGATCATGTACGCCCGCTCCGTGATGGGCGCCGACCGGGTGATGTACGCCATGGACTATCCCTACGAGTACGTGCCGGACGAGGTCCGGATGCAAGACGACCTCCCGCTCAGCCCGGCCGAGAAGAAGCAGTTTTTCCAGGACACGGCCATTGAGGTCTTCGGCTTGGACGCGGCGGCCATTGTGGGCGACTGACCCGCCGGACTCAGCGGAAGCGGGCCTTGTCGAACTCGGCCACCGCCCGCAGCACCAATCTGCCCGCCTCGGTCGTCTTGTCGGAGGTCATCCGGTACATCGGCCCGGCCACCGTCAGCGCCGCGATCGGCAGCCCGTCGCTGCCGCACAGGGCCGCGCCCACGGCCAGCACGCCTTCCGAAGTCTGGCCGGCGTTGACGGCGTAGCCGACCTCGCGGACCTGGGCCAGTTCGGCCACCAGGTCTCGCCGCCGCACGACCACCTCGTAGCCCGCTGCGGGGATCATCTCGTCCGGGTACAAGGACAGCAGGCTCCGCTCCGGCAAGGCCGCCAGCATCGCCTTGCCGCCCGACGTCAGGTGGGCCGGCAGGGTCACGCCGGCCCGTGACCCGACACGCACCGGCGAGCCCGACTCGATGGAATCGATGAAACGGGAGTCACCCCCTTCGAGCAGCATGAGGCTTGAGGTCTCACCGCTGCGCTTGGCCAGCCGCTCCAACGCCGGCCTGGCCTGCTGCCGCACCTCCAGCCGGCCCAGCGCCGCCATCCCCACCTCCACCAGCACCGGCCCCGGACGATAGAGCCGGGCGGCGTCCTGGGCGGCGAAACCGCGGTAGACCAGCGTGCTCAACAGTCGGTGCGCGGTCGATCGGGCCACTCCCAATTCCTCCGCGACCTCGCTGACGCGCAGGCAGGACTTGCTCTTGAGCAGGAGCAGGATGTGGAGGGCATGATCGACGGACGCCAGGTGATACTGCGGCAGGTCTTCGTTCTTCACAGAAGAATCCTAGTGGTCCGTCATCTCCGAGTCGCTGCGTTCGCCGGACGGGATCGGGCACCCGCAGGCCGTCCTGCGGCCACGCCCGCCCGTCGGCCGCGCGGACTGGACCGACAATCTCCGCCACCGCTGATCACCCGCGACTCGAGCACGTTTCTGGGACGGCGTCCGCGCCTCGCGCACCAGGTCGATGGCGGGATTTTGATCAGGCCACTCCTCGCCGCCGTCGAATATGTCGGACTGGCCGCTCGCCCCGTTCCTGACAGCCTCCGCTGGCACGGCGAGGGCACCATCCGGAATTTGTTCAGAAGTACCGACGAGCGAGCGTCCCATTGCGTTCGGGACTGCCGAGCTGAATCACGCGTCCGAGACGGCGACGCATTCTCAAGGCTTCCCATCACGTGCTGTTAGGGTCCCACCTATCGGGCCCGTCTATTCGGCGCGCCGACAACTCACGGGACGCCTGGGGCCACCCGAACTATCGTTCTTCGCCGGTGCCAGGAAAAGACACTACCCTCCCCGGACGGGCTCAGGGTCGTCGACCGTGAACATGATTCATCGGGGCCGCTCCCACGAGACCATGCGCCCGCTCTCGATATCGGTCGGACTCGCTTCCGCAAAGCCAGGCCGCTAGACTGACTCCCAGCAATACTGCCACCCGAGAATGAATGAGGTGAGTCGTGAAAATCGATATCCATGGGCACGTTTCAGCACAGCCCAGTCTCTATGTCTACAAGGCCGGGCTGGTCTCGCACCGCGGGGCCCACGGTCGGGGCAGCGCCGGGCTGACCGCAGACGCGGCGGACGCGGCGTTGGACGAGCCCAACCCCAGCTTCGGCAACCTGTCCCACCGCCAACACCTCGACCACAGCGGCGTCGACTGCCAGCTGATCTCGCCTCGGCCCTACCAGATGATGCACAGCGAGGTGCCGGCCAAGATCGTGCAGTGGTTCGTCGAGGAAACCAATAACGCGATCGCTTTGTCCTGCCAGGTCGAGCCCCGGTTCAAGGGTGTCGCCGGCCTGCCCCAAGCGATGGACCTCGGCCCCCAAGAATGGGTCAAAGAACTCCGCCGGACGGTCACAGAATTCGGCTTCGTCGGCGCCCTGCTCAACCCCGATCCCTACGAAGGAGTTCAGCAACCACCGGCTTTGGGAGATCGGTTCTGGTATCCCGTGTGGGAGGCTCTCTGCGAACTCGACTTGCCCGTCTTGATCCATTCCGCCGGCTGCCGCCCGCCGGCCCGTGAATCGTATTCCCTGCATTTCATCCAGGAAGAAACGCTGGCCGTGACGTCCTTGCTGGCGTCTGCCGTGTTCCGCGATTTCCCCGACCTCAAGATCATCGTCTCGCACGGTGGCGGTGCCGTGCCCTACCAACGCGGTCGCTTCTTCCCGGGTGCGTTCCGCCAGGGGACGACCTATCGTGACCAGCTGCGTCAGATCTACTACGACACCTGCTTGTACACCAAGGATTCCATCGAATTGCTCCTGCGCGCGGTCGGCCCGGACCACTGCCTGTTCGGCACAGAAAAGCCCGGCACCGGCTCGGTCAGGGACCCCGCCACCGGGCGTTGGGTCGACGACATCCATTTGTTGATCGACGACATCGATTGGCTCAGCGACGACGAGCGCGACCAGGTTTTCGCCGGCAACGCCCAGCGCTTGTTCAAGCTCTGAGATCTGATCAGCCAGGCCGGCTGTCGGCGGCTGTGGGTCGCCGGCAGCCTCTGCTGTTGCGCGCCGCGTGAAGAGTCCATCGGGCGTTCAGGCGCCACGTGGAGCACGCGGCAACCGCCCGTTCCGTCGTTGCTCGACCGGTCGGCGACGACGACCCCGAGTGTTGTGCCCCTGTGTTCCTCGGAGCACAGGGGCACAACACTCGGGTCAGCAGGCTGTCGGTTCTGGCGGTGACAACCGAGGAATGCGCCAGCTTTCCTCGCGGCTCGTCTCAGCCGGCGCCGTCTCAATCCGCTGGTCAGCTCCCCCAGATGGCCTGGGCGGCCTTGACGGACGCGTTGTCCAATTCGACGGTGTCCGCCAGCGGCATCTCCCACATCAACTCGACCGAAGCGAAGGGCGGCATGCCGTCGGGCGCCGGAGAGCCCTCGATGGTCGAATAGCTGCCGCCGCGGGCCAAGGCCTTGGCGCCGTGCGGCGTCATCATCCAGGATTCGTACAGCTGGGCCGCCAAGGGGTGCGGCGCACCCTTGATCTGTCCCTGATACAGAATGACGGCGTAATTATCCTCAGGGAACAGGACGAAATCGATCGGGGCGCCCTTGGCCTTGGCATTCGTGTAGTAGTTGTAGCCCATGCCCAGGCCGACCTTCTTCGCACCCTGGGCCACCGCGTCGAGCGGTCCGGTCGGCTGCGACGACGGGAACCTCTGCAGGTCGTTGTCCCTGTACTGCTGCATGAGATTGGCGTAGCGGTCCTGCGGGTCCTTCTTGAGGCGGGCGAAGATGTCGGCGGCCCCGCCCTGGGCCGTGGGATCGCCCATCGCCACCTGGCCCTTCCACTCCGGCGCCACGAAGTCGAGCCAGCCGGTCGGCTTGGTGGTGACGAGGTCAGTGTTGATGATGGTGCCCTGGATGGCCGTCGAGACGCCGTAGAAGCTGTCCTTCGGTCCTATCACCTGGTCGGAGATGGGCTTCTGGCCCTGCTGGATCGGGATGGGCACGTAGGGTTCGAAACGACCCTGGTCGGCCCACTTCATCATGCTGCCGGGACCGGTGTAGACGATATCGCCGACGTGCTGATTGCTGGTCTCTTCGGCGGTGAGCTTCTGCTCCAGCGGTGGCCCGACGACCGAGACGCCTTGGACCGTGATGGCCGGGAAAGCCTCGTGGAAAGCGTCGTACAGGTTCTGGTCGCTGCCGCCCGACGGGCCATAGATGACGACCGAGGTCTGGCCCGCTGCCACCGCTTGGTCGTACAGGGCCGTCAGGTCCTTGGACATGGCAGCGCCGCCCAGGTCATCCTGGGAGACGCCAGTTGAGTTGGCCGAAGCGGTGTCGGTCGCCTTGTCCGTCGCGTTGTTCGAACCGCAGGCGGACAGGGTCAGCGCGGCGGCAACGGTCAAAGCCGCCGCCGTCAGGCCCCGTCGCAGGGGGCGGACGGCGGGCGCGGTGTGGGTCGTCATGGTCCTCTTCCTTGTCATGGGTTGTCTTCGTTCTCTGTTCTCTAGGGGGCTGTTCTCTCGGGGGTTGTCGAGTTGGGGGGCGGGACTCGGCGGGAGCCGGGTCCCCGAGGTGCTAGGCGCTCGCCCGGGCGACCAGTCCCGGCCGGGGGCCCCACGTCGGGGCGGGTCAGGCGGGGCCGGTGGCGGGCACCTCGGTCGGCCTGGTCTCGTCGTGCAGCGAGACCACGTGCGCCGGGTCGACGCGGATGTCCACCCGTTCGCCGACGGCTGGCCCCGCGTCCCGGCCGCTGGCTTGGTCGGACTCCTGGAGCCGGGCCAGCAGCCTCTGCGACCCCAAGTCGATGGCGTATTCGGTGGATTCCCCGGCGAAAGTCCGGCTGAGCACCGTACCGGTCAAGGCGTCGCTTGCCGGGTCCCGCACGGACGCCGCCGTGATCTGGATGTGTTCGGCCCTGATGGCCACGTCGACCGTGTCGCCGACCGCGGCGACAGCGTGGTCGGCCCTGAGGCTGCCCTCGGTGCCCGGCACCGACAACGTGGCGCCGTCACCCGCTCGACGGGTCACGACGGCCGACACGATGTTCTCGAAACCGACGAAATCGGCCACGAAACGGTTGCGCGGCCGCCGATAGATGTCCCGGGGCGTCCCCACCTGCTGGATGTAGCCGTCGCGCAAGACGACGATCCGGTCGGACAACGTGATGGCTTCCTCTTGGTCGTGCGTGACGTAGACCGAGGTGGCGCCGGAGACGTCGTGGGCCGCCCGGATTTCCCGACGCATCGACCGACGGAGCTTGGCGTCGAGATTTGACAGCGGCTCGTCGAACAACAGGCACTCCGGATGCGCCACCATCGCCCGGGCCAAGGCCACCCGCTGTTGCTGGCCGCCCGACAGGTCGGTCACGAGCCGCTCGGCGTAGGCGGCCATGCCGACCGTCTCGAGAATCTGATCGACGGTCTTGTGCCGGTCCGCCGGATTCGACCGCCGGTGTCGCAGGGGGTAAGCCACGTTGGCCCGCACGGTCATATGCGGCCACAGGGCGTAACTTTGGAAAACCATGCCGATGCTGCGCTTGTTCGGCGGCATGAAGACCCTCTGCTCGGCGTCGGCCACCACGTGGCCGCTCATCACGATGCTGCCGGCGTCGGGACGTTCCAGGCCGGCCAAACAGCGCAGCGTCGTCGTCTTGCCGCAGCCGGAAGGTCCGAGCAGGGTCAAGAACTCGCCTTGCTCGGCCTGAATCGACAGGTCGTGCAGCACGGTGACGCCGCCGTGCGTGCCAGCGCGCGGGCGCCGCCGCGAGTTACCGGCCTGCCGGTCATGCAGCCGCGTGCCCGAACCGTAGGCCTTGCTCAGGTTCCTGATCTCGATCGTCGCCACGTGAGTCTCCTCTCCTAGGTCCCGGGCCGTCAGGCCGCAGAGGGGTCAAGGCCGCCGCCGGCGCGGTCGTCGATCTGAAGCCGGGCTGGGCGGAAACGGTGGCGGCGCCACGCTCTGGAGGCCGCTCCTGCCAGACCGCCGATGACGAAGACGGCGGCGATGCCGCCGAGGAGAAGGCAGAAGGTGGCGGCCGACTGGGCCAAGTTGCCGTTGTTGTAATACTGGAAGGCCAACAACGGGACAGTCTGGTTGGTCGGCGAGGCCAACAAGATGGGCACGTCTAGGTTGCCCGACGCGACGACGCCGGCCAAGAACCACGAGGCCAGGAAGCTGGGCGCGATCAGGCGGACCAGGATCCCCGCGGTGGCCTGGAAGGCGTTGGCGCCGGACGTCCGGGCGGCGGCCTCCAGGTCGACGTCGATCTGGGCGATCGAGCCGCTGACGGCGCGCGTCGCGATCGGCGTCACCCCGATGATGAGGGCGATCAAGACGATCCACTGGGTGGCGTAGAGCTGCCGCAGCCCCGGCACCGACATGTAGGCCCAGATCAGGCCGAGGCTGAGGGTGATCCCTGGCACCGCCCACAGCACCCAGATGCTGGTGTCCGGCAACTTGCGCCAGCGTGACCGCGAGCGCTGGGCCACCAGGCTCGTGATGACGCCCAGCGTGGCCGCGACGAAACCGGCCACGATCGCCACGATCACCGTCATCGTGAAGGACTTACCGCTGCCGGGGGCGGAGAAGACGGCCCGGTAGTTGTCCAGCGTGAGTCCCTTGTAGACGCCGAAGTACGGCTGGAACGAGCCGAGGACGAACTGGCCCAGCGGCAGCAGCAGCCCGAAAATGGCATAGAGCACGATGCTGGCCGCGCCGAACCAGCGCCAGCGGCCGATGTCCAGCGGCTCGCGCCGGGTCGCCTTGCCCGTCACCGTGATGAACTGCCGGCGGCCGAGGAAGCGCGACTGGGCGGCCACCAGCACCAACACGACCGCCACCAGGAGCAGGGCCAGAGTGCTGGCGCCGGCGTAGTCGGCCGGCGTGAAGCCGTTGATGAAACGGTAGACCTCCGTCGGCAGGACGTAGATGCCGGCGGGCTGGCCCAGGATCAACGGCCCGGTCAGCAATCCCATGCCGAGCACGAAACCGAGGATGACCACGCCCAATATGGACGGCGCGAGGATCGGCAGCTCGATCCGGAAGAAGGTCACCAGGCGGGACGCGCCGCAGGTCAAGGACGCCTCCTCCAGCGTCGGGTTGAGCGCCCGGAAGGGGCCGATCAGCAGCAGGTACTGGGCGGCCGAGGCCCCCAGGACGCCGGCCCCGATGAGGCCGTACCACGACTGGGCATTGATCGGAGCGACGCCGATCAGCGCGTTGAGGGCCTTGTTGAGCAAGCCGTTGGGCTGCTGGCCGAGCATGGCCCAGCTGAGCGTCAGAAACAGCGGCGGCGTGGCGAAGATGAGGGCCGCCATCGGCGTCACCAACTGGCGCAGGGGCGTCCGGGTCCGAGTCACTAACCACGCCAGGTAGGTCGCCACGGTGATCGACAGCAGCATCGTCACCGTCGAGATGACCAACGAGTTGCGGAAGGCGGTCCAGACGCCGGGGTTGGTCAGTGCGCCGGTCAAGCCGGCGCTGGTCCAGTGGGCCGGCTGCCCCGGGGCGTCGCTGCGGAAGGCCCCGTAGGCCAGCATCACGACCGGCCAGACGAACAAGACCAGGGCGACCAGGCACAAGAGCAGCAACCCAAGGCTGGGCCGGCGCCGCCATCGGCGCCTGGCCGGGCGGGGAGGCGCCGCCGTCGCTGGGACCAAGTCCATGGTTGACCTCCTGATGCCGCCACGTTCGTAATCGTGCGTTGACCATGTTCAATTGGGCGTTGGATGGGACTACGGCACCGGGGGACCACGGTGCGGCCAGTTGGCTTGCGCAGAACCTAGCCAAGAAGTCCACGATGCGCAACAACTGGCCCGCGTTTCCGCGATAAGGAACCACTGACGGTTGATTCCGGGCCGTCTGCGGCTGCGCCGCGCCCAGGAGAGGCGCTGGCCGTGTTGTGGTCAGTCGCGCCGCGTCCGACATCGCTCCCGCCTCTGCCTGGCCAGCCCCTCCCCTGAGCCCTGATCCACCGAAGATCGGCGTGGCGAGCGGCACCCAACGGGTGGAGTGGCGGCGCCGGCGGCGCGATTCAGGCTGGACGTCTTCTGAACGTCGCCGGCGCCGCCAATGCGCCCGTTGGGGGGTCGCCCGGTAGTCGAGATTCGGTGGATCAGGGCTGAGCACGGCTCGCGCGCACAGCCCCGGGAATCAATCCTCTCGGGGCACGGGTGGAGACCGCGTTCCGCCGGAGGAGCGCCGTGCCGACGATCTCGAGACCCTCAATACTGTGGCACATATGCCCAGATGCACTCAGATCGTGCGGCAGCCGCCGTGACGAACTGGTGGCGGCGGCAAGCGGCGAGTCGATCCTGGAGTCTCGTCGGCTCCTAGGCTCCTAGCATCCGCCCCGCTCCCCTGGTAGCATTCGCTCCGCGTGTTTTGACGCGCCCAGACATCGACCAACAGATAGGCGCACCCCGTGGCGAACATCAAGTCCCAGATGAAGCGGAACAAGACCAACGAGAAAGCTCGGCTCCGCAACAAGGCTGTGAAGTCGTCGTTGCGCCGCCAGATCCGCAAGTTCCGCGAGGCCGCCGACGCGGGCAACGCCGAGCAGGCGTCCGAGTTGGCCCAGGCCGCGTCGCGCGGCTTGGACAAGGCCGTCAGCAAGGGCGTCATCCATCGCAACAACGCCGCCAACCGGAAGTCGGCCATGGCTCGCCGGGCGGCCCAGTTGGCCGCCTGAACGACGAGGACACAGCGCGAGGGCACCCAGGGGGTGCCCTTTGGCTTGTCTGGCCGGCCCGGCAGGCTGGTGTTGGCCGATATGCGTGCGCGACGATGTGCGTGACCCGGCAGGCGGCGACGCGCGCCGACAACCCCGGGACACCTGACACCCCGGAGCCGACCGACCTGGCATGCTGAGCCCATGGCCATGCAGCACCCGTCGTTTGGCAGCCTCAGTCTGGTCTTCGGGCCGGAATCGTTCCTGGGCGAGCGAACCGTCGCCCGGATCGTGACTGACCTCCGGGCACTCGAGCCGACGGCGTCGGTCACCGAGACGGCGGCCGAGGACTTATCGCCCGGCCGGCTGCAGGAGATCACCGGGGCAGACCTCTTCGCCTCCAGCACGATCGCCGTCATCCGGGGCCTGGAGCGGTTGCCCAAGGACTTAGCGACGCCGCTGACCCGGGCGGTGGCGGACCTGCCCGAGTTCGTCGGCCTCGTCGCCCACCACGGCGGCGGCAACGCCGGCAAGGCGACGCTGGACGCGCTCAAGAAGGCGGCCGGGCTGGTCGTCGAATGTCAAGCGTTGAAACCGGGGCAGTTGGGGGACTTCGTGCGCGGCGAGGCGGCGGCCGGCGGCGGCGCGATCGACGGCCGAGCGGCCCAACAGTTGGTCGACGCCGTGGGGAGCGACTCCCGGGCACTGGCGGCCGCCGTGGCCCAATTGCTGGCGGACTCGGCCACCGGCACGATCACGACCGCCGAGGTCCGGCGCTACTTCGCCGGCCGAGCCTCGGTCACCAGCTTCGCCGTCGCCGACGACTGTCTCGAGGGGAGGACCGGCCAGGCCATCGAGAAACTGCGCTGGGCGCTGGTCACGGGCACGGCGCCGGTCTTGATCACGGCGGCGCTGGCCAACGCGCTGCGTCAGCTGGGCAAGTACCGCGACGCCGCCCGCCAGCACCAACGCGGCGTCGACATCGCCGCCGCCGCCGGCGTGCCGCTGTGGAAAGTCGATCGGTTGGCCGGCCAGGCGCGAACCTGGGACGAGGCGTCGGTGGGAGAGGCCATTCGGGCCGTGGCCCGGGCCGACGCCGACGTCAAGGGCGCGGCGAGTGACCCGGACTACGCCCTGGAGAGGATGGTCTTGACCGTGGCGGGGCTGCGCCGGCGACCGGCGGGCCGCGACCGGTGAGGGCCGGGGCCCCCCACTCGACCCCCGCGACGGGGCTGCCGGCGGCCTGAGGGACTGCGCTCGAACAACTGTCCCATTTCACCGCCATGGAGGGCGCATCGCGGCGTTGGAGAATTCCCTTGATACCACCAGTATTAAGGGCATTCTCCGCCTTGCGCTGCATCCCACCATGACGCCGAACTGGGACAGTCATTCGCGCGCAGTCCCTCACCGCTGGCTGGTGACCTGAATCAGGCCGTCCCGACGGGACACGGCGATGGAACCGTGCTCGTCCGTCCGGGCCACGGTCATGCCCAGTTGGCCCAGCCGACCGACCGTGCTCGCCGCCGGCTGCCCGTAGTCGTTCTTGCGACCCACGCTGATCAGGCCGACGCTGGCGTGACTGGCGGCGAGGAAGGCCGGGTCCTGGCTGGCCGAGCCGTGGTGGGGGACCTTGAGAATGTCGGCCGACAGGTCGATGCCCCGTGATCGCGCCAACTGTTGGCCGAATTGTTCCAGGTCGCCCGTGGTCAAGACGGAGACGCCGCCGGCGTTCAGCCGGGCCAGCAGCGAAGCGTCGTTGTCGGCGCTGGACTCGCCGCCGCTCGTCGCAGAAGTCAGGACAGCGGTGCGAGCCGACAGGACCTCTACTGTGGCGCCGCCCAGAGTGAACGTCTGCCCGGTCTGGACGACGTCGATCGCGACGCCACGCTGCCGCGCCGGTTGCAGGATCGACGACTCGGCCCAGCCCGGCCCGACCACGATGGCCCCGACCGGCCAGCCGCCCAGCAGCTCGCCGAGGGCGCCGACGTGATCGGCGTGGAGGTGGCTGAGCACCAGGACGGGAACACGACGGATGTCGAGCGAGCGCAGGCAGTCGGTCAGGCCGCTGTCGGGCGGGCCGACGTCGACGACCAGGGCGGCGTGATCGGCCAGCCGGACCACGAGGGCGTCGCCTTGGCCGACATCGCAGGCCACCACCGTCCAATCCGCCGGCGGCCAGCCCGGTTGGAGAGGCGGGCGGAGCAGGGCGGCGGTCAGGATCCCGGCCAGCGCCAGCACGACGCCCGGCCGGCCCAACGCTTGGGGCATGACTGCGGCCAGGCCCAGACAACTGAGACCGAGAACGCCGAGGCCGACGAGTGTCACCGGCCACGGGTGGGTGGCGCCGGGGAGGCTGGCGGCCCAGTGGGCGATCTGGAGGATGGGCTCGACCAGCCAGCACGACAGGGAGCCGACCAAGCTGCCCAGGCCGGCGTAGCACGTGGCGACCACGGCCGTCACGATGCCGGCCACCGTGGCCGGCGCGACGCAGGGCGCTGCCAAGGCGTTGGCCAACAGGCCCGACACCGAGACGGCGCCCGACAGGTAGGAGACGAGCGGCTGGGTGGCCAGTTGCGCCGCCAGCGGCACGGCCACGGCCTCGGCCAGCCAGCGCGGCAGCCACCGGGCCAGGGCGTCGGTCCAGCGCCGGCCCCACCAGAGGATGCCGGCACAGGCCAAAGCCGACAGGGCGAAACCGAAGGAGCGGGCGAGCCAGGGGTCGATCCAGAGGAGCCCGATGACGGCGACCGCCAATTGGCGCAGTCCCGCCCCGGGGCGCGCCGAGTGGCCCAGCGCCGCCAGGCCGACCAAGCCCATGGCGGCCGCGCGCAGGACGGATGGTTCCGAGTGGCAAAGGGCGACGAAGCCGACCACGCCGGCCACGGCCACGAGATTCAGCGCCCGGCCCCGAACGCCGACGGCGCGGGCCAGGGACAACAGGAAAGCCAAGAGGATCGTCAGGTTGGCGCCGGAGACTGCCGTCAAGTGGGTCAGGCCTGTGGTCTTGAAGTCGTCGGTCAGGCTGGCCGGCATCGTCGATGTGTCGCCGACCACCAAGGCGGGCAAGAGGGCGGCCCGTTCGGCCCCGGCACCCGCCACAGCCTGGCGCAGGGCCGCCCGGACGTGCTCGACGGCCCCCCGCCAGCCGGTCGCCTCGGCTGTCACGGTGGGGTCGCCCAGAGGATGGACGATGGCGGCCGCCGCGTCAGCCCGTTGAGGCGGCTCGAGCCTGGCGCTGAGAGTGACGCTCTGGCCTGGCGCCAGGGCGGCCCAGGCCTGGCGGCCGTCGCCCGTGACGAAGACGAGGACGGGCAGGCGAGCGGTCTGATGGCTGCCCCGGGCCGCCGCCGCCGTCAGGGTCGCCCGAACCACGACCACGTCGCCGCCGCTGGCCGAGGTCACCGACGCGATGCTGAGGTCGGCCCGGACGACGGCGCGCTCTTGGGCCCACTCCGGGATGGTGCCCCAGGCCAGCAAGCCCAACCGCAGGCCGCCCACCAGCGCGGTGACGACCAGGACGACCGCCACCAGGGCCACGGCCGCCGAGCGTCGCCGCCAGGCCACCAGACCCAGGACCACGGCCCCGGGGACCGCCAGGCGCAGCCCCCAGGACGACGTGACAATGCCCCACTGGGCCGCCCAGGCCACCACGGCCGCCGGGATCAGGCGAGGATCGACGGCGCTGACGTCGGCCGGGTTCGGCCGGGCGCCGCCTGCCGTCCCGTCCAGGTCGCCGTCACACCCCACTCCCTCCAGCCCCAGGCCGGCCGGAGCCCCCGTCGGGCCGCTGGAGACCGTCGCCCCGGCCAGCCGGCCGTTGCCCTCCGCCCCCTCCAGACCCGCGCCGACCGGTGCGCCGTCCGGCCCACTCCGACGGCCCGCGAGGTCAGACCGTGACATGGGGCTCGATCTGGGCGTAGGTCTTGGGGCCGATGCCGTCGACTTCTTGGAGTTCGGCAGCCGACGTGAAGCGTCCGTGCTGATCCCGCCAGGCCAGGATGGCCCGGGCTGTCACGGGACCGACGCCGGGCAAGGTGTCCAGCTCGGACTCGGTGGCCGTGTTGAGGTTGATCAGGGCGGTGCCGCCCCCTCCTCCGCCCGACCCACCGCCACCGCCGCCACCGCCGCCCGTACCCGAGCGCACCTCGCCCCGCGGTTGAGTCACCGTCCCGATGACCACCTGGTCGCCGTCGGCCAGCGCCGCCGCCAGGTTCAGCTCGGCCGGGTCGGCCTCCGTCGTCAGCCCGCCGGCCGCCGCCACGGCGTCGGCCACTCGGGCCCCCGGCGCCAACTCGACGATGCCGGGCTGCGCGACGGCCCCCAGCACGTGAACGCGCCAAGGGACCGGAGTCGGCGTCCCCAGCGCGACCGTTGCCGCCGGGCCCGCCACCGAGGCGATGGCGGTGACCGGGTCGGGAACGACCGCCGCCTCCTCGGGCGCCCAAGACCGGGCCCGCAACACGAGCCAGACCGTCGCCACGACGGCCACGAGACCCAGGACCGCGACGGCCTGGGCGTGGCGGGCCGAGATGTCGCGCCAGGCGTCGGCCAGCCGGCTCAGGCCCCCGGCAGTTGGCCGACCCACCAGCGACCGCCGATCTGCGGCTGAACGCGGCGCGGCACCCGGCGACCCGGTCGCCGCTGACACAGCGCCGCCGTCAGCCCGACCAGGCCCCCCGGCTGCGGGCCAACCCGGGTTCCACGAGCCGCCCCGCGTCGATCCCACCTCCCCTCCACCAACCCCGGACAAGCCCTCCTCGACTGCACTGACCCCCGTCTGCCCCGCGTCCGCTGCATCAACGCCCGACAGGCCGCCGTCCGCCCCATCAACTCCATCGACCGCCAACCAGCGCTCGGGCGGTCGGACCACCCCCGCCGCAACGTCGCCCCCCCGGCCCGCCTCGGCCCGCCGCCCCGCGCCGGACGATCCACTGGCACTCCCGCCGGGGCCCGTCTCACCAGGCCCCGGCGGTGTCCCTGGCGACCGACCGGCGACGTAGGCCAGTCGCTCCGCTGGAACAGCGGCGCCGGTCACCGTCCCGGACGACGCGCCACGACGAACACGCCGGCCCGGCGGGGAGCCCCCACGCGAGTCGCCCCCAGGCCGACCCCTGGCGCGCCCCGCTCTCGGAGGCGCTCCCTGGGCCGGTCGCACGTCGGTCGGCCGGTCGCGGGCAGGCCAGCGATCAACCGCCGGGGTCGCCAACCGGCTCGCGGCCAGGGCCTGCCCCACGGGCGACAGACCCGTCAGGCCGAGAACGGCGTCGAGCCGGCTGACGACCGAACTATCGCCGGGCGCGGCCCCCTGGCCCGAGGACGGCCCGGCGGCCCGGCGTGGGAGTCTCACACGGAGACAGTGGCCATGTCAGGCCTCGCCTTGCCGGCCCGTCGCCCAACTGTAGATAACTCGGATGACTAACCCCGCGTTGTGCATGACTCGACCACTGCTCGCCGGCTGAGCCCGCGAGGCCCCAAGACGACTGCTCCGCTGCGGGCACGACCCCACCGCCGTGAGCCATCAGGCCCTTCGGCGGGCCGGGTGGCACGGGCGACGCGACGCGCCGTCGTGCCTACGGCAAGATCTCGCGCAGCCGCGCCTGGGCCGCCGTCCGACCGGCCCAGATGTCGCCGCTGGCCGAGGCCGTGTAGACGTGGGGCCGGCGCGGGTCCGCTCGCAGTCGGTCGATTTCGAGGCTCAGCCGGGTCAGCTCACGCCGCAACGCCTCGGCCTCCCCCTGGAGCTCCAGGATGCGCCGAACGCCGTTCAGATTGATGCCCTCGTCCTGAGACAGGTACTGGATGAGTCGCAGCCTCGTCACGTCGTGGACCGAGTAGCGCCGGCCCCGGCCCTTGGCCCGTCGCGGCACCACGAGGCCCAGCCGGTCATAGGCCCGGAGCGTCTGCGGGTGCATCCCGGCCAGCCGGGCGGCCGTTGAAATGACAAAAATGGCCGCATCCGCGTCCACCACCTGGGGCAGCCACTCAGCCACGTCTCAGCCCCGCCCGGGGATCCGGCTCACCCGCCAGCGCCACATAAGCCAGCAGCGCGTCGCGCGCCTCCTGGCCGAGCGCCCTGGGCACCTGGACCTCGATCGCCACAAGCAGATCGGTCGGCCCGGTCTTCTTGGGGATGCCCTTGCCCCGAACCCGGAAGACTCGACCGTTCGGCGTGCCCGCCGGGATCTTCAGCCGGAACGTGGCCCCGGGCAGCGTCGGCACGTCGACCTCGGCCCCCAGCGTCGCCTCGGCGAACGTCACGGGCAGGGTCAGCGTGAGATTGTCGCCCTGGCGGCCGAACAAGGAGTGGGGCAGGACGTGGACGAGGACGTAAAGATCGCCCTCTTTGCCACCGCCGCTACCGGCGCCTCCCCTGCCCTTGACGCGGATGCGCTGGCCGTCGCTGACGCCGGGCGGCAGCCGGACCTGAACTGTCTGGGTGGACCGCGCCCGGCCCGAGCCGCCGCAATCGGCGCAGGGGTCCTCCACGACCAGGCCTCGACCGCGGCAGCGGGCGCACGGCTCGGACACGGCGAAGCCGCCGGACTGGCGCGACACCGTGCCCGAACCCTGACACTCCGGACAGACTCTCGGTTGGGTCCCAGGCCGGGCGCCGGTGCCGTGACAGGTCGCGCACGGCGAGTCCGAACTCAGCGGCACCCCCAACTGGACCCCCTCGACCGCCTCGCGGAACGACACCGTGACTTCGGATTCCAAGTCGTTGCCCCGGCGCGGCCCACGCCCGCGACTCGGCCGGGGGCTGTTGCCGAAAAAGTCGAAGAAGCCGCCCAAGCCGCCGTTGCCGGCACCGCCGCCGAACTGGCCGAGCAGGTCGTCGAGGTTGATGCTGGACCCGCCGCGGGCGCCGCCGGCCCCGGGGAAGTGGAAGCCCGAGCCGAACATGGCGCGAGCGTTGTCATATTCCTTGCGCTGCTCGGGATCGGACAAGACGTCGTGGGCCTCGGACGCCTCCTTGAATTTCTTCTCGGCCGCCTGGTTTCCCGGATGGCGGTCCGGGTGGTTATCTCGGGCGATCTTGCGGAAAGCCTTCTTGATATCCTGCTGACTGGCGTCCTTCTTGAGCCCGAGAATGGCGTAGTAATCCTTCTCCAGCCAGTCTTTCGTCGTCACGGCCGTCTCATTTCACTGGTGCATTTCACGCTGGCGCGTCTCCCGGGGCGGGGGTCTCCCCGGCGACCGGTCCAGCCGGTCCGACCTCGGACTGGGCGTCGGCGCCGGCCCCGGTCGGGACCTCCGCCTGCCCCAGGGCCGACTCGCCCGGCGCCGACCCCGTGGCGCCTTGGGGTCCCGCTGATGCCACGTCGGACTCGGCGACCGCCTCCTCTGACGCGGCCGCCACCGCGACCCGGGCGGGGCGCAGGATCCGGTCCTTCACCTTGTAGCCGAGTTGGAAGACCTGGGCCACGCTCGTGACCGGGTAGCCCGGCTTGTCCAACGTCATCAAGGCGTCGTGGATGTGGGGATCGAACGGCTCGTCGGCTTGGCCGAACGATTCCAGCCCGTACTTGGCCGTCGCCTTGGCCAGCTCGTCGGCCAGGAGCTTGGCCCCGCCCGTCAACTCATCGTGGGACCGGGCCGCCTCAATCCCGTCGAGCACGGGCAACAGGTCGCCCAGCACGGCCTCGATCCCGCCCTGGCGCGCCACCGCGCGGTCGCGGTCGACCCGTTTCTTGTAGTTGAGGTACTCCGCCTGGAGCCGTTGCAGATCGGCCGTCCGCTCGAGCAGCAGATCCTCCACGGTCGGTGCCGCCGGCGCCTCGGCCGCCGGGCCGTCGCCGCTCGGGCCGGTGGGGCCAGCCGGGTCAGCCGGGGCGAGGCCGTCCGCGCCGGTCGGACCGCCCCCAGGCGCGGCGGCCGGGCTCGGCGTCTGTTCGATCAGCCCCCTCAGCGCGTCGTCCCAATCCGGTTCCGACGAGTTCTGTCTTGTCATGGTCTCTCCTGAGTTCACGCTTCCGCCGGGCCTGGCAGTCGGCGCCTGGTGGTCGGGGCCAGGCGCGCGCCCTGCCCCGACGGCGGGTCGCCGGGCGACTGACAGCCGCCGGGCCGAGCCCGCCGCCGGCAGCCCGCCGCGCCACGGCGACCGCTGCGGCGACGCGGGCCCGCCCACCGGGCGGCCGGTCAGCCGAGCGAGGTTACTTGTCGTCCTCGTCGACGATCTCCGCGTCCACCACATCGTCGCCGCCGTCCGCCGGCGTCTCGTCTCCCGCCGGCTCTTGGTTCTCGGCGGCGGCCTTGGCCTGGGCGGCCTGGTAGATCGACTGGCCCATGGCGGCGGCCCGCTTGTTGACCTCGTCCATGACCTGCTTGACCTCGTCGTCGTTGTTCTCGCCCTTGAGGGCTTCCTTCAGCCGATTGACGCCCTCTTGGATCTCGGCCTTCATGTCGTCGGTCAGGATGTCGGCGTGATCGGTCAGGATCTTCTCCGTCCGGAAGGCCAAGGCGTCGGCCTCGTTGCGCAGCTCGACGGATTCGCGCCGCTGGCGGTCTTCCTCGGCCCGGGCCTCGGCTTCCTTGACCATGCGGTCGATCTCGTCCTTGCCCAGCGCCGAACCGCCGGTCACCGTCATGGACTGTTCCTTGCCCGTGGCCAGGTCCTTGGCCGAGACGTGGACGATGCCGTTGGCGTCGATGTCAAAAGCCACCTCGATCTGCGGCACATTGCGCGGCGCCGGCAGAATGCCCGTGAGTTCGAAGTTGCCCAGCGACTTGTTGTCGCGGGCGAAGTCGCGCTCGCCCTGATAGACCTGGATCAGCACGCTCGGCTGGTTGTCCTCCGCCGTCGTGAAGATCTGGGAGCGCTTCGTCGGGATGGTGGTGTTGCGCTCGATGATCTTCTCCATCAGGCCGCCCTTGACCTCGATGCCGAGGCTGAGCGGCGTCACGTCGAGCAACAAGACGTCCTTGACCTCGCCCTTCAGCACGCCGGCCTGCAACGCCGCGCCCAGAGCCACGACCTCGTCCGGGTTGACGCCCTTGTGGGGCTCCTTGCCCGCCAACTCCTTGACCAGGTCGCTGACCGCCGGCATCCGCGTGGAACCGCCGACCAAGATGACCTGGTCGATCTTGTCGATGCCGATCTTGGCGTCGGCGATGACCTTGTTGAACGGCGCCCGGCAGCGGTCCAGCAGGTCTTGGGTCATGCGCTGGAATTCGGCCCGGCTGAGCTTGGTGTCGAGGTGGAGCGGGCCGTCGGCACCGGCCGTGATGTAGGGCAGATTGATCTGCGTCTCCTGGGCTGAGGACAGCTCGATCTTGGCCCGCTCGGCGGCCTCCTGCAGGCGCTGGCGGGCCATCTTGTCCTTGGCCAGGTCGACCCCGTGG
>JGI20166J26741_11827806_pt1 | contig 20675 bp, 16 predicted proteins | sample TergutCu122P5_FD_26741 | JGI IMG/M metagenome (IMG submission 26741)
CAACTTTGGATATAGGTGTTTTGGGTTATATCGGTATAGTTTAACATAAGGAACACCCTCCCGAAGTTTGGTCCTTTCCTCCTCTGACACCCTGTATACAGCCCGTTCAGGGTTCGAACCTGAATCGCCGGTACATATCAGGACTTGAACCTGAAATGCCGGTAACACTTGCTTAGTGCGCAAAGTTCATTTTTTCCTGCTATCGTATTGTTTAATCTAAACCCGGTCAGGCCAGGCATACAACAGTCAGAGCAAATGTTCTGTCCTCAATCTGACGGACTGCAACAAAGTTGTCGAAACTTCGAAACACAAGTTCTAAATTCCAAGTCCAAAAACACTTATCAGACTACTTTTTGCAGCCAATGGTGTCCGCGCGATCCTACATCTCGACTCTTTTTCAACACTGATCAGATGTTGATCTACCATTTAATTCCAACGACCGCACCCTCCTTTTTGTTTGGTCTTCCTAGTGGCCTAACAAAAGAAAAGCTAAAAAACAATGGCGATAAAGAATCTACTTGTTTCAAACTCAATATGAAATACAGCAGACAATAATTTACTTACACGGAGATTTTACTATTGGGCTTATTTAAACGAGTGTTAAATATCCCATCTAGTTTCACAGATATAGAGAATTCAAAGATAATGATGTACAAAGTAGTCCTTAGCTTAATAATAAGACCATGCCATATCTCAGGCCGTCAGTTGCCTGCTGATAACAACAAAGCCCCGGGCCCAATCCAGGACAGTCCATGTGGTATTTGTGGTGAAGAAAATGGCAGTGGAACACGACTTTCTCCGAGTACTTAGTATTTTTTTTCAATATCATTCCATCAGTTTTACTGATTCATTCATCTGTCAGCGGATGGAAGTGAAAAATGAGGCCATCAGAGGCCACATTCTCGCTAACATCATATGAAAAAACAAGACAGGCAGTGCACCTATAACGCAATATTAAGGCGTGTTCGCGAAACTACTACTGCAGTTGAAACCCAGTAATTTCTTGTCCATTTCCTAGTAACATCGAGGCGACTAATAAAATTACATACACTAACCACAGTCGAGCGTATATCCTTTCAAAATTATACTTAATATCACTCTTAACTCACAATTTCAATTATGAGGGAACAAAGTCATGCAAATTAAACGCAACGGTTTTTAAAGAAATTATACTCGAACTAAACTGCACTCTCTTCAACCGTTACATATAATCGTTGCATTGATACAAATGAATGTTTGTCTTCTCATGGCCTTCTTCAGATCTAGAATTTGGCTAAACAGATCGTAATGACATAAGTCGTTCCGCAGATTCCCAGTTTTTGTAAGTGCTGCCTTAAAGCATTCTACGAGATCAGACAGAATGCATAAATTATTAATCAACAAGTATTAAATATTATAAGCGTGTCTGTATTTTTGCCTTAGTTATCCGGCATGCAAATCACATCTCTTCTTCGCCGCATTATTCTGTCATCTGTGGCTTGCCTGGCTCTACCATACTTTTCTGCACTGTCTCATAAACATAAAGATTTTCTAAAAAAAAATGAACATATAATATATTTTTGTTTTCTTTACAACTTTTATCTGAAAACGTTTCCTTTATAAGACTAATTCAGGGAGATATTACCATAAAAGTACGCAGCTCTTCATGTAAAGTACTCCTTACTCTTGTCAGATATTAATCAAACTTGAATTTTCTCGACAAAGTTTCGAAAAGCCTCAGATATCAAATTTCACAGAAATCCGTTCAGTGGCAGTCGAGTCCTTCCATGCGGAGATACAGACCGACACACGGACGCACAGAAAGACATGACAAAGCTGATAGTCGCTTTTTGCAATTTTGTAAACGTGCTTGAGTTGATGTACTAATGGCTTATTTGGATGTATTTCAGTCAACCTGATATCGAAAAAATCAGCAGGTGACAGAATTAATTCTTTAAGCTCTTCAGAAAGCTGTAACAGTCTGCATACAGAAAATAACACTCATCCTAAAAAAAGCTTCTTCACTTATGCTTCTATACAAGTCTCTGCCATTCTAGTTCTTAGGTTTGTTTCTCAAGTGCACTAATTTTTCTTTCAAACATTCTGCCCCCGTGCCTTTGTTCCTGATATTTTTACTGGTTTCATAAACAAAACTTAGTGCCACTCGTTTCATTAGCGACAGCCTCTCCCTAACATCTGTAAACGCCAGACAGTCGTCAGTATCACAGTCAGCTTCCCTCAAAGATCGGATATCAAATACATATAAATGCTCCTCCGTTCGTTAACAGTGACGGCACACAACTGCCAGTAACTGAACAAACTATACCACCAGAACGATAAAAAAGGAGTACAACGAAAATCCATAGGATGGATTGAACCACAGCACATTCATCATGCCATAGCAGGCGTTCCATGGTCTACATAGATGGAGCGGCCACAAATTAGCGGACGATTTGGGTGACCTGTAACATTCTACTGAGAAAATATATGGAATAATTTTTTACCGTAAAGCAGTCTCCCAATGATGAAGCATTTTCTCTACACCGCGTATGTAAAAGTTCGTATTTTTTCCGCTAGTGGTCTGACGATCGGATGAGCAGTACTACATACAAAATCGAAATTACTACAAAACAATGTTTCAGTGCCGAAGTTTCTTTTTCACATGTGGTCACAGGTGCTCAATGTGGGCTCCTATGGTAGCACGACAAACGTTATATTTATATGCAATTTCATTCCACACTCATGGTACCATATCCTGGTTGGCTGTCAAAGACAGTTTTATGAATTTTTTGTTTGAGCTCCTCTATGTACTAGTAGGAAAATTATGAACTTAAATCTATGCGGGAGAAAAGAAACTTGAATACTGTGAGGCTGATTTGTAGTAACCACATTCTCCATAGGTGTTCTCAACAGGTTGCCCAAGTCGTCAGGTAATTTGTACCCAATCCGTATATCGAGAATGTAAAACAGTGACAAGATGAATGGAATATACAGGTATACATGATGCAGTAAATTACGAAATACCAAGTTCAACGACGGAAACGTCTAGAATACAAATTCTACAACTGATATTCTAACCACAGTATATTACAGACGCTGAAGTATTAATAAAAATACAAAAAAAAAATAAGAGTCTTCAATTCAATTCAATTCAATCCAGTTCTTGTTTATTAATACAGAGGCAACAGCCAGATGGCCAAATACAGATAGAGCACGATATACAATATGCAATACATAAAAACTGCACATACAGTTTCAATTGGGAGGAATCCTACAGGATACAACACACATACGAACGTCTTAAACATACAGGATGTGAGAATAAAGGCTAAATATTTGTAAAACTGAGATATCAATTCTAAGAAAAAGAGATTATGTATTATATTGTGTTTCGTAACAAGTATTTTAGCCTGATGACGACCTTTCAAATGTCGAAATATGTTGCATTAAACGATACATACTTTGGTGTGTTGACTGTTAATTGACATGATAATTAAAACTGTTGCATTGAAAACACCACAGCAACATGTTTCGCTTCAGGAAAACACGAGAGACAGGCCGAAATAAAATACTTGCTATATGTTTTATTGTTATAGAATATGAAATTTGCATCAAAAAGTTTATTGGTGGCGTTTGTTTGCATCAAAGAATAGACAGTGACTGATCAACTGAACGTTAATGAACGTTTCATAAGCCTATAGATACACCGTATACGAGTATTATACCTTCATATGTTATCGGTACAGTTTAGCTTTAAGGGATAATGTCAGATTTTATAAATGTCAAGTCTTCTGAAAATGTACGCCGTGTATTGGGTCAAGCAGTCCAACTCCTCAACCTTGAAGATGAAGCAAATACGATCCTTCGGATGCCCCGAACTATTCAACGATCGACACGGCGTAACGTCCCAAAAGACTTAAATTATGAACAACGCCTTTGTCAGAATCTCAAATCTCGTGTCATATTTCATGTTGTACAAAGAGCCAGACCGAAATGAACGTAATGAGAATGATTAATTCTCTCTGTTAATAACCAGATAAAGCGAAGCCTAAATCTATTAGTTTTGATGCTGATATGTAGTAGGCATTATAACTAAGTTCATCAACGAGGGACTTTGGAAGGGGAGTGGACACAAATTCGAAGAAATTATGTAAGTGAAATTTATTAGAATACACATAAACCTCAACAAATACACATTCCATGTATATACCCACATTTCCCTTTAGCGAACCTCTGTCCCCAACTCAACACCAAAGTACCATTAAGGATCCTCAGATCATATATAACTTATACCAACATAATAACAGGTAATCAGTGAAAGAAACACTTGTGTTAGGTAATTCTGAAGACAATCTCATATGACAGCAAGTAATTCATAGCCCTATAGACAATATATAGTTAACTGTCGACAGTGATCGTATTTCCACGAGACATCAATCCGACCGATCTTCTTAATGGATACCCAATGTGTTTTCTTTGCGACAAGAACGGATTTTTAAAACGGTATTTGGTTGTGCGGACAATTACTCCCATAATGGGGAATAAAATGTTGCACCTCTACCAACACCGACTTCAGCACTTCTACTAACTCACTTATAACAAGGGATCCTATTGTGACAGAGAAATGAACGAAGAATTCCTTTTAAGTTAAACTTTCTTAACAATAAATTAATATTAAATTAAAAGAGAATACTCATCAACACATTGTCACTTCGTGCTGGGAAGAAATTACTTTTTCAAAATGCAGAAAGGTTATCACAGCGGAAGAATGCTACAGTTGAGAACTTACAAAGAGAAGTTTCTGACGACACGAGTACCTAGGCACTGATTACAATGTGGGTGCTCAAGTTTCTATTCCTTGAGGTTAAAATAAGTATGAGAAATGCGGTAAGCGGGCGGAGGGGGAAGGGTGGGGGGGTCGCCAAAAGAGGAAGCTTCGCTCTACTTGCTCAGTAATTAAGGAGGAGCGAGAACTTTTCTAATTCGAAAACTGGACTGTTGAGATGAAAGATGGGAAAAAGTGTGAAAGATGCTTAAAGGAAAAGTTTTTTACAAGGATCCCACGAAGCGGAATAGTCAGGTTCTGTAAAAAAATAGGCAAAACGCAGCGGTCATACATCCCAAGCTTTACATATTATCAAGTCCTTGTCCTTCTGCCCTCCCAGAATTAGGCTCAAGACTTGTCCGAATTTCGTGGTCTACACAACCTTTTCGTTCTCACTTAATGGATATCATGACCCTTCCGCCCCCACGTCCTGGTATTTCCCTTTAATTCCAGCTTCACGGACCCTTTATCCTGTGTATCATCTCAAATATCCCTTGTCAAAAACGCACCATTATTTACAATACAGCTTCATGCAAAATGTCACAGCACAGGTATTTAAATGTGAAACTTCTTTAAAACTGAGTGAAACTTAGTTTTTATTTGTGCATCTACATAAACCCTTAATACTCGTAGTTATTATTTTTGCTTCTGTCAATGACACTTTCATATTAAACGTTTAATAGCCGGGGATCTTTTCAGAAATTTTAGAAAATGTGAACGACATGTACATCCAGTTATTAAATTGAATTACAGATGTCTTCCTCGTACATTAATATTCTACGGTGATCAAACTTCATTCAGAATAGGAAGATGACATCCAGTAGCACATATAATCCAAAAAAGCTTGGTTAACCCCGATTAGCCCTAAACTTGCCATTGATAACAGACATAAATCTCCACCTAAAGCTTCTTGCGTTCTGACCCAGACTTGATCCTTGTGTACCTTTGTAGGCACCAACTCAGATGACGTACAGATCTTTCAGAGGTTACTTTCACAGTTGTGATGTCCTCAGAGACATCATAGACGGAGAGGACATGGAAAACGGTACAAAGAAGACAATATTTAGTTTTCCTGTAACGAAATGTCATCCTGCATGCCGCTACTAAAACACATCGGCTTAAAAAAGAAAGAGACGAAAAGAATATGAAAATGTGGCTTGCAACAGTACGACATGCACATTTAGAAGTGACTGTATATCATGACCGGAGCGAACACACTAAACCAGAGATTCCCAAACCTTCTCGGTTGACGACGCCCAAAGTGTCTCAGCAAATTTTTCATGGCGCTCCCAGGCCAAAATAAATAACTGACACTCCAGTTTATTAAGTAGTTAGGTCCAAACAACTTAATAATTATCGTCTCACATTCGTCACTGACAGTGGCACCACCTTCTGCAATTTGAAGTTCTGTGTTTCCTTCGAAAATTTGAAAAATCCCGCGACGCACAGTTTGGCAATCGGCGCACCACCCTAAGAGTTAGACTGGAAAATAAATGACTTACTTTACTAGCAGTAAATTATCTTGTCACGATATTTAAATTATATCAGTTGTATTTTATGTTTTTTCGGTCACGATGCTGTTCTACAAGATTCATCCACAGTCAGATGACAGACGCTCCACGAATTACCAAGTTCAAGTTACTCAGCATCTGACTTAGGGATTTAAGATGAATAAAACTTGAAATAAAAAGATATTTGAAACACACGTCGATTTTTTCCTTGCGCAAATAAAAGTGCAATGACAGGAAGGCGAAGGAAGAATACTGTTGGGCGACAACGCTCACGTAGCCAATCGTGCTCACATTCAGGGTCTGTTGCAGCTGCGCTATCGTGCTCATTTAGGTGTTATTGTGACACATATTCATAATTGGTACTCGCTTTAGTGACAAAGCAGAGGGTCAGCTGGTTAGACAAAGATAACAGATTTAGAGCTCAAAACAAAAATTATAAAGACGTTTAAAAATGGCCATATCCTGCAGATATAAAGGCAACAGAATCGTATCCTTAGACTTTCAGAAAAATTACAGAAGTAGGTGGTCATGCGGCACACCAAATCTATAATGTGGATAAAACTCGATTATTCTAAAAAAAAATTCTTGAAATAACCTGCACTTCCAAAGAGGAAAAGACAAAATCAGGAAGCAAAGAAGCGAAAAATATGCTAAGAATTTGCTTGGGGATAACGCGGACGGAGGTCACAAGTTGAAACCACATCCTGTTTATCATTAAAAAAACCCATCGTGCATTAAAAACATAAGCAAGGCTTGCCTTTCAGATAATTACCAATCAAAACCTTAGGCTCTGATCTCAAGTCCTTCTTTAAGAGTGGTTCATAAACTGTTTCATTACCGAAGTAGAAAAATATTGCCAAGAAAACAATATTCCATTCAAAATTTTGCTTATCGTAGATAATGAGCCCCGTCATCCTGCACATTTAGACGACATTCATCCAAATGTGACAATCGTGTTTCTTTATCAAAAAACTACGTCACTCCTTCAGCCTATGGATGACAGAGTAACTGTCAGGTGTAAAGCATATTATCGAAGAAGAACATTAGGGGTTTGGCTTTCAGCTAGAGTTCCGTCTACAGTTACCACACGCATACTTGCGCAGAATTCGACTTATGCCGGATCTTCCGGAACATTACTGCATAAATCAGTGAGTGTCAGTAGTGTCGAAATTTTTCATCACTGTCGTACAGAATCAGAATATCGGGCAGCGGAACACAGAAACCACTAGGTCCAGGAGTTTCATAAAATGGTACGATTCTGACTCTATTTTATTTTTTATTTAGAGGGGGGGGGCATGAGTTTTTTTATTTTCTTTATTTTACGTGTATTAGCTTAGACACATAAGTTAACCGATTTCTGAAACTCTATTCACAGAGTTCTCAAAATACTGGCCGTGTCTATTAACTTTTGATCTTTAAACGATACAACCTGCTGTATAAAAGGAGAAGGGCTACGACTGGTAAATTTTTGTTCGTGTTTTACTTGATACGAATCAAAATTTCCACACACACACACGCACGCACATATATAGATATACATATAAGCATAAAAGTTGAAATTGGGTCGGTGCTGTCTCTACATAATGAGCCAGTTTTACAGTTACGGATAAGCACGCCAATTAGAAATCAAGTGGAAAAGCACCTTTTTTTCTGTCAGTGTTACAGTGTCGAACCTTGCCTACGAAAAGGTGTCTCTATGTAGTAGGATTACCGATTGCACGAAGCTGTCAAGAACATTTCATGTCGTGCGTATTCAGTGGAACTGTACTTCAAGTGCCTCTCAAAAGCCACAGTGTATAAGAGTGCATCACTGGTATTGTCTACGGAAATTGCAGCCAATACATCTGCCCATCCTTTACATTTCTAAGGAACTCCAAGATCAAATAAAGGTTTATAATTTAGTACACACATAAAATACAATTTTATGTCGAAAAAGTAAAAGGAAAATCTTTGGTGTACGTCTTCGGAGGCGTTGCTTAACTTTCCATACCCTGAGAGGAGACCGGTTTGGATTATGTATATTAACCATAAATAAAACATTAGCTCAAAGAAGAAATCGTCACGACAGTGAGAAGGTTCATTTTAGATCTCGCAACCAAAATCAACACGAGACATATTGTCTAAACCAGCGATTCTCAAACTGTGTTATGTCGAAACTCCAAAATTGCACATATTACCGCACGCGAACCAACGATTAAAGAAATTGGATTGCTGGGTCCTGCAGATGAGGGCACTATGTTTCTTCGAAAGATCGGTAACAATCGACAAATTGTAACAAACCAAAAGACTCGAATCTTAGAAACACCGCCCGTGAGAACCTCGAATCTCGCATTACAAATTTAAGTATAATTAGAATTAATGACAATATATATATCCAGTGCAGCTACTATTATGGACGTCCGTACAGGCTGGTTGTTCAGACCCTGCTGCTACTACTGACGATGATGTGATAATGACTGTTATGACGGTCGTCGTCATCAAGTTCATCATTTTTAACAAATGTCTTACCGTTGTGTTGTTAACAGTAAAAAAATTAAATATACACGTGTCCAAACACAACCAAATTCTATTTATTATACAAAACTACATTTCTCGACCTATCTTAGGTCATCCTCAGGTTCACAATTGGTCTTCAAAACATGCTGATGAAGAAATATACATTATGTGAGTCGAAATTCGATTAAAATTATTAGAATTATTAAAACGTCTGAAGGTCATAGACAGGAACAATATGTGCGGATAGAGGTTGCCTTTCTACACACATAATAATTTTATTTGAATTTTATGGACTTACATAATGTACATTTCGTCCTCAATATGTTTGAAGGACCAATTGTTTAATCTGAGGATGACCTGATATAGGTCCAAATTGTAGTTCTATATAATAAAGATAATTTAGTTATGTTTGTAAAGATATTGGTTTATTTTTTGTACATCATCATCTTTGTATTGTGATGAGGAATATTCAAAAAAATAAACCACACTTTACACGATTTGAGTGGTCAGTAAAATTCACAGATGTTTGGCACTGCAAATTTTTCTAAAAATTCAGGCTTCTTCTTCAATAGACACTCTCACGTCATGCTCTGCATTTATTTGTGATCGGCATCTGCTCTTTATCGTGGTCACTGCTGAGAACCCTGTTTCACACACTCAATATTACGATACTGCAAACTAAATCAGTAGGTGAACACAACTTCGCTTAACGCTTTCCACTCAGCTTGCACGCGGATTCAGAATTCATGAAAACATATTGTCGGATATTATATGTTCAGAGAGGCCTCAAAAGAGAAACAATCTGCAGTAACATTGACGACAGCCACTTTTAGCTGAGCAGTGAAATGATCCATAATCGAATCATAACTTTCCATTTATAAACGATGAAGTAATTCTCAAAGTGGAATTCCAGTGAAGAAAAGTAACTCAGCATATGAATTTTTACATCTCCATTAACTTGTGTGCTTTTCCTCTCGAAAATTGTTTTAAAGTACGAAACATGTACACTTTCCCATTCATTTTTCCTCTACTACAGTCCGAATATTTAAATGATATGATTTCCCTTTTTCATTCAGATAAAGCGTTGACTATCAACGCCTTGCAATCAGGTATTAAGAGTGTTCATCTTCTCAAACGTGTCACTTAATTATGACAGCTTCATGATCAAAGGAATGTAGCTGCATAAGTAAACAATGTACTGATTTTCATCTGTTAAGCACAGATAAGTTTCATATCTTGTTTCGAATATTCCTGCTACAACATTCTCCAGATGCAACCATTTTAAAAACGTGCGTTTTGCAGGCATCGCTTCAAACAACATACAAAACATTAAACTTGTATACGTGTAATTCTTCAGTACCTGTAATGGCTGTTTGAAGAAATTTTTATAATACTCGGCTTAAATCAGTGGAGGCAAGAGCTTTTCGAAGAGCTACGTAGTGTGTCTGTCAAGCGCAAGGCGATTGTCGCAAAATAGTCCTTAAAGACCCCCCTACACCCCTCCTCACACAGAGAATGCCTCGTCTTTACACACTCCCAAACAGTTCAGGCTTTCCATGAGACTCACGTTCATATAGATATCAAGCAATATCGAAAGGTTTTCAGTTCATCGCCCTAATTTCCTGCGAAAAACGTTTATCCTCGGCAACATACCTTACGTAAGTGTTGTTCGAGAGTCTCCTGGCCGTGACTATCTTCTGGTACATGGCACCGTGTAGTTTTGCAGAAGTTTACCGACAGTTCAGTGGACCCTGACACACCCATCATCAAGGAAGATGAACTAATTCACCCTGAATGTAGATGCATGAAGTATCTTTAGTGGTCCGTCTTTATTGCAAAGTTTTTGTTCGTACATTTCAAACCAGCTGCTTGCTGTTGTGTTTGAGATTGGTAGACAACAGGATGCTGATACGCCTCTTGCGCTATATCGCCCCAGCACAGTAATATTAGATTTTCCCCCTACTATATGGGGCATTTTCCACCGTGTGGTTCCGAAAGAAAATTAGTAAGGTGGCAAAAGGCCATCTCCCTGTCTTCCTAGAGTTTCTCGTCCTTATCTCTGCCGGCCAGCGAAAAGTGCAATTCTACACAGCGCTCGTGGTCCCTGCCTGGCTGTACATTAACAGCAGGGACCGGAACAGTTATAACCTTTCGACAATTCCGGCAAGCTCAGCATAGTGAAAGAAATTTCGTAGAATATTTCTCCGGCTGCGGCTACGTTTTCCGCGGGTAGCAAACCTCTAATAAATCTTATTGATGTGCCAAAACTGTGGTCACTACAACAATTCTTGAGAAAGCAACCAGCGCAGTCTAGGCATGGTATAACATGTCTGTATAATATGCATTCTATAAAGAAGGGGAATCTACTAAATTACAAGAACTTAAACGACCTCATCCCCAGCAAACAGTACAGCTGCTGCCCAATACGCTTCACATCTTTCAACTAACAGGAACCTGCTTCCTTTCAAAACATTACGTGACTTTCAGAAGTATTTTTGTGAGTACAGGTATTACAGAAAATCAAGTACATTTAATGGGACCTCACTAGTCAACGACCAAAAGTGCCTTTGCCAAGGACCAAGGTTGGTAACACCGTAATGCGACACACTTTGCATTTAACGAAATGAGATCGACTGCGGTGAAGATCAGAACTTTCTCACTGCAGTCACTTCCAGACTTACATATCGCTCTCTGAATCCAATGGTGGCACAATCCAAAAATTGCCCATTTGGAGTTAATACTACGATTGGGGTAAAAAATATAACACTACATCCGACAATAATGACATCTTCTTGAATGAGAAGTGTGCTGGAATTGTCGGATGTAGCTGTTATATATTTGGGCTCAATCTAGTATTATATTCAAATGGCAATTTTTGAGTTGTGCCATTAGTGCATTCAGTGAGTGATACGTCGTATTTGTTTCAGTTATACAGATTTAAAATTAGTGCAGGTACCGTACTTTTATACGCACAACGAGATAAACATAAATAGTGGAGTGTTGGAAAAACAGTAAACACGCAGTAGAATTATGAAACATGCTTACAATTTTAAAAAGTAACATAAATATTAAAGATGTTTGTCTATAGATCTGTTACAATGGCTGATTCATTACACCAATATTAAGTTGGATGTTGCTGTCCCATATAACATTCGTATAACAGAAATTAAAAGACATATTAATCAGTTAACATCCTCTGCTCAAGCAACAGTCTTGACTGAAGTATTAAATACCCAATATTAAAATAAGAAAAATTACTTGGGGTCCGCAAGAGCAACCTACAAGCACTTGTACTCTGAAGATGGAGATAGCACACTATTCCGAAAAGTTGTTGGTCGCCTAGGATTAGCCTACCACAATAAATTAACTTAGGGTAATTCCGGGAGAGACGCCACACATTTTGCAACTTTCACTTTAACTCAATACGAAAATCGTTAAAACAGCTGAAATTTCAGAGTTCCTATATTTAAGGTTTGTACTTTACTAAGGTGTATGCAAAATAACTGCAGAAATGAAAGCTTCGAGATAGAGGGCGACGATTACCGTTTCATGTACACATTTGATGCCGGAGGGGTGAGCCACCATCGAACTCCTGTTTCTTGTTGATGTCGTTGAATATTATAATAGCAATCAGCATTAAAGCATGCTACAACTATAATGTTTTCACTATTTTCTCCCGATGTCAAAACATGAACATTTTTAGGCACCTTTTGTGTTATTACAGATTCGGGTTTCTTATTTATGTGTATTACACTTTCATAAATATTGAAAATGTTTCCAGGTGTGTCAGAAAGGTTACTGTCGGTGGCCGCTTTCTTCAGCATGTTAAAATATGTTCAAACAGTGTTCCGGTTCATTCTTTGAGCTTTAGCTAAAGACAGGCTTTCAGCAATCATATCCTGTTGTTTCAATTTTATCTTTGAAATTATTTAGGAACAGAAAACACGCCTAACCCTTCAGGAACATGATGATGATGAAATTATTTGAAGTTCCCATTTCTCTAGCAAGCTTGTATGTAGTGGCAAGAACAGTGTGTCTCTGTGGGGCAAAACATGCTACTCAGAGTGTCTGAACACGCGCGACGACTTTTATGGTTTTATCGTCACTACTAGAAAAAACGATTCAGTCTGTTTGGAAGTTAGAGCAATGGAAGAGATAATTTTTAGTACTATGAAATGCATATGCATAATTTTTTCAAACTGATTTGGAATTATTTAAATGCGGCATCTCTCCCCTAATTTTTGCGGCGTCTCTCCAAACCTTCAGGGAGAAATGCCTCCCCCCCCCAACTTGTTAAACGGAATGTACGGCATGGTCTTTACGTTGCGTAAAGGCTAGGTCAGCAACGCTGGAAACCTGTAATGTATAGTGAATGCATAGCTACTTCGACTGGAACTAATTAAGACATATGTCGCGAGCATTTGAAAAAAAGTTCGAGCATAAAATCAAAACTCACCGCATAAAAACAGTCATCATTCCTGCAAAATATAGCCAATATTCACTACGTTCATTCATAACACCCCTCTAGACTCACTGAACAAGCACACATGCTGTAATCTTCACAGACTTGCCAGAAACCACCAACCACGTCTCTCCCGCCGCGGCAACTCTCCCGGGATTACTATGCTCTACTTCTTGGTCTTAACCATTATAATAAGGTGTCGTTTCCTCAGCAGTAACCAACTTTAAAGTATTCTGCCGCCCCCGTATTCAGCGATGATGTGCAAAAATTAAGAGAGCGGGCTCTTCCGAACCGTTTTCCAACTGTCAAACTACAAGGCGACACATCCAAGGAAAACGTAAGGTGATTATTCATTTACCTGCGAACCTACACCTAAGACAAAATAAAGACAGCAACGTGTGCAGATACGCTAAAACACACAATCCTCGATTCATTCGAGTTCTTTAACCCACTAAACCCATTGGTTAGTATATAACTGCAAGGTTTAACATTAAAGCTTTGAACTTTATACACATACGAGGTAGTATGTTTAGACTTTACTTAATGATTCTCACAATAAAACAGCGTTTGTTCCTTTATATAGAATTACCCGACTGGTCTTCCAAATGGAATGCGATGCGCGAAATATACTTTACACTAGACAACCGCAGATCAGTTGAATAACACAGTATTCAAATGAAATAGCAAAACAAAGGTTTAATATTGTTACTTTAATTTTAATCCCTCTGGGAAGAAAAATGCAATGCGTAGACATTTTTATTCAGCAAACGCCTGAGAATTAAACGTCTTGGGAGTACTAAGTGCAGATTGGACGCGACGATTAATGAAAGGATTCAAGAACACTTAGGATATGTAGAAACCTTGTGACCAGCCGAATAAGTACAAATAGTTAAATCAAACCCGCATCATACATCCACTGGATACTTAATTAATTCGTGTCGGCAGCGATGCAAATGAGACTGCGTCATTGTGGCTGGCGTCTGAATAAGCCCGGCTTCTAAAACAATTCTTACATTTAGATGGAGCGACTATATTTCTCCAGGCTTAGAAGTTTAATTGAAATTTTCTTACCCCATGATTGTACAATATGGACGTAACTAATGGGAGTTGGCACATTTTCGCTATGCGAGTTTTTCACTTGACTACAGATCAGCCTGGCAACAGTTGCTAACGAGGAAGTGTGCACTTACTACACATGATGGATGGTAGCAAATACCCTGCCCGTTGCAGGCACTTTAAAAAACGAATGTAGGGAAATTTGAGTTGTCGGGTCGTTTTAGGTTGAAGGAGGGTGCGAGAGAGAAATAAGAAAACTTTTATTCTTAGAATTAAGAATTCTCCACCGTAACTAGACTTTTACCAACGCTGGTATAAAAATAATTTAAATTCCCATCTCGCCGCCACATATTTCTCCTTCAAACATTATCAAGACGAATTTAATGTACCGTAATGAATATCTGTTTATTAAAATGTTTAACGCCAACTTGTATTTCATAAAAGTTGAGATAATTATATAAACTCCGGTAATGAAAACACAAACTTTTCGTGGGTATGAAAACGACCAAAGTCATAAATAACGGCATTTTTAACAATGAAAATCTGTAATATTACATACATAATCTTAAAAAAAGGAATAAAGTCCATTTGTAGTACAGTCCCAGTAGCAACGAGTCGATGAGTGTACAACGCTGGAGTCTTAACACGATATATTTCTTTTCAGGTGTCTGAGCACTAAACTGTAAGCCGAAATAACGCAAGTTAATTATCACATGTCTTATTGACGCTACAATACAAACATTTTGCCAGTCAGGCAGCATTCTAATAGCAGTGTCCAGCTAAACATGGAATCCGCTCATAGAATATACAAAACCGATCACAACTGCATTGCTGTAAAGCGACAGCTGACGCCACCCACTATGTTGTTTTCAGTCCATAGAGCGGACGACATCCGATTTTACACACTGACCGACGAACACCCCCCGGCTCTGCTCTACTCCATTCCGCGTTTAAAGAAAACCATCTGTTGAATACCAACAACTCACTGGCTGACAAACAACAATAATACCAGATGTAATTCTTTTCAAAGTCAAGGCAACTGCATCTTCTCTCTGGAAAGCACTTTAATCATACCACTTCAGAAATTATCCAAGACATGTTATGACTTTCTACATTACAAACCAATATCCACAGACTTCAGCTGCCAAACTCTGACTGGACGTAGCCCACAAAAGCTGTTAGTAAAATGTACATGTCAAATTACAATAAAATCCATGATAGGTCTATGGGACAAGAGGCAAAGCACATTTGTAACCTTACGTAAACTAGGCTTCATTTCGGATCAATAACCTGTACCCTGTAAATGTCCAACAACTTTCGGCGAAAATTCCGTTCTTCTGGGACACGACGCTGTCACTTGGTAATCGAATTCCGACGTTTCGAAACAACGTAGTGTCTTAAGCTTCAAGACATCTTCATGGAAGTTTCTATAACTGAAGATGAGGACACTACATTGCTTCAAAATGTCAGGATCCGATTATCAGTGACGCAGCGTCATAACCCCCAAGAATGGAATCTTCAGATAAACCGCTTCCCAATCCTTTAAACTAGCAACCATTGGTCAGTCTCGTATACGTACAAAATTTTAACAAAGCCAACAGAAGAGTATATGGGACAGTACATGGAAAATCGTATTATTGGTCTTATGTAATTCAAGGTTTATTATGCGTCAATATGCCTGAGAATATTCAATAAAAGCTCCCAGGGTCAAATTCTTAAGAAATGACTCCGACGCTGTATGCTTTCCAACTAAGTCACAGACGGGCAGATTTCTGCACTGAAATATGTCACCCAAGGAGAGACAGAGAGACAGACACGATGTCCATACAATGCCCTACGTCGCACTTCATAAAAAAAGCCTAAAATATAACCGTGGGCTGCTTCAGGACATAAGAGTCTCATTTGATATTCCGTACTCCCACTAAATATGACATACCTTCTTGATATGGTTTTCAAAACCTCTCTCCTTTCCCCCGACACTCCTGAAACTACACTCCTCAACCAGTCTTCATATTCCAAGTTCCAATACTCATGTCCACTTTTTACTCCGCATTCGTTCCAAAGGATCCGTCCAAGTTCGAGACCTATGTAACATTTTGTACCATGCTACGCTATACCTTTTACGTTGAGGAGTTGTTAGCACCTCCCCCGTGCCCTAAACCAAAGGTGTTGTCGGCTGTCCGCGACTGCTCATTCAGTATATTTGCATCCACTCTTCCTAGCCGGAGGCCGTCTACTCCATCCGCTACGTGAGGACAGACCGTGTCACGGTGACAGGGAACGACTTATGTATGACTAAGTCACTAAAAGGAAAACAAAATCTAAAATACTGATCGTTGCAAATTAGTCATTTTAAGCGCGTTCGCAAAACTGTGAAAAGCGATTATTAGCTTCCTCATGCCTGTCTGTCTGTCCGTCCGTCCGTCCTTCCGTCTGCATGGAACAACTCGGCTCCTACTTGACGGATTATCACGAAATTTTACATTGGAGTATTTTTCTAAAATCTCGAGAGCATTCCAGTTTCATTCAAATGTGACAAAAACAAGGGGTTCTTTATATGTACACCTATGTATATTTAAGATAATATCTTGTTTAATTCTCTTAATGAGAAATGTTTCAAATACATGTTGTAGAGAAAATTGAAAAGACATTTTATGTTCAGCACTCACCCCCACCTCCGAAAATCGCACCGTTTATGAAATAATGCAGAAATATATGGTAGAGCCAGACAAGCCACAGATGAGAACATAGCACGGTGCATGAGCATTGTATGCTGGATAAGTAAGGTTAGAGCCACACACTCAGAACTTTTTAAATTTATTCCTTTTCAACGGTAATAGTGGTTAGGCGAACGAGTCTCAATGTTACTTTTATACGTACATTGCCTGTCTTGGTCCATTTATGACCAGATGTACTACAGGCTAGACTACAACAATAACCAAAATTTGCGGACAGGTTGCACTGGGCTAGTCAACAGTTCAGAAACACTGGCTTAATATGACATTGGAAGGAAAACGAGAGGATGAAAACAAACCCAATTACTACAGATCCTCATAAGTCAGTCGACAGACTGCTTGTCACTACGTCGCTTATTATCTCAGTGTGTTGAAATTAAAACGCTGAAACAGCTCTTGTCATCCCTGATACTCTTCAGCAAGCAACCAAAACTGTAAAACGTGTAGCCTACGAAGTATAACAAACAAATGTCACATACCCATTACACCTTAAAAAGTGCAGGGAAGTTGATATACATCAGCCCTCTTTTTTACACAAATATTCGCATCACTCAGTAGGACCTTATTCAAACTAATACAAAACATACATACTTCAAATACAACTGGCAGATTTTTTTATTATTTACATAACAGTTCAATACGCACGATAGGACGTTAAAGGTTCAATAACAGCCTATGCTCAAAAGCTTCTTAGGGAACAGTGACACTCGCCCATATTAATATTATCCCACTTCAGGGTACAGATTTTCAGAATTCATCTACAAGCTGTAGTAATATATTTTTCAATCAGGTTCTTCAATCAATATCTTACTGGTCTTGATGTTAATTTAACTGTATAAAACCTAAAGATTGCTTTGCGTAACACCAAGTTTAACATTAAAAAATTCTACGTTCTGCCCACAGAGTGTATTTCTGTGTTTCGTATTGTTCTCGGAAAAACAGCAATTACTTCTCTATACAGCATTAACTGACTGACTTTTATAATCGAGACGCAGTGTGTTTACTACACGGCTTTAAATACAGTTCACGTGAACCCTAGTCAATGACAATGCTATGGCTGAGGCAGTTAGCCGCCGGCCTCTCACCACTTAGGCCAGGGTTCGAGCCAATGTTAGTCCATGTGAGATTCGAGGTCTGTATGCTCCTGTCTCATCTTCAACAACAAGTTCCGCTCACCAGACGGACAAAGGGCCGAAGTCTGGAAACATTCCAAAAACCAATGCTCTTTCGAAAATCGGGAAACATTGGATAGAAAAGTACCTTCAATTAATATTTAGAGGGCAGGTCATGGCTCACGCAGTTAGCTGACGGCCTCACGCCGCGAACGCCTGAGTTCGATTCCGGGCCCGTTAATGTGAGATTTATGGTGGAAAAACTGGCAATGGGACAGGTTTTTCCTCCGAGTGCTTTACTTTTCCCTTTTCAGTATCATTCCTCCAAAGCTCTATACTCGTCCTTATCTGCATGCTGCTCTTACCGTAAGGACAAATGGTTGAACCCGGGGAACCTTAAAACACAAACGCTTAGTCTTCAAAGGGTTAAATGAACGGACAAATCTCCTGCTGGCGGAAGTAATTAGAAGTAAGCAACTCCATGGCTTTGTATTATAAATACTATTGTTGACGGATGTAATCAACAACATAAACATTAAAATGAATATCAGTACAACATATTCGCAAGAAAACTGGTTCAAACAAGAGTTGAAAGAGCTTCACCTTAAACCGGCTCAGGATTACAACGTACTTCATTTGCAACAGTAACAAAATAAAAATCTACCACGTACTTCGGTTTAACGCCCATTTATGTGTATCAGGTGGTTTTTATTTTATAATTAGAAAGATATTAACATGACACACGTCGCGCAGTTTTGTAATATGAGTTATAATGAGCAATCTGGGAAGACTGATGTGGATAGGAACTACGGCACACTGAAGCTGATGGAAATTAAATTTGGCAGACAATTGTTGGTGTACATCGCCAAATGTGAAATAGATTTACTTGGCATTTTTTAAGCTTATCGGTTGAATATGTTCCCACAAACTCTCCTTTACGTATTCATTTTACGAAAAGAACGAACATGAAATTAAACTCGCTGTAAAACTGTAATATACACTTAGATTTACTACGTACTCACGAAGTTTAAGAGTAAATTATGTTCAAAACATGAACTATACTGAAGAGAAAGATAAACTGTGCAGCAGAATCATCAAAGGCAAATCCACACTACTGCGTTCAGTTGGCTTAACACTACAAAAGTATCGTTTAAAAAACGCAAAATTTAAAACATCGGTTTTAAAGGCAGTGTTATACGACTGTCAACATTTTATCCCGACATGAGAACGATTCACGCAGTATTCCCCACAGAACCACCCCTACTTCCCAACTTCCCTTATATCTCGTGTCCCCTGTGCATCCCTCGAACGTCGTACAGGAGAAGTGCTTGGATTCTTATTTTGATTGAAAGTAACATGCTGGAGACGGAAAGACTTCGTAAAAAATGCATTACCTCAGCACTCGATTCTCCTCCAGCTATCATATATGTTGTTCATTAGGTTGTTTCTTGTGGCATGGGAAGAGACAAGACCATACTTTTGTTCTACCCAAGTATTTTAAAGGAGGTCAAACAGATTGGAAAGGTATATACGATGTTACTGTAATCAACCATGACTGTAACAAGTGGATACGACGCGCTATTCATGTAAACAAAGAATACTCACAATAAACCTCAAACTTTTCACATAGTTTGGAAGGATACGAGCCGATCACACTGGCCAAGCGGCCCAAGGCATGTATCATCTTCGACGACTCGGACAAGGGGAAGGATCATTTGAATGCCAATTTGCGAGTCGATTTCTGTACATGGTTTTTATGTGTCCACATTGCGCTGTGCTGCAATCGACCGATCCTCCTACAAGGTGCCATACCAAATGCATATTAAAGTTCTCCAGGATGTTACGTGTCGCATCCAAAGACACACTGTAACAAGCAGAAGACTAAATCTTTAACATCCCCGCTGTAAGGAGCTCAAATCTCGCATTCCTAACAAATATTTACAAACGAGGATCATCAACCTGGAAAACAGAAAGCACTAGTAAAATAATAAAATACTTATCGTCAAACACATCATGCTTTATTGTGTAAATAAAGCATGATGTGTTTGACGATAAGTATTTTATTTTAGTATTGAACTTTAACACATCGGGATGTCTTCAATAAAAATAAAGCACTAGGCAACACTCCGTCTGTAGGGAGACAAACAAACAAAAGAAATTTCAATAACCAACATCCTAAATCACTGGTCCTTTCAGCACACATTCGGCATGGTCTAATTGCGTAGCCTAAACTGCCCATACCCTATAAATACATGCCAACATTTAGGAAGAAATATTCGCCAATTTTGATTCGTACGTATTAATTTTTTGGTTCATATACGAGGACGAAACTGAGTTTACGAAATTATAGGCCTGCATTAGCTTTATTCTGAACTAAGCATAAGGTCAGCATGGTTAGGTAGGTAGGTTTCACCCTTTCACAGGCCACGAAGGCCCTTAGGGAGAGTAGAGGTATAGCTCTACTCTATTTTAGACCTTTGCACTAGAAGGGGGTGAGGG
>JGI20166J26741_11828917_pt1 | contig 20669 bp, 14 predicted proteins | sample TergutCu122P5_FD_26741 | JGI IMG/M metagenome (IMG submission 26741)
TTAGCAAGATATATATCTGAGATCTGCTCTCCCCTGGGATATTAAGCAGCGTCAACACGCACAAGACATATGAAAATAACAGCCAGCATTGCATAATTACTATACGTTCTAATTAACTGCTGTATACTCAAAAGGAATGTGAAAAAATTGTATAATAAAAGTTTCATAGCTTTTACTCTTCACAGAATATTGTTAGGGTGATTGGTTCAGGCTGTTGTCGTAGGAGAATATTGAGTCTAAATGGAGATGCTTCGAAAATTTGAAAGAAATATAGCCTTGCGACTCCCTGGAAAATAAATAGGAGGGTAAAGCAGCAAGAGAGGAAACAGATAAGCGATTTGTCCATCAGATAAGCAGTTTTGCTGTATAAAGAAGTCAGTCCGTCCATTGATGGGCTACGCGTACTACAGCTGGGAGTCCGCCTCTCGAACCAATGGCAGGAAGCTGCAGACGCTTCAATCCAAGTGTCTGCCGTTGCTACCGGTGCAACTTGATACAACTGGTAGCAGGCAAATTCACGAGGAGTTTGGACTTCTGTTCTTCGCCGACCACATCAGAGCCATAACCGAGAGTTTCGTCTAAAAGTTAGCTGTTGTTGGGGGGGGGGCTTACTTTGGCGACTAGACAGATACTTACGCTGAACGAAAGTTTGCCCAGATCGCCTGAAGCGCAAGCTAACGGTGACTGAGGTCACCAGACAAGTCGAAACCACCCGTAAAATGGTGGCCAAGTCGACACAAGGGCTGTTTAGTTAGACACTTTTCGGCTAACCTGAGTAAGGTGTTCCCATAATTTTTCCGTAGTTGAAAGACAAACGACAAGGCATACTGCAAAGAAAGGACATGGCCTACTCTCCCTCTTAGGCACGACGGATTCACCAAAGTGTCTGCCTACCGTCGCAAGACTTCAGCATGCGACTATGCCTTCCTGGGTTCAAAACCCAGGCAACAAACTAGCCCAAGTATGCCCTTCCCACCTAAATACTACTACTACTGCTACTACTACTACTACTAGTAGTAGTAGTAGTAGTACTGATAACACCAATAATAATAATGATAATAATAATAATAATAATAATAATAATAATGACCCAGTCTAGGCCTTCTACCAAGACGATAAATCGTAACCGTAAGCACAATCCCCAGTTATTAGTTGTTTGTCACTAAACCCATTGTTGCGGTCAAAAGCAGAAATGGGTAAACAAACCAATGGGCGTTCATTTACGCTTCTAAAAATTCTCCGCCATTAGTCAGATCTTTGGTTGATTGGAAGAGAGGAAGTGTGCGTTTAAAGTAGCATTGAAATGGGTCCGGATTTATTCCCTGAACATCTGGCATTTGTGTGGGGCCTATCTTGTTTAGATTGTCACTTCTTTTTGCGACTTCTCTGACCCTGAGGTATTTATTTACTTATCTAGTAATGGGCGGAATATAACATAGATGTGCAGAGGTCTTGACGAAAGGTGTCCGTTACTTCTGTCCGATGCTAATGAAACTTGAACCCGCTAACGGTTATTACTAAAAATCCCAATATAAAATTTCATGAATAACTGTCCAGTGGGAACCAAGTTGTTTTATGCGAACCGATAGAAGGACGAGCATTGTGAGGCTAAAATTCGCATTTAGCAATGTTTTTACAAGTATCTTGGAATTATAGGGTGTTAAGATGTGGATTCCATGCAAGTTGCACAGGATTGAATCCACTGCTGGAAACTTCTTACCAGTAATGAACATTCGGGTTCCATAAAATGAGGTGAACTTTTTCAATAGCAGAGCGACAGGGTCAGGCTCCCACACACGGTTCTGTCCAACTGTCAGTTATTTTGCCAGTTATTAACACTGATTAGTCATGGTTGTCACCCAATTTTTGTTTTGAGAAACCGTTTGCAGCACCATCATGGTTGTCGTGCGAGCTTCTGAGATAAGTATAACATTACTATCGTTCACTGCTGTCTGGAAGTTTTATCTAACGACAGTTTTTTGAAATTAATGCAGAACTTTATTGTTATTTATGTATAATTGAAAAGTGAAGATGAACTTAAGTAATTCCTAGAAATATTTCGGTTTTTTGACCAATGATAAGCTTTTGCAGGAAAAAGTGTAAATGTATTACAGTTGTCAATATTTGGAGGCCTGACGTTAATCTAGATAATATCATAAATTAAGTTCCTGCTTCACGGAGTAAGTACTGAATCTGTTTAAGGCAGTGTAGAGGAATAATTGTTCTTCACTGTGAGAGAGATTCGAAATGTAAGTAAACCATGTTTTCGGAATTCTGAGATTTCAAAAGTTAGAGCAGCTGGTACATGCAGTAAACACAGTGTTTATATAGTAAAACTTAATGGAGGCATGTGCAATTATTGGCCTGTACGTCTATGAAGTTGGTTTTGAGGTAATTCGGTTAATCGATTTGCCTCTCATGAGTTCTGTCATTGATATTCTATGTTACGATGTCAAGCGTCTCACATAATTACCTCACCCATTTTTAATTGTATAATTAATTGCATTTATGACAAAGGAGAAAAATTAGAATTATAATGTTATGCTTTACGAGGTCGCTTAATTTAGTAGGTGGTTAGCTCCAGGCTAAAATTAGTTTTTTTATTTTTCTTTAGAAATGAAGTGATATTTTACTTTTTTCTGGATTTAGACTGTTGTTTTCCAGGCCATGATATCTTAAGACTTGAAGGTTTTTACGATCATTTCTTGGAAATGCAGTTTCTTGGCTTTCATGGTAGAATAAATAATGGCAATTCTTTCTCCGTGCTAAAAAATAACGTTAAATGGACTGTCTTTATAACAGGACCTCGTCGGCCTGTAAAAATTATCACCTGAAATACTTAATATTTTCATAGACCAAAAGAACACGAATTAAATGCCACAACCGTTGAGTAACAACCCCGCCTCCGCCGCCCCCCCTCCACCCCTGCCCCAACCTTTTCTTTTGACGACACTAGTGAGAACTGTGGCTGAAATTCAGAGGAGTATAATGTGTTTCACATCATTTTTTCTCGCCCACTTTCTTCCTTACCTTTGATCATTTTATACAGCTTCCACTTCCTTCATATCTCTTGTCTACCTGACAACAGAGAATTAAATACGTATTTGTCCTACAAATGTCACACTTAGAACACACAGCTGCCACTTAAGTCAGTATGTAAAAATACACGATTCCGCAGAAATTAAGTGCAAATTTTATTGTGTTACGTGTCGAATAACTGATGATTTCCTACTCTGGTTGTAACTGCACATTATTACAGGTGGATGTCTTCTGCCCAGAAACTCCTTATAATGTATTTCGGGTAAGGCAGGGTAAGAAGTACCGATTCCGACTCGTTGGAGGGACATGCACATCATGTGCTTACAGATTCAGCATCGAGCAACACACCTTACTTATCATCGCAGTTGACGGATCCCCAGTCGAACCTGTTCGCGTCAACTCAATCGATATGTATGGAGGTATATTGAGGAAGTATTACATATTACTTACTGAAAAATTAGTACTTGGGAAGAAAAAAGAAAATTGGCAAAATACTCTTTCCGTGTAGCCTTCTGAAAATAGTCTGTAAATTCACGGTGTTTTCAGTTTACTGGTGAAGGTGGCACAGAAAGTGATCAGGAATTTCATATACGCGGGACAGTAACAGATACATGTCGCGGCCTGTGACGATCAACGCCATCTGTCAAGCACTAGGAGTAACAAAGCTTTCTGCCACTGAATGGCGTACCAATCGATCATAAAACGTATCAACATGACTTAAGTTATATGTACTTTAAATCAATTGTAATATTTCCATTCAAAAAAAAATTTTTGAAAAGCTCAGATGGTCACAAATTTTGCAGGAAACAGAAACGTTAATTTTCATGTTCTCGGGTGTCATAGGCTTAGGATTTGGAGTCTGATTCCGGTCACTGACAGGAGAGTCTTTTGTCTAAAGCATCCAGCGAGTTTTCAGTTCCCATCAGCCTTTTATCGAGTGGGTACTGGGTGGCTATTCCGCGGGGGTAAAGCAGCTGGAGTATGAAACAAATGAATCACTTCCACCCAGTGTTGGGACTAAGAGTGCTTGGAGTTGTACCTCCACTGCCCCATCTTTCTCATGGCGTGGTGCTTACTTCAGCACAGGAGTATCATTTTCTTGTACTAATCCACAGCACGGATGAGCATTAAATTCAATTCTGTCTCTCCTGTGATATTTATTCTCTAATTATCTTTGAGATTCTAAATGCATTCCTAACGTGTTTCAGGAGAACGGTATGATTTTGTGCTAGAGGCTTCAGGAAAGCCTAGGAGTTACTGGATACACGTGAAGAGTATTGGTAATTGTGAGGAACTTCAGCTGTACACTCTAGGAATTCTTCGATACAACGGAGCCAAAATTAATATGCTTGCCGACCCGGGATATATGGCCCTTCCCGGAGGTAAGGTATGTATTGTACCCTGGAGGTTCACGTGGAACTTCAATGCAAGACCTGGCAACATTAATAATTGCGTTTTCTTTCTTTTTAAGAGGGCGTTAACTACAAAGCCTAGTTTTAGGACTATATCTGGTCAGTGATTCTGTTATGGCTTGGGGGGGTTAGCCACAGCCTTCCATCCGAGGAGGCCAGACTCCATTGCCAGAATATTACGTGTGGGATATGTGATAAAAAACTGGTACTGGTACAGACTTACTTGTCCCGTGCTTATATATTACCTTGTCAATTGTTACCCATTAATATCTCAAATATTTTTCTGTACTATCTGGGCGATGGACAATGGGTCCATCAGAGAGCCCAGGATCAAGAAGACGCAGTCACCCGCCACTACAGGAGGAAAGAAGAAAATAACATAACAGTCGAGAATTCTATTTATCCACTTCCCTCTCAATTCACGTAAGTTCAAGACCGTGGCCACACTAACCTAATCTATTTCGGACAGAGAAATAAAATGGATAAGTTGCAAGATTCTTTAGCTTAATGCGCGAAAAAGAAGACAATAAGTAAAGATGATGACGACGACAACAACAACAACAACAACAACAAAAATAATAATACAGCCATTTTTGCAAACCTCTAACGCGATGCATTTAGTGGCGAATTCTGATCCAGATGTCGGATTTAGCGGAAGGGTACACAGTAACTTAGAAATACGAATACTCTTCCGCTAGACCTGACCTCCGCAACGGAGTTGGTCACTGATTGCACGAGTCGGGTCAAAGTGCATCATTTTAGTGGGTCTTATTAGATTCTACTCGACTGATCTCGCCTCAGTAACTGTATAGCAACCTCAGCAACACGCTAAAATCGTTCAAATATCTGTACCTGGTGAAACGTTTTAACGCAGGTGACAATGAAGTTTAACATATTCTTGAACATAAAGACGAGTATTCCGATAAAACATGACCGACATTTTGAAGGAACTTGTTGCTTCTATCTTCAGGCTAATACAATTATTCTACACGGATGATTTATGTAACAAGTTTCTCCGAAATCTGGTATATTTACATAGACTATACAGCACCGCATCATGGCACACAATAACACGAATACATGTGTAATGATTCCAAAAAGAAACAACTACACCATGAATTACACGACGACAAAAAACATTTTAATCATATTCCTTGAAATTTAGTGGTATGAAGCAGAAATGTTAGTACTTGCCACCATGTCGAGTCTAAATTAAGGCTTTCCTTTCGCACTGGCGACTAAAAACCTCTTAGGAATACTTTGCTTTCAGACGTGAAAATGTTATATTATGAATCAGATCACTTCCTTGTGGAACGTGAAGCCGTGTATTTTGATGACATTTCCAACCAAAGTGTATTATTTCCGCCATTTATGATTGCTTGTACCAGATCTCAGCACTGTACTGTATTGACTGTATGGAACCGGAAGAGTGAGTAGAATTTTTTTTTTTACTCTGTGTACCTGATGAAAAAGACGGAGCCATCTTCTGAAACGTATTAGAGTGTTGTTTTTTATCCGACAGTGCATTTTTACGGAGTCAATTTCGAGTTTTATCATAGAAATAAAAGGCTAATTGTTGGCTTCATTTCTACAGGTTATGAACGTTTTCAATGCAACTTGCAGCAACCGAAATACGGGCGTGTGCATAGACCAGCTGGTCAGTCTGTATCCTGTACCACAAAGAATCACGACCCGTGAGCCAGATGTAACCTTCAAATTCGCTTTTGGGTTTCATAAGTTCTCAGTGGACGAATTGTTTCAGCCTGGAAAATATGACAGCTACTTCGGTGAGTGTAGCATTAACAAGCAAAGTTGCGATGTGATCTGTCCGTCTGGATGTAGAGGTTGTCAGCGTTTACTGTCGGGTGCTACTATCTGAAGTACGTATGAAATTCGTAAACAGGAAAGAAGAGAATGCTCAGGGTAGTTCAGGTGATGTTTATTGTTAAAGAAGTGACAAAAAAAGAGTTTCCAATCCAAAACGTTGTTAGTTCGCCGTTGTTGATTTTCCCACCACTGCTTCATATTCAATGCAGTCATGTACCATCGATGTTATATAGTCAAGTTACTAATTAACTAGCTCCAAGAAGCAGATCCCTGCTTGAAAAGCTAATAGTTGCTCAACTAGTCAAGAAACTCCCACCATTTCGTTAAACCCGAGGATATATTGTCGTGTTCACGAGCATCCGACATTGTCAACTGATCTCGAAAGAGATTTATTCAGTCCCTGCCATTCCATCCTACTTCGTTAAGATCTGATTTACTATGATCCATCTAAAACTTGGTCCTCCACATGGCGTCTTTACTTCAACGAATCCCTGCATGAATTTTTCTTCTCTTCCATAGCACCATTCTACTTGGTTCATTGGTTCCTAAGTAAGAAATTGAGTTTCCCTATTTCTCATATTTGGCGAGAAGCACAATCTTTAAGCTTCTCATTGTCCAATTTTCTTCACACCTCTGATGCTTTCTCCTTCCTAGGCTCAAATTTCTTCCTTAGGAACCTTCTTTTCCAAAGACAATTAGTCTATTTTCATCTCTTTGTGCGATTAACTAAGTTTCACGCCAAAGTAAAATCATAATCAAATTGTAAAAAGTGAAGGTAAAATATTCACCCTGGAACAGGCCACGAAGGCCTAAAAGGGGAATACATGCATATCTCTGTTCATTCTTTAACCTCGGCACTAGATGTGCGTGGGTGTTCTACGCCATGCCCCGGCCGCTTTACCCCTGGGAATGCTCCGGTACAGACTGCATAGGAGGCTGGGTGGGCCCCAGGGCCTGTCTGAAGGGATGCGGAAAATCTCGCCTCCACCGGGATTCGATCCCCGGACCGTTCAACCTGTAGCAAGTCGCTATAAAGACTACGCTATCCCAGCCCACATGATCAAAATTGTAGTCCTGAATTGTTAATTTTCACTTTTTCATAGTAAATGGGTTGACACAGATTTCTGGAGAGAATAGTAGGAGGAGCTGTACATATTGAATCTGCTCTTAATATTTTCTCCATGCGATACTGCTTTGTTTGTCGTTCAAAATTTTATGATCTTTGACACATTTAAACCTTCTTACTCTCTTCAAGTTGTGATATTGACTTGCATTATGATAACAAATCACCAACATGCACTCAGTTTTCTCAACATTTCTAGACCGACTTCCCATCTAGCCCATAATAAAGATTGTATTTGTTTCTTAACAGTTTTTAGATTTTCGCCCAATAATTTAACATTATCAACTGAGACAGGCAGCTGATATGTCCTACTCACTTTCGGTCTCCGTTGGTTTTCTTGGGCGTTACCGACGGCAAAGCTGAAACGTTGGTCCGCCCTGCTCTGTGCTTACGTCACACACACTACTAACTTAAGTCATGTGGGGTCCAAAGAACAGGAACCTGGAAGAGCTTAAAGAAAAAAATATACACGAAAACAGTTCAAATAAAATATACAAGTTCAAGAATATTTTCTGAATCATATTGACTACAACAGTTGATTAAAGAAAGACAAGAGACCCATGACTCAGATTACTAAAATGTAAACAATGACTAGGCCATTGTGTAAAAACAGGTGAAATTAACCCTAAAAACACGCAAGAAATTTACCCGGTTGATCGGTAAGGTAATAGAATTTTTCTTCCTCTGGCACGACGGCGCTACTCAGAGCTATGTCGCCTCATTGCTGAGGTTTCTGGATCACAAGCAGTTAGACACACCACACTCGGTAGGACTCCTCAGCACGAGGGGTCGGCCCATCGCAGAAGCCTCTACTTGACAAACAATATCCACAAGACACAAGATATCCATGCCCCCGGCTGGATTTGAAACGGCAACCCCAGCAAACGAGAGGCTGCAGACCTTCGCCTTAGACCACGCGGCCATCAGGGTACTATAAAATAATCACATAAAGTAAAAAAGAAAGCTTCCTGAAGTGTAACAAGCAAGTCCTTGAGGGGTGACCTCGCAGCCACAACAGAAACACTTGTTTTAAATCTTCTGCGATCAAATTTGGAAAAGCATCGTTCACGTCGTTGACAAGTGGTCAAAACGTAATACTTTCTGATGTAAAAAGTCTCGGGAAATGTCAACAATAGGGTAGGAGCAAAGGAGGAAGCGGCGAAAGGTTGCGCATACAACATTGTGCTGTGTCTCCAAAACGACACAAAAACGGCCATGAAGTTTTTCTTTGTTTCAGAATATTTTGATTAGAAAATGTATCAGACAAATCTTTTCTACTCGGACTCCACACTCTCTAACTGCATTCTCTCTTTTTTTAATGTTATTCTCGGTCTCTCAAGAGGTCCCTTCCATTAACCTTTTAAAGCCTACTGGTTACGTGATGCACCAACATGTTTAATATTCAACAACTATACGCTCTGCCACACTGTATTTATGTGTTTTGTATTTATCTGAGAACAAACAGCAACTTGTGCCACTTAACCATAAACTGATTGGCTTTTATAACCGAGATGAAAAGTGTTAACAGCGCGGTACGGACTGGGTCTTTAAATAAAGCAGTCTGCCATTCGTCAAACAGCACAAGTGTGCAAGGCAATTGTATTTACCGAAGAAATTTGTTAAATTTCTTCGGTACATACAATTGTCTTGCACACTTCTGCTGTTTGCTTGTCCAACACATTATTCTTAATTTGGAAACATTAACTCCATGGAAAACAGTGTCTTTTGAGAAACTGAAGTTCGCCGAACCCAGTAACTTGTTTGTTTTTAAGACCTATTTTTGGAATTTCCACTTCTGGACTACATCCTGAACCACAAGAAAATATTTAACGTGCTGACAATGTATTCTTTGAAGATCCACCTTTAACATTACCATACTATAATCCACTTAAAGTTTTTTATATATATATATCTTATCTTGCTCAAAATCAAAGGCTTAGAGTCAGAGAATTCGTCGCATGCGATAATCTCTTGGATTTCTCGCGCTAAATCAATGCAGTAGTGCCCCACTGAAGAAATGACAGTTTTTGGTGTGGTAGGGAAGTGTACTTTTTATGGAATCCGAAGGTTCATTCCCATCTTCACAAGAAGGGTAAAAAATAAACCTTTTTCGTCACAGAACCAAGAGACAACGTTTTGCTCAGCAGTGTCATCAACAACATAACTTTCCAGTTTCCGTCATCGCCACTTCTCAGCCAACGAAGTGATATCAGCCAAAGTGTTTTCTGCCCCACGGAATGTGATGGAACGCCTCGATGTCCTTCTGGTTCTGAGGGTTTCTGTAAATGTGTACATGTAGTCCGGATTCCGCTTCAAGCAGTAGCTCAGTTTATTCTGATTGACAAAGGTAAGCGAGAATTAACAAACTAAACCGACTACGTCATTTGCAGGGCGTAACGTAATAGTTCTACAAAGTTTCTGGGGTTGTAGGAGAGTGAAGAGAAGGCTATTTGAGACAGGGCCATGTGGTCGGAAAAGTATCATTCATGCTGAATTCGGCGCGGTATTGCAGCTGGGGAGATAGGCAATCCTTGAGATTTAGCTTAAGTGTCATCGCTTTCTTTTAATTTTTATTTCCTCCTCAGATACTTTTATCGGTTTTGTATTGTGTGTAGAATTTTTTGGTATTATTTTCTATTAATTCAAAAGAGCTGTTCGAAGTGACAGCCACTGACTTCACAGCAGATACTGCAGTGATATATCGTATTGTGGCGCCCTCTGTCGAACATCCCTGGCCTGTTCTGCATAGTTTCGCACGCTGCTAGAATACTAACTACCAGATCCTCTTCGTTTTCATAGCTGTATCACAAATGAAACTTCTAGGATGGCCGCAGTGGAAGGGATCGGGGCCAGGTCATGTGATTGCAGTGGCCAGGCTCTACCAAACCAGTGATCACGAAATACTGCTTCCAGATGTTTTATCGCAACATATGTAAAATTATGTGGAAACATATAAGTAAAACCAGGAATTTGAGTCTCGAAATTTACTACATAAAAAGGCGTGGTTAAACGAATAAAAACAACCCAACCAATGCAAATGTATACAGTATGTTTTATCGCATATTACTAATTAGAAACATGATTCGATCGCTTTTGCGATCATCATCATAGTAGATTTACTAGAGTATTAAGAATATAATAAACTGCCAAATTAAATAAGTGGAACCACTGAACGATATGAAATGTCTCAAACTCTCAAACTATCAAACGATCCCCCTTGTGATACACACCTCTATGGAGTCAACAGGGTGTGTATTAACTACATTCAACAATACACCCAGCTTTGTTGGTTTTAACAAATAAAAATTGTATCTGTTTTAGTAATACATAAGCTGACAAATTGTGGCCATTTGGAGAGTGTGAGAAATCTATCGTAAGTTTCAGTGGTTCCACTTATTCAGTTTGACAGTTTATTGTGTTCTTAGTTCTCTTGCAATGCAATCCTGACGGTGATCGCAAAAGAGAACGGAACGTGTTTATGTGAAAAAGCATAATGTATGCATGTGTATTTGTTGGTTTTATTAAGTAAGTTGAAATGTTTCTTTAATGTACGAATAAAGAGCTTATTAAGTACATAAAATGGCATTTTTTCTTACAAATAATAATGTAATATAAACTTTTTCTTCCGTATCTGAAATAAGCTTTAATTACTTTAAAATGCCATGTCTGCATATAAACCAATGCTAGTCTGCGATTATAAATTTAAAATAAATAAGATTCTACATTAATTATATAAGAAAGATTATGTTCTTTATTTTTACAGGTGGTGGCGGTATTAACCACCCGTTTCACATGCACGGATATTATTTTAACGTTATTGCAATGGGAAAATTTAAGAATGGACAAAACGAAGATCATGTAATTGAAGACTTGAGTCGTGGAACTTTGAAAATTTCGAAGTCTCCAGCATTTAAGGATACGATAGCTGTACCTGCCTCAGGATACAGTGTCATCAGAATCTTGGCTGATAACCCAGGTAAGCATATTGACTGTCAAAATTATATAATCTGATACGTGAGACCATGTAGTTTTATTATATTTAGTGACGCAGTCAGTATCTAGGCTACATATTCTCGACGTTAGATGAAGGAGCAAGGAATATTGGTGGAATGATAACCAGCAAGGGAACACCGAACTCCTCGGAGAACAGCATCTTCCAACACCAATTTCTCGCCACAAATTCCACAGATATTTCTTGTAGATCTTAACGGAAGTTCGTGCGACTAATTGGTAAGATCATAGAAACAGTGCTTTCTTTCGAAATTTTGTAAAAAATCTGCCAAACTGCGCGGCGTTACATCCAATAATTTCATCAATTTTATCGAAATAAAGCACAGTGAAAATTCGCCTTACACTCTTCGATTTGATATTTGTGTTGTGGACATTCTTGTGTTTTAGCTGAAAATTTTAATGCGTGTGCAAATATGTGGCTGTATTTTTACCCACTTTTTAAGCAATGGGCAGTTTGAGGGCCCTACTTTAGCTACTGATCGGATTCCTTGAAGATGACACCTTGGGCGTGCCGCAACAAGTAGGAGACTTCCTAGCGCCTGATGTGTATGTATTTAGTGCACGTAAACTTGGCTTTGTAAACTAATTTATATACAACGCACGAAACATATAATATTATAGTAATATTAAAATAAATTATATTTTATAAAAGTTTAGATATAATTTTCTGTATGTGAGAAATATTCCTGTACTGAAAACATTACGTAAAGAACATCTGTTGGAATGCAGGTACAACTCCACTCATTCTCAATCTCTCCATTACATGAAACATCTTTCAGACTGCCGCTTCTTCATACCCGAGGTAATTCTGAGTATTCGTTGCTAAAATCAATTCATGGAACAGAAAGAAATTTTTGTGCGTTGCAACACAGAGGGAACTTCATTCCTTATGGGGAACATGACCCCAGTCTTGCAGCCTGTAATCGGTCACTGTATTGACCGGGTTACCCCTTCCGTAAAATTAGTACATTTTACATGCGAAAAATCTAAGGTATAAGCAATGTTGTTTTGTCTAGAAATACTCTCAGTCCTATACTGCCTTAAGCCCTGAAGCCATTCAAAGTTTCACATTAAATGTTAGAGCACGCACCTCCTACTTAACGTCAAAAGCTCTTCGCTCTCCCCTTTCAATGAATACGTGTGTAATTCCTAGAACACACAGCTTCTTATTTTACGTAAGCAGCATTAATATATTGATCGTTGCAGAGAAGAGGTAGGGCGCTTTCCGTATAACAGAAACTGGCTACATGATTTATAAAGAGCTGAATTATATGTAACTTAATATGAGAATTTTAAAAGAAGATATTAAATAGGATATGAAAAGTCAATTACTTCATTTTAACACTTCGGTTTTCATAGGAAATTGCAATTTGAAATGTTAAAATTAAAACAACCTCTCTAATAGAACCCGTGAGTGTCAGGCACCTGGGGTTGCAATTCTAATGAATACGTTGAGACTAGGATATGATGATTTGGCCTTTGCTTCATTTGGTTCAATGTGGGATAAAATGGCTATATTTTTAAACACAGTTACACAAGTTTGTTAATGGATCCGTAGAGATGGAGAATTGCTTAGCCAGCTGAAGGAGTAAACCTTCTTCTAGTTACGATGCAATTTTATATTCTGTGCAGACATTCTGTAGAGAAGGAGAATTGCTTAACCAGCTGAAGAAGTAAGCCTTTTTCTATTTATGTTGTAATTTTATATTCTGTGCAGACATTCTTCGTGTATTATAATTGACAATATACCAATTACAGATTTTTATCAACCATAGTGTTGTGGTTTAGAGAGGCGTCTCCCCATCAAGAAGCCGTATCATTGTCTTTGAAACTAATTTATATTCAGTCCATGCCAAAGCTTGCTTGCAAATTAAATACAGAAATAATATTACATGATCACAAAACAGATGACGAAATAAGAGGATAAATACTAAGTATATACAAAACAAACGTATTTATTATTGATTATACGATGCATTGATTTAAATTTTATCATGAATCAAAGACAGAGACATTTCCAGTTGGTGTATCAGCATATTCTAGTTGGCAGAAAAATGTTAGATGCCTGAGAAAAATATGGAGAGGCCAACACCCATGAAAACGGAAACAAGCCGACAACGGCTCGTACTTTGTTGCTAATAATGTCGGAATAAAGTTACTCGGAAACTTAACTGGAATAAGTTTGAAGTCCGGTCATGTTGAGAAAGAATGTTACTGTTCTGATGTGGATCACGTTTGTAATGTAGGTAGGATGGTGCAGCAGGTGGTCAACTTGAAATCCCATTACCCCTCTCTATTTGTCTTGTGACACACGTGTAGTTACATTTCAGATTATTTTCTTCAAACCTGAACAACAGGAGCACAGCAGACACTTTGCAGACAGCCATATTTCTATCCGCGTACTATACAAAATGACATTTAGGACACTTTATCAGTACAGTGACTAGGCCACGTGCTGGACGACCGAGTAGGCGAGGTGCAGTTCCGGGCAGGGAGAGATAAGGACTCCTTTCCCAGCGTTTAGAAGTTCTCTGGGTCACACCCGGCCCACTATCCAGAGTGTTCTGGAACCCCTTTCCTCTGTAGCAAAACGTTCACTGGTCAGACACCAACAATGTGTAAGGAGATATACTTTTATATTCCGGCATTTAAATCCCTCTCTAGTTACTGACGGTCGGAGTTACTTTCATTTTAAATTGCCATCACTTGTTCCTTAGTGGGACAGTGTTTTCCTTTCCGTCCACAAAGAGTTACATTATCGGGACATGGGCATCTCATTTGGCCAATAAATATTAATAAGAAAGGGTGGAGATACAGGCCTACTTCCAAACTTCCCTACATATTTATAGCGTGTTTACTTAAACATTGAGAATTTACCTTTGTTTAAGGTCCGTAACACAATTATACGTACTTACAAAAATCACAGTAGTTTAAAAATACGCAATTAAACGTTGCATATACGACGTCACTTGCTTCTTTCTTGGTAACATCTGTACACAAGATGATATGTTTCAGGTTATTGGTTCTTCCACTGCCACGTGTTGTACCACGCTGGAGCTGGTATGGCCCTCGTACTGCAGGTGGGCGAAGACAGAGACATGCCTCTTCCTCCAGCAGGTTTCCCCAGGTGTGGTGACTTTGTTCCTCCAGTGTATGGCCACGTAGAACGGACATTTCCGTCCTATAATATTAGCAATAACATACTGTCTTCTGCATGGTACAGGTTGTAGACCTAATTGTGGTAATGGACGTTGTGATGTTCGGCAGTGGCTATGGTTATTGCCTTCTGCGTTGCCCTACCGTGTAGTATGCTAGATAGACGCCTACTTTCGGAATTTCCCCCAACTGCGGAATAGAAAAATGCACTTCCTTTCGTACAGACCCGGTAGTTAGGAGATCGATATCAAAGTTGTGGAGGAACATGCTACCTTCGTTTTTATCTTAAATTTTTTGTCCTTAAGATTAGCAGCAGGTTTCTCCGAAATATTGGTGTCTACCTACGCAGCTACATTGCATTTTCAAGAGTAAGTACACACATGTACCATGAAAGTGGAGGCAGTAGGTTTCTCCGACACTTTGGCATCTATCTACCAAAAGCATGCAGTTTCTGAGACTGAGTCCTTACATGCAGTCTGTAAGGAAACCATCCAATTATGCTAATTAATGAATAAACTACACTTATTTCGTCGAACACAACGCAGTTTTATTTTAATTCAAAAAGTGCGAAAACGTCAATACAAAAATCTAAAGGAAGATAGGATTTTCCTTTAGATTTTTGTACTAACTGATGGAAAAATGCTGACAGGTGATAGCAGTCTTTATGGAAGCTATCCCTTTTTGTTAATTACTACACAAACTACATTTATTTTGTCGAAAAAAAGAATAAGTTCATTGTAAATTCAAAATGTGTTTAGGGTCTTCTTTTTGGGATTCTTGTACCGATTGATGGAATAATACAGGTTAGTAACAACAATATTTCTGAAAGCCATCCCGTTGTGTTAAATTAATTTTGAATTAAAATAAAATTGTTTGTATTCCACGAAATAAGTGTAGTTTATTCCTTACATGCACTTTGAAGACGAAGGCAATATATTTCTCAGAAATTTGGTGCAGGTCTACCAGATTATACGAGTATATTGTTATCAGAATTAATTTCTGCCTTCTTCTCTGAATACTGGGGCAATGAATTACAGCGAAATGTTGTTAGGACAGCTATCTGCCAAATTAGAGAGCGTGTACGGAAGAAAGCCTAACCTTCTAGACAGAAGTCGGAAGTAATACTTTCTTCTGGCACGTGCAGCATAGCTACGGCACCTACAACAGTAAGCACATCAGTCTACATTGAAGATATAGACGATAGATTTTTCCGATGCGTTGGTACGTACTTGTAAAATTGCAAGTCGTCACATGCCAGAGGACCACAACCTTATAATTTTACCTTCTATTTTGTGTCAGTAAGAAACTTGTATCTCGTCTTACTGGAGGAATACATTTTGAGGATGTGGAAAACCAGTTGTTCAGAGGAAAATTTGCCACCAAGGAGAGAGTTGACATTGAGACAGAGAATAAGAGAAAGTGCCCGTTAATTTCTTGTAAAGAAATATTATTGGGATGATAAAATTAAGGGAAGTAAATGAGGGGACAATATATGGGGTAGGAGAAAAATTTGAAATACGAAAAGAAAACATTGTTCAGAAGCCTTGGCATGAAGGGACCGTTATTAGGAAGTAGAAACACACGGGAGGATAAATGGTTACTAAAGAAATAGGGTGTAAAAACGTGATCTGGATTCGTCCGACGTTTACTGTATTAAGGTACGCGACACCGGGTAGTCTGGTGATTGTCGTTCTGCGTTGGCAGACTATACCAAACTGCACGGCGTCATATCTTACAAGTCAGCAATCTTTGCATTCACTAAAGAAACAACAAAATTTCGAGTGGAATCATCTGGGTCAGGACAGGGCCGTGTGAGGACTTTGCGAAAACGACGTACAATCCTCGTACACTTCTGTCAACATGCCAGTCGAGATACCGTCTTGTTAAAATAAAAGCAAAAATTAAAGTGGCAATTGGTGGTATTGTGGAAAGGCACACACAGACAGACAATTTGTGATCGTTCTTTTGTTGAATAGAGCACAGTGCGAAATTCTTTCGGTTAAAATAAACACGGCATTCCCTTACAGTCAAAATATAATTTTTCAGTTTTGGAATGACAGCTCTATCCGAAGCAAATAGTTTCAGGTTTCATGTTTCTGAAAGCAGATGTTCTTCTGTGTCCCTGACCTTATATAGCTGACAGTTACTATCCATATTCAGCGATGTGCAAGTTATTGATTGAAACCCTAGCTACCACAAATCGTGTAAGGGCAATACTTTTTGAAGACCACTGAAGACGCTGGGAGCGTGAGAGCGACCCGGTGACCCACTTGTGTCACCGCCAGACAAAACTTTAACGTGAGGATCCTTCAATCCGACGTTGTGTGACAAGAATTATACTGAATTAAAATTATGCCTTTGTATTTATTTAGATGTGTATTTAATATTTATAAGATATTTCCTCAGGAACAAAATATTTCAAAAACATAGTCAGTACATTCTGGACGTACTACAGATTTTAAAACCTTAAAATTCTATACAGTTTTTTATATACTTTTGTTAATAAAGAATTTTAACTACTGGACGCCCGAATATAAAAATTACTGAAGGCTAATAAACTTTAAATGACATCTAGTATTATAAGGTGGCGATTATGAATGTTACGCAGCTCAGTCAGATACGTGAGGACCGAAGAATGGAAGGAATATGGTGCCTTCTTATTCATCGTAGGAGAATAAAACTGGACAGGTTTCTGTGCAACACATATCTACCACAGCACTTGTAATCATATCTCAGAAGACAACAGTCTTCGGACAGTAAGGATGGGATGTTTTTGTACGTTTTACCTGCTATGTATTTTCTTCACAGATCTGAGAAAAACCCGTGATGTAAATAAAGACGTAAAAACAGTTTAAAGACAGTGGAGGGACGAGGAAAAGAACATCACGAATAGAACAGGGAATTACGGTTAACAGTTTTTAAAGTAATAGTCGTTTCCACATTTTTACATGGCAGTAAAACTTGGATTAAGAATGATAAAAGTGCAAATAAAATTCGAGAACGAAATGAAACTTTAAATATATGTCGAAGAGTTACTGGTTTATGGATTTCTTCCACTTTCTAGTATTCTAAAAGCAACAATCTTCAGAAATCCGGTTCTCTTACTAAGAGTCACACAATCTACTTAGCCAGTCTGAGTAAGTGTAACCTCAGCTTGTGCCGTCAGGACGGAAAGATATTTGCTTCCCAGCAGTGTTTGTAAAAATTTGATAATTAGGCTCCAGAAACTTTAATCCTTCATGAAATTTACCATCGTCAGAACCCCGTAAAAAAGTCAAAGTATATACCAAGTACGAAAAAATTAAGAGTGAGGACAGTCTTACACGAAAAGCGTGAAATTTGCTTTAGGGAAACAATAAAACAAACTACAAACCTACAGGAAAATATTTAGATATTTACGGTAGTTTGGAAATTCCACATCCAAATTTGAATTTAAATACAACCAACGGACCTAGATATAGGGATACGTCGTTTAAAGGAGAATTTAAGAAGGGAAACAGCAAAACCCTAAGCCGATGAAGAGAAGAGCTCTTCCAAGCAAAGTGGCCAGCATATTCCTGTATCCTGTGTCGGATTCAAGGACTAACTGCTAGTATAAGAAGTTATACCTTAATTTCAAACTTTTCTTCAGTTTATGAATACGTGCAACTTTTATCACAGTCCAAACCGTATTTAATTATGATGTAAATATGACCTCAGTTAATTCTATTATTAATTTGCTTATTTTATGTTAGTTTTTATATATTAGAGGACTTCGATACAGTGAGTTAAAAAGTGTTTTAAGAGGATCTTGTTTACATATTTACCCTCTACCGCACATGGAAACAGAAGCAAAAAACAGAAACCAAGAAACTTGTCTGCTGTAAATATACATGTAAATTATCGGATGTTGGAAGGTATATTGTGAAGTTTTGTAATTACAGTTTTACTGTTGTACAGCTGTACAATTGTGGTGTAGACTCCTTAAGTTATGCAAGAAAAATTTACAAATAGAACACGCAAAACCTGTTTCGTTTTTCATTAAGTTTGTTTTTATCTACACCTTGAATCCACCTGTTCTCTGCCGCTAAGGGAAGCAGGCCAAATGTTCGCTGTATTTCTTGAGTTAAACATGTTCTTCCTTGCGCATGATTATAATATTGGTGTATATTTTCCCAAATGTCCTACAGATATACTCGTCAGAGGAACGCAGTGCCTGCTTTCATTTCAATCTGAGGGAGCATTAAATGACTGGAGAACTTAATAGCATAAATAATATCCAAACAGAAGATTATTTACGCACAACCACTGACCTGCAGTTCCACAGTTTATCTTCTATTTAAAAGTGGAGCGATTTTTGCCGAAGTTCTAGCATATCCCAAGATGCAATACGACGTATTATAAAACTAATAATTTACAAAAACTGGGTAAAAAATTTATCTCCCTTAATAGAATATTAAGGTTTATCATCACGTCACAGAAATCCAAGGCTGGACTACTCAAAAACGATTTGACTCTCGCACACAACCACGGTTCCTTGAAGATCAGTTTTAATAATATATTCCTATCTACTGCTAGGTCTAACAAATTGTTTTCCCATGCGACAATTTAGATTTTAACTCCATATTCAGCCTTCAAGCTAAAAGCAGTGGCTTCGTCCGAAAAGTTAGTGTCAACCTACATAGTGGAACATAAATTTGCTTCTTCCTTTAACAGTTCCTGAGCACAATACTGTAAGCATTTCACATCTTCCACATACATGTTACATGTCTCTCCCATCTCATCGTCCTTGGTGTAATATACCTGTACGTTACATGCTGTGAAGTACGAGTAGTTTCCGTTTTCTGATATCTTACTGTTTGTTTTGAGTAATGAAGCCTGACTCTTACAAAGAACCCAAATTGAAGCAATGTACAATTTTCTGCTTGTTAATGTTTTGTCGTTCTCTCCGTTTCCTACCATTTAGAACTTTAAGCTGAGTCCCCGCCACGAAGACCTTGGATCCACTCCCTGTAAATTCCCACGATCCAATGGACTCTTTTCCGTGTACCAAACATAGTACAATGTCTAGCAGGTTTATTACCTAACTAGACATAAGCCTATCATTTTAGGGAGCTAACATAGTATTCATACGTTAATCCATTCTGTCTTTCATAAAGCATTTCGCCATACATGTTGACTGAAGTTGTTATTAATCTTTTAAGTATGAAATATAATATCTTTGACTTAAAGGTCCAGATCGTACCGCGCAGTAAATACCCTTCATCTCGGTTACAAAAACCAGTCAGTTAATGCTGTATAAGGAAATAATCAGTGTTAGTTCTGAGATCCATACGCAACACAGAAACACTATCTGTGGCCAGGAAATAGAATTTCTAAATGTTAAACCCTGTGGTATATACTCGTAGAAGAGCCGCCAGGCTTTAAAAGTTTAAAATCCCGTTTGTAGAGGCATCACATTTTCCACATTTGGCTATGGTTTACACATGTAATGCTTGTATTTTTATTTCTAATCAGCTACAAGTACTTACAGTGAAAAGAAAAGAAGCAATGTTTTTAATTAATTACATAAAACAATTTTACGAGTAATATGAGTGATAATTTTTGGGACGTTTTTATTTATACGCAACAGCTACGTTAATTTTAGATTATTCTTTCCACGATGCTCTACATTCTGAATGTATACTATCGATAAGGCTAATGTAGAGAATACCTGGTTATTACATATATGGACACATTTATTTACAACATGGAATGAAGAGAAGAATGAATGCTTTCTTTAGGTAGGCCTGCTTTATGTAACAGTTTTTACATAGTAATTAAACGGCAGTCAGCAAATTTTTGAATGAGGAATCACGCAGCAGTCTAACTAGGTGTCCACCGATCCCGGTGGCCGTGAGGTATCAGGCATAGATCTGCAGCTACTTGATTGCTGAAATCGCGGGTTCGAATCTCTACCAGGTAATGGATTTTCTTCTCTCCTGTTATGTGTTCTGTAGGCGGCGGCCTCTGCGCCGAGTTGATCACTCGTTCAGAGTATTCCTACCAGGCCTGTGTCTAATTGCTTGTGATTTAGTAACCTCAATAGTGAGGCAGCCTTGGTCCGAGGTGGGTTTCTGCAC